>MTKW01000324.1_pt1 | contig 59061 bp, 52 predicted proteins | sample 1042761 | NCBI WGS metagenome assembly MTKW01 (sample SAMN06205366, study PRJNA360243) | anaerobic digester metagenome | biome: Wastewater treatment plant; feature: Anaerobic digester sludge; material: sludge; isolation source: anaerobic digester fed with sludge from wastewater treatment plant ... | reverse complement strand
GGGAAATAATAAAAATTATACGATTAAATTTAGGGAGGTTGTTTCCGATGCAAATATTGATGCTGTCCTGGGAGTTCCCCCCTTTTTCCGTGGGCGGGCTCTCTCAGCATGTCTATGAGCTTTCCCGGGCGATGGCCGAGGAAGGAATGAACGTGGAGGTAATAACCACGGCCACATCGTCACCTTCAACGGAGATAGTCGATGGAGTTATCGTGCACCGTGTAAAACCCTATCCCGGAAGGCAGTTGAGCTTTATTACCTGGGTGCAGCAGCTCAATCTGGCCCTGATGGAAAAGGGGGTATCCCTGATCAACCGCACGGGCGGCTTTGATATCGTTCACGCTCACGATTGGCTTGCGGCATACGCCGGCCGCGGGCTCAAGCACATTTACCATCTTCCGCTGATCGCCACCATCCATGCCACCGAACATGGTCGCAACGGGGGGCTCTTCACCGAAGAACAGAGATATATCGGTGAGGTCGAATGGCAGTTGATATATGAATCATGGAAAACAATATGTTGCAGTCGTTTTATGGAAGATGAACTGGTTGCCGTATTCCAGACCCCCCGCGATAAAATAGAGATCATCCCCAACGGTGTACGCCCGGAGTCTTTTCAGATCTCCAGGCCGGATCCTACTGTACGTGATCGGTTTGCCCCTCACGGCGAGAAAATAATATTTTATGTTGGGCGGCTTGTTCAGGAGAAAGGGGTTCAGGTTTTGCTGAACGCACTTCCTCTGGTTCGGGAGCAGTTTCCCGATGTGAGACTGGTTATAGCCGGAACCGGGCCATACGAAGAAGAGCTGCAGCGTCAATCGGCCATCCGGGGGCTGGATCCCCACGTTGTCTTTGGCGGTTACATTGACGATTATACGCGCAACCAGCTTTATCACTGGTCCTCGGTCGCCGTCTTCCCCAGCCTGTACGAACCTTTTGGCATCGTGGCGCTGGAAGCCATGGCCGCCGGAACCCCGGTGGTTGTCGGTGATGTGGGTGGTTTTCAAGAGACCGTTACCCACGGTGAAAATGGACTGAAAGCAGTTCCCGGTGATCCCGCCTCGCTTGCCCGGCAGATCGGGACGCTGCTCTCTTCTCCTGATGTAAGTGAAAAACTGATCAAGAAAGCCCATCACGATATCCATCGCCAATTTTCCTGGAAAAGTATTGCCCGGGATACCATCAGGGTTTACCGGGAAGTAATCTCGTTGCCGGAGGCCCGCATCTGGAAGGATGAATTGAAGAAAGGAAGAAAGGATGAGTATCTGGCGGCCTCTTTTCATGAAAGCAAAATAATTAGATGAATAAATAACTTTTAATACCCCAACCTAATGATGGATAAACAATACCAATGACCAAACAAACACATCTAATCTAGCCGGGAGCGTGATCTTCTTTGAAAGCAATAGTGATGGCCGGAGGCAGCGGTTCCCGTCTGCGCCCCCTTACCTGCGAATTGCCCAAACCCATGGTGCCGGTCATGAATCGGCCGCTGATGGAATATACGCTGGAGCTTCTTCATCTGCATGGATTCAGGGAGGTGGCGGCCACCCTTCAGTACCTGCCCGAAGAAATAAAAAATACGCTGGGAGACGGAAGCCGTTTTGGGCTCAACATGCATTATTATACCGAAGAGGAGCCGCTGGGAACGGCCGGCAGCGTCAAGAATGCGGCCTCTTTCCTGGACGAGACCTTCATGGTTATCAGCGGCGATGCGCTGACCGATTTTGATCTATCCGCCGCCCTTGAATTCCACCGTCGCAAAGGGGCTTTGGCGACCTTGATTCTTACTTCGGTGGATACTCCCCTCGAGTACGGCATCGTAATTACCTCTGCCGATGGCTGCATCACCAGATTTGTGGAAAAGCCGGGATGGGGTGAGGTATTCAGCGATACGGTCAACACCGGAATTTACATACTGGAACCCGAGGTTCTCAACCTGATTGAACCGGGTAAAATGTTTGATTTCAGCAAAGATCTCTTCCCGATCCTGTTGGAACGTAAAGAACCCCTCTTTGGCTGTGTGCTGCCCGGTTACTGGTGTGATATCGGCAACCTGGAACAGTATAGCCGGGCCCACCGTGATATTCTGGAGGGCAAGGTTGCTCTCCGCCTGAAGGCCCGGGAAGCGGAGAAGGGGATCTGGCTGGAAGAGGAGGTGCAACTGCACCCTCGTGTCTACATTGCCCCCCCTGTTTATATCGGTACGGGCAGTGTGCTCGAGGCCCGTGCATCCGTTAAGGAATCAATTCTCGGTTCCGGGAACCTGATCGAAGAGCAGGCCTCGGCCAAAAGATGTATCGCCTGGGACGGGGTATGCCTGGGTAAAAAAAGTGCGGTAAGAGGGGCTATCCTCTGCAATTCCGTTTATCTGGAGCCTTCGGTTCACGTCTATGAGGGGGCGGTTATCGGTGAACGAAGTACGGTTGAAGAGGGCGCGGTGATCAAACCCGAAGTAAAAATCTGGCCGGAGAAGAGGGTCGAGAACGGCACAACGCTTCGGGAAAATCTCATCTGGGGAACCAGGGGGCTACGGAAGCTGTTTGGCTTTGACGGTGTTCGGGGTGAGGTAAACCGGGAGCTCTTTCCCGAATCGGCCGCCAGGTTGGGAGCCGCCTTTGCATCCACCGTTAAAGAGGGCGCCATCGCTCTGGGAAGCGACAGTTACAGGGCCTCGCGTATGTTCAAACAGGCTTTATCCGGAGGGATCCTCTCCGTGGGACTAAATGTTTTTGACCTTGGGGAGACCATCACCCCCGTACTGCGCCGCCAGGTTGTGGAGATGGGAATTGATGGGGGCATCTATGTTCACCTGATCGATTTTGATCCTCCGACGGTATTGTTTAAATTTGTGGACCGCCGGGGGTTAAACCTTTCTCGGGGGCAGGAAAGAAGTGTGGAACAACTTTATTTTCGTGAGGATTTTGCACGTATCCCGGGAATGGCTATCGAAGAACCTGTGCGCCTGCCCGATCTTCTACCGCAGTACCGGAGACGGATGTTGAAAGATATAGACCTGGAGACCATCAGCCGGGCCGGATTTCGGATTGTGGTCGGCTATCCTTTGCCACTCATCGAGAAGGCTCTTTTCCCCCTGCTTCAGGAACTGCGTTGCCGGGTGATTTCGCTTAATCTGAATGCGCCGATCCATGAAGAACCCCGATCATTGAAGGAACTCCGCCAGCATCGGCAGGAAGTGGCCACGGCCGTAAGGCAGCTTTCGGCCACCCTGGGAGTAATTTTTGATCCCGGCGCCGAAGAGATGGTGCTGATCGATGAACGGGGCCGCGTTGTGGAAGGAGAGCTTTACAAGGCGCTTATTTCACTGCTTCTCTTCCGCATGCGTAAAGGTGAAACCGTGGCTGTTCCGGTTAACTCCTCGGGAGTTATCGAGAAACTTGCGGCCCGCTATCAGGGAAGAGTTTTACGCACGCGGACCGCCCCTTTTTACCAGATGGACGCACTGCAGCGAAAAGAAGGGCAGCGGTTTGACGGTTCCTCTACTCTCGCGCTGAACCTGGACTGTATCGGCGCCCTGGTTTACCTGCTTGAATTCATGGCCGTCCAGGAAACCAACCTCTCCACGCTGCTCACCGAGATACCGGCCATAAATCTTTTAGAAAGACAGGTTCCCTGCCCCTGGGGGAAAAAAGGCCGTGTCATGCGCCTGCTGATAGAAGATGCCGCCGACGAGAAGACCGAGATGGTCGACGGCCTCAAGGTTTACCATCCCGAAGGGTGGGCTCTGGTTCTGCCTGATCCGGACAAACCCGCCTACCATATCTATGGTGAAGGATTTAATGAGGAGATATCCGCTTCACTCACTGATTTCTACGTGCGCAAGATCGGTCATCTGATCAAAGAAACCTGATCCGCCCTCTCTGCCGGAGGGGAGGTCAGGATAATCCGCCTGATGTCCCTCACCCTCTTTCTGCATCCTCCAAGTTACCCCGTCGTCTCTCTTCTTGTTCTGCCTGCCTGTTCCAGTACACTCCATGGACCAATCGGCTCAAAAACCACTTCGTTCCGCCCTCTAAAACAATATGTTTTCCCTCATGCACGTCTGCCCCCCCCATATCTTTACTGCCCTTTTGGAAATAATCCTTTGGACATGGATGCACGGGGCATTATCCGTCAGCACCGATTATTTTTATAAAAAAAGAAAATAAATGGTTGCCGGTTGATCCTTTTATTCTGTTTACAATTTGCTCATTTAATCTTAAGATATATATAAAATAGATAATTAAAAAAAGATTATCATGGTAACGGTACCGGGATCTTTACAGGGGAGGTTAAAACTTGGAACCCGCCAGGGTGGAACTTCTGGTCAAATGCGGAAGTCAAGCTTCCTTAAGAGAGCTTTTTGAGCATTTTTACAGCAGAACCTTTGCCACGGTTATGGCCTTGGTGCGCAACCGGGAATGGGCCGAAGACCTTACTCAGGAATCATTTTATCGTGCCTTCAGAAAACTGAAAAGCCTTCGGGAACCGGCTAAATTCGGCTCCTGGCTTGCCGCCATAGCCACCAATCTGGCGCTGGATTCCCTGAAGAACGAAAAAAAATATGTTCCCACCGCCGACTTCTTTACAGACGGGCAGGCGCATCCTTCAGGTTCTTCTTCTGTTGAAGAGCAGGTTCTGCAAAATGAGAAGGCCGAGTTGGTCCGAGCGGCACTCCGCACTCTCCCGCCGGAACAGTATCAGGTGATCATTCTCTATTACTATCATCATCAGAAAATAGAAGATATCGCCTCGTTTCTGGGGGTCAGGGCCGGGACGGTAAAATCAAGAATGCACCGTGCGCGCCAAAAACTTTTAAAAATACTGGAAAACGGGGAACAAAATGATTCGATGGGCAGTCTGTTAAGTAAAGAGCAAGATCAAGATGTGGAGGTGAACTAGATGGATGATCTCCACCCCATTGAGGTTGAAGATGAAAATATAATCAAAGAAGCTGTCAATGCCGAGCTTAAAAGACTGGAAAGTGAAAGTGCGCCCACCCGCGAAGCTTGGCATCAGATATCCCGGCGATTAAGCAAACATGAAGCCGCCGAGAAGAGCAGGCGATATCGTACCGGCTGGCTCCGTTCTTTAAATATTGCCGCCGTAGTCATGTTGTTTATCGGTGCGGGAATATGGGCTACAAGCATTATCAAGGATTATCGTCATGATCTTGCCGAGGGGGAGTTCTCATCTACCCATAAATATCTGGGCAGTCATCCCGAAGCAGCCGACGAAGAGAGCGATGTGTCAATTATGGCTGATGATGAAGGGGCAAATTTCGCCCCCGAATCTGCTCCTGATTCTGTGCCCGCCAAAGACGCGGGATCCCCGGGAGCGACGATGGAGGATTCCCGTCGTTCTTTCCCCCCTCGAGTGCTGGGGCGGTTCAGGCTTAAAGGTGCACCCCGGACCGAAGGTTCGCTGACCCGATATCTTTATGTTGACGGCGATCGGGAGTTGTCGTTTTTGGAGGGCGATTCTGACATGCTTTCCGATGCAGTTCCGATTTATGCAAGAAACGACGGTGAGTTTATCCCTCCGGAATCTCTGAACGATCTGCACGGAGCTCCCTTCATCTTGCTCAGAGATAGTATGGGAAAACCTGTTCTGGCCTGGACGGAAGGAGATAAAACCTTTATTTTATGGCCAAACAGTGATAATATTACCGAAGAAGAACTCCGCAAACTGCATCGGAAAATGCCCCGGCCGGATTCTCAGGAGGATAATCCATGAAAATGGCGATTGAAACGTGGGGGCTTACCAAGAGATACCGTTCGGTTGTAGCCGTCAACAATGTTTATCTGAGATTGCCGCGAGGTAAAATTCATGGTTTGCTGGGGCCCGGGGGGGCCGGAAAAACAACTTTTTTAAAACTGCTGATGGGTTTTAAAAAACCTACCTCCGGCGGAGGTTTCTGCCTGGGTTATGATATTATATCTGAAAGTATCAATCTTCGGGAAAAACTGGGTTATGTTTCCGGCGATAACGCCCTTTACGACTTCATGACTGTCCGGGAAATGATCTCCTTTACCCGGAACTTCTTCCCTTCCTGGGATGAACAACTGGTTGACCATTATCTCGATTGTTTTGCATTGCCGGCCAACCGGTCGATCAGGAAGCTTGGGCATGCTCACAGGACTCTGCTGGCTCTTATCCTGGCGCTGGCGCATGAGCCGGAACTTCTGCTTCTAGACGAGCCGACCATAAATTTCCGCCGGACCCCTGAAGCACAGATATTTTTTGAGGCGCTCTCTTACGAGCAGGCCCGGAAAAAGATGGCCGTACTGCTGGCTTCCGGAAGCCTTGACGAAATAAAGATGATCTCCGGCGAACTCAGCTTGATGTACCGGGGTAAACTTCTGAAAAACTGCATGGTGCAAGAACTTAGCTCCGATGAACTGCCTGCCGATGTAGAGGAACTTTGCCTCCATTACCTAAAAGGAGAGAAGAAGACTTGATTCATGGAAGTTTATGGTCCAAAGAAGTGCGGGGATATCGGCGTTTATTTCTATTGTTTTTTCTGCTGGCGGTGATCACCTTGATCCTATTCCCGTATATCGGTAATCAGGTTATCGTTCTGCCCGGAGGGTTCCGGTTATGGGAAGGGATTACCGTCTCCACTTTTGGTGACAATCCATGGATATCCTGGTCTGCGGTTGCCCTTCTTCAATTTTCGGCGGTGTTGGCATTGTTGTTGGGGTACTCATCCTTGGCGGGAGAGTTGTCTGCGGGAACAACCGCCTATCTGCTCAGCAAACCCGTTTCCCGCCGTGAAATAGTAACCACAAAAATCATCGCCGGTCTGACCTTGCTCGCCTTTTTCGTTTACGGCTTGTCGTTGATATTTGTTGCTCCGCTGTTCCGCTCCGGCTTTCAGGTCGATATTATCGAACTGTTTTTAAGTTGCACCGTAACCTTTATAATCTGTGCCGTCATCTACATAACCACGGTTTTATTTTCATCATTTTTTACCAGAACATGGACCGCGGGCCTGTTTTCCGCCATCTTCTGGGGTTTATATTTTGCCCTTGGTTTCTTTGAGCCCATCCGTAATTATTCCATCATTCATCAGCTTCGGATCAACGGATACTGGGAAGGACAACAGACTTTCATCCCCATCGGTCTGGGCATTTTCATCGGCGGATTACTTTTGGAACTGGCGGTCATGGTCTGGGAGAAAAGAGAGTATTAGAGCAGAGGCTGTATCTGCAGGCATTAATGTGAAGGGGCAGGCTCATGCCTGCCCCTTATGTTTAGTAATGAAGAACCATTTCCGTTACTTGCCGGCCATCTGCCTCTGGGCTTGTTGGATCATTCTCTTGACCATGTTCCCACCAACATAACCGTTCTGTCTTGAAGTCAGATTGCCGCGATCGCCGCTGTAGTTAATCCCCAATTCATTGGCAATTTCAAACTTCATGCTATCCAGAGCTTGCCTTGCTTCGTTTACTAACATCTGTTTCACCTCCTCCTCTTTTTTATTTTTTTAAGGCGTTAATATTATCTGTAACTGAAAAAAATATATCCGCGTTAATTAATTCATGGGATAGGAGATAATATCCGTTCTTTCTCTAATGGTACCGTCTGTTCCAATTTATGGAAATGATGATAATCAATGTTGGGAAATGCATTATCAATTGATTCCAGCATCCTTAATTTATTTTCGTCAATGCAGTTGTTCAGGATCTGTGCAGCCAGATCCTGAAACCTCAAAAGATGTTTGCAAGCACGTTCCCGGGCATATTCGACCATCGTATCCACGGTCATGATAAAAGGCCAGTCACTGCTCTGGGCGAGGATGAGCTCGCGGGCGGCCTGTTTGATCGCCCGTTCCATTACCCCTTCGGCCTCAGGAAACTTTGTGGCGATCGTGGTCATCTCCGTGGCCGCATGGTGAAGATGGCGGTAAAGCCAGTCGTTGGTACCGTTAAGCCAGACCTCAAAATAGCCTTTATCTCCCCAGCTGGAAGGATTCGGCGTTGCCTCCTGCAGAGGATATCCCAGATCCAGATATTGTCCGGGGGTAATGAGTTTGATATCATCCTGATCAAGGTCGATCTTACGGCACAGGTAATCAAGCCACAGCGGTCCCTCGAACCACCAATGCCCAAAAAGCTCGCTGTCATAAGGAGCAACGATTATCGGCGGGCGGCTCATTATCTTCGCCAGAAATTCAACCTGTTTCTGGCGGTTAAACATGAAATTGCCGGCATGTTCGGCCGCCTTCTCCCGTGCAATATCCGGCCGGTACGGTTCTTTATAGGCCAGAGTTTCACCGGTGATACGGTAATACTTGATTCCGGTATCGCTGCGTAAACCGGGCGGGTGCAGGTATGGACCGATATAATCCAGATCAAGATCGTAACCTACATCCCTGTAAAATTCCCGGTAATTGTAATCTCCCGGATAACCTTCCCGTGAACTCCAGACCTGTTTGGAAGATTCGGCATCGCGTCCGAAGACGGCCACCCCATTGCGGGTCAGGATCGGACTGTATACCCCGTATTTCGGGCGCGGAGCTCCATAGAGCACTCCATGGGTATCGGTGATAAAATACTGGATGCCCAGTTCCTCCAGAATTTCATCGATGCCGTGGCTGTAAGCACATTCCGGCAGCCACATTCCCCGGGGGATATCGGCAAATAATTCCTGATAATAATCCACAGCGGATGCAATCTGGGCGTAGGCACTCTCCCTGTTGATTTCCAGCAGAGGTAAAAATCCATGGGTGATACCCGTGGTAATAACCTCCAGGCAGCCTTCTTCCTGCAGGCGTCGATAAACCCGGAGCGGCCGCCTCTGACATTCTCCATAGTAATAATCGGCTATCTCATCAAAGTGTTCTCTGTACATCCGGGCCAGAGGGGAAAAGACGCTGTCATTTGTTGTCCTCTCTTCCTCCCGCCTGGCCAGATTCTGCATATTGTTCAGATAAGTACCGAATCGATTGCTGAGGAGTTCATCTTCCATCATGAACATCAGCGTGGGAGATAATGAGATAGTAAGGCTATAATTGATACCGTCTCTTTTCATATTTTCCATTATTTTAAGCAGGGGCAGGTAACTTTCCAGCATGGCTTCATAAAACCATTTTTCTTCGAGAGAGTGTCGATGTTCGGGGTGACGGACAAAAGGTAAATGAGCATGTAAGATAACAGAGAGAAAACCCTGGGGCATATTTGAATCCTCCTACTTTATTTTTTCATTTTGGTTTTACGGCGTATCAACTCCGTTGAACTTAGATGGTAAAGTGAAATCCGTCGGTAAAGCTTTCTTGATTTCCAATCCGGAAGCTTCCAGTTTTCATCGATTATTTCGCTGATACCGTCTCGGGGAGTACGGACGATATTGGATCGGAGCAACGTGTAAAAATCACCACTTGGCAGCATCCATCCCCACTCCGCATGATAGTAATTATCGGCATCGCCGACGTGGATATACCAGTTGTCGGTTCCATCCTCCAGCCGATAATCATCATGGCTTTCAATTGTTTCGATACGGTTCCATCCATGGCGGAAAACTCTGAGGTTGGGTTCGGCCAAATTTCCGGTCTCTTCATCCCATTGCCTCGGAATTTTTTTCCTGGTCGCCGTGCTTATCTCCCAGTAAGCAAACAGGCAGTAAGGATCACGTGGAAGTAGAACCAGTCGATCTTCTTTATAATAATGAGGTAATATTTTACGGCTGTCGATGATATCCATATCCAGGTCAATTGCAGACACTTTTTCTATTCACCCCTAAAAGNNAATGGTATTATGCCCGAATTTCTTTTTTATTATTTGATTCTTTTTCAGGCTGTCAGGTGTCTGTAATACCGGTTTTACGGAGCAAATTCCGGCCATGAATTTACCCGTTCCAAGTATAAAACAAGGTTGGCGGTGGTAAGCTAGGTTCGAATTTTTGGCGGTTCGGAACGCCGAAAACAAGCGCCGGAAAAAATTTTGAAGAGGTTAAAAGATGACGGAGCTCAGACAGGATAAGGTAACCGGCCGGTGGGTCATTATGTCCATGGGGCACGCAGGGCAAAAAGCAACTTTTTCAGCGTTGAGTGATCGGATCAGGATCGAGGAACTGCCCGCCAAAGTAGGCAATTGCCCGTTCTGCAGTGGAAACGAGAACATGACTCCCCCGGAGACAGTTGTCTGGCGAGAAGGGGAAGAGGAGGATGCCGATTGGAAAATAAGGGTCGTGCCCGGCAGATATCCGGTTCTGACCCCCGACGGTAACGATCCTTTAGCGGAACAGGATGGATCCGGAGTAAGGCCCGCATACGGCCTTCACGAGATCATTATTGAAACCCCGCAACACAACCTGCATCCGGGCAGATTTACCCCGGAGCAGATGGAGACGGTCATCGAAGCCTGCCATCATCGGTTTGTGGCCTTATCTCAAAACAGCGGGATTCGTTCCATTATCCTCTTCAGGAATTATAAAGAAGAGGCGGGTGCATCCTTGGAACACCCGCATACCCAGGTGGTGGCGCTGCCGTTTATCTATCCCGCCCTGAAAGAGGAGCTGGAGGGCGCTCATCGCTATTTTCTTGCGGAGGGCGGGTGTGTTTTTTGCAGCATCCTTCGGGAGGAGCTGGAGGCGGGCGAGCGGATCGTGGATGTAAATGATGACTTCGTGGCTCTGAGCCCCTATGCGGCCGGCATGCCCTATGAAACATGGATTTTGCCCCGAAAGCACAGCCCGTCTTTTCAGGATATCCGGCGCGATCAGGCTGCATCTTTGGCCGCGATGCTCGGAGAAATAATGACCAGGATTTTTGTCTCTTTGGATGATCCGCCTTACCTTTACTATCTTCACAGCGCCCCGTTGACGGCCGTAACTCCCCCTTACTATCACTGGCATCTGGAGATTGTTCCCCGGATGATGAAAGTGGCGGGGTTTGAATGGGGGACGGGAGTGTTTATCAATACTGTCCCTCCCGAGGAGTCGGCACGTTTTCTGGCGCAAACAAAGGTGGAAACATATGCATAAAGAACAGGAAAAAATCTATTTTATTTTTGCGCTTCACAATCATCAGCCTGTAGGCAACCTCTCTGAAGTGTTGGACTACAATTACGAAAAAGCATACCGTCCTTTTCTGGATGTCGTCTCCCGTTTTCCCCAAATAAAATTTTCTCTCCATAACACCGGTATTCTTCTGGAATGGTTCCGTCAAAACCGACCCGATTATCTGCGGCTTCTTCGTACGCTCGTGGACCGCGGACAGGTTGAAATAATGGGCGGAGGGTTCTATGAACCCATCCTCCCCGTTATCCGGGATGAAGACAAGCATGGCCAGATCAAGAAACTTTCTTCATGGATCAGGGATCATCTGGGGGTGACGCCAAAGGGCATGTGGCTTGCCGAGCGCATCTGGGAGCCGGCTCTGGCCCGGCCCATTGCACAGGCCGGGCTTCAATACATCGCCACCGATGATTCTCACTTCCATGAGGTAGGCTTTGACCGCCTCTTTCATTATTACCTTACGGAGGAGGAAGGGTGGCGTTTGCATGTATTCCCCATCAGTGAAAAACTCCGTTACCTCGTTCCCTTCCGTCCTCCCGAAGAGACCCTGGATTTTTTCCGTAAATCTTATGACCCCACTGAAGAGAGAGTTCTGGTCCTGGCCGATGACGGCGAAAAATTCGGCGGGTGGCCCGGAACCTACCGGACTGTTTATGAAGAGGGGGGGCTGGAAAAATTTTTTACCATGCTTCAGGAAAACAGTGATTGGTTGCAGACGGTAACCTTCTCTGAATATATGGCTATCTCACCTCCACAGGGATTGGTTTATCTGCCGGCCTCTTCTTACCGGGAGATGAAAGAATGGTCCCGTGGATTTTGGCGCAACTTCTTTATCCGTTATCCCGAGAGCAACCTCATGCACAAGAAGATGATGGCTGTGCGCCGGCGTATCGATGTTCTTCCGACGGGGAAATCCCGCGACCGGGCCCTGAACTTTCTCTGGGCGGGGCAGTGCAATTGCGCTTACTGGCATGGGGTCTTCGGGGGGTTATACCTGAACTTTCTGAGAGCGGGGGTCTGGGAGAACCTCCTCAAGGCGGAAGAAGAGGCTGAAAAAACGATCAGCGGCGGTTCAAAATTCCTGGAGTTGCGGATCGAAGATCGCGACTTTGACGGCCGGGAAGAACTCGTGGTCATATCGGATCGGTTCTCACTGATGTTCTCACCTCATCTGGGAGGAAGTATGTGGGAGTTCTCCTGGCGGCCGGCCTCAGTGAACTTTCTGGATACGATTACCCGCCGGGAAGAAGAGTACCATCGAAAGATATTTGAAGAGAAGAGAAATGAAGACGGCTGCGTTGCGGACGGTGTCAAGAGCATCCATGATATCGAGCTCAACGTTGCCGAGGAATTAAAGGATTATGTCATCTATGACCGTTACCGTCGCGGGGGCATGATCGAGCATTTTCTTTCCGATCAGGTCTGTCTCGAGGATTTTCGACGTCTGCAGTATGAAGAGCCGGAACCGTTCTTCAGGCCGGCGGAGATGAAGCTGCAGGAACAGCAGGGCGGATCAATGTCCCGGAAGGCCTCTGTTATTTTCCGGCGGCTGTTTGCCCCTGATGGGATCGATATCCCGGTGACCAAAGAAATTGCCTTTGAATCGGGAACGGATGGTTTTGACCTTGAATACAGTCTGGAAAACCATGGTGCGCAGGAGTACTGGGGTTGGTTCGGCAGCGAATTCAATCTCTCGATGTTATCCGGCCGGGATGAAAAAAGGTATTATCGGATTCCCGGGCGTGAGCTAAAGCAGCCTCATCTGGCCTCTGTCGGTGTGGAAGAGGATGTGGAGACCATCAGCCTGTGCGATGAGTGGCGCGGTTGTGCACTCTTTTTTCATTTCAGCCGGCCCGCGCAACTTTGGAGATTTCCCATCGAGACGGTATCCCGTTCGGAGTCGGGGTTGGAAAGAACGTATCAGCAATCGCTCATTCTTCCCCGGTGGCAGCCCCGGCTGTCTCCCGGAGAAAGATGGGAGGTTGTTTTAACCGTGGAAGTAAAAGCAGTGGTGGCCGGAACGGGAGATCTTCGCGGCAATAACCGTCCTTGAAAATTTTCTTTTGGATTATCGATCGGGGAGTGATTTCCTTGCAGGACGAACGAGTGTTGTACATAGCTTTTGTCTGGAACCAGCACCAGCCTTATTACAAGGATTTTTCCAAAAACAAGTTGATCATGCCCTGGGTGCGTCTGCATGCCGCCAAGGATTACTATCAGATGGCGGCTATCCTTGAGCAATATCCCGAAATCAGACAGACATTTAACCTGACCCCTTCGCTTCTGGACCAGCTTGCAGACTATATTAAGGCCGGGACGGAAGATTATTACATGGCCGTGATGAAGCCGGCGGAGGTTTTATCCGCACAGGAACGGCTCTTTCTGCTGCAACATTTTTTTGATATTCACTGGGATAAGGTCATCGGCCGTTTTCCACGCTATCGCGAACTGCTCGAGCGGCAGGGTTATCGGCGCGAACCCGGCTTAAAGGATGATGTCCTGGAAAATTTTACGGATGCGGATTACCGCGATCTGCAAGTCTGGTTCAATCTGGCCTGGATAGACCCGGAGATAAGAGATGGCGACCCGTTTTTAAGCCGGCTGGTGGCCAAGGGTCAAAATTTTTCTGAAGACGAGAAAGAGCAGCTCATGGGGAAGCAGATGGAGCTACTCGGTAAAATAGTCTTTATTCATCGGACAATGAGAGACAAGGGCCGCATCGAGCTGATGACCACCCCCTTTTACCATCCGATCATGCCGCTGCTCATCGATTCTCACAGTGTCCGCCGCAATAATCCGGGTATACCCGTTCCCGGTAAATTTGCTTATCCTGAAGATGTCTATGCGCAGATGCAGGCGTCATTGAAACAGTATGCCGATCTCTTCGGGGGTCGTCCTGCTGGATTGTGGCCTTCGGAGCAGGCTGTCAGCCCGGAAATAATTCCGCTCTGCAGAGAGCTTGGATTCACCTGGACCATCTCCGATGAACAGATACTGGCCCAATCGTTAGGCGTGAAGATTGTAAGGGATCATTATGGCCATGTGCTCAACCCCGAGGTGCTGTATCAACCTTATCTGGTCGGCCCCGAAGGCCGGGAGATGGTCATGATCTTCAGAGATCACAATCTTTCCGACCGCATCGGGTTTGAATACCAGCATTTCCGCGGAGAGGATGCGGCGGCGGATCTGGTCCACCGCTTGCATTGCATCAGAAATAATCTGGCCTCTGCACAGGGCCATTATCTGGTTACTCTCTCCCTTGACGGAGAGAATGCCTGGGAATGGTATCCTGATGACAAGCGTGAATTCCTGCATGCGCTCTACCGCAGGCTCGGCGGGGAAAGATATCTGCGTTGTGTTACCGTAAGCGAATATCTGTCCCGGAACCCGCCTCGCGTTGCCATCAGAGATCTGTATACCGGATCATGGGTGGACCACAGTCTGGCCCGATGGATCGGCTCGGATAATAAGAATGCGATGTGGGATCTTTTAATTTCAGCCCGGAAGGCCATCGATGATTATCGGGAACGGCCCGGAGCCGATGAGAAAAAGATCAACGAAGCCCTTCACTGGATCTATATCGCCGAAGGCAGCGATTACTACTGGTGGGTGGATAGCATGCCCTATTACCTTACCGCCCCCTTTGAGGCACTCTTCCGGAAACATCTGGCCAACGTCTATCGTAGTTTGGAACTCCGCCCTCCTTCCGTGTTATCCGTTCCCCTGATCAGGCCCGAACCCGGGGAGCCTGCCTGGGAACATGACCCGATTGCCGGTCCCGTATCGATGATCGATACCCGTGATGAAAACCGGGAGGACCGCCCCGGAAAATGATCGGAGATCCGTAATAATCCCCCTTCGCTCGCCTATTCTCTCTTTCCCGAGAACTGCAATTTGCGGGACCATGGATTGCCCCGGCTCCTTGCTTTCATGACGGCATCCCATCTTTCCGCGGTAAGCGGCCGGTTGAAGCTTTTCATGTTTGCCAGTTTAAAACCGTATTTGGCGGCGAGTTTCCGGGTGTAGAGGATGCTCTCCGGCGTGATCCCCGCTGAACCGAGGCTTGTATTTTCATAGTGTTGGTCAAGCGCGAGCATCATCGTCTCGGACATGCATGCATAGGCATGCCCCTTCTCGAACCCGAAGTTCCAGCCCAGGGAAGGCCGTCCCGGAACCTCCACGACCCCGCCATCGATTACCAGCACATCCGGCCTCTGCTTCAAAACCTCATCGCTTACATTGGAAGGTCTGGAAATATCACAGACGATAGCGCCGTATTTTAAAATTTCGGGGACGATCAGCGAGCCGGTACTGCTTGTAGCGCTGACCACGATATCTGCATACGGCAGCCATTCATCTATCTGCGTGGAGATGGAAATGGGAACCTTTGCATGGTTCGGGGACTGAGCAAATTTAATAAAAACTTCCATGGGCGCGTCCGGATCGGGGAGGCCTCTCATTGCGGCTATGCGTTCGGCAAGACTGCCCGGAATAAACGCTGTCTTTTTCCTATGCCCGGCTATGAACCGGTATATCTCTGCGGCCGTTGCCCATAGGCGGGTAAAACTCGCATCTTTATTCCGGGGGTTCCCGATTAAAACCAGACCGGACGCCTTCTCCGACATCAGGATGGCGATCCCTTTTCCGATTGCCCCCGATGCTCCCACCAGAGCGACCTGTGCCTGCCCGGGTAATTCTCCCATTTTTTCCAGAGCACTGTTGATTGCCTCTACGGCAGCCACTACCGTGTAGCTGTTTCCTGTTGTGAGCGGAATGCCCATGTTCATCAGATATAACCCTCCCCTCGAGGCTATCGATGTATAAGCGCCCAGGCCTACAATTTTTGCCCCTCTGCGGCGGGCAAGGCTGACGGCCTCTCTCAGTTCCGCCAGCACCTTCTCCTGCGGCATCCCCATCAACTGCTCGGCGGTCCGGGGAACGGCGATAAATTCTCCATAGGCCGCCGCACCGGTCTCTGCCACGACCCTCATCCCGGCAACCGGAAAGGGGCTGACCATCTCATTCCAGCGGGATACCAGTCTTTGCAACTCGTTGCCGTCAAAGGCCGCAAGGCTGGGATCAAATTCGGCGTAATTCTCCATGTACAGCGGATGGATTAAGAATGCGAACCTTCCCTCTTGCGGTTCCGCGGAAGGCCTGATTGCACGCTCCGGCGGGGGAGAGCTGTAAACCGGATATTTCTTATCGGCGGCATCGATCAGAAACGAGAGCAGCTGTGCCGAATTCCTTGCCGCCAGAACCTGCAACAGATTTTCCAGACCTTGAACGGCCCGATCGCACTGTTCTTTTGAAACACAGAGCGGAGGCTCGATACGGATAACCTTATTGCCGTTGAGGGTCGGGGCCACCCTTAAATATTCGACGTTTAACAGGTACCCCGAGAGCACGGGGGTAAGAAGCTCCTGTTCAGCCATTATGCCCAGGAGGCTGCCGGGGAAAGATTCTCTGTCGATGTCAAAACTGATGCCCAGCATCAGGCCCCGTCCGCGGATCTCACCGATAATATCGGGATATTTCTCCTTGAGCAGGAGTAGCTTGTTTTTAAGATAATCACCCGTCGATCTTGCGGCATTGATGATCTCCATATCATTGCGTAAGAGCATCTCCAATGAGCGGATGCCGGCACGGCATGCCGTGGTATTACCGGCAAAGGTGGAAGAGTGTTTCAGTGCAAAATCCTTATGGTATGCCTTATCGTTGCTGAGGCATGCCCCGATGGGGATAACTCCTCCGCTTAAAGCTTTGGCCAGCAGCAGAATATCCGGGCTGACCCTTTCCTCTTCGCAGACAAACAAAGATCCGGTACGCCCCAGACCGGTCTGTATTTCATCGAGAACCAGGAGCAGACCATATTTTTCACAGAGTTCTTTTGCCCCTTTAAGGTAATCGGTGGGAGGCTCCACCACCCCTCCTTCCCCCTGTATCGGTTCCAGGATAAGTGCGGCATACTCGTCCGGTTTTTCAGCCAGCAGAGTTTCAAGAGCCTTGAGATCTCCATATTCAACACAGTCAAACCCCTCCGCCGGTGCCATGAAAGGGCGTTGGTAATCCAAATTACCCGTTGCCGACAGGGCCCCGAGGGTCTTGCCGTGAAAACTGTTTGCGGCTGACAGGATACCCTTTCGCCCCGTGGCCGCGCGGCACATTTTGATGGCCGCCTCCACCGCTTCCGCTCCGCTGTTGGTAAAAGTAACGTATTTTAGCCCTTCCGGTGCTATCCCGATGAGTTTCTCGGCCAGATCACCCGCCGCATTCAGGTTGGAGGGCTGGACAAAATTCGGTTCTCGCTCATCATATGATTCAATTATTGCCGACCATATTTCACGCGGATTGTGGCCGAAAGGAAGAGCACCGTAAGCACCGATAAAGTCCAGGTATTCATTTCCCTCATGATCGTAGAGGCAACAGCCTTCTCCTCTTACAAAGCTCTTATCCATATTGACATCGTTGATCAACTTTCCCAGAAAAGGGTTGACATACTTTAAAAATGAATGCATAGAGAAGCCTCCCATAAAGTAATAGATGTGCACATTTTTGAGCACATCTATATTATATGCAGGTGGGGATCAAATATCAACCGGCATTTTTGATCCGAAATATTAGAAAAATTTCCCTCCATCCGCTTGTTTAAAGTCAGGAAATTATATAAAATAGCAATTAATAATGCCAATCAAGGTGGGGATATTAAGGGTATGCATATCATTGTTATCGGTGGCGGCGGCGTAGGGTATGAACTGGCCCGCAGCCTCTCCGAAAAAAATCAGGATGTCGCCGTTATCGAGAAAGACCCTGAAAAAGCATATCAGATCAATGAACGCCTAGATGCCATGGTCATAGAGGGCAACGGGGCCAATGTAGCCGTTCTGGAGAAAGCCGGGGTCAAGGAGGCCGATATTGTTGCCGCCGTAACGGAGATTGACGAGGTAAACATTATCGCCTGCATGGTGGCCAAACGGCTCGGTGTGAATATCACGGTGGCCCGTGTGCGCGGCGAGGAATATTTTGAGAAATCCCATGCCTTGCTTCAGGAGCAGATGGGTCTGGATTTTATTATCAACCCCGAAAAAGTGGCTGCCCAGGAAATATCGGAGATGATCCATTTCCCGGATGCCAGCGATGTGGAGTATTTTGCTCAAGGAAAGGTGATGATGCTGGGAATCATCGTCGGCCAGGATGCGGGGATCACCAATCGGACCCTCAAAGAGTTGCCGTTACCGCCGGGCTGTATCATTGTGGGTATCAATCGCCCGGGCGGTGAATTTCTAGTTCCCGGCGGCCGGGACATGATTAAACCCGGCGACAAGATATATTTACAGGGAAAACCGCATGTTCTACGTGAAGTAAGCTGGATGTTGCATCATGAGCGCCTGCAGGTGCAGAGAGTAACGATACTGGGTGGCGGCCGAACAGGCTTCCAGCTGGCCTCTCTCCTGGAAAATAACGGGTTGAACCGCAAGTTCTCGGTAAAACTGGTTGAGAAAGATCCTAACCGGTGTGAGGAGTTGAGCCGTTATCTTTCCCATACCCTTATCCTGCAGGGCGATGCAACCGATCTCTCTTTTTTCAGGGGAGAGGAGATCGAGGAGGCGGATGTGCTGGTGGCGGCCACCGGTGATGATCGTACCAATATCCTCGCTTCGTTGCTGGGAAAACAGCTGGGAGTAAAGAAGATTATTTCCGAGATAACGGACCTTGAATATATCCCTATCTTTCAAACGCTGGGTATTGACAGCACAATCAACTCCCGTCTGATCGCCGCTTCGCAGATCTTGCGTTTTACAAGGAAGGAGGATATTATCTCCCTCTCCGTTCTCCAGGATGAGAATGCGGAGATGCTTGAACTGATCCTCCCCGATACAGCCCGCGCTGCCGGTAAAAAGATCAACAAACTTAATTTGCCCCGGGGGATGCTCATCGGTGCTCTGGTGCGTAATGGCGAGGTTGTTATCCCTCATGGCGATACCATGCTTCTGGCCCATGACCGCCTGGTAATATTCACCCTTCCTCATATCAGCGCTCAACTGGATCGTTTCTTTGCCGGTACACACGCCAGAACAGAGGGCGGAAAGATGGATCACAGGTTTTAAGACAATCACTTGAAGAAGGAATGAAAATCATGCGTCGCCTACATATTCTGCACCTGATCGGGTACCTCTTGATTGCCCTCTCCCTGGTCATGTTTTTTTCTTCCGTATGGTCCCTGATTGAGGAAGAGTCGGATTTCAACGCTCTCCTTGTCTCGGCTCTGATAACCGCGTTGGTTGGAATAGTTATCTGCCTGGTGACCCCTTTTAAAAGTGAAATCACATTGGTTGAAAGTTTTTCCCTGGTCACGCTGGCCTGGTTCATTGCCGGTTTTTTTGGCGCCTTACCTTATCATTTTTTCGGCCTGTTTAACAGTTTTATTGCGGCTTACTTTGAATCTATATCCGGTTTCACAACCACCGGGGCAACCCTGATCAGTAATGTGGAGGCGGTACCGGCGGGCCTGTTGCTCTGGAGAAGTTTTACCCAGTGGTTGGGTGGGATGGGCATTATCGCTCTGTTTGTTGCTCTTCTGCCGAGGTTGGGTTCATACGGCATGAATCTTTTCCGGGCCGAGGTGCCCGGTGTTTTTGCGGATCGCGTCGTGCCCCGTATTGCGGAGATGGCTAAAAAACTCTGGTATATTTACGTGGTTCTGACCATATTGCAGACGGTGTTGCTCATGTTTTCGGGCCTTTCCTTCTATCATGCCCTTAACCACGCCCTGACCACCATGCCCACGGGCGGATTTTCAACGATGAACAGCAGTGTCGGCTCTTTGGGCAACCCCGCGGCGGAGATAATCATTATTGTTTTCATGTTGGTGGCCGGGGTGAACTTTGCCCTTTATTATCAGTTGCTCCGTGGAGATTTCAGGAGTTTTTACCGCAATCCGGAGCTGCGTTTTTATCTTTCCTTTGTACTGGCGGCTATCATTCTGGTCTCCATCAATATTTCATCTCATTACGGATCCGGTGAGACCCTGCGCCATGCTTCCTTTCAGGTTGCTTCGATTATCAGCACCACCGGGTATAGCACAGCTGACTTTAATGCCTGGCCCGCTTTCAGCAAGGCCTTGCTCTTCCTGTGCATGTTTATCGGCGGCTCGGGGGGATCCACCGCCGGAGCAATCAAGCATGTGCGCATCATGTTATTGCTCAAATTCGGTTATCGTGAGATATACAGGTTTGTTCATCCCGCGGCGGTAACCACGGTCAAGTTGGGACATCGTCCCATCTCGGAGGAGATGTTGCGCAATGTGGTTGCTTTTATCCTTCTGTATGTGACTGCATTTGCCTTGGGCACCCTGGCGCTTGCAGGGATGGGGCTGGATCTGGTTACTTCTTCTTCCGCGGTGGCAACCTCTCTGGGCAATGTAGGCCCCGGTTTTGGCCTTGTTGGTCCGGCGACCACATTTGGGGTTGTCCCCCTTCCGGGTCTGTGCATCCTCAGTTTCCTAATGATTCTGGGACGGCTGGAAATCTACACGGTACTCGTCTTTTTTCTGGTGGGCATCCGGCGGCTGCGGCGGCCCTACTAGAAAGAGACGGCTGAAACAAATTGATTTATAAAGAAAAAAGAGGAGGAAATATGATTCAATCAAAGCAATCATTCCGTGATATACGTGAAGGCAAATTTTCACCGCTCTACCTGTTGATCGGCACCGAAGAATATCTGCAGGAACTGTGGATCGATCTGCTGCTGGATAAATTTCTTCTCGGGGACGAAACGCGTGCCGGGTTCCGGAGGGTGGAAGGCCGGGAGGCAAACCTGCCGGAGATAATTGCCGATCTGGAGATGCCCATGCTCTTTTCCACCGGTAGAAAAATCGTGCTCATCGATGATTTTCCTTATCTGCTGCCGGCACCGCGCAAGAAAAAGAAGAAACCTGCCGCCAAGGGCACCCCAAAAGAGAGATCCAGGAAGATGATGGGGGAAGAGAAGAAATTGAAAGAGGTCCTCACTGCTTTCCGGAACCGTCAGATTTCTCGGGAACCTGAGCATACCGAGCATATCATCGTGTTCAGAGCAAATGAGGTTGATCGGCGCCGGAGTTTTTATCGTTTTTTGCAGGGGTTCAAGACGACGATCATGTTTTCCCCCTTGACGGGGCGGGACCTTGGCATATGGATTAGCCGCCGTTTAAATGCCCATGGTAAAAAGATCGATCCCCGGGCCTTGGATAAACTGCTGTTCATCGCCGAAGGTGATCTCCGGCGGGCAGATACGGAGATCACCAAAATCATGGCCTACATGTACGCTGACGAGCAGATCGTAACTGAAGAACTGGTTGATAAACTGGTTTATAGTGATCCCCGCGGCAACATCTTTAATCTGGTCGATGCTCTGGGGGAGGGGATACCGGCGCAGTCTTTCCAATATCTTGAGACTCTGCTTGTCCTCCGTACCCCACCGTTGCAAATTCTGCACATGGTGGCCCGGCAATTCCGCCTTATTTTAAAAGCCTTCTGCCTCCGGGAAGAGGGGATTTCAAAATCCGCCGCCACCCCGAGGCTGGGGGTCCATCCCTTTGTGGCGGACAAGCTTTACCGGCAGGCTCAAACTTACGGGCGGGAGGAACTGCGCGAGATAATCCGTATTCTTCAGGAGACCGACTTCCGGATCAAGACCGGGAAGATGGAGCCTGAGCTTGCCCTGGAGTTGTTGATCAGTCAGATTGCAACCTTCATGCCCGGGTCCCCAAAGGCAGGCTATTAGTTCGGCCCTTCTTTTATCTCGATCCCGCCCATCACGGACCGGGCCTGTATGCGTACGAGCCGGTGGTCTCCGGCATCGACATTGTATTCTATCTTCTGACTGGCGATGATGCCTCCCTCTTCCTGATCAAGAAAACTAACTCCGCCAAGGAAGGCATTCCCTTCATAGATCACCGGCAAATTTCCGGGGATCTTCACATCGATCCCGCCCATAAAAGCGGTCAGATCCAAAATTATCTCCTCCCTACCTATCTCCGCTCTGGTCAGATCCAACTTGATCCCGCCCATGAAGGCCAGATAATTGCCGCTTTCCAGTTTCCATGACTTTTGACCTATATCGACCCCACCCATGAACGCCAGGCGGTTACTTCCCCTTCCGGAGCCGCGCTTTCTGAGCAAGCTGAACCCCAGAAATATCAACAATACAGGCAGAAGTATCTGCCAGAACCTGTTGACGATCGCCGCATCGATCAGGCCCATATTCCGCCCCAGGTAGAGGACCCCGATACCCATCATGATCAGGGCGGAAACAAACTGTCCCCAGGAGAAGAAAACTCTTTTTCCGGAGCTGCTGCCGGAAGTGCGGAAGGAGAGAACCAGCCAGTCGAGGCCGACAATCAAGGGAATGAGGGGCCAGTAACTCCATAAATTTAGAGCGGCGGTATCGATCAGATTAAAATCCTGCAGCAGCCAGAGCACTCCGGCGATCAGGATCACCAATCCCAGAATGATACGGAAGTTCAGACCACGCATGTAAAATCCCCCCGGTATGTTTTTTATTGAAAAAATATTCATCCCCGGCCTGATTCTCTTAAATAATTTATACAGCATATTTACCTGCATATGTCTCCATATTTTAGAGAAGCAGGCCGCAAAATAAAAAAGACAGGTTTACTCCTGTCCTTTTCCTTATCAAGATAGGATGCGGCTATTGTTCCCTGCTTTTCTGGTACAGTTTGTAGAGCCGCGATTTTTTATGGGCCGCATTGTTTTTATGGATAACTCCTTTGCTCACCGCCTTGTCGATGGTGCGCACTGCCTCCTTGAAACGCAGATCCATGGATTCCTCATCTTTATTTTCCAGAGCCTCGGTAAAGCGGCGTATGGAAGTATTTAACCGGCTTTTTATGGCCCGGTTGCGGGCCGTCCTGGTTATCGTTTGCCGGACTCTTTTTCGGGCGGACAGCGATGTTGGCACGATCTCACCTCCTCATAATTGCTTTTTAACAGATGACACCCTAAGAGTTTACCATTAATGAATGCATAATGCAACATCAACCTCAAAACAATAGCCATAAAAAAAGCATATAAAAAAAGCTTTTGGTTATGATAAATTCAGTAACCAAAATAACTCTGCAAAGGGGTGAGAAGATGCTAGGATTGATTATCCGCTTTATCGTATCGGCGATTGTACTTATGGTGGTCAGCTATATATTGCCGGGATTTGCCCAGCTCACCTTTGGCCATGCCCTTATCGCCGCGGTGGTTATCGCCCTGCTGGGTTTCATCGTAGAAAGTTTCTTTGGCCGAAAGATCTCTCCGCAGAACAGGGGGCTGGTTGGTTTTGTAGTTTCGGCGGCGATCATCTTTCTGGCTCAGTATATCGTTCCCGGCATGACCGTTAGTATTATCGGAGCGATTCTTGCGGCTATCGTTATCGGCGTGATCGATCTGTTTGTTCCGACGGAGTTGCGTTAGTGAAGGAGGAAGTTGGATTTGACCTGCACCACAGATCATCGTGACGGGTTTGTCCCCGGGTACAATATCAGAACCGACCTGGCGCTTGAGGCCAACGAGGTCATCAGGGAAAGAACTGCTGCCGAGATCCCGGGGGTAAAGGAAGAAGTCAAGGAAGAAGACGGCATCAAGGTGACGAAAGTATCGGTCTTGACGGAGGAGGCATCTTCACGGCTCGGCAAACCGATCGGCGACTATGTTACCATCGAATCCCCCGACTTGAGAAAGAAGAGTGCCAGCTTGCAGAACCGCATCAGCAAGATTCTGGCCCGGGAAATTACGGAGATGGCCGGTTTTGAAGAGAAACCGAATATGTCCATCCTGGTAATCGGTCTGGGTAACTGGAATGTAACCCCCGATGCATTGGGTCCCAAGGTGATCGAGGACTTGCTGGTAACACGCCATATTTTTAACGAGCAGGATCCCTTTGGTTTATCCGGAAAGGGATTCCGCCGGGTAGCGGCGCTCTCTCCGGGGGTAATGGGGCTTACCGGCATAGAAACCGGCGAGATAATCCAGGGTGTGGCGCAGAGAGTTAATCCCGATCTGATCATCGCTGTGGATGCTTTGGCCGCTTACAGACTGGAAAGATTGCACACCACCGTCCAACTTTCCGATACCGGGATCATCCCCGGTTCGGGGGTTAAAAACCAACGGATGGCTATCAATCAGGACACCATGGGGGCGCGTACCATTGCCATCGGCGTTCCCACGGTCGTGGGGGCGAGCACGATTGCCAACGAAACGATGAATGTTCTCATCGAGGAGATGAAAAAACAATCCTCGGGGGCCAATGCCCTGGCCGGCTCCCTCGAAAATATGGAGTGGGACGAAAGGCATCGTCTCATTGAAGAGGTTCAGGAGCCGTTTATCGGTCAATTGATGGTAACCCCTAAAGAGATAGACACATTTATGGACGATATCTCCATGGCCATAGCTGGCGGGCTTAATGAAGCGCTGCATCCCGGCATGGCCGAGACCGAAGCAGACAAGTTTTTGCAGTAGGAGGCGTCGACAGGACGTCCAGACGTTAAAAAATATATTTTTTAACCGGGGGCATCACTTGAAACCATGATTCAAACTGCCCCCTTATTTTAAACGGCCCCGATCCTTGACTGGTGCAGGTAATTATTTTTTTATTATTTTTTTATACGCCCCCGGTATCTGCCCGCGGAGATCCTCTGCCGATTGCGCCGAGATGGTAATGGCATCGGGATCACCATCGCTTAAAAAACGCCTCTCCGGATTATTACGGAAATAATCAATCCAGTCGTACATCCCCACGCCGTCCGAGTTAATCTCACCGGCACGGATTCTGGGCAGATAAACTCCAAAATCTTTGCTGAAAGGTGAGGGCGCCGGATTGGACCCGACCAGAAGAACCGCTTCGTGGCGGTAATTGATCCCCTCGCTGCAGCCCCTGATCGCCAGCTCGGGGTCGGAAGGACGTGCACCGTAGGGCAGGGCGAGCGTTCTGATATGGTAATCATGGAGATAGTCGCGGGTTCTCTGCCCATGCATGGCCAGCTGTTCAGCGACCTTCGCGGGGGAGAGAGCGGCGAGGTTGCTGTGTGTATAGGTGTGGTTCCCGATCTCAAAACCTTTCTTGACGAGGTAATTCAATTTCTGTTCTATATATTCGGCCTGTCGGAAAGGACGATCATAAAAGATGTAAAAAGTGGCCGCCAGCCCGAAATCCGGATGTTCCTGATGGAAGTCTTCAAGTATGGCCACGGCACAGAAGGGAACGATGACCGTCTTTCCTTCCTGTTCGATGTAGCGGAACTGACCCGGCGTGGCATCATCAAAGGTGAGCACTACGGGTGTGGTCCCCGCCGGAACATCGATATGCCCATCGATCAGATCGTTCATCGAGATGAGCCTGTATCCTTCCCGATAGAGGTTTTCCAGATCCTGACGGAAATTTTCCGGAGTTCGGCACCATTCACTTTCCGGATAACCGATCTCGTGATACATCAGGATCATGATCCTGCCCAGCTCGTTGGGGGGCAAGTCTCTTACCTCATCGGGTCGCATAACATCATCTGTTTCGAACTCTTCGTGGTCCGGCACGGCCGTTTGCGCCGCTGCAGATTGATCGACGGCCGGGGGATTCTCCTCCGGTGGAGAAGAGCAGGAGGAGACGGTCAGGGCAAATAACATGCAGATCACTAAACATCCGCCGTACCGTAATTTCTGCCCCGTTTTTTTGCAGGCCGGCAGTTGTCTTGAATTAAACAAATCTTTTTTTGTCTCTCTTTCTATCGGCTCCCGCGGAGCCGGAGAAGATACAGGCTGATCTATAAATTATTCGACATAATTAGACACCAAACCTTCTCCAAAACGATATATTTGGTTATGGATCATGTATGTTAACCCGTTTAGCTTTCTTCTCGCCTTTGCGTTTCCGGTTATCCTTGGCTGCAGTTATTTTTCACGTCTTCGGGCAGGATATAATTTATCTTTTGGGGAATAAAATAAAGAATGTCTGATCGGCCATGTTTATCACGGGCACGGTTAACATAAATTGGTCAAGGGGGAATATTTCATGAAATTGGTATCGGCTGCGGCGATCCGGGAGGCCGACCGTAATACTATAGAGGATCTCGGTTTCCCCGGGATCGTGCTGATGGAGAATGCGGGGATGAGGGTTACGGAAGCGATTATGTCCATCGATCCTCTGCCGCGCAAAGTGGTTGTTCTGGCAGGCCCCGGGAACAACGGGGGCGATGGTCTGGTTACTGCCCGTCAATTGGATCGGCTTGGCTTTCAGCTCTCGGTCTGGTGTACCGAGCCGAAAGATTCTTATTCCGGAGATGCGGGGATAAACCTTTCTTTTCTTGAACAGAAAGGTCTTTACGTTAAATATATTCAGGGTCGTGCGCAATTGGGACTGGTAGAGGAGCAGATCCGTTATGCCGATCTGGTGGTGGATGCCCTTCTGGGAACCGGGATACAAAGGCCGGTAGAGGGGATGATCGCCTCGCTCATAGAGATACTGAACTCTTCCTGGACACCGGTGCTCTCCGTGGACATCCCTTCGGGCATCGATGCGGATACCGGAGAAGTGATGGGCATCGCCGTCCGGGCATGGTGGACGGTAACCCTGGCTTATCCCAAAAGGGGTCTCCTGCTCTATCCGGGAGCCGATCATGCCGGATGGGTGACCGTTGCCGATATCGATATCCCAGTCAAAGCCGTCCCTTTCGAGGGGCTTGAGGTCATCACCCCCGCTCATATTTACCGTTTGCTGCCGGAGCGCCCAGGAAACGCCCATAAAGGAACCTTTGGCAAGATAATGATGGTTGCCGGTTCACCGGGGATGACCGGGGCGGCGGCCCTGGCCGGAGAGGCGGCGCTGCGGGGCGGGGCCGGGCTCGTTTACGTGGCCACATCGCAACGGCTTCGCCTCACCCTTGAAGCCAAGACGTTGGAAGTGATCACCATGGACCTCCCCGAAACCAGGGAGGGGAATATCGCTGCGGAAGCTGCGGATACAATATTGCAGAAAGTTTCTGCATGCCACGTTCTGGCGGTTGGGCCCGGAATGACCCCCGGGGAAGAGACTTACAGGCTTCTGGAGGAGCTTGTTCCCAATTGTACAGTGCCCATGGTCCTTGATGCCGGAGCTCTCGGGGCCCTGGCTTCCGGACCCGAAATACTGTTGAAAGCGAGGGCGCCGGTTATCATCACCCCTCACCCCGGCGAGATGTCGCGGCTGACCGGGCTGAAGTTGACTGAAGTGGAGCAGGATCGTTTTGCACTTCCGGCGAAGATAGCCCGGTCATGGAAGACCGTCGTGGTTATGAAGGGGGCACCTACCGTGATCGCCTTTCCCAACGGTCTTTCATTTGTTAACCCCACGGGGGGACCTGCTCTGGCCACTGCCGGAACGGGAGACCTCCTTGCCGGGCTGATTGCCGGTCTGATCGGTCAGGGGCTCCCGGCGGAAGAAGCCGCTTTGTGCGGTGCGTTTATCCATGGGGTCGCCGGCGATCTGGCGGCATCCGAGGGACGCGGGATCAAGGCCGGTGATATCCTCTTACGTTTCCCCGCGGCGTTTAAATCGTTGGAGAACAGGAGATGGGAGAGCAGTATCTTCGGTCCTTTCCACCGTGATCTGCGGCCGCGGTTTCGTGGGGACAGTTGAGCGCAGCCACCAATCCGATCCCATTCTATTCCATGTTACACCATCTATTCCCCGCGGCTTGAAAGCGGGAGTGGGGGAGGAAGGGCCGCAGGAAGGTGAGCCCGTCCACCAAAACAGATAGGAGTGATAACAGGCGATGTTGGTTAAAGAGATTATGACCGAAAAAGTCATTACCGTGCATATCGATGATTCTGTCGAAAAATGTGCAAATTTGTTGTTGGAGTTTGATATCAGCGGTCTGCCGGTTGTGGATGATCACAACCGGGTTGTGGGGATGGTAACCGAGGGAGATCTGATCCGACGGGCGGCGCGCATCCGGGCTCCGGGCTACCTTGAGATCTTGGGTGGCTTGATTTACCTCGGCAATCCGGCAAAATTTGTTGATGAATTGAAGAGAGCGATGTCATTGAAAGCCGGTGATCTGATGACTTCCAGGGTGGTATCCATCTCTCCCGATGCGGATGCGGAGATGGCGGCCACAAGGATGTTGAAAAACAACATCAGCCGTATTCCGGTTATTGACGGGGATAACAAGCTGGTCGGCATTATATCCCGCCGCGATATCATGTCCTCGCTGTATAAAGAAGATTGAATCATCGGGTCTGAAGAAGTTCCCGGCGGCTAGAGTACGGATCCAGCCAGATCAGTTCCGAGGTCTCCTTATGCACCTTCATAAGCTGGTCGTAATGATAGCTTTTTATCAGCGGGTCCCTTCCATCCTGATAATCAGAGATAGCATCGTCAACCGCGACAACCCTGAATTCACGGGGGCCACCGATGCTGTATCTGTGTATCCACGTTGGCACGCAGTTTATCTCCGCTATACCGATCTTTCCCTCTTCATTGCGTCGGTAACGTATTCGCAGTATGATCCCGCTGTCGGTATGTTCCAGGATCTGATCGGCGATGAAGTTGCCGAGCGAGTAAATAACAATCCCTTCCCTCTGGGAATCGCCCTCTCCGGTAGTGATAAATTCTACCCGTTGGAGCACATGAGGGTGGCTGCCTAGAATGAGGTCTGCCCCCCATGAGATAATCTTTTCGGCCCATTGTTGCTGCTCGGTGGAGGGCTCACGGCTGTATTCCTGCCCCCAATGCATGGCCACCACGATAATTTCCGCCCCTTTTTCCCGGGCGGCCCCAATATCTTTTCTGATCAGGGTCTCATCGATCATATTCACCAGGTACTCCTTCCCATAAGGGATGGGGATACCGTTTGTATCGTATGTATAGGCGAGGAAAGCCACCCGGATACCGTTCTTCTCCAGAAGCGGGAAATTATCGCGCTCCACCGCGGAGCACGCTGTGCCTGTAAATGCCAGCCCCGCTTTCTCCAGATGGGCGATGGTTTTATGCACTCCTGCTTCCAGCCGATCCATACAGTGGTTGTTAGCCGTCGATACGATGGTAAAGCCCGCCTTCTTTAAATCGGCGGCCAAACTTTCAGGGGTGTTGAAGGCGGGATAACCGGTATACCCCAACTCCTCTCCGGCCAGAGTTGTCTCCAGGTTGCCGATGGTCACGTCTCCTTCCCGCAGATATTTCTCCACGGGAGCGAACCATTCGCCGAACTCGAAATTACCCGATTCCGGGTTGAATGCGGAAGGGAATTGGGTTTTATGGACCATGATATCTCCCGCGGCCACGATCAGCAATTCGGCGCTTTTCGGTGATAGGATCTCCTCCTGTTTTTTTTCATCCCGGATAAATTTCTTGATCCGGCTGTCGATAGCCGGGTCATCCGCATAGAAAAGATAAAAGTAACCGGCGGCCAATACCGCAAAAACAACGATAGCCCAAACCCTGAAATGTTTTTTTATGGACGGCACCTCCCGCATCAGACCGATATTGGGGCATTATATTTTATTCCTCAAAAAATATTTTAGAACCACTATCTGTTCCGGCGAAAGGTCCGGCCCCGGCCATTGATTATGTAAAGTAAAAATACTTTTAATAGGGGCGTTAATCTGGTAATATATCTTTAGTCCGAGCCAGATCTAAATATGTCCAAAGGCAATAGAGGTGAATGCTGAAAACGATGGCAACCATGATTGAAGTTATCAGAAGACGCCGATCCATCCGTTCATATAGCGGCAAGAAGATCGAACCGGAGAAAATCGAGCGGATATCACAGCTGTTACGGACCCATAACCGCGGTCCCTTTGGCCATACGGCGCGGTTCGAGATATTCGATCTGGATCAATATCCTGCCGGAGGCCGGCCCGGAAATACCGGCACTTACGGGATCATAAAAGGAGCCAAATTATTTATCGTCGGGGCGATCGGAGAAGCCGTCCGGGCGCCGGAGGATTTCGGTTACTGTATGGAGAGAATCATTCTTGGCATCACCGATTTGGGATTGGGAACATGCTGGGTCGGTGGCACCTTCAGAAGAAATGATTATGCTTACATGATAGATCTGGCCGCCGATGAACTGCTGCCGGCGATTACGCCCGTCGGTTATCCCCGGGACAGCAGGACGATAGTCGATAAATCCCTGGTTTACCTGGCCCAATCGAGAAACAGAAAACCCTGGGAAAAACTCTTCTTCCTTCATGACTTCGCCATGCCGCTGACTGAAAATGAAGCCGGTGATTATCGCGAGATGATCCGGGCGGTACAGCTGGCGCCCTCCGCTTCGAACAAGCAACCATGGAGGATTGTAAAGGAAAGAGATCGTAATAATTATCACTTTTATCTGGCCGAAAACAGAGGCTATATCGGAAACAGGGGCAAGGTCAAGATGCAAAAGATCGATATGGGCATTGCCATGTGCCATTTTGAAACCGTCGCTGTCGAGCGGGGCAAGGATGGTCGTTGGCTATCTGATGAGCCTTCCCTTGAGAGCGGTGATATGCAGTATACTGTTACCTGGATAGAATCTTGAAAAGACAGGAGGAGATAATTTTGGGAAGGAAGAGCAATCGCAAAAAAATGAATCGCACCTCCGGTAATGGAGGGGCGAAAACGGAAAAACAGAGTCAAAGCCCCAAGCGGCAAAGAAACTGGGCTGATTACACTCTCATCGCCGTGATTGCAATTGTTCTGGCGGTAGCCTTGTTTTTTGTGGGGAAATTGGATGGGCGCACCTTCGGAGAAGATGCGGAAGGATCGGATCCGGTGAATATCTTCGAAAAAATCTATGAATTTGCCGGCCGGGAACCTTCTGTCGATGAGAAAAAGGGGGATATCAATAGCCGGATAGCCGCCAGGCAAAAACAAGGAAAGGAATCTGAAAAAATGAAAAAACCCATGGTGACGATAGAGATGGAGGGCGGAGGCAAGATCAAGATCCAACTGGAGCCGTCCATTGCCCCGAATACGGTAAATAACTTTATCTCGCTCATCGAGAGCGGTTTTTATGACGGGCTTACTTTCCACCGGGTCATTCCGGAGTTTATGATCCAGAGCGGCTGCCCGGAAGGCACCGGGATGGGTGGGCCGGGTTACAGTATCAAGGGAGAGTTCACCACCAACGGTCATCGTAATGATCTCAAACACGAACGGGGCATAGTTTCCATGGCCCGCTCGAGCTCGCCTGATTCCGCGGGCTCTCAGTTCTTTATCATGCTCGGAGACGCCTCCCACCTGGATCAAAAATATGCCGCATTTGGCAAGGTTATATCCGGCATGGACGAAGTTGATCGTATTGTTAGTGCCAGCGACGGTGATCCCGCCGCTAACGGGAAAGTGCGTGGCCGGGTTCAGGTGATGAAGAAGGTTACGGTTGAAACCTTTGGCGTCACTTATGATCAGCCCGAAAAGCTTTAAACTTCTGCCTGTATATAAAAGGTGTCAGGCCTGAATCCTAAAATCCGGACTGGAACTATCTACGCAGGATGTCTGATTGCCGGCCTGACACCTGTATTTTATATCTCTATCTGCAGCAGTGCAGCCACGTTCTCCATCCGATTACCGATGCTGGCTATATCGGAGCCGGCAAAGATCAAGCCTACGGCATTTTTTTCATTATCCAGAAGCAAGGATCCGCTGTCCCCGGGCAGAGCGATGGCTGAAGTGACCAACTGGTCGGCAAACATGACCGGTTCTCCATCCTCCATCGCTACGGAGATATGCACATCTTTGGCCAGCACAACCCCTTTTCTTATCCCGCTGGTTCGTCCGCTGAAGACCACTTCCTGTCCGACATTGGCTTCGGCTATGCCGGCGGCCTTGCCCAAACCGAGTATCTCCGTGCTCAAATTGCCGTCCATGATCGGCTTTGCCACCGCCGCATCAACCAGGTTTTCGCGATCGTTATTTTTTTTAAACTTGACCCGGTAATCTACGGCCAGAAACGCCAATATCTGGTTGATAATCTTTTCACCTATAAAAGCTGTCATGCAGATCGTTTTTCCTTTTTTCAAGGGCACAAACCGTTCCAAATAACCCCACGTGTCATCGGGATCCCTTCCGCCGTCATATGCCCCGGGTTGCAAAACCTTGTCTCCTCTGGCGGCGCGCCCGTCATTTCCCGTTGAGGAATTGGCCAGCACATGATTGTTGGATAATGCAAAGAGCTTTCTGTCCCCCCCTGCACCGGCTTTATCATATACCGCCGCTCCCAGCGTACCGGCGGTGATCAGGTAATGTCCGATACTGATCCCCCCTATCGCGGGACGATGCTTCCCGGTTCTCTCTTTCAGACTTTCCATCTCTATCCTTTGTGCTCTTTTTTCGGAGAGAGACCATGAATATTTACGGGCTTTCTTTGCGGTGACCGCTGATGACGGCGTTGTTGTCCCCGTTATCCGGGTCTTGTTTTCCCCCTGACCTTCTTCCTCTTCCCCTTCTTCCTTTTTCTTCTCTCCCAGGAAACAGACCTCGCCGATCTCCATGACATCCACGGACTTCCCTTCCAGTTGGCGGGGAATCAGTTCCTCCTTGCGGAGCGCTTCCTCCGGAACCTTTTTTGATACAAGAACAACCACCGCTTTCTCATCCGTCAGCTTTTTATTAACCTGGCGCTTTCCCACTCCTATGCCCACCACGTTTGGCTTGCCTTTTATGTGATCCAGATATTTATTTTTTAGCGCGGAATATTTTTTCATCGTGCTTCTCCTTTCCATCTCGAAAATTGTTTTTATGGTACAGCTTATGAAGATAAAGCCAGGAGGTGAGGAAGATGGCCTATAAAATCAAGTCGGCGGTTGTATGTTTGGATCCCCCCTGTCATACCGTTTTTTATCCTGTCATCCAGAGCGCCCCCACCTGTCATACCGTTTTTTATCCTGTCATTCCGAGCGCCCCCACCTGTCATACCGTTTTTTATCCTGTCATCCAGAGCGAAGCGAAGGATCTTGGGTTTTTGGCAAGCACCTTCATTTCTTCATAAACAACAGTAGAATATGTGGACAGAAGTAACTCCGGGGCGGGGATATATCGTTCCGGGTGATGATGGCGGGACGGGAGTGGTTAAGATTCTTCGGTCGCTACCGCTCCCTCTGAATGACAATATTTTTATCTTGTCATCCAGAGCGAAGCGAAGGATCTTGTGAGAAAACCAACATTTCGCCTAGGATAAAGCTGGTATATAAACATGAAGCCGCCGATGGGCCTGTGGTGATTGCGTTACGGGTGATGATGGCGGCACGAGAGTGGTTAAGATTCTTCGGTCGCTACCGCTCCCTCTGAATGACAATAAAAAGGGCTCCCTCTGAATGACAATATTTTTATCTTGTCATCCAGAGCACCCCCCATCCCTGTCATTCTGTTTTTTTATCTTGTCATCCAGAGCGCAGCGAAGAATCTTGTGAGAAAACCAACATTTCGCCTAGGATAAAGCTGGTATATAAACATGAAGCCGGCGATAGGCCGGGGTGATTGCGTTATGGGTGATAATGGCGGCACGAGAGTGGTTAAGATTCTTCGGTCGCTACCGCTCCCTCTGAATGACAATAAAAAGGGCTCCCTCTGAATGACAATATTTTTATCCTGTCATCCAGAGCGAAGCGAAGGATCTTGGGTTTTTGGCAAGCACCTTCATTTCTTCATAAACAACAGTAGAATATGTGGACAGAAGTAACGCCGGGCCGGGGTTAATGCATTGCTCACACAGTGATGGACAAAAACAGTATTGATATTGTAAAATTGAATTGATATAAATTGAAGCGACAGGCGCCAGAAAGTTATGGATACTTTTCAATGTTGGCATCCGTTTACAGAGGAGGTATTCAAGGTATGAGAAAGACAGGATTCCCGATTCTGATCATCGTGGCCTTGTTGTTGTTGATAATAATGGGAGGATGTTCGCCCCGGAATCAATCTGTTTTCATGGTTGGGATGAACCTTACTTTGGAAGATATCCCTTATAACCAGCTTGCCCGAAGCGCATTGGAAGCCTTTAACAAACAATATCCGGACTGGAAGACCGAATTCAATCAGACACGGAGCGATACTTATTATCTTGAGTCTATCCAAAAAGCTCTGCTCTCCGGGGCCGGATATGTATGGTCACTTGAACCGAGAATGGCGGAAGATATTCAGAGTATTGCCCGCCGGAACCCCACCCGGAACTTTATCATCGTTGACTGGCATCCCGAGGATCCCAAGGATTACCTTAAAAACGTTCTCTATATCTCCTACCTGGAGAATGAGGGGAGTTTTCTGATGGGCCTGGTGGCGGGGAACACGACTGAAAGCGGCGTCGTCGGGTTTGTGGGTGGCCTGAAAGACGAGGCCGGCGCTCGCTATGAAGCCGGTTTCCGGGCCGGTCTCGCTTATTCAAATCCTGAAGCCAAGGTACTGGTGGAGTATATACAATCTCGTTCCGATAACGAAAAAGCGGCTGCCGCTGCGACAGCGATGTTCGCTGCCGGCGCCGACGTGATTTACCATGCCGCCGGAGAAGCGGGAGAAGGCGTTGCCGGGGTCTGCCGGGAGAATGATATCTGGTTTATTGGCTGTGATCGTGATCAGAGTGCTCTAGCTCCCGACCATACATTGACCGGTATGATCAAGCGCATTGAGTTGGTTACCAGTCTGGTAAACCGGGACCTGGCCGACGGCTTTTTCCCGGGCGGAGAGCTGTTGCAGATGGGTATCCGGGAAGGGGGCGTCTCTTTCCTGCGCTCTTCTTTCCTGAGCATAGAACAGATCCATCTTCTGGATGATGTGAGCTATCATATAGCCGCCGAAGAATTATGGATCGCCGATAATCCCGAAGAATCGCCTCTCTTCGAGATTAGGTCCGATGAACAGGAGCAAGAGCATGACCATGACCATTGATGGGATTAAACTTTCAAAAGAGAGTTTCCGGTGCCGGCAATAATTATTATCCTTATTATTGGTTACATTGATAGTTGATAAAAAGCTAAAGGCCGCATATTTGATTTTTGGTCTATTCATAAACAAATGAGTAGGTTATGTTCAGGGGGCTGACGTAGCCGGATTTTCTCAGGTGTATAAACACCATTGCCGCCGCTGCCACGGCGGTAACGGTCGCTGCTATAGCCAAAACGGTCCATGTTTTTTTTCCCATCTCGGACGCCATCCTTTCTGTAATTTCTTACTTCAGTCATCAGTTTACGACAAATTCTTACCTGTATTATACCCGATCCATGCCGAATAAGCCTTCTTTGATCTTCGCCTCCGGCCCCGTCCGATTCTTTGACGATAACCCCGGAAGGCTCGTCGGTGATATCCGGGCGGGTATTACCGGGTACACCATGATCGATGATGATCATAATAGAATGGATAAGACAAGGAATTTCCCGGCACAAATATTAAGGCCGGACATAAGGCCAGACAATAAAGGGAAACGGTGGTATGAAGTAGAATAATAAAAATTAGGTATGCATTGAAGCACTGGTATAAATAAGACGGGAACCGATTAATGCCGATGAAGAAACAAAAAGAGCTTGGACTAATCCACAAAATACTGTATGGCGCCGGTTCAACGGGATCAGCCCTGATAGATCGTCTGATGCTCCTCTGGGTTTATCCTTTCTATGTAACCAGTTTTTTGGAACGCGGTTATTCACTGGCGGAACCCCTCGTTTTTGGATTAATTATGTTCTTCGGAAGAGTTGTCGACGGCCTGGCCGACCCTCTCATTGCCCGTCTATCTGATAACCATAGCAGTAAATGGGGCCGGCGCATCCCTTTTATGGCCTGCAGCGGAGTTTTCTATGTTCTTGTCTTTATTGCCATATTCTATCCCATCTTTCCCGAAAAATCGGCATGGAACTACATATATCTTGCTTTAATGCTCGGAATCTATTTCTTTCTCTATACCGCTTATGTATGCCCCTATCTGGCTCTGCTCCCCGATATAGCCAAAACCACCCGTGACCGGGTTGATCTCTCCACTTTTAAAGCCATTTTCGGCATGGTCGGCGGCGGCATCGGCATGATCGGTTCGGGCATATTGATCAAATACTTCGGTTTTCACGGGATGCTCTGGGCGATGGGTATTATGGGTCTTGTATTTCTCTATTTACCGGTCTTTATACGGGAAAAAGACTACACCGACAGCAAACCTTCCGATATGGGTCTAATCGAGGCGATCACCACCACTTTTAAAAACAAGCCTTTTGTCATCTATCTGGTCGGCAGCAACACCTTCTGGTTTGGGTTCAATATCATTACCATAAACCTGCCCCTTTATATCACTCAACTTCTGGGTAAGCCGGAAGAGGCTTCCTCATTTTATCTTTTAGCTCTGGGGCCGGCCATCATATTCTTTCCCATTGTAAACTATATGGTCAAGAGGTGGGGCTTAAAAACCATGATGATCTTCTCGATGCTCATATTTGTAATCATGTTGCCCTTTACTTATGTTATGGGCATGCCGTTGTGGGGTCTGTCGCCTGATATCTGGTGGTTTTTTATTATCGGGATCTGTTGTTTTTCCATCTGCGGCCTGCTGATCATCCCCGATGCAATCGTGGCCACGGTATCCGACCTTGAGGAAAAAATGACCGGCCAGCGGCGCGAAGGTATGTATTTCGGAGCTCAGGGTCTGATTAACAAGATAAATCTGGGTCTTTCCACGGTCCTCTCCGGGGCACTGTTACAATATTACGGCAGCCCGCTTGGCATCCAGCTCACCGGACCGATATCGGCCATCTTTATTCTTATCGGGATGCTCATCTTTTTCCGCTACCCGGAAAAAGAGATCATCAGCAGCATTGCGACCACGTCTGACCCGCACCAAAGCGTATGATCCTCATATGACCTTCACCATGCCAACTTGATTTTCGAAGGTTGATCCCGGAGATGTCCGCGGCGTTTGTCAGTTCTGTCCCTTGCGTTTCTCTGCTTACATCCTGCTTGATTCTTTCTGATCTTTAACTACGGTGTTGATGCCCATGACGTAGGTTGCACAAGCCGAGATCAGCAAAATTACCAATCCTACCAACTGGATGGGCGGTGGTGGCTCGGTTACCATAAATAAAATCGTCGTAATTACGATCGTCGGAATGATAAATGTAATCAACGGTACAAAAAATTTAAATTTCATCATACGTTTACCTCCCTATTTTAAAAAATCTTATTCTTATAACATAAATATATGCCGGTCAAGGAATAATTCTCCGTATTTTCCCATACTCCTCTTATTTGATTATGTATGGGCAACCACGGAGTAGGCAAAACATTCAATAAATAAAAAATATTTAAATAATAGAAGGATTAAAAAAAATGTTACCGAATATATTTACTTAGATTAAAAAAACTTGTTCAGCTCTTTCAAAAGAGAATATTACTTAACCATGGAGGTCTTTTTTTATGGAAAAAGTATGGTTAAAAAGTTATGATTCCGGAGTGCCGCCCGAAGTTGAACTTCCCCAAAAGACCATTCCCCAGTTGTTTCAAGAGACGGTAAAGAGGTTTCCCCACCATGTCCTGTTAAGGTTTATGCTGGCCGGCTACACCTACGATCAGATTGATAAACTTTCCAACCGTTTTGCCCGCATGCTTAAAGACTTGAAGATCAGGAAAGGGGGCCGTGTAGCCCTCAACCTGCCCAACTGCCCCCAATTTGTGATTGCTTATCTCGGTGCCCTCAAGGCCGGTTGCACGGTTATACCCTGTAACCCTTTGTATACAGAGAGAGAATTGCTTCATCAGCTCAACGACTGTGAAGCGGAAATTATCATTACTATGAGTCGTTTTTACCCTAAAGTAAGAGATTTGAAAGACCGGACCGGGATCAAGACGATAATAAGCACCAATATCAAGGATTATTTCCCCGGCTTTCTCAAAGTTATATATACTTTATTCAAAGAGAAAAAAGAAGGCGATCGGGTGACCGTGCAGAAGGGAGATTACCGGTTGTTGGATCTCCTTCCCCAGTACTTTGATGAACCGGTGGACGACCCGGGCGTAGATGTGGATGATCCGGCCTGTTTTCTGTACACGGGAGGGACTACGGGACTTTCCAAGGGGGCGGTGCTTACCCATCGGAATCTGGCCGTTAACGCCATACAGATATTCCACTGGATGCCCGATGCGGAAGAAGGCAAAGAGATCGGCATCGCTCTCATCCCCTTTTTTCACAGCTTTGGATTGAGCACCTGTCTGAATTTAAGCCTCCTGTTTTGCGGCTCGCTGGTCCTCATCCCCCATTTTGATCTGCAGATGGTTCTGAGGGCTATTGATCGGGAGAAACCTACCCTTTTCCCCGCCGTGCCGACTATATATATCGCCATCATCAACGCTCCGGATCTGCAAAAATATGATTTAAGCTCCCTTAAAATCTGCATAAGCGGTGCCGCACCGCTGCCGGCGGAGGTACAATCAAAGTTTGGAAAACTAACCGGCAGTAAACTTGCGGAAGGATACGGCCTTACGGAAACCTCGCCCGTTACCCATGCCAACCCCATCTACGGGAAGCAGAAGGTGGGCAGTATCGGTCTCCCCTTCCCCAACACCGAGGCCAGGATTGTGGATATGGAGGATCCCTCCATCGAGATGCCGGTGGATGAGGAGGGACAACTGGCCATCAGAGGGCCCCAGGTGATGAAAGGATATCTTAACCGCCCCGAGGAGACCACGGAAATATTCCATGACGGGTGGCTGCTTACCGGAGATATAGCCAGGATGGACGAAGAAGGCTATTTTTACATCATTGACCGGAAGAAAGACATGATCATCGCCGGCGGCTTGAATATCTTTCCCCGGGAGATCGAAGAGGTTCTTTATATGCATGAGAAGGTCAAGGAGGCTTGCGTGGTGGGAGTCCCCCATGAATATCGCGGTGAGACCGTGAAGGCATTTATCGTTCCCCGTGATAACGAGACCCTGACCGAAGCGGAAATAAAAGAATTCTGTGAGAAGAACCTTGCCAAATACAAGACACCCAAGAGTTTCGAATTCCGGGACGAACTTCCCAAGACCTTGGTGGGTAAGGTCCTGCGGAGGAAACTCCTCGAGGAGGAACTGAGCAAGCAACGGCAGGCCAAAGAATAAATCAAAATAACATGTACAATCAAACGTCATCATTAAGCTTAGCCGCTACCGCATCTCTGTCTGATCTGTTACCTGTAGAATCGTCGAATCGGTTGCAAAAAAAGAGGCGTTAATTTATTATAAGGAAGAAGCGTAGAAAGCGAAGGAAGCAGATGGCGGAGCAAAGATGCGATGGCGTTGACCACCAAACAATTTCATGCGGCAGTCCTGGAATTCCGTACCTATGGAAAAACCACCGATATTCTTGAATTTCCCGATCCGCAATTCAAGATCCCCGTCTATTCCAATGAGTTCTGGACATCAAAGCAGAGGGCGGCCCATTCTCTGCATGAAATCTCTTACCGGGCCTGTTTCAAACCCCAGTTGCCAAAATTTTTTATCACCCGTCTGACAGATCCCGGGGCACTCATCTACGACCCTTTTATGGGGAGAGGCACGACGGTTATCGAGACCGTACTGCTTGACCGTGAGCCTCTGGGATGCGATATCAATCCCCTGAGTCCGATTCTGACCCGGCCCCGGCTTGACCCCCCTGAGCCGGATGAAATTAAAGCACGGCTTTACTCTCTGGATCTGGAGAAACCGTGTGATATCCGGGAAGATATCCTGGTCTTCTATCATCCGCAAACACTGCAGGCCCTTACCAATTTGCAAACATACCTTCTGGAGCGGGAATCCGCGCAGGAGCTTGACCGGGTGGATGCCTGGATAAGGATGGTGGCAACCAACCGGCTTACCGGACATTCTCCCGGCTTTTTTTCCGTCTACACGCTGCCGCCCAATCAGGCCGTGTCCATAGCGTCACAACGCCGCATCAATAAGCGGCGCCGTCAGGTTCCCCCCCGGCGAGACATCCGCAAGTTGATTCTCCGTAAAAGCAACTCTCTGCTGCGCCAATTAAATCAGAGCGAGCGGGATACCCTTCGGAGACACAAAGGCGCGGCCCGGATCATCACCGCCTCCGCGGACGACACCCCGCAGATCAAGGACGATTCGGTAAACCTGGTCGTCACTTCTCCACCGTTTTTAAATATTGTGGACTACGAAAAAGACAATTGGCTCCGCTGCTGGTTCAACGGGATCGACACCCGCAGTATTCGTATGTGGCAGTTTGGGCAACCCGAAGAATGGCAGAATAAGATGATCGCCGTTTTTCGGGAACTGGGGCGGGTTCTCGTCCCCGGAGGACATGTCGCTTTTGAAGTAGGTGAGGTTCAGCGGGGAAAAATTCTCCTTGAAACATGGGCCGTTCCCGCCGCCGCCGAGGCCGGCTTTGTACCGGAGATGGTCATGATCAACAGTCAGGAATTCACCAAGACCGCCCATTGCTGGGGAGTGGATAATTTACAACAGGGCACCAATACCAACCGGATCATCCTGCTGCGCAAACCGCAGTAAACCCTTCCCCTGTCATCCACAACGCCCCCTTCCCTGCCGGGAGCCGGGGTTATTTCCGTTCCGGATGGATAATGAAGGCACTTGGTGGTTAAGATCCTTCGGTCGCTAACGCTCCCTCTGGATGACAATGGGGGTGTCATTCCGTGCGCCCCCCACCTGTCATACCGTTTTTTATCCTGTCATCCAGATTTTTATTCTGTCATCCAGAGCGAAGCGAAGGATCTTGTGAGAAAACCAACATTTCGTTCAGGATAACAGCGGGTATATAAACATGAAGCCCCCGCTGGGTCTGTGGTGATTGCGTTTCCGGTGTCGATGGCGGAACGAGAGTGGTTAAGATTCTTCGGTCGCATCCGTTGGATGCTCCCTCTGAATGACAAAAAAAAAGTTCCCTCCCAATGACAGAAAAAAGGGCTGACGCTCNNCTCTGGATGGCAAATAGCCACCCCTGTCATTTTGAACGCCTCCGCCATGTCATCCTGATTTTTTTATCCTGTCATCCAGAGCGCAGCGAAGGATCTTGGGTTTTTGGGCAAGCGCCTTCATTTCCCCATAGACAACAGCAGAATATGTGGACAGAAGTAACTCTGGGGCGGAGATATATCGTTCCGGGCGGCCAATGGCGGCACTTGCAGTAATGAAGGGGCTTTTCCGGAATAACGGGGAAAACAGGGTGCACCTTCAGAATGGCAATTGGCCGGTCGGTATTGGACTCAAACAAGTATAGCTATCCGGTTGACACCGGTAACAAAAAATCGCTATAATTGCCCCGGATAACAGCAAATCCCATATCTATACTATTTTCCAATCATACCTGCATCCGGGGCGGGTAATATTCTCGGCGGCATCAATCATCGCTACAAGGAGGGTAACATGTTAAAAACTATTTTAAAGAGATTGCTTGTTGTTGTTCTGGTACTGGCAGTGGCCGCGGCGGTGGCCTACGGGGTAATCCATGCCGGTGTTCCTTTGCCGGAGACGGCGGTTATGGGGCAGGGCAGTCTGGAAGTGCCCGAACATCTGCAAAAAGAGGATACCAACATCAAGGTAATGACTTATAATATCAGGCTTCTTACCAGAGAAGATCGTATAGAACACTATTGGACCAATCGTCGGGAACATATTGTTGACTTGCTGGATAATTATGACGCCGATATTATCGGTTTCCAGGAGGTAACTCACCCCCAGTATAAATACTTGATCGAGCAGCTGGGCAATGAATATGATCATTATGGACTATACCGATCCGGCCTGAACCGGGAAAGGGGAGATATGATTATCGGTGACCCGGATCCCGAGCCAACCCTGCTGAATATGCTGCGGATTTCCGTTGTGGATGAGGGGTCGCCAATATTCTATAAAAAGTCCCGCTTTGAGCTGTTGGATTATGATACTTTCTGGCTGCGGGAGGACCCGGAAAAGCCGGGCCGGGGTTGGGATGCCCTCATCAGGAGAATATGTTCTTCTGTTAAATTAAGAGATCATTATACAGGCCGGATCGTTACCGTCTATAATACGCATTTTGATCATATAGGCGAGCTGGCCAGGCGGAACAGTGCCATCCTGATCAACGAAACCAGTGAACAGGCACAGGGTGCACCCATAGTTATGGGTGACTTTAATGCTCCTGAAGGCAGTGCAGTCTATGACAGCCTGGTTTCCCGTTCGCTTGCGGATACCAAATATTTGAGTCCCGCAGTCCGCCGGGACAGCGGCCCGACCTATAACGGTTATGGACAATCCGAATACGAGGTGCCGATCGATTTTGTTTTCACCGATAACCGCCATTTCCGGGTGCAAAGCTACCTTATTATCACCGACAGGTATGCTAATGGCGCCTATATTTCGGATCATTATCCGCTCCTGGTCGAGCTGGAGTATCAATAAACCGGCGGCGGAGGGCGGTCTTTGGTGGGGGCGGTTTACTCTGTTTCTCCGGATCCCTGGCCAAACAGGTCTTCGATATACCCGATATCGATGCTCTCCGTCTTATCCCGGTAGAAGAAATGGCCGTATCTGATCAGATCGCTGCTGTTGATAATCAGGCTTTGGTGCTCCCTGCCGTTTTCGTCGTAGATGGTCAGGCGAAACCGGTAGCCCATGTATCCGCTGCTGCATCTTCCTTTTTGAAAGGTGATCCGGTTAAGATTGGCGATGATATGTTCCCGCCCTTCCGCTGTGGTAACGGTGTATGATCTTCCCTCGGTCCCATCGAATATCTCTATTTTTGAAACACGCTCCGGCCCGATTGTGATCAGCTTTCGCGGGATATACGTGGTTGCATACAGAAGTCCGAACAGTAGACCTGCAGCCAGCAACAAGGCGATCGTCTTGCTCTTCCTGTTCATGCCTGCATCTTCCCCTTTCCTTTCCTTGATATTGCCCGGTTCAAAATTATAATCCTCTGTCCTGCGTCCCTGCATCCCACCATCTGAACTTCCATGCCTGCAAACCGGGGAACAGCGGCGGGGCAGTACTTGGGCAAGCTCGCCGCATCAGGGTCAGGCGATGGAGCGCCGGAACTGCCAGGAGGCCACCAGCGACATCAGGGCGGCAAAGATAAGCATGGCTATAAGTCCGGAACCGATTGCAGGAGACCATGGCCCTTTCCCGATGAGCTCGCGCAGAGGGGTGACGGCATAGGAGAGCGGGTTCCAGCGGGCAATTGTCTGCAGCCAGGCCGGCATCGCCTCGATCGGGAACATGGCGTTGCTCGCAAACATCATGGGCATGGTCAGAAAGTTGACGATCACCATGAGGGTTTCATGCGAGTGGATCACCGCCGCCAGCGATAACGAGATCCCGGAAACCCCGAAGCTGAAAAGAAAAACAATGGCCACGATCAGCAGGAACCCGACCGCACCGGAGGCGAAGTTCACGCCGAGCAGTGCGGCGATAATGGCAATGATGGTCACCTGTATAACGCTCTGTATCGCGGCGGCGAGCATCTTGCCCATGGGGATTGCGGCCCGGGCAATGGGTGCGGCGAGCATCTTGTTCAGATAACCGAAACGCCGGTCCCAGACCACACTCATTCCGCCGAAGATGCTGCCAAAGAGAGCGGTCATGACCATGATTCCCGGGGTCATGAAAACCAGATAATTATCGACGCCAATCATTTTGGCCGCAAATGGATTGCTGGTCAGCCCGGTCAGAGCGTTGCCCAGAAAGAGAAGCCAGATCAGCGGCTGGACTATCGTCATCAGGATGCGGGCTTTCTGGCCGAAAAACTTTTTCAGTTCACGCCAGCAGACCCAGTAGATATCGCCAAGACGTAATCCCGCTGAAATTTCTTTCGTCTGATATAGTTCCGTGTTCATCTGCGTGCCCTCCTCATTGCAACCATCTGTCTCTGAACAGCCTCTTTTCCTCCCGTCGTTCCATCCCGCAGGCCCCGACCGGTATGGGATAGGTAAACATCATCCAGCGTAGGCCTTTTCAGGGTGACAGATTCAATTTTTACCTTGTTATTCTGTGCCACTTCAAATATTTGTGGCAGCAGGAAATCACCGTTTTTGGCCACTACAACGTGTTCTTCATCACCGCGCCGTGAGAGTTCCTTCACGTCGGGCAGCGCCTGCAGTGCCGCCAAGGTTGCCGCAGCCGCCGCCTCGGAAGCGCCGGCGAAACGGAAGAAGATCACGTCGCCGCCGAGCTGATCTTTCAGGGCCCCCGGTGCATCGATGGCTTTGATCACTCCGCGGTCGATGATGGCGATACGGTCGCAGAGAGCATCGGCCTCATCCATGTAATGGGTCGTTAAAAAGATGGTCATCTTATTATCGCTGCGCAGCTGCTCGATATAGTGCCAGATCTCGTGGCGCGTCTGGATGTCCAGCCCTAAAGTGGGCTCATCCAGAAAGAGCACGCTGGGGCGGTGGATCAGGCCGCAGGCGATATCCAGCCGTTTTCTCATCCCGCCGGAGTAAAATTCCACGCGGTCGTGGGCACGGTCGTTCAGGCCCACCAGTTCCAGAACCTCGTCGATACGGGCGTTAATCTGTGATTTGGGAATATGGTAAAAACGTGCCTGCAGGATCATGTTCTCATACCCGGTCAGGTTATCATCCACGGCCAGCTCCTGAGAGACATACCCTAACTGGGTGCGCACGCGGTAAGACTCTTTGACAATATCAAGACCGTTTACGATGGCGCTGCCGCCCGTGGGCCTGATCAGTGTCGTCAACATCATGATCGTCGTTGATTTGCCGGCCCCGTTGGGCCCCAAAAAGCCAAAGATCTCCCCGCGTTCGATCTGAAAGGAGATCCCCCTGACGGCCTCGATCCCGCCACGGTATGTTTTCTGCAGATCGGTAACCGCAATGGCCGGATCAGTTGTCTTCATTGGTCTCATCAGTATCTACCTCCCCCGGATTTATTGTTGATGTCGATGGATCTTCTGTTGTAACCTCGTTTTCCGAGTTTAATGCCGCCATATTCAATTGCGACAACCTCTCCATGGCTTCAACGATAAATGCGCTGACCTTACGTGCCGGCATGATGGAGAGGCCCATTCCTTTTGGCCCTTGAAAAACAAGCAATTTTTCACCGGGTTGCAGCTCCATCTCTTCCCGGGCCTCCCGGGGGATGACAATCTGTCCTCTCTCCCCCAGCGTTACCGCGGCATAAAATTTGTGTCGTGGTTTGCTCATGATTTTCTCCTTTTTTGGCAGCTCCGTTGTCTGTTAGACATTTTACTGTTTCTTCTCCCGGGCCCCAAACAACAACATTCAGACATAACATGGAAATATGTTAAATCATATTGATATGATTGTCAATCCTCGTGTCAAGGGGACCGGTCCCTGACATTATTTTTCGGGAAGATGACTTCAATTTAGGGGAGATTAAAAAGAAAAAGAGTAACGGGGTATAGGCGGGCGTTGAAGAAAGGGGTTGAAGAAAGGGGGAAGGAGGATATGCCTTCCATATTGGTGCCGTAAAAAGATATAGAGCAATAAAAACGTTTTAAGAGCTGAGAAGGGGCAGGTGGAAGAGGGAGGGGCATACGGAACAGTCAATGCTGAAAAAGCCCGGTGGCTAAGGGAAAAGTGGGACGGGTGCATGGAGTCAGGCCAAGAAGGTGCCCGGGGCCGGGTCGGGAATATCAAAATGAGTTAAGCGTGATCTGTGATTGTGATCATGATCAACTTTTTTTGGTCAACATGAATTTACATTGGGGATGATTGCTGCATCCCACAAACCTTCCATATTTGCTTTTTCTCTTTACCAACCTTCCTCCACACAGGGGGCATTCCCTATTTTTAATTTTATTTCTGTTATATTTATTTTCTTTGATTCTGGCTACATGGTGTTGCCTTTCCGTCTTATCATCGGTGTTGGCGGCAAGAATAACTTTTGATATTATCTGGGGGAGATATTTCTTCTGGTGTACATTTTAATTGTTTTAAGAAGATTGATACTGTAAACAACATGTGAGGTAACATTTAGTTTCTTGAAATCTGCTCTCGAAGTAAAAACAACGATAGGTATATATTTAATGGAAGGAAAATGATTTCCCAGTAAATTTTGCAAAGACTTCACATGGCCTTTATTCTGCAAAATCGGATTGTAAAACCGATATTTTTGTTTTCTGGAGATCACCTGAGTCCATTTGAAGTCGTTCTCGCTCCCGTAGATCGCACCTTTAAAATTCTTGGTTTCAATGACGAAAATTCCATATATGGATACGATAATATGATCAATCTGTGATGTCCTGTCGGCAGTGGATGGATCGGACGGGTCGGGCAGATCGCCGGATGGAATCATGATGTCGTTTAGCACTTTGTACTTGCCGGTATCCAAAAACATCAGACATATTGAAATCACCAGCTCTCCCAAAAACCCTTTTACCATCGGTGATTTAAGGAATGCAATGAGTGCGACAGTCAGTAATGGTAAAATAAAATAATATAGAATAAAAATCATCATTTACAGTTTATCTCTTTTTGGCTTAATATTCTAAATCATACCATATATTTCACATTTGGTCAGATTTGATATTCGACCGCCGTTGCATTAATATCAAGATATACATTAGTAAATAAATCGGGGGGAGTGGAGCATGGATAAAAAGAGATGGCTTTCCATATTTCTGTTAGGATTTGCCGGCCAGATAGCCTGGGCTGTAGAGAACCAATTTTTCAATACTTTTATGTACGACCGCATTATCCCTGATCCGCTCTACGTCTCCATCATGGTTGCCTTCTCCGCTATAGTGGCTACCATAACATCTATTCTGATGGGTGCCCTCTCCGATAAACTGGGCCGCCGGAAGCCTTTTCTGTTATGCGGTTACCTGATTTGGGGCGTATCCATTGTCATCATCCCCGGAGCCGAGATTATTAAACCGGCGCTCCTGGCCGCCTGGGTGCTCATATTGTTGGACGGGCTGATGACTTTTTTCGGTTCTACTGCCTATGATGCAGCGTATAACGCCTATATGATTGATGTCACCACCAAGAAAAACCGGGGCCGGGCGCAGGGTCTCCTTGCCGTGGGAACGGGACTGGCCATCTTGTTGACCTATGGCCTATCAGGGGTGGTTATTGATAATTTCGGTTACTACTATTTCTTCGGCGGGGTGGGGTTACTGGTATTTGTCCTGGGCCTCTGGGGCGGAATATTGGTTGATGATCAGGCTACACCTGTTTCCGCTGTATTGCCCGGGCGGGATACCATCTGGAAAAGAATTGCCGCCACATTTCAAAGCAACTTTATCCGCAAGCAGAAAAATCTTTTCCGTGTTCTTTTAGCTATGGCCTTGTGGGGGATGTCCTTCAACGTCTTTTTCCCTTTTCTGCTCATCTATATGAACCATTATCTTGAGCTTAACCTGACCCAGTCCACGCTGCTTCTGTTTCTGGCCATCTTCATCGGCGGCGTGGCTCTCTCCTTCCCCGCCGGCATGTTAATCGATAAGATCGGCCGGAAGAAGGTTGCTCTTACCACAGTGATCATCCAGTCCGCCGCTCTGTTCATCTTTGCTTTAACGCACAACCTGATCCTTCTTGGGGTTATGGGGGTAGTTGCTTTCGGGGCGGGAAATATCTGGACAATTGCTACGGGAGCCTGGAGCAAAGACCTCTTCCCTGAAGAAAAACGGGGAGAGTTTGCCGGTTATATGACCCTTTTCAATGTGGCTTTTACCATGATTCCCGGGCCGATTATCGGCGGAATCCTCTCCCGCCTGTTTGGCATCAAGACCATCATTGACGGTCAGCCGGCCTATATCCCCACGCCTATCATCATTATAGTGTCCGCTTTCTTGATGCTGCTGGCGATCCTGCCTCTGTTGAAACTGGAGGAAACCGGGCCGGAGGCGTCGGAGACCGGCTTGAACGAAAAAGTGCAAGCGGAAAATTCTTGACCACATCACCATATGGGGGCATCTACCTTCTGACATGATCTGCAAAATAATGGCAAGCCGCAATAAAGCGGCCACATCGTACCGGCCATCACTTAAACCGCCGAACTGATGGCATTTTGCACATATTATTGTATATTGTAGGATCATGGCGAGTATTGACATGATGGGCAATTATTGATACAATTCCAAAAGTATTCGGATAGTTTGGGCCGGCGCTTTTTTTATGGCGATTGCCCCAATCAAATGTGGGTGGTTGATGTGGTTGATATTACGCGGCATGCCGCCGACATGAGGTTGGCTTTACCCGGTAATCATAATGGATATCTTTTCACCGCAGCGGCCGGATGGTCTAGGGGTGTGCGGGCGGTAGCCGATCCGGTGTAAACGCATTGGATATGGTTTTTCGAAACGTAGACCCGGCAGTGGCCTGATTACATTGAATCAGGAGGCAAATGATGAAGCTGATACCGGTAGAAAAGGCGGTAGGTACGGTCATATGTCATGATATGACTCAGATCATACCCGGGGAATTTAAGGGTCGAAGGTTCAAAAAAGGAGATATTATCAGAGAAGAAGATATCCCCGTATTGATTTCCATGGGGAGAGAGCATATCTATGTGTGGGAGAACAGGGAAGGTTATCTGCACGAGAACGAAGCTGCTGCAAGGCTGAAAAACATCGTAGCGGGGGAGGGCTTGAATTCCGGCCCGGTTAATGAAGGTAAGGTTATCTTCAGCGCTCAATATGACGGTCTGCTTAAAATTGATACCGAGCTTTTGCTGGCCATTAATATGCTCGGTGAGGTGATCGTATCTACCCTGCATAATAACTTCCCCGTAAAAAGCGGTCAAAAAGTCGGTGGAACGAGAGCGATACCTCTGCTCATAAATGAAGATATAATTAAAAAAGCCGAAGAAACTGTGGGGCAGCGGAAAATAATGCATCTGCTTCCTTATAAAAGGCTCAAGGTAGCTCTGGTAACCACGGGAAATGAGATTTGCAAGGGAATTGTAAAAGATAAATTCGGCCCCCTGCTGCAAGGCAAGATAGAGTCCTTCGGGTCCGAATTATTGGGGCAGACAATTGTTCCCGATCATGAGGGCGAGATTACCGCTGCCATAAAAAACTATCTGGATATGGGAGCCGATATGATTCTGTGCACCGGCGGGATGTCGGTTGATCCCGATGATCTCACCCCCTCCGCCATTGTAAAGGCGGGAGGAGAGATAGTATCCCACGGTGCTCCCGTTCTTCCCGGTTCAACATTTTTACTTGCATACCACGGGCAGGTACCCATACTGGGTCTTCCCGGCGGGGTAATCTTCTTCAAAACCTCGATTTTTGATCTGTTTTTACCTCGATTACTGGTTCAAGAGAGAATCACAGCAAAAGACATCGCCTTGCACGGGCATGGCGGATATTGCCTTGGATGCAGCAATTGCGTTTATCCTGTTTGTAGCTATGGGAAAGGTTGCTCTTAACATGATGGAAAGAATAGAGCTGGAAAAAGCCCGGCAATTAATCAAGGAGAGAGTCATTTTCACCGGGGCTGAAACGGTCGGCTTGCCGGAGGCGCATGGACGGGTGCTGGCGGAAAATGTATATTCACCCATGGACCAGCCTCCGTTTAACCGTTCACCGCTGGATGGATATGCTTTGCAGGCCGGAGACACGGAAGGAGCGGCTCTCCATGCGCCGGTGAGTCTGGAAGTTATTGATACAATTTATGCCGGAGGATATTCACGGAAAAAGGTAGCCGGCGGTTCTGCGATCCGGTTGATGACCGGTTCTCCTATCCCCGATGGAGCAGACTGCATAATCAGACAGGAGGATACCCGGGCGGATGCGGCGGGCCGGCAGGTTAAAATATTAAAACAGCTCCGCTCGTGGGATAATTATTGCTTCAAGGGTGAAAATTTTAAAAAAGGAGATATTGTTCTCTTAAAGGATAACCTGCTTAAAGCTGCCGAAATCGGGGTATTGGCCGGTTTGGGCATCGATGCAGTACCGGTGTACAAGAGACCGACTGCAGCGGTGATCAGTACCGGCGACGAACTGGTGGAGCCGGGGGTTGAGCTGGCGCCGGGGCAGGTATATAACAGCAATTATTATACCATTGCCTATCGTTTAAGGGAGTGCGGCGTAGATGTGGCTCCCAATATGAGCCTTGGTGATGATCACCGCGTTATTGAAAAAACCATCACCGACATGATTGACGAAGTTGATTTCATTATTACTACGGGGGGCGTATCGGTAGGCGAGAAGGATTTAATGATGGAGATCATGGAGAATCTGGGGGCGGAAATAATTTTCTGGAGGATCAACATCAAGCCCGGCTCTCCCGTCCTTTTCAGCGTATTGGCAGGCAAGCCTGTAATCAGCCTGTCCGGTAATCCCCTGGCGGCATCCGTTACTTTTGATTTGCTCCTATATCCTTTTTTAAGAGAAATTACCTGCAATAAATCGTTGGAGTTAAAAACCATGCAGGCAATATTACAGAACGATTTTCATAAAAAAAGCCCGATTCGGAGAGCACTGCGTGGACAATTGGCGCGGGATGAAAATGGAAAAGCGGTGGTAAAAATAATCGATATGGAACAATCTCCGGGCAATTTGAGAAGTGTACTGAACAGCAATTGTTATATTGATATTGAAAAAGGCTGTCCCGGCTTGAAACGGGGAGAACGGGTGAATATAATCACAATCATATAAAGATAAAGAGCCGCCGGGGAAGTGAAGCGCTATCTTCCTTTTAAGGGCTTGGCAGGATGGTAAAGACTTGCCCGGGCAACGGATGACCGTGGCCGTTTTTGGGTTATCCGGCCCGTCCGGATTTCTGTTTTTATCAGGAGTCGAAGTTATAACATGATTGCGAGTATTGACATTATTGGCTTTTATTGATACAATTCTGAAAGTATTCGAATTTTGAATTATTTGTGGTGCGTGAAGGGGGGTTGTTTGGCGAAATAAAGTTAGATAGGATATAATTGATATCAATATAGCGGATATTAAATTTTTTAGGAGGGGTTAGGTTTGAAGCTAAAACGTCGAGATTTTCTTAAGTTGGTGGGAGCGACGGGCGCCGGGCTGGCCTTGTCTCAGATGGGCTTTAATGTGGGGCCAATCGAAGCGGCATCAAATGAGTATAAAATCCACGGCGCCAAAGAATATACTTCGATCTGTAATTTCTGCTCATGTTCATGCGGTATGATCTGTCATGTAAAAGATGGAAAACTGATCAACCTAGAGGGAGATCCGGACCATATTATCAATGAAGGAGCACTCTGCAGCAAGGGGGCGGCCTGTTACGAAGTGGTCAACTCTCCCGAGCGTGTTAAAACCCCGTTGTATCGCGCCCCGGGCAGTAACCGGTGGGAAGAGATCAGCTGGGATACGGCCATTGAAAAGATCGCCCAGAAGATAAAGGATCTCCGTGATGAAAATTGGATTGCCGAGGAGACGGTAGGAGACGAAACCTATCCGGTAAACCGCACCGATGCGTTGGCCTTTCTTGGCGGCGCACAAATTAATAATGAAGAATGTTACTTATTTACAAAGATGGCCCGGATGTTCGGGTCACCATATTTAGAGCACCAGGCCCGGGTCTGACACAGTCCTACGGTCGCCAGTTTGGGGGCCTCATTTGGACGCGGTGCCATGACCAACCATTGGATCGATTTGAAGAATGCCAAGGCGTTTCTGATCGAAGGAAGTAATGCTGCCGAGAACCATCCCATGGCTATGAAATGGGTGATGGAAGCCAAGAATAACGGTGCCAAAATTATTCATGTTGATCCGCGCTTTACAAGAACTTCAGCGGTAGCGGATATTTTTGTGCGCATAAGGCCCGGAACCGATATCGCTTTCTTGAATTCCATCATCAACTATATCCTGACCGAAAAACTCTATGATGAGGATTTTGTGCTCAACCACACCAACGCATTGATGATTGTCAATGAAGAATTTGACTTTCGCAACGGTCTTTTCTCGGGTTATGATTCCGAATCACTGAGTTACAATAACAAATCCTGGGGATATACCCTTAATGATGAGAAAAAACCCGTCAGGGGGCAAAGCTTGGACGATCCAAGATGCGTGTTCAGTAAAATCAAAGAATTCTTCAAGCGTTATGACTTTAAAACAGCCTCTGCCATTACGGGTGCTTCGGAAGAAGAAATCAAGAAGGTTGCAGACACCCTGGTTGAATACCGTCCCGGAACAGTCATGTACGCCCTGGGGATGACCCAACACACCGTGGGCGTGCAGAACATCCGTTCCTTTGGAGTTTTGCAACTCCTTCTGGGGAACGTGGGGAAACCGGGAGCCGGCATCAACGCTTTGCGTGGTGAGCCCAACGTTCAGGGCTCGACAGACATGGCTTGCCTGTTTGGTTATCTGCCCGGTTATCTGGGATATCCCAATCATAATGTTCAGGACATAAATACGTGGACAACCTCATCGGGCACTTTCCGCCGTACTTTCCTCATAAACCTGCTGAAGGCCTGGTTCGGTGAACATGCCCAGGCAGAAAACGATTATTGTTTCAACCTGTTGCCCAAGAAAAACGGGAAAGCCAACTATTCTGTATTCAGCTTCTTTGAAAAAGCTCTGGAAGGCCAGGTAAAGTTTCTCTTCACCGTGGGACAGAACCCCCTGGTTACCCAACCGAACCTTAATCTGGTGCAGGCAGGGCTTGAAAAAATGGAGATGGTAGTGGTTCAAGACCTGTTTGAAACTGAAACGGCAGCCTTCTGGGAAGAGCGGCCCGGGGTCGATCCCAAGACCATTGATACCGAAGTTATCTTCCTGCCGGCGGCGTCTTTCCTGGAAAGAGAAGGTTCTCTTATCAATTCCGGCCGGATGGTGCAATGGCGTTATACGGGCATTGAACCGGTAGGGGAATCCAAGCCGGATCTGGAGATTATTGACCTTATCTTTAGAAAGGTGCGGGAACTTTATGCCGGTTCTACCGATAAAAAAGACGAGATACTCAAGAAAGCCACATGGGACTATGATAATTCAGATAATATCACCTTTGCCGAAGAGGTCTTGAAAGAGATCAACGGTTACAACTTTGTAACCGGTGAGCTTCTCAAGGGCATCGGAGAACTGAAGCCTGATGGAACAACATCCTCCGGCTGCTGGGTTTATCCCGGAGTCTATGCCAACAACCAGAATAATACCAAGAGAAAGGACAACCAGACAGATCCGAGCGGTTTGGGCATCTATCCCGGTTTTGCATGGTCCTGGCCGGGGAACATGAAAGTGTTATACAACCGTGCTTCCTGTGATGCCAATGGCCGTCCTTATGACCAGGAAAGAGCAGTCATCTGGTGGGACGAGGGCAAAGGGGTCTGGACCGGATATGATACGCCGGACGTTCCCAATGCAGCTGATGGCCCTACTACTGCCAACGGAAAGCGGCCTTTCAGGATGTCCGGCGAAGGCGTCGGTCGCCTCTTGTCGGGATTCTATCAGGATCCTCTCCCCGATTCGGCATTGCCGCGGGATTCTTCCTCCACGCCGGCCGATGGCCCTTTACCGGAATTTTATGAGCCGGTAGAGAGCCCCACAACGAATATTTTACACCCGGAGGTACAATACAACCCCTGTGTGAAATATCCGCGTGTAGAAGGAAGACAGCCCATCGGGACAATAAAGGATTATCCCTATGTGTTATGCACATCCAGCCTTACCGAGCACTGGTGTGCGGGGTCGGTTACCCGTAACATCCCTTGGTTAAATGAGTTGTATCCGGAACCCATCGCTGAGATATCGAAAACTCTGGCTGATGAGCTCGGAGTTAAAAATGGCGAGGAGGTCAAGGTCTGGTCGGCGCGTGGCGAGGTAATAGTAAAAGCTCATGTTACCTCCCGCATGAAAAGGATGTTGATTGACGGCAAAGAGGTGGAAGTGGTATGGATGCCGTACAACTGGGGGCATAAGGGTTTGAGCAGAAAGCCAAGCACGAACTTGCTGACCATTGATGCGGGTGATCCCAACACTTTTATCCAGGAGACCAAAGCCTGTTTAATCAATATGAGCAAGGCATAACCATTATCCCTGAAGGGGCGGTTTATCTTTTTCGTAACCGTGTATGAGTTTCAGGATAGATGCTATCCGTGCTGTTTATGGAACAACAGTGAGCAGATTCGGGGGCAGGCCTTTCAGGTTTGAGGCCTGTCCCTGATTATTGTAGCAAAGGAGGTTTTAAATTGGGCGATTTGGATGCAGCGATCAAAGACTGGGTAAAGAAGCACCCTTATCTCAAGGAGATTGCTCGGTTACAGGAAACGATCGAGGCGGTGATTGAAAACAACGATGCCCATGCACGTGAGGTTATTGCCCCTTATGTTCCGGGAGAACATGTTTTGGACGAGTTCAAGAGGGGGATTCCAATTCTTAAAGCAGAAGAAAGCCGCGAAGACATCATCAAGGACGCGGAAAGCCTCATCATAAAAATGATCGATGCCTTGGTTACCGCATCCTTGCCGGATCAAATCATCACCCAATCCCTGCAGGCCAAGACGGTATTCACAGAGAAAGCGGATCTGGCCGGCCGCCTTGTGGCCGAGGTTATTAGGGATAACACCGTTAAAGATAGCAAGAAAGATCTGGGTGAAGTTAGCGAAGGTTTTCTTTTGTTTCTGGCATGGAGTGCCCTCTCATATGCCCTGGAACCCTTGAAAGAGAAGGTGTCGGCGTTGTCGGAAGAGCATCCGTGGCGGAAAGGCTACTGCCCCGTCTGCGGCCAGCTTCCGGCTATGGGTCAGCTGGTGCGTACGGAAAAAGGCCGGGAACGGGACCTGGTGTGCGGGTGCTGTCAAATGCGGTGGCGTTTCAGGCGGCTGGGGTGTCCCTATTGTGAAAATAATGATATGAAGTCATTGGAAATAATCGGACTGGATGAGGAGCCGGATCTGCGTATCGATACATGCAAAAAATGCAAGGGCTATCTGAAAACTTATACCGGCGAAGGACAAGAACAGGTGGCGCTGGCCGATTGGTCAACTTTGCACCTTGATATGATTGCAAAAAAGCACGGTTTTAAACGGATCGGTTACCGGATGTACGGGGTTTAGGCAAGAGGGTAGATCATGTGTATATCAGCCATGGAGAGTAAATCCATGTCGGAGTGGGTAACGGGGCTCGGGTAAGGTATCTACTCTTTATCTGCGTTCATATGATGCCGTCTCCCGACACAAATGCCTTGATAACGGAAAGCTTATCAACATGACAGGCGGTGTAATTATTGTTCTACATCCGTAATTTACCTTTTTCCCTTTGCCAACCATCAATAAACCAATAAACAAAATCAAGGAAAAGGGGATAATTCAAGCCTAACACATAGAATATTTTTATTCTGCGGGAAGGATATTAGCAAAAAATGACGAAAATTAAAAATATGTGCATTTTATTTTATGGACAGTAATCTTCATATTAACTGGATTGGGTATAAAAGTTTGGTGAGAAAGGCAGAATCTCACCCTATGCAGTTAAAGCTGGTAAGGACTCCGAGCCTTCACACCTAAACACTTGAAACAAGCATGGTGTGCTGGCCGATAGGGTATGACAGTAAACTGCCATACCTCCCTTATTTGGAAAGGAGTAATACAATGATTCTCTTTGATGACCGGATAACACTTCATCATGCAGTGTTCCGGTTATTTTTTTTCTAAAGAGCAAGTTTATGCCGATCACAAAAAACAACAGCTTATCAGGATCTAAAGTTTACACCCGGAAAAGTAAGATCATCTGTTTTTTTGTTTCCGGCATGGACGATCTCCTGTATGACCGCAACCCCGTGGCCTATATGGAGATGATGGATTGTTTGCTCTGCTGATGCGACAAGCACTTTATGAGAGCTTCTACCCGGGGGACTTATTACCTTTTGATCCCGAGCGTTTGACTTATATTTTTAAAATGTTTGATTATTATTTTTGATGGGTGGGAAGAGATTGGAACGGACCAAGGCCAATAATTTTATGGTTGCCGGGTTGGGAATTCTGCTGATAATTATAATTATTATTTCTTTTCGGCTTGGACGCTACCCTGTTCCTAACCTTGAAATGCTGGGGGTTTTGCTGTCGAGAATCTATCCCCTTGAGCAATTTTGGACGGACCGGATGGAGATGGTACTGTTCAATATACGTTTGCCTCGTATTCTTCTGGCCTGTATGGTCGGCTGTTCTCTGACTGCCGCCGGGGCGGCCTATCAGGGTGTTTTTCAAAATCCGATGGCCGCGCCGGATATTTTAGGTGCATCTGCGGGTGCAGCCTTTGGTGCCGCCCTTGCCATCCTGAATTATGGAAGCAGCTTTATGATTATGATCAGTGCTTTTTTCTTTAGCCTTTTTACGGTATCCTTGGCCTATTTTATCAGCAGGAGAGTCAGGGGCAAAAACATATTGGGATTGATCCTGTCGGGAATTCTCGTCGGCTCCCTTTTTTCCGCCGCCACATCTTTTATCAAATTGGTTGCTGACCCTACCGATCAGCTTCCGGCTATAACTTATTGGCTGATGGGCAGTTTGGCCGGCACAAAGATCAGTGATGTAAAATTTGCCGTTATACCCATGACCATCGGCCTTGTCCCCTTGCTTCTTTTGAGGTGGCGGATGAACGTACTCACCCTGGGGGATGATGAGTCCAGAGCGATGGGGATAGATGCCGGGCGAGTCAGGTTCATTGTTATTATCTGCTCCACCCTGATCACAGCGGCCAGTGTATCGGTCAGCGGGATGATTGGTTGGGTAGGTCTGGTTATCCCTCATGTAGCCAGAAAACTTGTCGGGAATAATTATAACCATCTGATGCCCGCCTCTATCCTGTGCGGCGCCATTTTTCTGCTGTTGGTGGATAACGTCTCCAGGAACCTTCTGACTACAGAGATTCCCTTGGGGATACTGACTGCTTTTATCGGCGCTCCTTTTTTTACCTATCTGATTACCAGGAAGGGGGAGATCTTTTGAGTATTGAAGTATCAGACCTTAGTTTCAGCTATGGAGAGAATCGGATTCTCGATCAGATCAGTTTTAAACTGCAGGATCATCAATTGCTGACCGTTTTAGGCCCTAACGGGGTAGGGAAAACCACTCTCTTCCGTTGTATACTCGGTCTGCTCAATGGCTATAAAGGCCAAATTCTGCTGGATGGTATCGATATCAGGGGTCTGGGGATCGCGGAAATGGCGAAGCTGATTGCTTATATACCCCAAATTCATTACCCCTCATTTAATTACAGTGTATTTGATATGGTGCTCATGGGGACATCCGTTCAGGTATCCGCGATTTCCCGCCCGCGCCGAAAACAGAAGAAGCTTGTGCAGACAGCCCTGAAAAGGCTGGGGATCCATCATCTCAAAGACCGTGGATTCACCCAAATAAGCGGCGGTGAGCAGCAGCTTGTTTTGTTGGCCCGTGCTCTGGTGCAGGGGGCCAGGATTCTGGTAATGGATGAACCCACCTCGAACCTGGATTTTGGCAATCAGATTCGTGTGCTGGTGAAGATAAAATCTCTGGCCCGGGAGGGCTATACCATTATCCAATCATCCCACAACCCTGATCAGACATTTCTGTTCTCAGATAAAGTCATGGCCATGAAAGATGGAGAGGTCCTGGCCTGGGGCGCACCGGCTAAGACTTTTACGGAAGATCTCATCAACGATCTTTACGGAATGGAGGTGAAGATGGAGAGCCTTTATCATGATCAGGCCAGAGTTTGCATTCCCAAAAGTATAGTGGAGAAAGAATATGCCTATCGATCTGGTTATTAATTTTATTAACAAGGAGGAAAAGTCGAATGAGCGGGAAAAAGACTGCTGCAGCAGCGGTGATTGCAGTCTGTTTAGGTTTAATCATGGCACTGTCTATAGGATGCGATAATAGCGGTGTAAATGGACCCCATACGGCTGCCGGGCTGAAAACCATAAACTTTACCGATTCCGCAGGACGTGAAGTTGAGGTTCCTGCCGAGATTACCAGGATTGTTCCCTCCGGTCCCATGGCTCAAATGGCGCTGTTTGCTCTGGCTCCCGATATGCTGGTTGGGCTTTCCGTAGATTGGAATCATGCTGCCGGGCAGTATCTGGATACCAGATACCATAATCTTCCCGTGCTAGGTCAGTTCTTCGGAGGAAAGGGCGACCTGAACCTGGAGGAGATAGTCAGGGCCGACCCGCAAGTCATTATAGATATCGGTGAATCGAAGTCCTCCATCGTTGAGGATATGGATGGTATTACCGCACAGGTGGGTATACCCGCGGTTCATATTCAAGCGGCAACGGAGACGACGGGAGAAGCATACAGAATGTTGGGTAAACTTCTTGGCAGGGAAAAAGAAGCTGAGGCTCTGGCCGGGTACTGCGAGGATGTTTACCGTAAAACCCGCGATATTGTGGAAAGAGTCGGTGATGAAGGGAAAGTAAAGCTGCTATACTGCACCGGCGGGGATGGACTCCATGTAATTGCCAGAGACTCCTTTCATGCAGAGATTATTGATCTGGTCGGCAACAATGTGGCCGTGGTGGAGGATGTTTCCGGCAAAGGTACGGGAAACCCGGTGGATATGGAACAGATTTTTCTATGGGATCCGGAAGTGATTCTTTTTGCGCCGGACAGTATTTACAGCACTGTTGTTGAGGATAAAACATGGCAGAAACTTACCGCCATTAAAAACGGTACATACTATGAAGTGCCCATGGGCCCCTACAACTGGATGGGTTTCCCTCCTTCTGTGAACCGCTACATGGGTATGATCTGGATTACACAGTTGCTCTATCCGGAGCAGGCGGATTACGATGTTTATGAAGAAGCGGCCAAATACTATGAGCTGTTCTATCACTGCGAACTGAGCGAAGACCGGTATAGGGCTTTGGTTGCCAACTCACTCTTGAAGAAATAGATTGTCGGTTGGGCGGCCGAACGCTTTTGGAATTAATATCTTTATCATCATGATGATGATTGCGTTTCGGGTGATAATGGCGGCACTGTGGTGGTTAAGATTCTTCGGTCGCGTCCTCTTCCTCTGAATGACAATTATTATTTTTCTGTCATCCAGAGCGCCCCCACCCGTCATTCTGTTTATTTATCCTGTCATCCAGAGCGCAGCGAAGGATCTTGTGAGAAAACCAACATTTCGTTCAGGATAACAGCAGGTATATAAACATGAAGCCGGCGATAGGCCGGGGTTATTCCGTTCCGGATGGATAATAGCGG
>MTKW01002829.1_pt1 | contig 59072 bp, 56 predicted proteins | sample 1042761 | NCBI WGS metagenome assembly MTKW01 (sample SAMN06205366, study PRJNA360243) | anaerobic digester metagenome | biome: Wastewater treatment plant; feature: Anaerobic digester sludge; material: sludge; isolation source: anaerobic digester fed with sludge from wastewater treatment plant ... | reverse complement strand
GCGGGATAAAGGATATTAAGCTAATCCCAGTTCTAGGTATAGTAAATGAGAGGCCAGAAGGACCGTGCTGTAATACAAGGGTAAATCTGGCAAAGGTGGAAGAAGCTATAGTTTATTTTATAAATGGAGGAGATTTTTAATGTTTTATGATTGGACTTACATTATATTAATTCCAGCTATAATTTTCACCATGTATGCGCAGGGAAAAGTGAATTCTACTTTCAATAAATACTTAAGGGTAAATAGCCAAAAAGGGTATACAGGTGTAGAAGTAGCTAGAATGATTTTGGATTCAGAAGGATTAGAAAATATTGCTATCCAGCTTACAAATGGTCACTTAAGCGATCATTATGACCCAAGGAAAAGGGTGCTAAGATTATCCAATGCTGTCTATAATGGAACATCTGTTGCTTCCTTAGGAGTGGCAGCCCATGAAGTGGGCCATGCAATTCAACATTTTAGAGGGTATGCTCCCCTTATGATTAGAAATTCTTTGGTTCCCATAGCCAGCTTTGGTTCCCAAGCTGCCTGGATTTTATTTTTAATAGGTTTTATTTTTGCACCAGAATCAAATTTAATGAATATAGGGATTGTTTTTTTCTTAACAGTTATATTTTTTCATATTATCACTTTACCTGTTGAATTTAATGCCAGTAGTAGGGCTATAATGCTATTAGAATCACAGGGAGTGTTATCCTCTGCTGAAATTACTCCCGCAAAAAAAGTTTTAAATGCTGCTGCATTAACATATGTTGCTTCTACTATTGTTGCAATATCACAATTACTAAGATTGTTGCTTTTAAGAGGACGAAGAAGATAAATGAGTAAGAAAATAGATAATCCTAGGGAGATTGCTTTAAAAATACTGTATGATATAGAGGTAAATAATGCTTATAGTAATGTAAGCTTAAATAAGTTTTTAAATAGTTCTTCTTTAAAAACAATTGATAGGGCTTTTACAACCCATTTAATCTATGGAGTAATTACCAATAAAAAAAGACTAGATTGGATTATTTCAAAATTTTCAAATACCCCCATTAAAAAAATGACACCTTGGATAATTAATATTTTAAGGCTAGGAATATATCAAATATTATATATGGATAAAGTTCCTCCATTTGCAGCTGTTAATGAAATGGTGTCCCTAGGTAAAAAATATGGACATAAAAAGGTAGCTGGATTTATTAATGGTGTTTTAAGAAACATAGTAAGGGCACCTAAAAAACAATTAGAGCCAAGTATAGATAATGAAATAAATTTTTTATCAATATTTTATTCCCATCCTATATGGATGGTTGAAATGTGGGTAAAGATGTATGGATTAGATTTTACATCAAAACTTCTAAAAAAGAATAATGAGATACCACCTATAACTATAAGAACAAATACATTAAAAACCACCAGAAAAGAATTAATGCTATTATTAAAAAAGGAAGGCTTATTGCCTCGGGAGGGACAATGGTGTCCTGAATCAATAGTATTTGACAATTTATCAAATATAGGAGAAAATAAATATTTTCAAGAAGGATTATTTCACATTCAAGATGAAAGTTCAATGTTAGTTGGCCATATATTAAACCCTTTAAAAGATCAGCTGATATTAGATATCTGTGTAGCCCCTGGAGGTAAAATTACTCATATAGCTGAATTAATGGATAATAGTGGAAGTATTATAGGAAGAGATATATATGACCATAAAATTGGATTGGTAAAGAAAAATATTAAACGTTTGGGAATTTCAAACATACAATTAGAACTTTTTGATGCTTTACAACTAGATAGAAATATGATAGATAAAGCAGATAGGGTTTTGATAGATGCACCTTGTTCTGGTTTAGGAATCATCCGAAAGAAACCAGATTTAAAATGGAATAAAAGCATTGATGATTTGGAATCAATTATATTATTACAAAAAAAAATGATAGAAAATGCTGGTAACTATGTAAAAAGGGGAGGATATTTGATTTATAGTACCTGTACCATTAATCAAGATGAGAATTTAAAGGTGGTAAAATATTTTTTAGATAACAATCCTCAATTTAGGTTAGCTCCTATTAAACCAATTTCAGAAAAGATGAAAATACACGAAAAAGACTTAAAACAAGGTTATATTCAATTATTTCCACATATTGATGATATAGATGGTTTTTTTATTAGCAAAATGCAAAGAATTATATAATAAATCCCATATAAATGGGGTTTATTTGTATTATAGAACTATCTTTGTTGTAACCTTTTTTTTTGATATAATAAGTTTAATAACACTAAGACAATAAAAGTAGCTATTTAAGGAGAATAAAATTGCAAAAACGAAACTTAGTGGGTTTAGATTTAAATGATTTAAATTACATTATTAGAAATTTAAACCAACCAAATTATAGAGCAAAGCAATTATTTCAGTGGATATATAAAGGAATTTATAATATTGATGAAATGCAAAATATACCAAAAAACATTAGGGAAAAAATAAAAAATAATTTTGAAATTTATAGACTTAGAGTTGTAAAAAAACATCAAGATAGTGAAAAAACTATTAAAATTTTATTTGCTTTACAAGATAATAATATTATTGAATCTGTTGCAATGAAATATGATTATGGAAACACCATATGTATTTCTACTCAAGTAGGATGCAATATGGGTTGTAAATTTTGTGCATCTACTGTAGATGGAAAGATAAGAAATTTAACTGCTGGTGAAATGATAGACCAAATATTAAAAATGCAAGAAATTATTGAGGGAAGAATATCAAATGTGGTTCTAATGGGTAGTGGTGAGCCCCTAGATAATTTTACAGAGGTTCTAAAATTTATTAAATTAGTTAATCATCCTCTTTCATTAAATATAGGTCAAAGACATATAACACTGTCTACATGTGGAATTGTGCCCAAAATATATGAATTAGCTAATTATAATTTACAAATAAATCTTTCAATTTCCCTTCATTCTGTTAATGAAAGTAAAAGGAAAGAAATAATGCCTATAGGAAATAAATATAATATTAGAGAATTAATGGATGCCTGTACTTATTATATAAATAAGACTAATAGAAGAATTACCTTCGAATATGCCTTAATAAAAGGAGAAAATGATACTGAAAAGGATGCTATTGAAACTGGTAAACTTTTAAGTGGTATCCTCTGCCATGTAAATTTAATACCAATAAATCCAATTAAAGAAAAAAATTATGAAAAAGCCCATGAAAGGAGTATATTATTATTTAAAGAAAAGCTGGAAGCCTTTGGTATACCTACAACTATAAGAAAGGAAATGGGAAGTAGTATAAATGCTGCATGTGGTCAATTAAGAATTGGCTATCTAGATTTATAGGTAATTAAAGAAACTTAATAGATGTATTTTCCTGAGACACAACTATATTAATTATATACTGTAGATAATTTCTATAAAATGCATTTATATAGATATGTACTCTAAAAACAATATATAATTTACCTAACTAAAAGCAATTTATCAAATTATGCGAGGTGTAAATATGAAAATAGGATATAAGACACACATAGGTATGGTTAGGGAGCATAATGAGGATTCTTACCTAATCATTGATAAATTCTATCCTAAATTTTGTGTATTTGCAGTTGCTGACGGAATGGGGGGGCATAATGCGGGTGAAGTAGCTAGTAAGATGGCTATAAATAGTATAAAAAAGTTTTTTCAAGAAAATCATAATCGGGATGAATATATATTCAATGTTAAAAATATTAAACATCTAGTGGAAAAAATTAATATGGAAATATTTAAAAGATCACAAAGTTTACCCATATATAACGGAATGGGAACAACATTAACTTTAATAATAAGTTTTGATTACAAAATTTATATTGTTCATATTGGAGATAGTAGGGCATATAAAATTAATGATAATGGTATTAAGCAATTAACAGAGGACCATTCCTTAGTGGCAGAATTAGTTAAGGAAGGGAAGATAAGCGAAGGAGATGCTTTAATCCATCCACAAAAAAATGTAATAACTAGAGCCTTAGGTACTGAAAAAAATGTTAGCCCAGATATATATAACTATCCACTTGACTCAAATGATATAATATTACTTTGTACCGATGGACTTATTAATTCAATATCAGAGGGACAAATATATGATATATTAATAAAAAATATAGATTTTCAACAAAAAGCGGAATTGTTAATTAATTATGCTAATGATAATGGTGGTAAAGATAACATTACTGCAATTCTTTTTCAAAGCTAGGAGGTGGAGATAATATGCTAATTGGGAAAACCTTAAGTAATAGATATGAATTAATTGAAATAATAGGACAGGGCGGAATGGCAATTGTATATAAGGCAAAGGATAAATTATTAAATAGATATGTTGCATTAAAGGTATTAAGACAAGAATTTACCCATGATGAACAATTTATTAAAAAGTTTAAAAGAGAATCCCAATCCGCTGCTAGTTTATCCCATCAAAATATTGTAAGTATTTATGATGTAGGGGTAGAAGAAAATATTCAATATATAGTCATGGAATTGGTAAGGGGCAAAACTTTAAAAGAATATATAAAGGAAAATAAGAGAATTGATTGGAAAAAGGCTATAAATATAGGAATACAAATTGCATCAGCATTGGGACATGCACATAAAAATCATATTATTCATAGAGATATTAAGCCTCACAATATAATTATTACCCAAGAGGGTATTGCTAAAGTAACTGATTTCGGAATTGCAAGGGCTATTACTAGTTCAACTGTGACCCAGGTAGAGGATACAATGGGATCTGTTCATTATTTGTCGCCGGAGCAAGCTCGGGGTGGATTTGTTAATGAAAAATCAGATTTATACTCTTTAGGAATAGTTATGTACGAAATGATAACTGGAGAGGTACCCTTTAAGGGGGAAACATCTGTGGCTGTTGCATTGCAACATATACAGGGAGAATTAACACCTCCAAAAGAAAAAAATGATGCCATCCCAGAAAGTTTAAATTCCATTATATTAAAGTTATTAAAGAAAACTCCAGATGATAGATACTTAAATACTACTTATTTAATTAATGATTTAAATAGGGTATTCATAGAACCAAATTCAAGTTTTGTTGAAGATTATTTCGATGATGATGCACCCACCCAAATAAATCCGGTAATTAAAGATGATAACAATAATAAGGAAAAAAATGTAAAGGATAATAAAAAGGGAAAAAACAAGAAAGTAAAATTAGTTTTATCTCTTATTGGTATTTTTATTGCAGCAAGTTTATTAGGAGCATTAGTTTTTTACCTTAGTAGCTATTTCGGTGTAAAAGAAATTGAGGTTCCTAATGTAGAAAATTATCATATCGATGAGGCCATCAAAATATTGAAAGACCATAATTTAGAACCAGAAATTGCAGAGAGAAAATATAACAATGAAGTTGAAAAGGATTTTGTCATTAGCCAAGATCCTGGCGAAGGTAGAACTATTAAGGAAAATCAGATTGTTAAGCTTATTGTTAGTAATGGACCAAAGCAGATAGAGATGCCTTCCCTAATTGGAAAGTTTGAAATAGAAGCAATAAATATCTTGGATAATTTAGGATTTCAAATAGGGGAAATTAAGTATGAATTTAATGATGACTTTGAAAATAGCAAGGTATATGATCAATCACCTAAAGAAGGTATAGAAATAGAAGAGGGCAGAAAGGTAGATTTATTTGTAAGTAAGGGTAAAGAAACTATCAGTACTCCTAATATAGTAGGCAAGTCCTTAGAAGAAGCTAAAGAAATATTAAATTCTTATGGTTTAAATATTGGTGATATTAAATATGAAGCTAGTGAGGCTCACGATAAAGATTATGTAATTAGCCAAGAACCTAAGGCAAAGGACCAGGTGCAAAAAAATTCTGAAGTGAATATTGTACTAAGTAAAGGTAAAATAACCACAAAAAATATAGAAGTTGATTTAACTAACTATATACCTAATGATGAGGAAAAACAAAGTGTTGTTATTACCATAGAATTATTGGATTATCAGGACAATACCCTTAATAAGGTTTATGAAAAACAACATTATATTGAAGAAGGCTTATTAAATATACCTGTAAAGGGGACAGGAGCTCAATTTTATACGGTAAAAATAGATGGAAAAAAATTTACGGATGGATTTATTTCATTTTAATAAATGGAGTGTTTAAATGGAAAAAGGTATAATAATAAAAGGAATAGGTGGTTTCTATTATGTTTTATACAATAATAATGATATTGTAGAATGCAAAGCAAGGGGAATATTTAGAAAAGATAAGATAACCCCTATGGTTGGCGATAATGTAAAATTTAAGATTCTCAAAAATAGTCATGGAATTATTGAAGAAATACTACCCAGGAGAAATCAATTGGAAAGACCACCTGTTTCAAATGTAGACCAAGGGATTATAGTATTTTCCACTACTAATCCTAATCCTAATTTTCAATTACTAGATCGATTTTTAGTATTAGGAGAAAAACAAAATTTAAAACTGATTATATGTATAAACAAGGTAGATTTAATAAATTCTGGTACTATTAATAATAAGATTGTAACTGAAAGATATGAAAAAACAGGCTATCCAATAATATTCACCAGCATTAAAGAATATATTGGTATTAAAGAATTAAAAAAACATTTAAGCAATCATATATCAGTTTTTGCAGGTCCTTCTGGTGTAGGTAAATCTTCCCTTCTTAATGAAATTGATATGGAGTATAATCTAGCCACTAATGTAGTAAGTGAGAAAATAAATAGAGGAAAACATACTACTAGACATGTTGAACTATTGCCATACGGCGATAATGGATATGTTGTAGATACTCCAGGATTTAGTTCTTTAAGCATAGAAGATATAAAAAAGGATGAACTTATGTATTTTTTCCCTGAATATAGAGAATTTCTTGGTAAATGTAAATTTAGCTCATGTATACATATACATGAGCCTAATTGTGCTATTATTGAGGCTTTACATAAAGGAAATATAAATAAAGAAAGATATGATAGCTATAGTTACTTTTTAGAAGAAATAGAAAAAAGCAAACTATATTAAATATATAGAGAGGGATAAAATGAAAGCTTTTATTATTTCAAATGGTCAAATGTCTAATAATGACTTTTATCTAAATTTATTTAAAGAACAGAGACCAGATTATGTTATTTGTGCCGATGGAGGTGCTAATCATCTTAAGAAACTAGGAATAATTCCAAATACAATTATAGGTGACTTGGATTCTATATCAATAAAAGATTTAGAATACTATAAAAATCTTGAAGTGGAAATTATTAAATATCCCACTAAAAAAGATGAAACCGACACCCAGTTAGCTATTCAATATGCAACCACACTTCCTATTAAGGAAATTGTACTATTAGGTGTTATAGGAGATAGAATAGATCATAGTTTGGGAAATATTTATTTAATGGAAGATATCGTGCTTAAGGGATTAAGAGTTTCTATTATTAATGAAAATAATATAGTTTATTTAATTAATAAGGAAATTGAAATCTATGGCTTAATAGGAGAAGTGGTATCATTATTACCTTATTCAGATAAAGTTACAGGTATTTTATCAGAAGGTTTAGAATATCCTTTATATAATAAAGATATGATAAAATCTAATCCTTACGGGATTAGCAATGTAATAAATAAAAAGAGGGTAAAAATTTCTATTCAGTCAGGTCTTTTATTAGTTATTTTATCCAAGGACTTAACCGTATAATGTAACATAAATAAATACCTATAATAATATATTATTATAGGTATTTATTTATTTGCTAAAGGGGATTTAATTGAAAAATCATCATAAAAATATCTTATCTTTTATATTAATAGGAATTAGTTTATTAATCTTTACCTTTATCCTCCCTAATATAATATTATGGATATTTAATATAATTATATTGTTTTTAGTTATGAATATAACTAGGAAGTGATTTTATGAAATGGAAAATTTGGATAAGATATAAAAAGTATTTTTTAATTATGGTGATTTTATTTCTTTTATTAATTATTTTACTGCTGAAGATCTTTTCTATAAATAAATGGTTATTTACAATAGCTTTGCTTTTATTAATAATAGGAATTCATTTACTTAAAAACTAATAACATATTAAAATTTAAAGTATTTTGTAATAAAGGAGGAATAAAGACAATGAAAATATTTTTTATAAAACTCCCAAAATTCGTAAGAAACTTTTTAAAAAAAGTTTCAGATTTAGGAAAATAAATTTAGATTTTTTAGATATTTATTTAATAAAAAACGTGCTGTGAACTTACTCACTGCACGTGTTTTATTAAATAGCTCTTTCTACCTTACCTGAACGCAGGCATCTGGTACATACAGATATTCTTTTTGGAGTACCATTAACAATTGCCTTTACTTTTTTTATATTAGGATTCCAGGTTCTTTTTGTATGTCTAGTGGAGTGGCTTATATTATTACCCGAAATAGCTCCTTTATCACATATATTACATGTATTTGCCATAAATTCCACCTCCTTCACAAAGGTTCCTTAAAATAAACTTATTGCTCTCTTTAGCAAATACATTGTAACATAAGAATAATTAAAAATGCAATAAGGATTAAATTAAATAATTTTATATCCATTAGTTGAAGTATAGGTACTTATAAGATAGAATATAAATGAATAAATTATTCGTAGACTTTTTTATTTAAAGGAGGTTAACAATTTGCCTGCTAAAATAGGTAATGAATTAGGGAATATATATATTTCAGAAGACTTACTTGCTAATATTGCAGGTCTAGCTGCAATGGAATGTTATGGACTAGTAGGTATGGCTACAAAAAAAGGAAAAGACGGGATAGTAGAATTATTAAAACGAGAACATTTAAGTAGAGGGGTAAAGGTACTTGAAGATAATGGCAAGTTAATAATAGACCTTTATGTCATTGTGGAATTCGGGATAAAAATATCTGTTGTCGCAGAAAACATTATCGATAGGGTAAAATATACAGTGGAAAACTTAACTGGATTAAAAGTAATAAAAGTTAATGTAAATGTTGAAAGTGTCAGAGTTTAATTGTTGTAAGGAGGTACTGGATTGAATATAAAAAATATAGATGGTCCCCTATTAAGAAAAATGATTATTTTTGCTGCAAAGAATTTGGAAAATAACAAGGGAATAGTAAATGAATTAAATGTTTTCCCTGTGCCAGATGGAGATACAGGGACCAATATGGCCTTAACTATTCAATTTGCTGCAAAGGAAGTGGCCAAATTAAATAGTGATAGTTTAACAAAAATTGCTGATGCAGCTTCAAGTGGTTCTCTTATGGGAGCAAGGGGTAATTCAGGTGTAATATTATCTCAGTTATTTAGGGGATTTGCTAAGGCCTGTAAAAATAAAGAACAACTAAATATTAAGGACTTAAGTTTTGCTATACAGTCAGGAGCAAATATGGCCTATAAGGCTGTTATGAAACCTACCGAAGGAACTATTTTAACTATAGCTAGAGAAGCTGGCCAATATGCAATGAAAAATTCAAAAGAACAAGATAATATTACTATAGATACATTTATAAAACAGGTAATTAACCATAGTAAAGAGGTGTTGGAACAGACTCCTGAGATGTTAACTGTACTTAAAGAAGCAGGTGTTGTGGATGCAGGAGGAATGGGTCTTATTTATATAATGGAAGGTGCTTACAAAGCTATTTTCGAAGAGGACATAATTGTATCTCATAAGGAAATAGAATCAACTGCAGGAAAAGAGCTAGGGAACATAACAACAGCAGATATAAAACATACCTATTGTACAGAATTTATGATTATGGCAAAAGATGCTTCCATTAATAAAATTAAGAACTACTTATCAAATAAAGGTGATTCCCAAGTAGTGGTTGGTGATGAAAATATTATTAAGGTTCATGTCCATACAAATAATCCTGGCGAAGTTTTAGAATATGCATTAAAAATTGGCGAGCTAAAGAATATTAAAATTGACAACATGAAAGAGCAGCATCGAAATCAAATAAATATGGAAACAGTAAGTAAAATACACAATAATAAAGAAACAGAAAAAGATTTTGCTTTTATAGCAGTTGCCTCAGGTGAAGGTATTACAAAAATCTTAATAGATTTAGGTGTTGAAAGCATTATTCAAGGTGGACAAACAATGAATCCAAGTACAGAGGATTTTTTATCGGAGATTGATAAATTAAATGCTAAACATATATTTATTTTGCCTAATAACAGCAATATTTTTTTAGCGGCAAACCAAGCAAAACAAATATCTAATAAAAATATTGATGTATTACCAACTAAAACGATACCCCAAGGAATATCGGCATTATTAGCTTTTAACCCTGAAAAAAATCATAAAAATAATTATTTGCAAATGGTCTCTGCAATTCAAGAAGTTAAAACTGGGCAAGTCACCTATGCTATCAGGGATTCTAAAGTAAATAGTATTGAAATAAAAAAAGACGATATAATTGGCCTATATGAAGGTAAGATAGTAGCTTCTGGACAAGATGTTAATCAAGTTACAAGCAAACTTATAAGTGAAATGTTAGACCAGGATGATGAACTTATCACTTTATTTGTTGGAGAAGGAATATCTAAAGACAATAGAGATGCTATGATTAGCCTCTTAGAAGACAAGTTTCCTACCATAGATATAGAATCACATTATGGTGGCCAACCTTTATATTATTATATAATAAGTGTAGAATAAAAAAGAGTGTAAAGCTCTTTTTTTATTCAGTAGGAAATAGTTTTGATTTAGTATATTTATAAAAGGTGATAACAATTGAAATTTAATGATTCAATTAAAAATATTAAGGGAATAGGTCCCCAAAAATTCAAAGAATTTCTGAAATTAAATATTGAAAATATTGAAGACTTATTATATTATTTCCCAAGGTCTTATGAAGATAGAACAAGAATAAACTCTTTAGCAGAAAGTAAAGATCAGGATAATTCTGGATTTGTGGTTAAAGTTAAAAAGATATATAAAGATAGATTTATTAAGGGGAAAAAATTAATTATAACAAAAGCTTTAATAGAAGATGAAAATTCTATCGGCGAAGCAATTTGGTTTAACAAACCTTTTATAAAAAAAAGTCTTATAGTAGGGAGAAACTATTATTTATATGGAAAAGTAAAAAGAAACCATAATATGATTCAAATTATCTCACCAGATTATAAACTATTAGATAATCTGTCTTTTATAGAACAGGGCATTATTCCTATTTATAAGTTAACTTCAAAACTATATCAAAAAGAATTTAGAAAATTTATTAATACTGCTTTGAAAGAAACAAATTCTAGCATAGTTGATTATTTACCGTTAGAATTAAGGGAGAAATATAATCTTTGTGATATTAAATTCGCCATAAAAAATATTCACTTTCCTAAAGATTACAATAGTTATAAAATTGCAAAAGAAAGATTGATATTTGACGAATTTTTTTTATTACAAATGGCATTAAAATTAATAAAAAAGAACAATATAGAAAAATCAAAAGGATACATTTTTAATAAATTTTCAGAAGTAGGAGAATTCATAGAGAAACTTCCTTTTAAACTAACTAAAGCTCAATCTAATGTTATTAATGAAATAATAGAGGATTTTAAATCAGGGAAACCCATGAATAGACTTATACAAGGTGATGTAGGATCAGGTAAAACAATTATAGCTACTATAGCATTGCTTATAGCAAGTTTAAATGGCTATCAAGGAGCAATGATGGCCCCAACAGAAATTTTAGCCAATCAACACTATTCATCCTTGAGTAAATTATTTCAAGGATTTAATATAAATCTATGTTTGCTAACAGGGAATATGAGTCAACAGCAAAAGAAAGAAATTATTAAAGAAATTAGTCAAGGTAAAATCAATATTGTAGTAGGTACCCATGCAATAATTCAAAAAAATATTCAATTTTATAATCTTGGATTAGTTATAACAGATGAACAACATCGCTTTGGGGTTAATCAAAGGGCTTTACTAAGTAATAAAGGTGATAACCCACATATTATGATAATGACTGCTACCCCAATACCAAGAACTCTTGCCCACATTTTATATGGAGATTTGGATATATCCATTATAGATGAATTGCCACCTGGTAGAAAGCCTATTGGGACATACCATATAAGTAGTAATTTAGAAAATAGATTATTTGGATTTGTTAAAGAACATATAAATAGTGGAAGACAAGCTTATATAATATGTCCACTAGTTGAAGAATCCAATAATATTAAAGCTGAATCTGTTATTGAGCTTAAAAAATATTTAAAAAACAAATATTTCACCAATGAGAAGATAGCTATTATACATGGCAGATTAAATAATAATGATAAAGATCTAATAATGCAACAATTTAAAGATGGACTAATAGACATTTTAGTATCTACTACTATTATAGAAGTAGGTATTAATGTACCAAATGCAAATATCATGGTGATTTATAATGCGGAAAGATTTGGTTTAGCTCAGTTGCATCAACTTCGAGGCAGGGTAGGAAGAGGACCTTTTAAATCTTATTGTTTTCTTTTATCAGATAATAAAAGTAAGATTACTCAGGAGCGAATGAAGATAATCACTAATACAAATAATGGATTTATTATTGCAGAAAATGACCTAACATTGAGAGGCCCTGGAGAAATCTTGGGCATTAGACAACATGGATTACCTGAGTTAAAAATTGGTAATATAATTTCAGATACTGAAATTATTCAAAAAGCAAAAAAGGTCTGTGAAGATGTAATTAAATCAAAAAAATTTAACTCTATTGAAAAACATATAGAGAAGAAGTTTCTACAGGAGATAAATAATATTTGTTTAAATTAATAAAAGAGAATGCATATAAATATAACATTTTATTGCTTGGTTAATATATTTTACTTCTGGTTAAATTAATATTAGATTATTAATTTGGAGGTGAAATAGTGCCAGCTAATAAAAGTGGAAGAAACAGAGTGTTAGTACCAGAAGCAAGAAAAAGTCTAGAACAATTTAAACTTGAAGTTGCTAATGAATTAAAAATAGACAATTATGATAGCCTAAATAAAGGAAAGTTGCCTTCACGGCAGAATGGCTATGTAGGTGGTTATATGGTGAAGAAAATGCTAGAACGATATGAAAGATTAATAGATGATAAATAAATATATTGATAATTATTAGAAAATAGGATAGCTCCTATTTTCTGTTTTTTACTACAAAATATGATAAAATTCAAAATAAAAATAAATAATACTTTTTATGTTTAGTAAACTATGCTAGAATAAAAATGAGTTTTAGGAGGTAGAGATGAGGGTTAATACAGGTAGTGCAAAGGGAAGAAGATTAATATCACCAAAGGGTAATAAAATTCGTCCAACATCTAGTAGAATTAAAGAAGCCTTATTTAGTATAATTGGAAATAAAATTAATGAATCAATCTTTTTAGATGGCTTCTCAGGAACTGGTAATATAGGAATAGAAGCCCTAAGCAGAGGGGCTAGCAAGTGTTTATTTATTGAAAACCATAAGGAGAGTTTATCAATAATTAAAAAAAATCTATCCATCACAAACCTACTAGAAAACTCTTTAATAATAAATAAAAGTTTTATTCAAGGTATTAAATATGTCTCTTCTTTACATTTTAAAATAGACATAATTTTTTTAGATCCTCCTTATATAAAAGGATTAATTCAACCGGCACTAATTGCTATTATAGAAGGAAATATATTAAACAAATACGGTATAATAATAGTTGAGCATGATAAAAACGATATAATTATGGAGCCTATGGGCTTAGCTTGTTATAAACAAAAAAAATATGGAAATACAATATTATCATTCTTTAGACAGGAGGAATCTTAATGAATTCTTGCATCTATCCAGGCAGCTTTGATCCTGTTACCAATGGTCATTTAGATATTATAGAAAGGGCTGCTAGTATTTTTGACAATGTAGTGGTGGCAGTATTAAATAATCCAAATAAAAAAGCCTTTTTTTCAGTTGAAGAGAGAATTGAATTGTTGAGAAAAACAACAGTAGATTTTCCAAATATTGAAATTGATTGTTTTTCTGGGTTATTAATTGATTTTGTTAAAAGAAAAGATATTAATGTAATTATTAAAGGATTAAGGGCAGTTTCAGATTTTGAATATGAATTTCAAATGGCCTTAATGAATAAGAAACTATCGCCTAAGGTGGAAACCATGTTTATGATGACTAGTAGCAAGTATTCATATATAAGTTCTAGTATAATAAAAGAAGTGGCTACTTTAAATGGATGCATAAATGGACTTGTTCCTAAAGTAGTTGAAGAAGCACTCTTTAATAAGATAAAATAGTTAAAGTGGGGGAAAAATATGCAAATTATGTATTTATTAGAACAATTAGAGGATGCAATAGAAAGTGCTACAGGTGTCCCTTTTTCCAGTCGAGTTTTAGTAGATGGAGAAGAGATTTTAAGTTTAATTCAGGATATAAGGGTTAATTTGCCTGATGAAATAAAACAAGCCCAGTGGATTAAAGAGGAAAGAAAAAAGATTCTAATCGAAGCACAAAAAGAAGCTGAAACTATAACACAAGAAGCAGAAAATTATATTAGAAAAATGGTTGATGATAATGAAATAACAAAAAAAGCCTATCAACAAGCAGAAGATATAATACAAAAAACTCAAGAAAATGCTAAAGAGATTAGGCTGGGCACAAATGAATATGCTGATTCAATTCTTTTAAAATTACAAAATCAATTAGAAGAATTACATAAAATTATAGATGAAAATAGGAAAGAATTGAAAGGATTAAATTCATCAAAAACTAGTGAATAATAATTATCTCAACTTATTATTTTCTTTTATTTTATTTATACTAAATAAGATAATGCTAATTAATAAAAAAACAATTATAATTGTACAATAATAACTAAAACTTAGGAGCAAATTATTTATCCAGCTTATTTTGAATATTAATGTATGTTCAAAATTATAAAAAACATGTTCTACTCCATATATAAGAGTATCTATTGGCAACTTTATAAGAACAAAAGTAATAATGGCAGAAAAAACACCATGAAGAAACTTAGCTAATATATAGGGGTATATTTTTAAATCTGTTTTACTAATAAAACTAATGGCTTGTGCATGAATTGATAGCCCCCCCCATCCAATAATAAAAGAAAGAAATATCCCCTTTAATAAAATAGGATCAATAGATCTACTAATAATTTCTGCTCCATTTGTAATTTCAATAATACCTCCAATCAACCCTTTAATTAGTGTATCAGACAGTTTATAAACTGAAACAACAGGGGATAATAAATAAATAAGAAGTTTAAAAAGTTTAATTATAGAGAATAATTCTATAATAACTGAAAAGAATATAATAAATCCTCCTATTAATAATAAAGTATTAAAGGCATTCTTAACTCCATCTCCCAATATCACACCGAATTTTCTGCCATCTTTTTTTCTTGCTTCAAACATAGACTCTAAAGGATTAGTATGTTTTTTTTTATATATTTTTTTATTATCCCTCCCATAAAATCTAAAGCATAGCCCAGTTACAAATGAGCTAATATAATGGGAAAAAATTAAAATAACACCTAAATATAAATTGTTAAACATTCCCACAGCAACAGCACCAATCACAAATAATGGTCCTGAAGTACTGCACAATGCTAGAAGACGTTGACCTTCTTCTATGGAACATAGGTTTTGATTTCGCAAATCACTTACAATCTTTGTTCCCATTGGATATCCAGATGTAATACTCATAGCATATGCAAAAGAGCCTATGCCAGGAACTCTAAATAAAGGATACATAATGGGTTCTAATAATACACCAATAAAGTGAACAATTCCTAAACCAAATAATATTTCTGTACCTATGAAAAATGGTAAAAGGGAGGGTAAGACATTATAAAACCAAATTGTTAAACCATTTCTCGAGGCGTTAAAGGTTTGACTGGGAAAGAGTACCATTAAAAGAATTAAAATAAGCAACATTATGGAGAATGTAATATCTGTTAATTTTTTTATCATTATAATTACCCCTTTTTAAAAGCGGTATAAAAAAGATATTCATATTCATATATATTTCTTATCAATTTTATTATGCATGTTTATTTTTTATTATAAAAAAGCATATAATTATATAAATATACAAGGAGGTTTATTTTATGAAAAGGATAATTCTTACTGGTGGTGGCACCGCTGGTCATGTAACACCAAATATTGCTTTATATCCTTCCTTAAAAGATAATGGCTACAAGGTTTTTTATATAGGTACTAAAGATGGAATAGAAAAACAATTAATTGAAAAAGAAGGTATTGAATACTTTGCTATTGAAGCAGGAAAGCTTAGGAGATATATAGATATTAAAAACTTAACAGATATATTTAGGATTACAAAAGGGTTTTTTCAAGCATTATCAATTTTAAATAAAGTAAAACCTCAAATCGTCTTTAGTAAAGGAGGATTTGTGTCTTCACCAGTTGTTTGGGCATCATGGGTAAAAAGAATTCCTGTTGTCCTTCATGAATCAGATATAACACCAGGATTAGCAAATAAAATTGCTGTTCCATTCGCAAATCAAATTTGCTATTCTTTCCCTGAAACTATTAAGTATTTACCTAAATCAAAAAGTGTATTCACAGGAATTCCTATTAGAGAAAATTTATTCCAGGGAGATAAAAAGCTAGGGAAAAGTTTGTGTTCATTTAATGAGGATAAACCAATTATATTAGTTATTGGCGGCAGCTTAGGCTCAAAATTATTAAACTCCATTATAAGAAATTCCTTAAAAACACTATTAGAGGATTTTCAAATATGTCATATATGTGGAAAAGGCAATAAGGATTTATCTTATACTGGTATAATAGGATATAAACAATTTGAATATGTTGGGGAGGAATTAAAACATTTATTTGCAATGGCTGATTTAGTAATTTCAAGGGCAGGAGCAACGGCATTAAATGAACTTTTAGCCTTAAAAAAGCCCAATATTTTAATTCCTTTGTCTAGACAGGCTAGTAGAGGTGATCAGATATTAAATGCAGATTCTTATAAAAAGCAAGGATATAGTATAGTTATTTTAGAAGAAAACTTAAATAATAATATATTGATTGAAAAAATCAAATATTTATATAAAAACAGAGAGAAATATATTTTAAATATGTCTAAAAGCCATATAGGCAACGGAATTAAGGAAGTTATTAAAGTTATTCAAAATAGCATATCTAATTAAAATACCATATTAATAATTAAGAGATTATTAGACAATAATAGGTGAGCTACTAAAGTCCAAATTTTTTTTATAATTTTTTGAAAAATGTAAAGTATGGATATTTGTTGCCCGAATATCGTAATTTATCATTTTTCTTTGCACAGGATTTAATAATTTATACGACTTAGAAAGATTTGTGATAATTGGCAGCTGACTTTTTTTCTTTAATTCCGACAATATATTCTTACCCTTTTCGCTAAAACCAAGTATTCTAATATATTGTACACCACCATTTTCTTTAAACATATTTAAGTCGTCTACTTTAATATCTAATAGAATATGACTTAATATTCGTTGAATCCTAGTATAAGTATATCTTTTTGTTTTTACTAAATTTATAAATTCTTCAATAGAATTAGTAGCTAAATAATTAAGTAATCTTCTATCTAATCCTTCACTAATATCAAGATATTCTTTTAAACTAATTGAATCATCTCTTAAGAGTATTGAAAAAATACTTTTGGATAAATATTCAAAATGTGCAGGTATATAGTTTTCTTTTAATGCTTCTTTAATAATTAAGTAACTTGAATCAGGTAAGAATCCTTTTAGGTTATTTATATTTTCATTATTAGAGAATATTTGATTTCTAATTGCAGTAGCACTTGAATAGTTTTTATCAATTACTTTGCTATGATAACCTGGTCCTTTCCTTGTGATTATTTTAGGAATTATACTACTATTAAAGATCTTCAGCCATTTTAAGTATTCAATTCCTAATATATTATTAGGTGACTGTATAATAGTCTTAATATCATTAGATATACTATTATTAACATTATTTAAAAAATATTTTTCAAGTGCCTCAGCACGGGCTGAAGGAAAGGATTTTCCTTTTTTTAATTCCCTTTTTAAAAAATTTTTATAGGGAATAGGTTCTTCTGCTAAAATATCTGAAACAGATTTTAGTTTGTTAATATCATATTCTTCACAACCAAAAACTATATTGTTTACCACTCCTAGCTGGTCTAACAACTGTATTGCACCATATGCAAAAAATTCTGCACTTTGACAACTATAGACTACAGGAAGCTCTATAACAATATCAACCCCTGCATACAAAGCCATCTTAGTCCTTATCCATTTATTAAATAATGCTGGCTCTCCCCTTTGCAAAAAGTTTCCACTCATAATTGCAATTATATATTGACTCCCTGTTATATCTTTTGTTTTCTTTAAATGATAATTATGACCATTATGAAAGGGATTATATTCTACAATAATTCCAGATACCCGCAATTTTCACACTCCTAGATAAAGATTTAAATATATATTATCTTATTATCAAAAAAATATAAAGAATTATCTAATATAAAATATAGTTAGCAATATAACAAAGATATGTTAAAATGATAAAGAAGATTATTAATAAAGGAGGATTTGATTTGAAGATTCTAGTAATTAATTGTGGCAGTTCATCACTAAAATACCAGCTTATGGATATGGATAATGAAAGAGTACTAGCAAAAGGATTAGCTGAAAGAATTGGGATTGAGGGCTCAGTATTAACCCATAAATCTGAAGAAATGGAAAGTGTTGTTATAAAAAGGGATATGAAAAATCATAAAGTTGCATTGGAAATTTTAATGAATGCTTTAACAGATGAGAAACATGGCGTAATAAAAACCATGGATGAAATTTCTGCAGTAGGACATAGAGTGGTACATGCCGGTGAAAAATTTGCATCCTCTGTTTTAATTACTGAAGATGTTATGAATGCTTTAAAAGAATGTATTGATATAGCTCCACTACATAACCCACCAAATATAATGGGAATAGAAGCCTGTAAGGAAATATTACCCGATGTTCCTATGGTAGGTGTATTTGATACAGCCTTTCATCAAACTATGCCAAAAGAGGCTTATATTTATCCAATACCATATGAATATTATGAAAAGTATAAAATTAGAAAATATGGTTTTCATGGTACATCTCATAAATATGTCGGATTAAGAGCAGCAAGCATATTGAACAAACCAATAAATGATCTCAAAATTATTACCTGCCATTTAGGAAATGGAGCTAGTATCACAGCTATTAAAGAAGGTATATCTATAGATACAAGTATGGGTTTTACTCCTTTAGAAGGTCTAGCAATGGGGACAAGATGTGGTAGCATAGATCCTGCAATTTTAACTTTTTTAATGGAAAAAGAAGAATTAAATAGTCAAGAAATTAATAATATCTTGAATAAAAAGTCTGGAGTTTTAGGAGTATCTGGTGTTAGCAATGATTTTAGGGATATAGAGGAAGCAGCACAAAAGGGAAATAAAAGAGCCCAATTAGCTTTAGATATATTTAATTATAGAGTTAGGACAACTATAGGCTCTTATGTTGCTGCAATGAACGGGGTGGATGCAATTGTCTTTACTGCAGGTTTAGGTGAAAACTCAGCTACTAATCGAAAAGATATATGTGATAAGCTGCAGTTTTTGGGATTATCTATTGATGATGATAAAAATAATATACGTGGTAAAGAAACTATAATATCAACAGAAGATTCAAAGGTTAAGGTTCTAGTAATACCAACAGATGAAGAACTAATGATAGCTAAGGATACAGAAGAAATAGTAGCTAATATTATTTAAAAACCTATTTGACATTTAACTCTGTAATTAATATAATTACTTAGGTATTTAAAATTTATATATAAGAAAGTTTTAAATTAAGTATGTGTTTATTACATCTTATAGAAAGCTAAGCTAATTTAAGGAGGTGTAGAAGTGGCTGTACCAAAAAGAAGAACATCAAAATCTAAGAGAGATAAAAGAAGAGCAAATTGGAAATTATCTATACCGGGAATGAGTATATGCCCTAAATGTGGTGAGATTAAATTACCCCATAGAGTCTGTAAATCATGTGGCACATATAAAAAAATGGATGTTATTGATGTAGAATAATTATACCTAATAGGTAGTGGTATTTAATACTACTACCTTTTTATTATGGAATACTTGATTTTTAAATTTAATTATAATACACTATTAACACCTTATATTAGATTTGTATAGTAACTAGGGTCTAGTAATAGAGTTAAACACAAGGTTTAAAAATCCTCATTATCGGCTGGTTTAGATACTAAAGAATTAAATGAAAATCCCTTTTTTACTGATTAATAATTTAGGGATTTATTTTCTATTTGTATACAAACAACATAATTAGATAGACTGAATTAGAAATATATGGGGGTGGGCTATAGTGAAGATATATGTAGATGGAATGGGAGGAGATAATTCTCCTGTTGAAATAGTAAAGGGTTGTGTATTAGCTGTTAATGAATATGATATAGGATTAACTATAATTGGTACTTATGAAATAATTGAAAAAGAGTTATCAAAATACAAATATAATAAAAGTAAAATTGAAATAATAAATGCTACAGAAATAATAAAAAATGATGATGAACCCGCATTAGCAATAAAAAGAAAAAAGGATTCCTCAATAGTAGTAGGAATGAATCTAGTAAGGGATAACAATAATGCCGTTTTAATTTCAGCAGGTAATACTGGGGCATTGCTGGCTGGCGGATTGTTAAAAATAGGGAGAATAAAAGGCATACTAAGACCTGCATTAGCACCAATCATTCCTACAAAAAATGGACCCTCCTTGTTAATAGATGCAGGGGCAAATACTGATTGTAAACCTAAACAACTATTACAATTTGCTATTATGGGTTCTGTATATATGGAAAAGGTAATAGGTATAGAAGCACCAAGGGTTGGTTTAGTTAATATTGGCACTGAAAAAAATAAAGGCAATGATTTAACTAAGGAAACTTTTAAATTACTAAAAGGAAGCAACTTAAATTTTATAGGAAATATAGAAACTAGAGATATACCTTATGGTGTAACAGATATAATTGTTTGCGATGGATTTACTGGCAATGTAATTTTAAAACTAATAGAAGGATTATCTTCTTTTATATTACATTCACTAAAAGAAAATATGCTATCAACAACTAAAGGCAAGATGGGCGCCTTACTATTAAAAAGTTCTTTGAAGAACTTTAAGGATCAATTTGATTATAGTGAACATGGAGGAGCCCCATTTTTAGGGGTAAATGGGGGCCTAATAAAGGCCCATGGCAGTTCAAATGCATATGCAATAAAAAATGCAATACGACAGGGTATAAAATACTTAAATCAAGAAGTAAATAAAAGTATTTCTGAGGAAATAAAAAAGATAGATATTTCTGAAATATAGAATATAACAATTAAGTATCAAAATATATAAATCTAATGATTATTTCATATATAAGGTTTGAAGGGAGGTGTGGGGGTATGTTTGAAACTGTGAAGGAAATTATTGTAGAACAATTGGGAGTAAAACCAGAAGAAGTTACATTGGAAGCGTCCTTTCTGGATGATTTAGAAGCAGATTCCTTAGATGTTGTAGAATTAATCATGGCCTTTGAAGAGGAATTTGATATAGAAATATTAGATGAGGATGCAGAAAATATTAAATATGTAAAAGATGTTGTAAATTACTTACAAGAAAACTTATAATATTTAGTCTTAAAACTGGAACTTAATTTGGAAATTATAAGATTAAAGCTTTCATAAAATATAAAGTAAGATAAATATATTTATCTTACTTTATATTTTATGTGTTAAAATGTAAAAGAAGCAGGAGGTTATTACATTGAAGAAAAAATTTTTAGTTAAAGATCTTGAAAGCAATCTAGGCTATATATTTAATAATAAAGACCTGTTATATAATGCATTAACTCATGGTTCGTATTGCAATGAAGTAAAGGGTTCATCCTTAGAAAGCAATGAAAGATTAGAGTTTCTTGGGGATGCTGTATTAGAATTAGTTATTAGTGAATTTTTATATAAAAAGTATAAAGATTTCTCTGAAGGAGAGTTAACAAAAATGCGAGCTAAAATAGTCTGTAGTAATACTTTAGCAGAAATAGCATTAAGACTAAATATAGGTGAATATATTATTATGGGCAAAGGAGAGATAAACCAGGGTGGAAGGAAAAGAAAATCTATATTGGCAGATAGCTTAGAAGCTATAATTGGAGCAATATATCTTGATAATGGACTAAAGAAAGTTAAAAAATTTATTTTCTTACATTTCAAACCTATAATTCAGAGGATTAATAAAGAAGATTTATATTATGATTACAAAACCATTTTACAGGAAAAAGTTCAAAGTGAAAAAAAACATGAGTTATACTATGAATTAATTAAAGAAGAAGGTCCAGACCATAATAAAATATTTTATGTAGATGTTATCATTAATAATAAAAAATATGGTACAGGCCAGGGTAAAAATAAAAAAGAAGCAGAGCAAAATGCTGCAAAAGAAGCATTAAGTTATATAGAAAAATTTTAAAAATTTACCAGAGAGAGGAAGCTTTAAAAGAGGTGAAATAATTGTATTTAAAAAGAGTAGAGATATATGGTTTTAAATCTTTTGCGGATAAAACTTATCTAGAATTTGAAGAAGGAATTACTGCTATTGTGGGGCCAAATGGCAGTGGGAAGAGTAATATCGCTGATGCCATTCGATGGGTTTTAGGAGAGCAAAGTGTTAAGAGTTTAAGGGGAAATAAAATGGAAGATGTAATCTTCTCTGGGACTCAAGAACGTAAACCCTTAGGATATGCAGAAGTATCATTAGTAATAGACAATAGCTCAAATATATTACCTATTGATTATAATGAAGTGAGAATTACAAGAAGGGTGTTTAGGTCTGGTGATAGCGAATTTTATATAAATAAAACATCTTGCAGATTAAAGGATATACATAAATTACTAATGGATACTGGTCTTGGGAAAGAAGGTTATTCTTTAATTGGTCAAGGAAAAATTGATGAAATTCTTAGTGCTAATTCTGAAGACAGAAGATACATATTTGAAGAGGCAGCAGAAATTGTAAAATATAAAAGTAGGAAAGAAGAGGCTGAAAAAAAATTAATTAGCACCGAAGAAAACTTAGTTAGAATAATAGATATTACTAATGAACTTGAAAACCAAATTGAACCACTTTTAGTTCAATCAGAAAAAGCAGAAGAATTTCTAAAATTAAAGGAATTATTAAAGGAAAAGGAATTAGCTATATTTGTTCATAAAGTTGATTCATTAAAGGATAAACTACATAGTATAAGTGTAAATAAGAAAAATGCAGAGTCACAAATTAAAGATGTAGAGTCTGAAATAGAAAATATAGAAAATAAAATTAATAATTATAAACAAGAATTAAAGAATTTAGAAGATCAAATCTCTTATGAACAAAATTTTTTATATAATATTGAAAGTCAAATCGAAAGATCTCAATCGGAAATAAAATTACATAATGAGAGAAACCAATACATAAAAGATGATATAAATAGAGTCTCTTTAGAAATAAATAATCATATAATTGATATTAATAAATTTAATGAGGAAATAAGTTTAAAAGAACAACAAATAGACAAGCTTACAAATGAATTTAAAGAACTATCTAGTATTTTAAAAAGTAATAAAGATATTTTTACAGTAATGAAATTAGATTTAAAGAAAAAAGAAAAAGCTATGGATATAAAAAGACAATCAAAAATAGATATAATAAATGAATTAGCGGAACTTAAGAGCCATATGAATGGATTAAATATTATGAATCATAATATTACTACTCAAGTTGTCAAAATGACTGAAAGACTAAATGAGTTAACTTTAAATAACAAAGATAACAAAAAAACAAAATCTCAAAAAATAAAACTAATAGATGAAATAGTAGCAGAGCATGAAGAACTAAATTCTAAAAAAAACATATTACATTTAAATAATGAAGAAATTATAAAAAAGATAGAATCCCTACAGGAAAGATATAATGAAACCACAAGTAAAATACAAATAATACAGTCAAAAGTCAAAGCCTTAACAGATATGGAAAGGGAATATGAGGGATATTTTTATAGTGTAAAAAAATTAATGTTGGAAAAGAAAAATAATGATGTATTAAAGGAAAATATATATGGGGTTATAGGAGAACTTATTAATGTGCCCTCTAAATATACCTTAGCAATTGAAAGAGCATTAGGATCATCTATTCAGCACATAGTTGTAAAAGATGAAATAATTGCTAAAAAGTGTATTAGGATTTTAACAAAAAATAAATGGGGACGGGCCACCTTTCTTCCAAAAGAAGTTATTAAAGGGAATAAAATCTCTAAGGATTTAGATATTATTAAAAGCCATAAAGGTTTTATTGGATTGGCCTCTGATATAATTACCTATGATAAAACTTATAAAGAAATAATCCAACAATTATTAGGCAAAGTTATATTAGTTGATAAAATCGAAGATGGCATTAGTTTATCTAGAAAATTAAACCATAGATATAAAATAGTTTCACTAAATGGTGTTATATTTAATCCAGGCGGGGCAATGGTTGGAGGTAGTAGCACCAAGGGTGATACCAGTGTTCTAAATCGGAAAAAAGAAATTAATATATTAATAAAAGAAATAGATGTTTTGAAAAATAATGAAACCAAACTAAAAAATGACATAAAAAATCTTTCCCGACAAAAAGATGGTCTTTCTTGTGAAGAAGAAGAACTAATTGATAAAATAAATAATAATCAAATGGAGTATTTTAAATTAAACAATTATTTAAAGCAAATTAAAGAAAATATTTTAAAAACTAATAAAGAAATTGAAAAGATTCAAGATGAAATCAAATCATTTGAATTAGAAAGTATTGAATTAAAGAAAAAGGAAGAAGACTTAAGAGAAAAAATAAATAGAACAAATGACAAATTAAACCTAATTAATAGTGAAATAAATATTAACTCATCTAATACCGAGGAAGAGAAGGAAAAATATGTACTTCTTAATGAAAAAATAACTAAATTAGAAATTGAAATCGCTAGAATACATCAAAGAAAATTAGAATTAATTAATCAAAAAAAACTAATTAATGATAGTATTAACGAAAATACAGAACAAATACAATCAAAAAAATCAAAATTAGAGAATCTTTCTCATCAGATTGAGGAGAACAATTATAAAAATAGTATTAAAAATAAAGATATTATAAAACTAAGTGAAAAAAAGAAAGTTAGTCAGGATAAGATAAAGCTACTTATTCAAAATAAAAATGAACTTAATAAAAAAATTGAGCAAGAGCAATATAATTTAAAGGAGTATAATAAACAATTACTTATTTCCAATAAGGCATTAAATAAGACCATTGTACAGTTAAATAAAGTAGAAATGGAAATGGAAAATATTAAAAACTCAATTTATGAGGATTATCAAATTACTTATAATCTGGCCCTTGGTTATAAAAAGGAAATAAAGAATTTAAATGGCACATATACAGAAATAAAAGACTTGAAGAATAGAATCAGGGACCTTGGGGCTGTAAATATAAATGCCATTGAAGAATATAAGAGAATAAAAGAGAGGCATACATTCTTATCAAAACAAAGAGAGGATTTAGAAATTGCAAAGAATAACCTTTACGAAATAATTCGGAATATTACTAGTAGAATGGAAAAACAATTTTTAGAACAATTTAATATTATTGGAAAAGAATTTAATAATGTGTTTAAAGAGTTGTTCCAGGGAGGTTATGCTAAGATATATCTATCTGAACCTGATAATGTACTATCAAGTGGGATAGTTATAGAGGTTCAACCTTCAGGGAAAAAGTTTCAAAACCTGTCTTTACTGTCAGGCGGAGAACGTGCTTTAACAGCTATTGCATTATTGTTTGCAATTTTGAGGGTAAAGCCCACTCCATTTTGTATACTGGATGAAATTGAAGCATCCTTAGATGACCCAAATGCACTTAGATATGCTACTTTTTTAAAGGAGTTCTCTAAATCAACACAATTTGTAACTATAACTCATAGGAAAAGAACTATGGAAATAGCAGATATTCTATATGGAATTACAATGGAAGACCAGGGAGTCTCAAAATTAATATCAGTTAAATTAACAGAGCTAGCCAGTTAGAAGGGAGATCATTATGGAAAACACTTCTTTTTTTAGTCGTTTAAAAAATGGCTTATCTAAAACACGTAAGGGGATTACTGAAAAGGTAGAGCAAATTCTTCATCAATACCAAGGAATTGATGAAGAATTATATGAGGAAATTGAAGAAGTACTTATAACTTCAGATATTGGTGTAGAAACAACTTTAGAAATAGTCGATATAATGAAAGATAGAGCATTTAAGGAAAAAATAACCCAACCCCAAGATTTAAAAAATTTACTAAAGGATATTATATTATCCATATTAGTTGAGGATGATAAACAAGAAAAGAACATTAAAGAACCTTCTATTTATCTTATCATTGGGGTTAATGGTGTAGGTAAAACAACTACTATAGGTAAATTAGCTGCCAAGTTTAAAAATCAAGGGAAAAGTGTTTTACTTGCAGCAGGTGATACATTTAGAGCTGCAGCAGTGGAACAATTAAGTATATGGGCGCAAAAAGTTGGAGTAGAAGTGATTAAACATCAACAAGGCTCAGATCCTGCTGCTGTAATATATGATTCAATACAAGCTGCTAAAGCAAGAAATATAGATATCCTTATATGTGACACTGCAGGAAGACTTCATAATAAAAAAAATTTAATGAATGAATTAGCAAAAATAAATAAAGTAATAGGAAGTGAATATCCAGATGAGAATAGATGTACTCTTCTGGTTTTAGATGCAACAACAGGCCAAAATGCGATAAGTCAAGCTAAACTATTCAGTGATGTAGCTAGAATAGATGGATTGGCATTAACAAAATTAGATGGAACTTCTAAGGGAGGAGTAATCTTAGCAATTAAAAATCAATTAAACATCCCAGTTCATTATGTAGGAGTAGGGGAAGGGATAGATGATTTACAATCTTTTAATGCTGAACATTTTGTAAAAGCACTTTTTGAATAATAAATTTATGGAATCAGATTGACGAGCAAGAACACATATGATATACTCATGTAGTAGAAAAAGAAGTAGAAGATTCCACTTCTCACCTTGTAGCCAAGAGCTAGCAAGGTTAATATAGACTCAGAAGTAATTATTAGGAGTTTATTATGCAGGTGGAAATTATTCTATCTGCTTTTTATTGTGTTTAAAATTATAGGAGGTGTATATCAATTAGCAAAGAATTTCAAGTCAATGAACAAATCAGGGATAGAGAAGTCCGACTGATTGATTCTAAAGGGGGACAATTAGGTATAATGTCATCAAGAGATGCTCAAAAAATTGCAGATGAATACCAATTGGATTTAGTTAAAATATCCCCCAATGCTAAACCACCAGTGTGCAAGATAATGGACTATGGTAAATTTAAATTTGAGCAAGGAAAAAAGGAAAAAGAAATTAAAAAAAATCAAAAAGTTATTAATGTAAAAGAAATTCGCATGTCCGCCAGGGTGGAAGAGCATGACATGAATGTAAAAGCAAAAAACTGTAGAAAATTTCTTTTAAATCAAGATAAGGTAAAAGTATCTGTCCGCTTTAGAGGAAGAGAAATGTCCTATACTGATATAGGGAAGAAAATATTGCTAAGTTTTGCGGATAAAGTATCGGATGTAGGTACAATTGAAAAACAGCCTAAATTAGAAGGTCGTAATATGGTGATGTATCTTATTCCAATTAAAGAATAATTATAAAAAGTTATTGGAGGGAAAAACTATGCCAAAAATGAAAACTCATAGAGGGGCAGCAAAAAGATTTTCTAAAACTAAAAGTGGAAGAATAAAAAGAGCTAAAGCATATAAAAGCCATATATTAACAAAAAAGTCTTCAAAGAGAAAAAGAAACCTTAGGAAGACTGGATATATCTCAAGAAAAGAAGCAGATAACATTGCTCAATTAATTCCGTATAAATAAATAGCAATTGTAAAGAAAGGTAGGTAGAGAAAATGGCAAGGGTAAAAGGAGCATTAAATGCAAAGAAAAAACATAAGAAGATATTAAATCTTGCTAAAGGTTATTATGGAGCAAAAAGCAAGTTATATAGACCTGCAAATGAAGCAGTTATGAGAGCCTTAAGATCAGCATATGTAGGCAGGAAATTACGAAAAAGAGATTTTAGAAAGTTATGGATAACAAGGATAAATGCTGCCGCAAGAATAAACGGTTTATCATATAGCAAATTTATAAATGGATTAAAACTTGCTGGGGTAGATATAAATAGAAAAATGTTAGCAGAAATAGCAGTAAATGATGAAGAATCATTTAAACAATTGGTTAATGTAGCGAAAGAAAAAATTAATGGATAAAATACAATATTGTCACTATCCTTCAAATACTCACTTTCAAAATGAATAGTGGGTATTTTTTCCAGGTAATATTTTTCATCAATAAACTATTTAATATCCTTTGTGGGAGGAAATCTTAATGAAAGCATTAATTGTAGGAGCAGGAAAACTTGGATATAGACTTGCACAGCAAATGTTATTAAGCGATATCCAAGTTACTATAATGGATACTGATTCTAAAGTATTAGAAAGAATAAATAACCAATTGGATGTATTAACAATAAATGCAAATGGTGTTCAGATCAATATTTTAAAAAACTTAAATATTCAAGCATATGATTTAACTATAGCTGTAACAAATAATGATGAAACAAATATTGTAATTAGCTCATTAACAAAAAAACTCGGCTGTAAAAAAACTATTGCAAGAATTAGAAATCCTGAATATACTGAAGCATTGTCATTAATAAAAACAGAAATGGATATTGATCATATTGTAAATCCTGAACTATCTATAGCTAATGAAATTTCTAGATATTTATTAAAGAAATATGATTTCTATTCCAGTGATTTTGTAAAAGGTAAAGTATCCATGATAGATTTTAGCATTAATGATGTTCCAGAATTTATAGGAAAAAAAGTTTTAGAATTGAAAAATTTTCAAAACATATTAATAGCTGCCATATCAAAGAATGGAAATTTAATAATACCCCATGGCAAAAGTATTCTTGAAAAAGATGATATTATCTATTTAATAGGTATTAAAGAAAATATAAAAAAGTTTATTGAAAAACATGATATATATAAAACTCATTCAAAACATAATAGTCCTATAGAAAAGGTGTTTATACTTGGTGGGGGTAAAATAGGCTATTATTTAGCAGAAAGACTTTTAGATGAAAGAATACAAGTGAAAATTGTAGAACAAAATAAAGAAAGATGTACTTATTTATCTGAAAAATTAGATAATGCACTTATAATATGTGGAGACGGTACAGATACTAATCTTTTAGAAGAAGAAGGCATAGAATCTATGGATGCTTTTGTAGGTGTTACTGGTTTTGATGAAGAAAACTTATTAATGTCTCTATTAGCTAAAAAACTGGGAGTTAAAACGGTTATTTCTAAGGTAAGTAGAATAAATTATATTAGTATTATAGAAAAATTAGGTGTAGACATCGCCCTTAATCCAATTGATATTACAATTAGTAATATCTTGAAATTTATAAGGGGAGGAAAGGTTGTCTCTGTTTCTTTATTATTAGGAAATCAGGCAGAAGTATTAGAAATTGTTGCTTCAAAAAATCTTGCTATTATTGGTAAACCAATCGAAAAGATCGGCTTGCCAAAGGGTGTGATAATAGGAGCTATAGGACGAGAAGGAAAGGCTATAATACCTAATGGTCAATCTATTATCTATCCCGATGATAGATTAGTAATATTTTGTCTAAGTTCAGAGGTATATTCCTTAGAACCATTTTTTATAGGAAATAGAGGGGGACTATTAAATGAATTATCCAATTTTTATAAAAGTTTTAGGAATCTTATTAACAATTGAAGGAATTGGAATGATTCTACCACTTTTTATTTCTTTATATTATGATAGTAGCGATTCATTAGCTTTTATTATTTCAATTATATTAAACCTATTTATAGGATTTATTATGTATAAAATTCCTGTTATTAAACATGAAATTAAAATAAAGGAAGCATTTGGAATAGTATCTATTGGATGGGTTTTGATCTCTGTATTTGGTGCCCTTCCATTTGTAATTTCTAAAAGTGTTCCTAGTTTTATAGATGGATTTTTTGAAATGGTATCTGGATTTACTACAACAGGATCTACAATTATTAATAATTTTGCTTCTCTACCTCCAGGCATTCTATTTTGGAGAACCTTCAGCCATTGGATTGGAGGAATGGGAATTCTTGTATTTACAGTTGCAGTATTGCCTGCCTTAGGCATTGGGAGTTATTATATTTTTAGAGCAGAAATACCAGGACCGATTAAAGATAGAATAGTTCCTAGAATTAAAGATACAGCTAAAATTTTATACTTAACATATATAGGAATGACTTTAGTAGAAATAGTATTATTAAAAATTGGAGGAATGGGTTTATATGATGCCATTATACATACTTTTGGTACCATAGGTACAGGGGGATTATCTACAAGGAATGAAAGCATAGCCTCCTTTAACAGTAATTTTATAACTATTGTGATTACAATATTTATGGTCTTATCTGCTATAAATTTCTCAACTTATCACCAACTATTAAAGGGAAACTGGAAAAAGTTTTTTAAAAATGAGGAATTAAGATTTTTTTTATTTATTTTAATAACCAGCACCATTTTTATTACAATTAATTTAGGAGGAAATTTTCTAAATACTTTAAAGAATGCTTTATTCCAAACAAGTTCTATAATGAGTACCACTAATTTTACTATTCAAGATTATACTAAATGGCCGGTTTTTAGTAAGTCTATTCTTATAATGCTAATGTTTCTTGGTGGTTGTGCTGGTTCAATAAGCGGTGGTATTAAAAATATAAGAATACTAGTATTGCTAAAATTAATTAAAAGAGAAATAACAAAAATTTTTCATCCAAGGGCAGTAATTCCAATAAAAATTAATGGTAAATCATTATCATCAGATGAGATCACTAGCATAATGAGTTTTTTTGTTTTATATATTGTTATAATTTCCCTTGGAACTATTGTTATATCTATAGAAGGTTTTGATTTAATAACATCATCTTCTGCAATTATCGCTTCTCTAGGCAATATTGGGCCTGGGTTTGGCCTTGTAGGACCTACTCAAAACTATGGCCAGTTTAGTAATTTTAGTAAAATTTTTTTATCTTTTTTAATGCTATTGGGAAGATTAGAATTATTCTCAGTTTTAATGTTATTCAACCCTAAATTTTGGACTGATTCTATTTAACCATAAATAGTAATATATCTAAAAGAACTTAAGAAAGTATTTTATAATATTAGAGGTGTTCTATGGTAATTAAAATTACAAGTAATAAAAATTCCCAGTACAAGGAATGGAGAAAATTACATCTTAGGAAATATAGAAATAATAGTAAGCTATTTATTATAGAAGGTATAAAGTCTTTAAAGGAAGCAATAGCTTGGAAAAATGATTTTCATGCTATTGTATATAGTAACAAAATACATACCGTTAATGGTGGCAAAGAGATATTTAAATATATTTCTCAAATTGATGTTCCACTTTATGAATTAGACAATGAACTTTTATCAAAATTAAGTGATCTCGAAAATTCCCAGGGGATTATAGGTATTCTAAAACAGCCAAGTTACAAGATAAATAATTTAATTAATAATAAAAAAGTATCTATTATAATTTTAGAAGGAATTCAAGACCCTGGTAATCTTGGTACTATTATTCGTACAGCAGATGCAGCTGGCATTGATGGAGTTATATTAGGAAAAGGTTGTGTTGATATTTATAATTCAAAAGTAATCAGATCTACTATGGGTTCAATTTTTCATTTGCCCATTATTCAAGAATTAAATTTAGAAGATATATTAGTAAAACTTAAAGAAAGGGGATTTCAAATAATAGGAACTGACTTAAATTCCCACTGCTTTTATAATGAATTAACCTATTCAAAAAAGAAAGGATTAATTATTGGTAATGAATCCAATGGAATATCAAAAAATATATTAAGACTTTGTAGTGATGTTGTTAAAATACCTATTAAAGGTCATGCCCAATCATTGAATGCAGCAGTTGCAGCTGGAATATTAATCTATAAGATGGAAGGTATTTAGTAATTATAGTTGTAAATACTTGTTAGTGTATGATATAATTTTTCAAAACAATATATTTAAAAACTATGATTAGGAAAAGTAAACTAATGTATTCTAAAAGAGAAGAAATGTCTTGGCTGAAAACATTTCATAGAAGAAATTAGTTGAAGTTCACCTAGGAGTTATAGATTTGAAAGGTATTATTTGCTTAGTATAATCTATCGGGTATACCGTTATATAATCAAGTGGTTTATTATTTTAAATGATTTTAAACTAATAGGGTGGTACCGCGAAAAGACTTCGTCCCTTTGGGAGGATTTTTTTATTTTTTGTAATTAGAATTAAAATGGAAGGGTGTATTAATTGAAAAAACAATTAGAGAAAATTAAAAGTATTGCTGACAAAGAACTAACCCAAGTCAAAAGTATAAATGAATTAGAAGAGCTGAGAATAAAATTTCTAGGGAAAAAAGGTCAATTAACAAAAGTCTTAAGAGGTATGGGACAATTAACAATAGAAGAACGACCTGTTATTGGTAAATTAGCAAATAAGGTAAGAAGTGAAATTGAAAAAAATATTCAGGAACAAAAAGAAAAACTAGAAACACAAATTAAAAACCTTAGATTATCCAAAGAAGAGATAGACATTACATTACCTGGCAAGAAAATTAGTATAGGTAATAAACACCCCCTTACTTTAGTTTTAGATGAAATTAAAGAAATATTTTTAGGTTTAGGATTTTCTACTATAGAAGGACCAGAAGTTGAATTATCATACTATAATTTTGATGCATTAAATGTACCACAAAATCATCCTTCGAAAGATTTACAAGATACATTTTATTTCAATGATGAATTATTGCTTCGTACACAAACTTCTCCAATGCAAATACGAGCTATGGAAAAACATAAACCCCCAATTAGATTTATAGTACCTGGAAAAGTATATAGAGTAGATGAAATAGATGCTACCCATTCCCCTGTTTTCCATCAAATAGAAGGATTATTGGTAGATAAAGATATTGCAATGAGTGATTTAAAAGGGACACTTGAAATTTTTGCAAAAAGATTATTCGGTGAAAATACAAAGACCAGATTTAGACCTCATCAATTCTATTTTACTGAGCCCAGTGCAGAAATGGATGTTTCTTGTTTTGTATGTAATGGTAAAGGATGCAGGGTCTGTCAAGATGAAGGTTGGATTGAGATATTAGGATGTGGAATGGTTCACCCTAATGTCCTAGAAATATGCCATATAGATTCAAAAGTTTATAGCGGGTTTGCTTTTGGCATGGGATTAGATAGAATTACAATGATTAAATATGATATAGATGATTTAAGATTAATGTTTGAAAATGACATAAGGTTTTTAAAACAATTTTAATAGGGAGGTAAACAAATGTTAGCACCTTATAGTTGGTTAAAGGATTATGTTGAAATAGATATCAAACCTAAGGAATTAGCAGATAAAATGACTATGTCAGGTACAAAAGTAGAAAAGATTGAGTATCTGGGAAAAGAAATTAATAAAGTTGTAGTAGGGAAAATATTAGAAATTAATAAACATCCAAATGCAGATAGACTTTTAGTTACAAAGGTAGATATTGGTAAAGAAGTTATTCAGATTGTAACTGGAGCGAAAAATATTAATGAAGGAGATTATATTCCGGTTGCATTAGTAGGATCAACCTTACCAGGAGGGCTTGAAATAAAAAAAAGCAAGCTAAGGGGAGTAGAGTCCTATGGTATGATGTGTTCTGCAGAAGAATTAAAACTGGATATAAATAACTTACCTAAAGAACAAATTGAAGGTATTTATATATTTCCAGAAAGGCTTCCAATAGGAAAAGATGTTAAAGAAGTATTTGGATTAAATGAAGCAATTTTCGAATTTGAACTTACAAATAATAGACCAGATTGTATGTCAATAGTTGGATTAGCTCGTGAAGTAGCTGGAACCTTAAACAAGCCTTTAAATATGCCTAATATAGATATAAAAGTAAAAAAGGGTAGTATTGAAAAATATACTAGTGTTAAAATTTTGGATAATGATCATTGTTTTCGTTTTACAGCAGCAATTATTAAGGATGTTAAAATAGGTGAATCTCCAAAATGGATGCAAGAAAGACTTGCTAAAGTAGGAGTTCGTGCAATAAACAATATAGTTGATGTAACAAACTATGTAATGATGGAATTGGGTCAACCTCTACATGCCTATGATTATAATAAATTAATCGAAAATAGAATTGTTGTAAGAAAGGCCCTTCCAGGTGAAGAGTTAACTACATTAGATGGAATTAAGAGAAGCTTAGATCCATCTATGTTGGTTATCGCTGACGCAAAAAAGCCTCTAGGTATTGCAGGGATTATGGGTGGAGCCAATTCTGAAGTAGACGAAAATACATGCACTATTTTATTGGAAGCAGCAAATTTTGAAAAGGATAATTTAAGACAAACAGCTAAAAAAATAGGCTTAAGAACAGAAGCTTCTACAAGATATGAAAAGGGCATAGATCCTAATCTGACAATGTTAGCAATCACTAGGGCATGTAAATTGTTAGAAGAAATAAATGCTGGTACTATTGTAGACGGCTTTATGGATGTCTATCCTAACCCTTTAAATGCCCACTATGTTAATGTAGATCCAGAGTGGGTTAATAAATTTATTGGAATTAATATTTCTAGTAAAGAAATGGCAAATTATTTAGAGTCTTTAGGTATGGAAGTTGCAATTAATAATGTTTTAAAGATTAAAGTTCCTACATTTAGACAGGATTTAAAAATACCTGAGGACATAGTAGAGGAGGTAGCTAGATTGTACGGTTATGATAAAATCCCATCTACCTTAATGTCTGGCGTTACTGTGCTAGGTACTAAAACTTATAAACAAAAATTAGAAGAAAGGGTTAAAAACTTATTAGTCAGCCAAGGTGGATATGAAATATGTACCTACTCCTTTGTATCTCCCCAATCATTAGATAAACTTAATATCCCTGAAGATAGTAAAAAAAGAGAGGTGCTAAGGCTTATAAATCCATTAGGGGAAGAGAATAGTATCATGCGGACAACAATGATAAGTAGTATGTTGGAAGTAATTAGTCATAATATAAGTCACAATATAGATGAAGCATTTCTATTTGAAATTGCAAACACATATCATCCTACAAAATCAAACATAGAAAAATTCCCTATTGAAAATAAATACTTATGTTTAGGTTTATATGGAAATGTAGATTTCTTTGATATTAAGGGGATTGTAGAAAACATATTAAATGAACTTGGTATATCTAAATATGAATTCCAAAGATTAAACTCTTTATCTTTTCATCCAGGACGCAGTGCCCAGGTATTATATGAGGGTAAAATATTAGGGGTTCTAGGAGAAATCCATCCTAATGTAGCAGAGAATTATGGAATTAGTAAAAGAATCTATATAGGAGAGTTTAATTTTGATCTATTAAATCAAAACTCAAAATTAGATAAAAAGTATAAAACATTACCCAAATACCCTTCTGTAGTTAGAGATATAGCTATTCAAATAAAAGATAATATTCCTGTTAGAGAAGTAGAAAAGATAATAGAAAATCAAAAATCCCCAATAATAGAATCATACTCCCTATTTGATATTTATAAAGGAGAACAGATTCCAGAAGGATATAAGAGTGTAGCTTATTCTATAGTATATAGAAATAACAATAGAACATTGACTGATAGAGAAGTTGATATAATTCAAAATAAAATAGTACTGGATTTGCAAAGCAAAATAGAGGCAAGTTTAAGAGAATAGTAGTTTTAAATTTTTCCTTATAATATATTATTTATGATATAATAAGAAGGAGTTAAAAGTTATTTAGAGAATGCTTTAATATATAATTGGGCTGTAGGAGGAGCTAAACCCATGGAGGAGAACAAAAAAGTCACTGTTACCATACAGGGGAATAAATATATAGTAAAAGGAAATAATTCAAGAGAGCATATAGAAATGATAGCCAACCAAGTAGATACTATTATGAAAGAATTGAAAAAATCCAATTCTTTAATGAATAATAATATGGTTTCCATTTTATGCTCATTAAATCTTGCAAATCAACTATATATTGCTCAAGAGAAGATAGCTGAACTTGAAGACATTCTTATCGAAGCAGAAAAAATGCCAGAGCTAATAATGGAACTGGAAAAATCACAGAACAAATCAATGTTGCACCTAGAAAAATATAAAGAAGCCCAAAGAAAACTTAATGAGACAAGTATAGAATTAGACAAATATTATGAAATGGTTGAAAGTTATAAAAATAAATTAAAACAAAATAAAATAGAGATTGATGCCGCCAGACAAACAATAGCTGATCTACAAAATCAAATATTTGATAATCAGGTAGAAATAGTTAAAATAAAGAAGGAATTAGATGAATATAGAAATAAAGATACTATATTAAAAAATAATCAATTAAGTTCTTTAATAAATAAAAAAACAAATAAAGCTTAAACTAATAAATAAAAGTCATTTTAAGTATCATTATTTTTAATGATACTTTTATTGTTTAAATCTTAAAATTAATGGGAGAGAAGAAAAATAAATGGATAAAAACCTTATTATTTTAGAATATAACAAAATTATTAAAATATTATCTGAATATACTACATCTTCTATGGGCAAAGAAAAAATATTATCTATAAGACCTATGAGCAATATAGTAAAAATTCAAGAATCATTAAGTGAAACCAGTGAAGCTGTTAGTGTAATATTGGCAAAGGGTAAACTTCCGCTAAATGGTTTGTGTGATATTGGCCCCTTTATTAGGAAGGCAAAAATTGGATCAATATTATCCCCAATAGAACTACTAAAAATTGCCCAAGTTTTAAAAATATGCCAGGATTTAAAAAAGTATATTAAGGAAGAAAGTGAAGTAGATAATCCCTATCAAATTATAAATGATAAAATTAATCAATTAAATCAATTCCCAGGATTAATGAAGGAGATTTTTAATGTAATAGTTAACGAAACTGAAATAGCTGATAACGCTAGCCCTCAATTAAGCAAGATTAGAAAACAAATTAGGCAAAAAAATAGTGCAATTCGTGAAAAGTTAAACAAAATGGTTAATTCCACCTATTATCAAAAATATTTACAGGATACTATAGTAACTATTAGAGAGGGACGTTTTGTTATTCCTGTTAAACAAGAATATAGAAAGAATGTACCAGGACTAGTACATGATCAATCAACAAGCAAGTCAACTCTTTTTATTGAACCCATAGCAATTGTTGATATGAATAATGATTTAAAATCTCTTCTAAATGATGAAAAACAAGAAATAGAAAGAATTCTTTCTGAATTTACAAATATTATAGGAAATAATCATAGCAAAATAAAAAATAATTTAGAAATATTGACTAATTTAGACATTATCTTTGCTAAAGGTTATTATAGTATAGATATAAATGGAATAGAACCCTCTTTGAATAAAAAAGGAATAATAATACTTAAAAAGGCTAGACATCCTCTTATACCAAAAGATAAAGTTGTTCCATCAGATATATATTTAGGAAAAGATTTTAATTCACTATTAATTACTGGCCCAAATACCGGAGGAAAAACTATAACATTAAAAACTATTGGATTACTATGTTTAATGGCTCAATCAGGTCTGCACATATCTGCAGGAGATGGAAGTGAAATAGGGGTTTTCGATAAAATTCTTGCTGATATTGGTGATGAACAAAGTATTGAACAAAGTTTAAGTACCTTTTCATCTCATATGATTAATATAGTGAATATTCTACAAGAAGTTAATGAAAATTCTTTAGTATTATTTGATGAATTAGGAGCTGGAACTGATCCTACAGAAGGAGTTGCTTTAGCAATTTCAATACTTGATTATCTACATAAAAGAAATATAAAAACAGTTGCTACTACTCATTATCGTGAGCTTAAAGAGTATGCCCTATCAACAGACGGAATTGAAAATGCTTCTGTTGAATTTGATGTTGAAACACTCAAGCCAACATATGTTTTACTTGTCGGTATACCTGGGAAATCTAATGCCTTTGAAATTTCTAAAAGATTGGGACTAAGTGAAGAAATAATTAATTCTGCAAAAAACTATATTTCTAAAGAAAGCATTCAATTTGAAGATGTACTTTTAGATATAGAAAACAAAAGAAAACAAATTGAAGTTGATGAAATAAAAGCAAGAAATTATAGGCTGGAAGCAAAAAAAATAAAAGAAGAACTAGAAAGAGAAAAAGCTAAATTAGATAATAAAAAGGATTTAATATTACTTAAATCAAGGAAAGAGGCCCTAAAAATAATTAAAGAAGCGAAAAATCAATCAGATATGATTATTAAAGAATTAAAAGAAATGAAAAACAATGTATTGGTTAATCATAATAAAGATATAGAAGATAAAAGGAAATTATTGAAGGAATATGAAAATACTTTAGAAAATAAACTGTATAAATCTACTATTTCAAATGATTCTTTTATAACACCTAAAATATTAAAGCCTGGTGATAGGGTATATATCACTACTCTTAATCAAAAAGGATACGTATTATCTCCACCCAATGATAAAGAAGAAGTAGAAATTCAGGCTGGTGTAATGAAAATCCTTGTTCATATTAGTAATATAAAATTAGTTCAAGATTCTAATAATAATGAAGATAAATCAAAAAAATATATTAGAAATATTAAAAGAAAGTCACTTAATATCTCTCCAGAAATAGATCTAAGAGGATTAACAGTAGAAGATGCTATTATAAATATTGATAAATATTTAGATGATGCATATATAGCAAACTTAAATTTCCTAACTATTATACATGGAAAGGGAACTGGAATACTAAGGAAAAATATACATGAATTCTTGAAAAATCATAGCTATGTTAAAGAATATAGATTAGGTAGTCTAAATGAAGGTGGAGATGGAGTTACTATTGTTACTATGAAATAATTACTGTCCCTTAACATATTGATTGAATTATAAAAAAATGTTAGTATAGCCATAATACCCTATAGTAGTGTATAGAAATTAAGATAAGCAGAATTTGATGATAAACAATAAAAGAATAAATTATTTAAATTGGATCTTCTTAATAAGGAGGATTTACCATGATAAAAATATTAGAACCCTTAGAGATAAAAGGATTAATAATTAATAATAGAATTATATTTCAATCAATGGCTTTGGGAATGGCAGATGAAAAAGGCTTAGTAACAGAAAATATTAAGGATTATTATTCTAATTTTGCCAAGATGCCCCTTGGTGCTATTATTTTGGAACATCATTATATTAACATTTCTGGTAAAGATAGTATTGGCCAACTGGCTATTGATAGCGATGAGTGTATAAAGGGTTTAAGTGAAATTGCAAACACCATTCATAAAAATGGCATAGCTTGCGGTGTTCAAATTAATCATTCTGGTAGCCTAACAAACTCTTCAATTACTGGGGTAAAAATTATTGGTCCTTCATCTATATTACACCCTAAGGGTACTGAAATACCAAAAGAAATGAGTACAGTGGAAATTAACAATATAAAAAAGGATTTTAGAAAGGCTGCAATGAGGGTTAAGAAAGCAGGCTTTGATTTTGTTGAAATAAATGGATGTCATGGGTACCTTTTAAACCAATTTATATCCCCTTTGACAAATGCAAGATTAGATGAATATGGTGGAATAAGAGCTAATAGAATAAAACTACCGATAGAAATTGTAAAAGAAATAAGGGAAGAGGTAGGAGAAGACTTCTTAATTTTTTATCGTATTGCTGCAGATGACAATATGGAAAATGGTATTACTATAGATGATGCTAAATATCTTGCAGTAAAGTTAGTAGATGCGGGAATAGATGTTCTAAATGTTTCTCAAGGTCTTTCAGGATCAAAGCCAGCAATAAATCAACAAGGTTTTTTTGTCCATTTGGCAGAAGGAATCAAATCTGTTGTTAGCATTCCAGTTATAACTGCTGGAGGAATATCAGATGCTATATTTGCCCATCAGGTTATTAAAGATGGTAAGGCAGATATAGTTGGTGTAGGAAGGGCTATTTTAGAAGATGATAATTGGGTAAGAAAAGCAATTCAGCAACTTAGGAGTTTAAAGGAATAAAGGGTGGAAAATCCACTCTTTTTGTTTTTTGAGAAGGATATAGCTGATTAATATAGAATATGTATATATTCGAATATAATTTACATAAAATATTAAAGGGGGCTTATCAATGACAGTTAATGAATTAACTGCTTCAAAAAAAGAATTAAGCAAATTGCAAAAGCAATTAGGCACAGAAATGGCAAGGGGAAAATATAAAGATATAAACAAAATAAATACCTTAAAAAAGGAAATTAAGCAAAAGAAATTAGAAATTGGGAATATAACTAGAAATATGATTTCTAATTAATATATTAGGATTAGGCCAATTATATAAGCCTTGAGTCAATTAGTACTTAAGGCTTATTGTAAATTGTATTATATATTATTTTAAGTTTGGAGATTAAAATGAAATACTTTTTTGGAATAATTATATTTTTCTTTATTAGTTTTTTCATCTTTTATATATATAAAAGATTTGAAAAAGAGGCTAATCGAGAAATTTTAAGAGAAATAAAAAAACAGGGCTTCGATAATTATAGACAATATATTAAAATAGAGCAAAAAAAAGAATATAAAAAAATAAAGAAATCTAGAAAACGTAAGAAGTGGGAAAGATATCAAAAAAAGTATATCAAATAAATAAACAAATTATTTATTAGGGGGATAATATGAATCATATTTTCATAATTATTTTTGTAACTCTAGGTATAGGTATTCCAATTATGTACACCGTAACCACTTCAAATCCTAAAAGTATTCTTAATAAAATTATAAAAGAGTTGAAGGATAATCCAAGGGATTTATGGTATCAATATTTTACCCTAAAAGGATTGGAAAATTGGAATGAAAGTGGTTTTAATTTAGATGAATTTGAAGATTTTCAAATACTAGAATATAAATATAAAGATTATATTTGGAATTATAAAATAAAAATAAACTATTTAGATAGAGAAGAGTATTATATAATTAAATTAGTCAAGTTTCCAGATATTCGGGCAAAAAGTAGATGGATTATTAATAGTATAATTAAGGTTTCATAAAGAGAGGGATATTATGAAAACAATAATCAAAGATGTATCCATTCTTAGTCAAAATCATAATAAGGATTTTATTGAAAAAGGCTATATAGTTATCGAAAATCAAAATATTATCAAAGTAGGGGATTTAAAAGATTTTACTGAAGAAAATTTTACTGATGAATCTATTGAAATAATCAATGGAAAAAGTAATTATTTAGTAGTTCCTGGTTTTATAAATGCCCATACACATATTGCTATGACCTTATTTAGGGGATATGCAGATGATTTACCCTTTTGGACATGGCTTACCAAAAAAATATGGCCTCAAGAAGAAAAATTGAATGGTGAGGATGCATATTGGGGTACCCTTCTAGGAATAATTGAAATGATTAAAACAGGAACAACAACTTTTAATGATATGTATATGTTTATGGATTATACTGCAAAGGCAGTGGAAGAAAGCGGTATTCGTGGATATTTATCAAGGGGATTGCAGGGTACAAATGAAATTTCTAGTATTGGATTAAAAGAAAATATAGAATTATTTAAAAACTGGCATAATAAAGCTGATGGAAGGATTAAAGTTATGGCTGGTCCCCATGCAATTTACACCTGTGATCCTAGTTTTTGGCAAGAGGTAATAGCTTTAGTAGAAGAAACTGGTATGTTGATTCATACCCATTTATCTGAAAGTAGGGAAGAAGTTAATAATAGCATTGCACAATATGGTAAAACCCCTGTACAGCATTTAGAAAAACTAGGAGTTTTTAATTATCCAATCGTGGCCGCCCACGGTGTATACTTATCAAAAGAAGATATGGATATACTTAGCAAATATGATATAAGTATAGTACATAATCCAGTAAGTAATTTAAAATTGGGCAACGGTTTTGCACCTATATCTAGTTTGCTTAATAAGGGAATAAATGTGGCTTTAGGAACTGATGGAGCATCAAGTAATAATAATCTGGATTTATTAGAAGAAATGGGTTATGCTGCTTTGATTCATAAAGGATTTTTAGAAGATAGTACGGCTGTTTCAGCGTCTAAAACCTTTGATATGGCTACAATATATGGAGCAAAGGCCTTAAAATGGGAGGGAATAGGTAGAATAGAAAAAGGAATGAAAGCTGATCTATTAATGATTAATATTGATGATGCCTCTTTTTATCCTAGATATAATTTATTATCAAATCTTATTTATTCTAGCAATTCTTCCCGTATAGAAAATGTTATGGTAAATGGTGCCTGGGTAATGAAAAACAAGGAGTTACTTACTATTGATGAAGAAAAAGTTTTTTACCAAGTGGAAAGAATAAAAAGAAAATTTATATAAACAATTAACTATACCCAAAGAGAAATATTTGTCTATGGGTATAGTTATTTTTTAATAGATAGTCTTAATTTTATACCTAAAAAAATAGGAATCGTAAGGGGGCATCTCCGCCAAATACAGAGTGATACTGATCTTATAAGCTACTTAAGGAACCTAGATTTCCATTGCGAAATCATCCAAGACATTATTTCTATAGATTAAAATAATCCTCTAAAAGTTTTAAAGCATTTTTATATAACATTTTTTCCCCATGTTCATTTATATATGCAATAGAATAATATTCTTGTTCTCCATACTCAGAAAGTATAGCTATAATATTGGAAATAATATCTTTATTATAGTTAGATAACAATAATGTTAATATATAGTTTTTATTTAGACTATATAAACATGTTTCTTTAAAAGAAAATTGCTTTAATAATCTTATACAAGGTTTAATTATTTCTAGTGAAGGAAATTTAAATAGCAGTTCATTGTTAGGTTTAATTTCATATTCTGTTTTATAAAAAAGCTCATCTATTTCACTAATTACATAGCCTAGAGAATTATCATATTCAAATTCTTCTTCGTCTTCGAATTTTGTAATGCAAATTTTAAATCCATCATTTAATAGCGGTTTTGCTTCTACATATAGTTGATAACCTTCTGAATCGAATCCTTCTTGTACATAAGCCTCTTCTAGGATATCTAAAAATAAAGATTGGATCTTTGAATTCTGGGGGTGGAATTCATTTTTATCTATATTTCTTTCCTTTAAATCTGTAAAACTTATATAAACAATGATTTTTTTATCATGAATTTTTTCTACCTTCATAAACATGCTCCTTAATTTATATTAATATTTGAATTTTACTTAAATATTTAATATACTCATTGTAACACAATAATAAATCTTACAAAAGAGTTTATATGTTTAGTAACTATATAAAATGGGAAAGATTTATTGTGTAGCTAGTTGATTTTATAAGGCACAGTTATAAAAGTATAAATTTGTGTTTTATGAAATTCAAATATGATTTTTTATATTTCTTATTTAGAAAAGGGAGGAATTAAAGTGAAAAACGTAGTATTGCTTGCAGAAGAAAGGACAGGAAAAATTAAACCTAATGTACTTAGAAGTTCTGGTTTAACCCCTGGGGTGATGTACCATGAGGGAAATAGTATATCTATTCAGATTGTTACAAAGGATCTCCTCAATATAATTAAAAAAGAAGGTCAAAGTGCTATTTTTGATTTATCCTATAAAGATAAAAAAAATCAAGTTTTTATTAAAGAATTACAGAAAGATCCAATTACCCAAGAACTTTTACATGTTGATTTACAGCCAATAGCGATGGATGAAACAATGAAGGTAAGCGTTCCTATTAATATAGAAGGACAGCACCAAGTGGAAAGTAAAGGAGGAATAATCCAAAGACAAATTAGAGAGATAGAAATAGAAGCTTTTCCTCGTGATATTCCTAAATCAATTGATGTGGATATTTCAAATTTAAACATTGGAGAAAATTTACTAGTTGGAGACTTGCAAGTAGCTAATGAAATTACTGTTTTATCTAATCCTGAAGAAGTTATCTTAATAATATCTGAACCTTCAATGGAAGCAGAAGAAGTTGATACAGAAGAAGTAGAAGTTGTAGAAGAAGTTCAGCAAGAAGAAGAATAAAGATAAGAAACATATAATTAATTTAAAAGTTAGAACAAAGGTCAAATGATAGATTTGACCTTTGTTTATTACTAAATATCATTTTTGGGTTGACCAATTAGGTTTTATTGTTGTATAATGAAAAAACCTGCAGGATAGATAGTGATAAATTTCAATTTTTATAAAAAACACATGTGTTAAGAAGGATTATTATTTTAAATGTAGAATACATTTAAATAGCATCAAAATATATATTTATTAAAGGGGGAAAGTACAATGAAGAAATTTAGACTTATTGCATTACTTTTGATATTTGCTTTAATCGCTACAATGGTAATAGGCTGTAGTGGTTCCACTTCAAATGAAGGAGAAAGTGAAGGGGAAGGTGAAGGAGAAGGTGAAGCTAAGGATGAAGTATTTATATCCATAGCAACTGGTGGAACTGCAGGAGCATACTATCCAATCGGTGGGGCTATGGCTTCTGTAATAACTAATACCCTTGATTATGTTAATGCAACTGCAGAATCAACAGGAGCATCAATTGACAATGCTAACCTTATTCAAGATTCAGAATCTGATTTAGCATTACTGCAAAATGATACAGCTTATTATGCAGCTACTGCTACTGTATTAGATGCTTTTAAAACAGAATATGATAATCTACTTGGAATGGCAGTTCTTTATCCAGAAACTATTCAAATAGTAGCTACTGCTTCTTCTGGAATAAAAACTGTAGAAGATTTAGTGGGTAAAAAGGTTGCTATAGGTGCCCCAGGTTCAGGGACAGAGGCTAATGCTAATCAAATACTTGCTGCATATGGTTTAACCTATGATGATTTAGGGAAAGCAGACTATTTATCCTTTGCTGAAGCCGGTGAACAATTACAAAATGGACAAATTGATGCTGCTTTTGTAACTGCTGCTCTTCCAAATGCAGCGATAACAGAGGTTGCCCAAGTTACAGATATCGTAATTGTTGAAATAGAATCTGAATATGTGAAAAAACTAGCTGAAGATTATCCTTTCTATGTGGAAATAACAATTCCTGCTGGAACCTATAAAGGCCAAGAAGAAGATGTAGCCTCAACTGCCGTTATGGCTATGTTAGCTGTAAGGGGAGACTTAGAAGAAGATGTAGTTTATGATATCACTAAAGCAATTTTCGAAGGGCTAGATACAATTGCAAAATCCCATGATATGGCAAAACAAATTACACTAGAAAAAGCACTAGATGGTATGCCTTTAGAAATGCATCCAGGTGCGAAAAAATACTTTGATGAAAAAGGTATAAAGTAATATTTTAAATTACACATATTGAAACGGAGGTGGCGGGTATTGGATTTATCCAATACCCTACTACTTGTGAGGAGAATTCATGTATTTGTAATTATTATTTTTGTATTTTTTATTTTATTCGTTCCAATACAGAGACTGTATTTAATTGAATATAAAAGCGGTAAGATATTAAAAAGTTTTCCAATAAAAAATGGTGAGGAGTTTACAGTGTACTTTATCCATTCATTGGAAAAGACACCCTGGCATGAAATTTATTATGTACAGAATGATGATGAAATTTATTTGAAAGAAACTAAATTTTATTCATTTGGTGCCGGATTACCTTCTAATACAAATTTTGATTTCTCCTTTGATAATGGAAGTATGAAAATAAAAAATTACAATATTGAAATGAAAAACTTAATATATAAAGTTAGAGATATTATAGCAGGCCATGTATTATTAACAAGGGGAGAAAAGTACCACTTAAATAAGATAGCAAAACCTTCTACCTCTGTGCTTTTTCAAGTTGACAAAATATCACTATTCAAATTCTTTATAAGGGAGGTTGCAAAAATTGTTTAATGGAAAAAATAATGCATCTGAAAAAGATAAAACAATTAGCAACGATATAGCGGGGAATTCAATTTCAAGTAATACTCAAGATGTAGAGGAATTATTACAAAAATATGATAAAGAAGAAGGTAATAAGAGAAAGTTAACAGGAAAAGCTGCCCTTCTTTTATCAATAATTGCAATTGCAATGTCACTTTTCCACTTATACACTGCATATTTTGGTACCTTGCTAGCAGTAAAACAAAGGTCCCTGCATTTAGTTTTTGTTCTTGCTATGGGATTTATGGTTTTCCCAATAAACTCAAAAGCTAAAAAAGATAAGGTACCCTTTTATGACTATATTCTAGCAGCATTGGGAATTATAGTATTTGGTTATTTAATTTTAAATTATGATGCAAATATCGCTAAAGGTGGAAAGGCAGCCCTAGAAGATTTAATTCTAGGAAGTTTAGCTATCCTATTAGTGTTAGAAATCACAAGAAGATCTGTAGGAGCAGCACTTCCCATTGTAGCCATTATATTTTTATTATATGCTAGTAAATTAGGTCCACTTTTCCCAGGAATTTTAGCTCATAGGGGCTATAGCTTTAACAGAATTATATCCCATATGTTTCTTACTACAGAAGGTTTACTAGGAACACCAATTAGTGTATCTGCTACCTTTGTATTTATGTTCCTGCTATTTGGAGCCTTTCTAGATAAAACAGGGGTAGGTAGCTTTTTTATTGATTTAGCATATGCCCTTACTGGTAGCTTTAGTAGCGGTCCTGCTATGACAGCTGTTGTAGCCAGTGGTTTAATGGGTTCAATATCTGGTAGCTCTGTTGCTAATACAGTAACAACAGGAGCTTTTACTATACCATTAATGAAAAAATTAGGATATAAGCCCCACTATGCTGGTGCTGTTGAAGCCACCGCATCTACAGGCGGGCAGATAATGCCCCCTGTAATGGGAGCCGCTGCATTTATAATGGCTGAATTTACTGGTATACCCTATATAAAAATTATTGCTTCTGCTGCTATTCCTGCTATATTATATTATTTGGCAGTGGGAACCATGGTACATTTTGAAGCTAAAAAATTAGGCTTAAAAGGTTTACCAAAATCAGAATTGCCTGACTTTGGGGAAATTATGAAATCTCAGGGATATCTACTTATTCCCTTAGCAACAATAATATTTTTCTTAGTTGCAGGTTTTACACCTTTATTTTCTGCATTTTGGGCAATAGTTATATCCGTAGGGATTGCAATATTAGCAGCCCTAATAAAAAGAGATAAAAGTTTTACACTTATGTCATTTATAGATGCTTTAGAACAGGGTGCAAAATCTTCAATTACAGTAGCAGCTGCTTGTGCGTGTGCAGGTATAGTTGTAGGTGTTGTGACTTTAACTGGACTTGGTCTTGGAATTGCTAATATGATTGTTCAATTAGCAGGAGGGAATCTGTTCTTAACCTTATTATTTACTATGATTGCCTCTATAATTTTGGGAATGGGCCTCCCTACTACTGCAAAGTACATTGTTTTAGCTACAATGGCAGCGCCTGCATTAATAACTTTAAATGTCCATTTAATGGCTGCTCATTTATTCATACTATATTTTGGAGTAGTTGCTGATATAACACCTCCAGTAGCCTTAGCAGCTTATGCCGGTGCAGGTATAGCTGGTGCCAACTCAATGAAAACAGGATTTCAAGCAGTTAAACTTGCTCTTGCAGCTTTCGTAGTGCCTTATATCTTTGCCTTTAATCCTGCACTATTATTAATTAAGCCTGGTTCTGTTTATGAAAGTGGTGTAATACAATATGCTGGATTCTTAGAAATACTGCCAGTATTATTAACTGCAATTTTAGGCATTGTTTGTCTTGCAAGTGCTGTGGAGGGATATTTGCTAATAAAAAATAAAATTTATGAGACAGTTCCTTTATTTGCTGCCGCATTAACTCTTTTATATCCAGGTATGGCCTCAGATATTATAGGGATTGTTGTATTGGCATTTGTTATTATTTCGCAACAATATCGGAAAAGGCTACTTAAAAGTAATCCAGCTTAAATATAAAAAACTCCAGTAGAATTAAACTGGAGTTTTTTATATTGTATATATAGTAAACTATGCTAGAATTGTAATAGAAAGCATATGAGGGAGTGTCAAAAATGCATAAGAAGTTGTTTACCATCCTTATAATAATTTTAATACTGAGTACATTAGGATGTAGTCAGCAAAATGAAGAAATAAACATAGATGAATTCAACATTTCATATTTAGAAAAAATAGATTCTAAATATTTAGTTGGAAATAATGTTTCTATTAGTGTAAATGTTCCTAATGCAAAAAGCGTTCAATTAATTATACAAGATATTGAAGAAAGTGAAATAGAAGATACTATAGAAGGCAAAAAGTCTGGACAGCAATGGCTATTTGAATATGAAAATAATGATCATTTTACTAAAGAAATATGGATAGTTGCAAATTTTAATAAAGAACAAAGGGTTTCTGAAAAAAAAATAATTACTAATCAAGACCAAAGTTATGAAAGTGTTTTTGAAAATATAATAACTATTAACCCAGATAAAGTTAATTTATTAAAACAAAAAGTTAATTTGGATATAATAGGCTGGTTAGATAATAATAAGATACTTGCAAAGGATAAAAATAGCCTTTTTCTTTACGATATATATAAAAACCAAAAAGATATAATAGTAAAAGATGTTTGGAATATATTTGCAAATTACAATAAGAATAAAGTTATTTATGAGAATGAGGATGGAATTCACTTTTTAAATATTCAAACTAATGAACAAAAAAAGATTTTTGATAATAATAAAGAAATGATACTTAAAGATTTAATATGGTCTAGAAATGAAAATAAGATAATTCTCAATATTATTGAAGATGATAAGGAAAATCTTTACCTTATAAACTTAATTGATGAGAATATAAAATTGTTAGAATTAGATATAAACTATCAACTAGGAAATATGATTTATTATGATAATAATTATCTTTTTTGCTTTGGTAAATTGAAGTTATCAGGAGATGAAAATAAGAACCATTCTGAACATTTATTAGGTTTAAATATAAATACTAAAAGAATAAAAGACTATACACCTGATATTCAACTTGTGGATGATTTAAAGCTATTATCCCAGATTAATGAAAATGAATTTTTAATACAGATTTCCTCTGCTACCATTTCTGAAGATGATATTTCTTCTTATAATGCAATTTATATCCTTGATGCTCGAAAAAAATCTTTAAATAAATATAAAATAGAACTAGATTCTCCATACATATTTAGTTTGTCTGCTAATAAAAATGAATATATTTATTTATCAAATTCTAGGGACAATGGTAATTTGAAATCTAGTGAAAAGATTATTATTATAGGTAGAAATAATAAGGAAGATACGGAAATTTTAAAAACCTTTCAATATTATCCTTCTAATTTTTACTGGTCAAAAGATGGAAGAAAAATTGCTTTTTATTTAGAAAATTCTAAAGAAATATTTTTAATAGAAAAGAACTAATAGATATATTAAAATTGCATGAAAATATTTTACATTTTATGGTGATAATATGGGTGAAGCTATACAAACAGGTTTAAAAAAAGGACTTAATATTACTTGGCAATTATCTAAAATCTTAATACCTACATATATCATAGTTACTTTTTTACAATATACTCCATTTATTGAAGCTTTAGCAAGATATTTTGAACCTATCTTATATTATTTAGGTTTACCGGGAAAAGCTGCTTTAGTATTGGTATTAGGGAATTTGATTAACCTTTATGCTGCAATTGGTGTTATTCCAGCCTTAGATTTTTCCTTTAAGGAAATAACCATCCTCTCATTAATGCTTTCCTTTTCTCATTCATTAATTGTTGAATCGGCAATTGCCAAAAAAATGGGCGGTAGTATTATAAAATTAAATTTCCTTAGGGTAGGTATAGCTATAATAAGTGCATTTATATTAAATATATTATGGTAATACAATAAAAAGATAATTGTCAATATAGCTAGGAGATATGATACTAATGAAATTATTTGGTACAAGTATTATAATAATCTTTAAAAAGGGGATTATTGGAAGTTTATCTACTGTTTTTAAAATGGCATATATAATCATACCAATAATGATAATATTAGAAATAATTAAATATTTTGGAATGATTGATAAGATAACTTCTATCTTTTCTCCCTTTTTAAAAAAAATAGGTTTAAGTTATAAAGCTACTTTCCCATTGTTAATTGGAGTATTTTTGGGAATAACATATAGTTCAGGTGTTATGCTAGATAGTATAGAAAGAGATGAGCTAACTAATAAAGAAATAACACTTATATTAATATTCTTAGTAGTATGCCATGCTATAATTGAAGACACTTTTATTTTTTGGTTGTTAGGAAGTAATTTCTTTATTTTATTCTTCGGAAGAATAATTGGTGCAATATTAATAACAGGGGTTTTTTCTAAGTTAATTAAGGAAAAGGAGCAAATAAGGGAGGTTTATTTTAAATAAATATAATGAAACAAAAAATTAATTGGAAGGAATTTTAATATGATAGAAATTTATTTAGATAATAGTGCAACAACTAAACCTTTTGATGAAGTAATTGAAATTATGCTAAATTATTATAAATATGATTATGGAAATCCTTCATCATTGCATAAAATGGGAATAAATGCTGAAAAAGGAATAAAGTATGGAAGAAGAGAAATTGCCAATTTTCTAAAGGTTGATGAATCAGAGGTGCTATTTACTTCTGGTGGTACAGAGGGAAATAATATTGCTATTATGGGTGTGTTAAATCGTAATAGAAAAAAGGGTAAACATATTATAACCACCAAAATAGAGCATCCATCAGTATTAAATGTATTTAAATATTTGGAAGGATGTGGTTACGAAGTAACCTACCTTAAAGTAGACAATAGTGGAAAAATCTCTATTGAAGAATTAAAATCTTCATTAAGGCAAGATACTGTACTGGTTAGTGTTATGATGGTCAACAATGAAGTAGGAACAATTCAACCTATTCAGGATATCAGTAGCATAGTAAAAAAATATAATAATTGTTTTTTCCATGTTGATGGAGTGCAGGCTTTCGGTAAGATTAATTGTTATCCAAAACAATTTGGCATTGATTTATTTACTATTAGTGGTCATAAAATACATGGACCAAAAGGTATTGGTGCCCTTTTTGTCAATAAAGATATTTTTATAGATCCTATAGTCTTTGGTGGAGGACAAGAGGGTGGAATAAGATCAGGGACTGAAAATGTACCCGCTATAGTTGGATTAGGTAAGGCAGTAGAAGTTTTAAAAAAGAATTTTTACGATAATTTTAAAACCTTGAATATTTTGAGGAATAAAACAATAAAAAAAATTCTAGATAATATAGATAATGTTCAAATAAATGGTCCAGACAATATTAATGAAGTAGCACCCCATATATTAAGTGTGTCTTTTGACAATATAAAAGGAGAAGTATTGCTTCATTCTTTAGAACAAGATAATATCTATGTATCTACAGGATCTGCTTGCTCATCTAAAAGAAATGGACAAAGTCATGTACTCAAAGGCATGGGTTTGCCAATTTCAATGATTGATGGCACTATTCGAATAAGCTTTTCATTATTCAATACTGAAGAAGAAATAGATTACTTTGTACTGTCTTTAAAAAGACATGTAAATTTTTTAAGAAAGTTAATAAGGAGGTAGACAATTGGAAAAAGTTATACTTGTAAGATATGGAGAAATCAGTCTAAAGGGTCTAAACCGATCCTTTTTTATGAATAAGTTATATAAAAATATGAAAGCAGCATTAGCTAAATATAGTGATGTAAAAATAGAAAGGATCCAAGGTAGATATCTTATAATTTGTAATGAATATGAAATAAATCAAATAATAGAATCCTTATCTAAGGTCTTTGGTATAATTTCCATAAGCACTGCCTATAGAATAGATAATGATTTAGATGTGATTAAGAATACAGCTCTACAATTGATAAATAATAATAGAGAGAAAATAAAATCCTTTAAGGTAGAAAGTAAAAGGGGAAATAAAGATTTTCCAATACAATCTCCAGAAATAAGTAGAGAGGTTGGTGCATATATACTAAAAAACACAGAAAACTTAAAAGTAGATGTTCATAATCCTGATACAAAGATTTATATTGAAATAAGAAAGGAAACTTATATTTATAATGAAATTATTTATGGTTTAGGTGGACTGCCTGTAGGCTCCAGTGGGAAAGTAGCTTTACTAATTTCCGGAGGAATTGATAGCCCTGTGGCAGGATATATGATTTCTAAAAGGGGATTAGAATTAATTGCTATACACTTTCACAGCTTTCCCTTTACTAGTGATAGGTCAAAAGAAAAAGTGATAGAACTTACTAGAATAATAACTCAATATGCAGGACCAATTAAATTGTTTATTGTGCCTTTCACAAAGATACAAACAGAAATAGGGGAGAAATGTAATGAAAGACAAACCACTTTAATTATGAGAAGATTTATGATGAAAATAGCAGAAAAGATAGCCCAAAATGAAAAAGCACAGGCTCTAGTTACTGGAGAAAGTATTGGTCAGGTAGCCAGTCAAACTTTAGAAGGCTTAGTAGTGACAAATGCAGCCGTTGATATGCCAGTATTTAGACCCTTAATAGGAATGGATAAACAAGAAATAATGAATATAGCCCAAGATATAAAAACATACGAAACATCTATATTACCCTATGAGGATTGTTGTACTTTATTTGTGCCAAAGCATCCTGAAACACGACCAAAAATAGAAAAAATACTTCGATCCGAAAACCTATTAGACAGTAATAGCTTAATAGAAGATGCAATAAAATCAACAGAAATAATTTCTCTACCTTAGATTTAAATATAAAACTAAAACAAATACTAAATAATAGTTCCCAAGTTTTTCAACCCATCTTTCTTTAGGATTTTTACTTTTTTTATCTTTAATGACAAAACATTACAAAATATTGTAAATTTCTTTGAAGGATAAATTTTTTTTTTAGAGAAGATATTAAAGAATAGAAGGGTGGGAGGGGTAATAATATGACATTGGAACTATGTATAGATAAACAAACACTACTTGTAAAAATTATAGGGGAGTTAGACCATCATACTGCTGAAGAAATACGAAATGCAATAGATTTTGAATTAGATAATAATAGTGTAAGAAATATATTATTTGACTTTTCAGATCTTACCTTTATGGATAGTTCAGGTATTGGTGTCTTAATGGGAAGATATAAAAAGGTCTCAAAAAGAAATGGACAGGTAGGTATATACCATATAAACCCACAAGTTAGAAGGATATTTGAAATTTCAGGATTATTAGGCATACTAAAAGAATACAAAAATAAAAAGCAAGCATTAGAGAATATATAAAAGGAGTAGGTACAATGAATTTTATGAATGAGATGAGGATTGAATTCTTAAGTAAGTCTCAAAATGAAGCTTTTGCAAGAGTTGTGGTAGCAGCATTTGTCGCCCAATTAGATCCTACAATCGAAGAAATTACAGATATAAAAACTGCTGTTTCCGAAGCAGTTACTAATGCTATTATACATGGTTATGAAGATAATATGGGAATGGTAGAAATTAAATGTATTTTAATAGACAACAAGATAGAAATAGAAGTAATTGATAAGGGAAAGGGCATTGTTGACATTGGACTAGCCCGAGAACCATTGTATACCTCTAAACCCGAATTAGAAAGGTCTGGAATGGGGTTTACTATTATGGAATCCTTTATGGATAGAGTAGAAATAATTTCAAAGATTAATAAGGGGACTACCATAAAAATGTATAAAGAACTAAAGAGCATTAGTTAAAATATGGGAGAAGATTTTAATGGTTGGTAATATAACTGGATGTGAAAAAAAATATAAATTGCTTAACCATGAAGAAACTATTCAATTACTTAAAAAAGCACAAAATGGAGATAAACAAGCAAAGGATAAATTAGTAGAATATAATCTAGGACTGGTTCTTAGCATTATAAAAAAATTTCAAAACAGAGGATATGAAAGGGATGACCTATTTCAGCTAGGAAGCATAGGTCTTATAAAGGCTATTCAAAATTTTGATTCCTCATATCAGGTGAAATTTTCTACTTATGCTGTTCCAATGATTATAGGAGAAATAAAAAGATTTATTAGGGACGATGGATTAATAAAAGTTAGTCGTTCTTTAAAAGAAACTTATCATAAAGTCCACTTAGTTAAAGAAAAACTATCAAAAGAATTAAATAGAGAGCCAACCATAGAGGAAATATCTTCTGAATTAGATATTGATAAGGAAGATATTATTATGTCTTTAGAAGCTGGATATATTCCTGAATATCTTTATGATACTATTCACCAAGATGATGGCAATCCAGTTTTGCTAATTGATAAAATAAGTAAAGAAAATATTGAAGATACCAACATTATTGATAAAATTACCCTAAAGGAAATAATTTCAAAATTAGAGCCTAGAGATAGACAAATTGTTGTTATGAGATACTTTCAAGATAAAACCCAGACAGAAATAGCAAAAATATTAGGTATTTCCCAAGTTCAAGTATCTAGAATAGAGAAAAAAATATTAAATTATATGAGAGAAACGATGAAAAATTAAGGCAAATGCCTTTTTTTTTATTTTTTGTTTATACTAATAGCAGATAAGGAGGAGATAATTATTGAAGAGGAAATTTAAAATAATTTTATTAATATTTATTTTTTTAATATTTAGCACTATAGCAATTATATATTATAAAAATAAATTTATTGATAATCAGCCTAGAAAGTCAAAATTAGTAAACTATACCGAGATAGAGATTTTAAATAAATATAAAACTATAGCAATCTTTGATGTTACCCCCTAAGTCCGGATACGGAATTAGGGGGTTTTATATTTAAATCTATTTTATTTCTTTAATCTGAAGTGACATACTTAAAGTTTTTAATATTCCATTTTTTAGATTGATTATTTGCGTTAACTATAACAGTCAATGTAGCATTTTCACCTATTACCTCAACTTCAAAACTAATAGAGTTTCCATTAGCTACATCAAAGGACTTTTTACTTTCGGATAATTTTAAATTTTTATCCGGTTCTAATAAAATATTAAAATTACCAGTATAGTTCTTAAGTGTAGGCTTTAATTCAATATTGTAAAGATTATCACCCATTTGATCTATTTTATGAGTCATCTCCAATTGACCCTTTGGTTCTTCTGCTTTGACAACATTTATTTTAAAAGTAGCATTTATTGAATACTCTTTTTCAACTTCCTCACCATTTTCTAATATTTTATATTTAAATTTAATAGTTGCTGTTATATTAGCACTACCTTCCTTTTTACCTTTGATTAACCCTGTATTTTTATTTAAAATCTCTACTACATTGCTATCAGTATAATATTCTACATCACTAACAGCTATAGAGTGACCATCATAAGTGCTTCCTTTGACAGCAAGTTGCAGTTCTTCATTAACTTGAATATTATTCTTTGGAGCAGTAATTTCTAATTCCCTTAACGAAGTAGGGCCATGTTTATCACAAATATCATCTTCTGATGGTGCAATAACACCGGCTTCACCTTTAGGCACAAAATTTGGATTTATAGCTTTTACAGATCCTGGAAAACGCTCCTCAGGTTTTACGATAAAAACCCTTGATTGTACTAGCTCAGGAGGACAAAATTCATTGGCAATTTTATTTGTAGAAATATCCACTTCTAATTCTACATGATAATTATCACTTTCAGTGGGGACAGTTCCACTAATAAATAATTCTGAAATAACTGTTGACCCCCTTGGATCCCTACTAGATAATTCTGTAGGTAATAACCCTGATACACTATCAATTTGGGCTGATACTATGCCCCCAGGATTTCCGGAAAATCTTTGGCTTCCAAGGTCCTTGTGTATATCCCTCATAACTTTTTCCCACATTGAGGCAGGACCAGGTTTAGAACCACCATATAAATTAATATTTAATCTATAAGTCTTTCCATTTACAACCACTTTGTTTTGGTCATAACCATACCATACAGCTCCAGTATATTGGGGCGTGTATCCAACAAACCAGGCATGCATTCTATTGTCAGTAGTACCTGTTTTACCAGCTACATCAGTTTTAGGTACTGAAATATTGGTAGTACCAATTCTTACAACATCTTTTAATACATCCGTTATCAAATACGATGTTTGGGGAGAAATCACCTGTGTTTTTTCTTGTTTCTTTTCTAGAATTACTTCCCCTTTAGAATCTTCAATCTTTGTATAAAAGGTTGGTTCTGTTCTTACCCCTCCATTCGGGAAACAACTAAATGCACTAGCCATAGCCAATGGTGTCTGTCCTTCGGCATATCCTCCTAAAGCTAGAGCTGCTGGGGTAGCATCCTTCATATTTAATCCAAATCTTTCTCCATATTCCATAGAGGTTTCTACTCCAACATCGAATAATGCTTGAGCAGCTATAACATTTAAGGAACTTGTTAAGCCTTTTCGTACCGTTGTCATGCCCCGATTGCCTCCACCTGAATTTCGAGGTTTCCAATTTGAAGACCCAGGTATATTAATTTCCACTGGAACATCATCATAGGTTGTTGCTAAAGTAATTTTTTTAGAATCAATTCCTGGTGCATAAACCGTTAATGGTTTTGTAGAAGAACCAGGCTGAAATGATTGCAGAGCTCTATTTAATGAACGACTTGCTTTCTTATCGCGGCCACCAACTATTCCAGATACATATCCATTTTTATTATCAATTATAACCATTGCACCTTCGGGCTTATATTCTATTTCTTCACCCTTTTCTTCAGATATGGCCTTGGAAGCTTTTTTTGCAGTGGATGATTGAGCTGGAAATAGCTTATCATTTTTAAAGTGTTCATCCATTATAGATTGAACCTTTGGATCTACCGTTGAATGTATAACTAATCCACCATTTAAAAGAAGGCTCATAGCTTCCTCACTATTATAATTAAATTCCTCTTTAATATCTTTTATTACCTGTTCATAGAGTGCATCAGTAAAGAATGAATACATTTGAAAAACTTCAGGACTAACTAGGCCAATTTTATTATTAAGTAGTTCATCCCTTGCCTGATTATATTCTTCTTCGTTAATATGTCCCAGTTTCTTTAGTTGTCCTACTATGGTTAAAGCCCTATCCCTATTTTTGGGTGCGTGAGCTATTGTCTCATTATCTTCTTCATAAACCATATGAGAATTTCCATCCTCATCTTTTTCAAAAACATATGGTTTATATATTGAAGGTGCTCTAGGAATGGCTGCCAAAACAGCAGCTTGAGCAATACTTAACTCGTCAACATCTTTGCGAAAATAAGTTTGAGCAGCAGCTTGTACTCCATGGGCATAAGCAAAGTTTATTTTATTTAGATATGCTTCTAATATCTGCTCCTTAGTCCAATTTCTTTCTAATTGAATAGCAAGATATGCTTCTTGAGCTTTTCTTTTGAAGTTTTTGTCAGGACTTAAGTGGGTTAATTTTATCAATTGTTGAGTTATGGTACTTCCTCCAGCAGTTTTAATATTCCTAGCTTTAATCCCCTGTAATAGTGCTTGAGCAATTCCCCTTATATCTACTCCTTTATGTTTTTCAAATCTTTCATCTTCAATGGATATAAATGCTTTTTGAACTATGTCTGGAATTTTATCAATAGATACTATTTCTCTTTTTTCTTTGCCTTGTAATTCCTGATAAAAATCCCCATTTATATCAAGAATTATTGAGGGCTCCATATATTCAAAATTTTTCATATTTATAGGGGGAGTATCTTTTATATATGAATAAGCAATTCCCGCCCCAGTACCTATACCTACAACTATGAGTATTAATATAATCAGTATTGAAATACGCCAAAAATTTAATCTCTTTCCTTTTGTTTTTTTATCCGATTTTTTTTCATTTTTATTTGTCATTGCTTTTCCTCCCTTATAGAGCAAAACATAAAATAATTGAACATTTAATGATTTCTACAACATATTATAATAATAATTATAACATATAAGCAATATAGATTAGTAAATTTATACTAATTATATAAACTTTATAGACATTTTAAAAAAGCATATATGTGAATTCCTTATTTATAAAAAATACAATTTATCATAAAGGAGGGAAAATAATTGTGGCAAAAAGATTGTTGAAAAAAAAGACTAAACTTAATCCTGTACTAATTTTTGCTATTACATTCATAATTTTATTAATACTATCATTTATTTTTATAGAAAAACATGTTTGCCCAATAATTGAAGCCTTATCAGAAGTTGAAGCAAGAATCATAGGTACACAAGGGATAAATAAAGGTGTAACAGAAGCTTTAGAAGATGGTATATCCTATGATGACCTTATAGATATAGTTAAAGATGAACAGGGAAAAATTTTATTAATTCAAGCTAATACAGTAGATATAAATTTATTAGGTTCAGATATAATTACATTAGTACAAAAAAATATGGATATTTATAAAAATAATGTAAAGAAAATCCCCTTTGGAAATATTATGGGAAGCAAATTGTTTGCAAATCTGGGCCCAAATTTTAAAGTATTTATTATACCATTAAGTTCTATTGTTGTTGATTTCTATTCTGAATTTGAGCAAGCAGGAATCAATCAAACTATTCATAGAATATATATGGAAATTAATGCAAAGGTTCAAGTTGTGATTCCATTATCAAATAAAACTGTAGAAATAACTTCTAATGTACCAATAGCAGAAACAGTAATAGTTGGAGAAGTACCTAAAACCTATATAAATATACCAGATATTAATAATAAAAGATCTTTTAATTAATTTTTTTGAAATATTTTTTTGTAGTAGTTGACAAAGCAAAAAAACTCTAGTATAGTAATAAAGGTCGCTCAAAAAAGGGCGAACATAAG
>MTKW01005657.1_pt1 | contig 59139 bp, 62 predicted proteins | sample 1042761 | NCBI WGS metagenome assembly MTKW01 (sample SAMN06205366, study PRJNA360243) | anaerobic digester metagenome | biome: Wastewater treatment plant; feature: Anaerobic digester sludge; material: sludge; isolation source: anaerobic digester fed with sludge from wastewater treatment plant ... | reverse complement strand
GTGCCAATCCTTGGCGAAAACGATCAGATCTATTATCTCCTTGTCTACCTTGACGGGCTTAACGCCTGCATTATCGTTGATTGTTCTTATATTGTTAATACCTTCATAGCTGTTATATATGTCATACAACCGGTGGAGTTCCTGGAAACGCACGTTAGTCTTTTCAAAGTACGAATCAAATTCCTGCTCGGTCCTGGTATACATGACTACGGTTACCACAGTGTCAAATGTGTTGAAGAAACTGTCAGTATACTTTGTATACCGGGGCTTGTGCCACTGACAACCGGAAATAGCCAATACCATGAGCAACGCTACCGCAACTGGATGTTTAAACCGCAGTATTGTTTTTACGGTGAATTGACTCATCTTCGTCACTGCCTTTTTTGCTAGTCAAAGCTCTGGCGGCCACGCCACAAAACCGAACCCCAAACAGCTGGCGCCAAAAGACCTTGCCACAATCATACCCGGCTTCCGGGTCTAATTGAGACTCCCCCACCGATGACGGGGGAGTCTCTTCAGTTCTGTTGCGCATCTTGCCACTGGATCCTGAACAACTGCCTGTAATTCCTGTGAGNNGGTACATCAGGCACTGCCGGGTGGCCGGTGTCTCGTTCTTTGACTTTCAGCGCTTTGATCTCAGCTACTGTCTTGCCTGCCATCCATTTTTCAAGTTCTGCAATCTGCTCATGCCATTCCTTCTTGATTGTCGAAGCTCTTACCATGCCGTACTCGTCTCCCAGTTCTTTCTTGGACTTGACTTGAGCAGTCTTATCTGAGGCTACCTTACCATCCTTATCGTATGCCACTTGGGTCTGTGCTACGTCTATTATGGCACGCAACACCTTGCCATCCTTATCAAATACACCTGCGGCAATGGTGGTATCAACCTGTGCCTGAGGCAGGGTTTCCTTACCATCATTCATAGAATAGCCTTTAGACTTGGCTATGGATATTTCGGTGCCGAGGCCCAGTTTAACGGCACCTTCAGGAACTTCAACAGCATTCTTATATGCTTCTTCAACAGCTGCAATGTAGTCTTGTACGGTTATGGTAACCAGGGATGTTAGTTCCGGTACATCTGGCACCGCCGGGTGGCCAGGGTCACGTTCCTTGACCTTGAGGCTCTTAATTTCGTCTACCGTCTTACCAATCATCCAGTTTTCAAATGCCTTGATTTGCTCAAACCATTCTTTGCCTATTTCCGAGTTCTTCTTCATGCCGTATGCGTCGCCAAGTTCAACCTTGGTTTTGCCTTTTTCGGCCAAATCCGAGACAACCTGAAGATCTCTATCAAACTTCACCTGGGTCTGAGCATTATCTATAGTGGCCTTGACAACTTTACCGTTTTTGTCGAAAGCTACTACGGCCATTACGGTGTCAACCTGTGCGGTTGGGGGAACTACATTCCCGTCCTGGGCCTCTGAACGGCCTTTGGATTTTGCAATACCGGTAACATGCCCAAGCCCCATCTTCGCTATACTGGTTTCTTTGGGTTTTTGGGAACCACCGGCTGCATACTCGTGAGCACAACCAGCCATGGACACTAAAGGTATGATGAGTATAAGAAGAAGCACCGCTGTTTTTGCTACTCTTTTCATTATTCCCTCTCCCTCCCAAAGCATGTCTTCAGACATGTCTTCACTAGATCAATCTACCACTTGACCTGGAGTTCATCTAGGAAATGGGCGTGTCCGGTTATGTAAATCCATGCGTTTATTGGGGGGAATAGCCCTGTCCAAATATGTAAATGCCAGCGGCCGGATGGGAGGGACAGGCAACGTGCCTCTACATCTTGGTCTGCACCAAGTTTCGCGACTCGAGCCAATCCCGCAGCTTCTGAAAAACGTCCGTGCAAATCTTCTTGAGATAGTGTAATCTGATATTGCATGTTATTGCTCTTCCGCCAAACTTGGATTTTCTTAAAACTTAATCTACCAGAAGGCGGTGGCCCAGTTTATTTCTCTGGTTGGCGCTGATCCACTTTTACAGCCATCTGAACTCCATCCACGTGCAGTTGCAAGATGATTGGCTCAAGAATATTGGTTCTGGAAAGGAGAATTGCAGTACTAACATTCAAATACGGGCAAACAGAAATAGAATACCTTAGCCGAAGAGACAAGTCACTAGGCCACGCGATTGCCAGAATCGGTATGATAGAACGCGAGATAAACCCAGATTTATTTGTTGCCCTCATCCGTAACATTGTGGCTCAGCAAGTAGCGAAAAAAGCAGCGGCCACGGTATGGAATAAGATGTGTAAGTTATTAGGTGAGGTTACGCCGGTGAAAATTGCTGCTACAAATATTGCCGCTATCCAACAATGCGGCATGTCCATGCGCAAAGCAGGTTACATCAAAAGTACGGCTGACGCTTTGGTTTGTGGCCGAATTGATCTTGAAGTTTTTCCTCGCATGACCGATGAAGACATAATCAAAGAATTATTATCCCTTCCCGGCGTAGGAGTATGGACTGCAGAGATGTTGCTCATTTTCTCCTTGGCGAGGCCAAACGTGCTAAGTTGGAGGGATCTGGCGCTAAAGCGCGGGATGAAGAACCTATACGGACTCGAAAATCTTTCTAGGAACCAGTTCGAGAAATACAGGAAGCGCTATTCGCCATATGGTTCTGTGGCTTCTCTTTATCTATGGGAATTATCTTAAAACCCTCTCAAGAATTCTTACGCCTCTCCAAAAGTCCAAAAGCTACCTGGGTTGCGAAAAGCACAGGAATGTGGACAGTTGGGAAGACGCCAGCAGGCATCTATACACCCACTACGATATTGATGACCAGACGCAAGTGGTAATCAACGGTGACCGGGCAACATGGATTTGTGAAGGCATTGGATATTTCCCAAAGGCCATTTACCAAGTGGATAAATACCACCTCAAGCGAGATTTGAGGCGTTTTCTATGTGGCACCAGAGACTCAAGATTTGTCTAGAGGCGGTCAACGAAAGCAATATTCAACTTCTACATAGATAACTGGCTCGTGCTCTGCTGAAAATCGACAATGAAAACTACCTTAAAGAAGTAAATGGCCTGCTCCGGGCCATCAGCCAGATGCCTGACTCTTTCAAAGACTATCGGGTAAGGCTTGAGGACAAGGGTTATGATGCAATATTGACCAGAAGGTCTGCAACGTGGCTCGCCAGGTTGCACGTAAAACGCTTAGAGTCAAGCAAGCTGTGGTTCCTATCAAGGGTGCCGGTATGACAAGTTCAGGAGGGCTATCACTTCTATTTTTTCAGCTAGAGCGGGGTGGCCTTTTACTGACTTAAATCCCCAATCGATTAGGGGGGGTTGTGGCTCTTACCCACATTCACTTGACAGACTCCCACAATACACACTTAGGTCTTTCATAGTTCTTTTGTGATAAAATTAGATTACTAGGCAATGGGGGATGGCCGCATGAAACGATGGCTGCAAAAGCATTTCCAACACTATATGATCCGCCCTACCATTTATAAGGCCCTCTCATATTTCTTGGTTGCCTTGGTTTTCGTGCTAGTCTGGGACCGTTTCGTAAATACTGAGGGACTCTCGCCGATGAGCTATGCCTATACCGTTCTAGGGTTGTTTTTTCTCGCAGCAGCTTGGCTCAGTTACTTGCGTTTAGATGGCATCAAGGTACCATTTCTCAGGCTGATGCCCGTCAGAAAAAAACAGCCCTTTGCCAGCTTTATGGATATGTCTGATTACGTAGATATAGAAATCGTCTCTTTTGAAGAACTTGCAGAGGAAGAGCGGAATATTTGCTGCTTGCTCGCTAATATAATCTGTGGAGCCATATATCTCACTTTGTCACTTGTGTAATTACTCTTATGTGCAATTACAAGAAAAGCGTGAGGGCTATGTAAAACGATGCCTCACGCTTTTCTTATTTTTGGACTCTAGTAGTGCAGGCGGTACTCTGCGATTTGCCGCTGGGTCCCTAATACAAAGTGCCCTGGCACAATTTCGCTCCAGATAAGTTCCTCTCCTGGCTCTGCATGCTCTTCAGGATTATAGATTATAAGCTCCTTATCGCGCTCTAGCAGACAGACACCCGAACGTTCAGGGTTTGGATCTTGGGAAATACTTCCGAGGTGCCTTGACCGGCGATTGGAGAAATGCCGAGCGGGAGATGCAAGAATATCGCGCCCTGACAACCGTGACTGGCAGTGTGACAATACCGCCGGTGCTTTCCGCGCAGATACTCGACGTTGCCCGGGATAATTCGTTGTTACTCTCGAGCGGGGTACCCTTGGTGCCGATGGAATCCAACAATCTAACAATTGCGCGTTTGAAAGAAGATCTGGCCTTCGGCTTTAAGCCCGAAGGAGAGGCAATTGAGGAAACCCCGGCTGAATTCGAAGGCGTTGAACTGAAGGCGAAAACGGCCTACGGGTTGATGAGCGCTTCGCTTGAGTTGGTGAGAAGCGGCGCAAACTTGAAAGAATTCCTCTTGCAGGCCATGGGTCAGGCATTGGGCCGCGCGATCGATAGAGGCCTCCTTTTCGGAAGCCTGGCGCATGAGCCCGCTGGAATTTTACTCAGCGATAAGATTAACGACGTCCAGCAAGTTGCTGCCCTGAGTGATTACGCACCTTTCGTGCAGGCTGTCGGCAAAGTTCGGCGCGCAAACGGCGAGCCGACGCACATGGCGATCAATGCAGAAATTGACGAGGTTTTGAACGGGCTTATGACAGATCAGGGCCTGTACTTGGCCCCCCCTCCGGTTCTTGAAAAACTTACAAGGATCTTGTCGAACCAGTTGCCAGCCGATGGCGGAACTGGCCAGAACGAATCGACTGCAATGGTGTTCGATCCAAAGGCCATACTTGTTGGGATTCAGGAAAACGTGCGGGTTGAGTTCGCACGAGAGGCGTCAGAGGCCTGGCAAAAAGGCCTGGTGTATTTTAGGACATATGCGTTCGTCGATATAGCTTTACTTCGGCCCAAGTGGGTCACCAGGATTACGGGCCTCAAGGCCGCAACAACCTAAGGAAGTCCGGTGATGGAACGGCAATCTCTCCGCTCCAATCACCTTCTTCGCCTCCAAATGGGGCCGGGCAGAGGCTGGAGCCTCTCCCCGGCGCTTTTTTCTGCTGATACATCTGTTCGACCGGAAAACAGCCGAAATTTCCACATGAGCAAGCCCAGGTGACGAGTTCGCCACTAAACGAATCCTTGTCTATCCTCACTTGCTAAAACCCCTTAGAAACGCTTAAAATGAGAAATAGAAAAGCGCAACCAGCACAACTCTAANNCCCAAAAAAAGAAAGCAAGTTGCCCGAAAAAACCTTTTTGAGGAGTGAGCCACATAGCGACGGCGCTTCAGAAAGAATACAAGCAAAATTGTTTTCGTTGGATAGAATGCGAACTAAAACATTTTCCCCAGTTGAAAAAGGAAATTGACATGCTGAAGGACGAGATCATTTCGACCAGGCCAGGGCGGGACGCCTATGTTCGCATACCAAGGCAATATTCTAAGTCCGATCCCACCTTCGCAACCACGGTTCGCTTATTAAGCAACAAGCGGCTGCGACAGATGGAACTTGTTTACGCCGCGATTGGTACGGTGTTTGAAGGCTTGCCACCTGAGAAACAAGAATTCATCCAGATGAAATATTGGAGTAATAAATATAGTGATTCACGAATTGCCACGGAACTTTTTGTTAGTGTGAGCACGTTATATAACTGGCGCAACGGTATTTTAACAGCTATTGCCGCGGAGATGGGCTATCTTTAAGATGGTGCGCAGGAGTTGGCCAGGAGGAAGATTGTTCAGTCCTGGCCTTGGTTTTCCTCTGGAGACAACAGACGTTGAAGTTCTGTTTCGCTGATACGCCAAAAGTGACCGACCTTAACGGCTTTAATCTTGCCACCGTGCGTGCGAAGGGCTTGGCCGACGACCGGTCGCAAGGCCATCTTTGCTGTGATCGTGCGTATGTTCGTACGTCTGACGAGTTTTGCTGTCAAATTGCTGTCATATGGGCTTGGGGTGGAATCTGTTTTTGTGGGTTACGCTGGTGGGCGGTACAGGATTTGAACCTGTGACCTCTTGCATGTCAAGCAAGCGCTCTAACCAACTGAGCTAACCGCCCATTTATTTGTGGAGGCGACACCCGGAATCGAACCGGGGATAAGGGTTTTGCAGACCCCTGCCTTACCGCTTGGCTATGTCGCCATAATTCTCCTAATCTTAGAATTAATGGAGCGGAAGACGGGATTTGAACCCGCGGCCCTCGCCTTGGCAAGGCGATGCTCTACCACTGAGCTACTTCCGCTCGAAGATGGTGCCGCAGGCCAGAATCGAACTGGCGACACGCGGATTTTCAGTCCGCTGCTCTACCGACTGAGCTACCGCGGCAGTGTTTGTCAACTCATCTTATCCGAAGATAAAATGGCGGAGGCGACGGGATTTGAACCCGCGATCTCGTGCGTGACAGGCACGTATGTTAGACCAGCTACACTACGCCTCCGCGTTCTGACTGGTGGGCGAAACAGGGATTGAACCTGTGACCCCCTGCGTGTAAGGCAGGTGCTCTCCCGCTGAGCTATTCGCCCGAGTACATGCCACTAAAGTGGCATCGACACATAGTATACCTAAGGGAAATCGTTTAGTCAAACAGATTTAGCAACAAACCCGTAGCACCCAAATGGCTCTGCTCAGGATCCGAAAATATCAGGGAGTGTTGCCGATGAGACTCAATAAAAANNTTCCCAAGAATTCCGATACTACCGGAGAGTCCCCCAACGGGATTACCATGCTGCAGGCACAGTGCCCTACCGGACTTATCTGGACTGTTGGCCCCGGCGACACGTTTTTCGGCATCGCGCGCACAACCGGAACCACTGTCCAAAGAATCACGGCCCTTAATCCCGGTATTGACCCCGAAGCCCTTCAAATCGGTATGTCCGTCTGCCTGCCTGAAGAAGCTGCACTGCCCAGGGGACCTATTCCCCCCTGCCCATCAGGCCTATACTGGGTAATATCCCAGGGAGACACCCTTTTTACCATAGCCAGAGCTTACGGAACTACTGTGGAACGGCTTCTTGAACTCAATCCAGGAATTGACCCGCTTAACCTTCAAATTGGCATGAGCGTATGCCTGCCTGGCTGAAATCCCATGGAATTAGCAGGCAATTCCGCTCTGATTTAGGCCGTCGTAACCAACAATGGCTCCACCCGGTATGCTAACCAAACACCTGGCGGCTGTATTAAACCCAGTGATTCCATGATATAAAACACGTTGAATCAGCCCAGGCGAAACCATGTCATCTTGCGATAAGTAATTTGGAAGTTTTTCGAAATTATGCTAATAACACAAGGATAATGAGAGGTGCCCATAGAAGACAAAATTCGCCATTAACCTTGTTAATCATTACCTGGCGCAGGCGGTGACAGAGTGTGAAAACGTGGTATGTCGAAGTGTCCCCCATTGTCAGCTAGGCATCCTTCCCGGCAAAGACGCCCATTGGGTCATAGATGAACGTGCCAGAGAAAAGAAGTATAACACAAGTTGACAAAGACACTCTGCAGATCCTTAGTCCTGATTTGGCTGGGATTTTCTGATAGACCAGCTGATAGTCTCGAAAGCAACAACCCCTCCGCCTACCAGCAAAGTAAAATAATAGGTCACAAACCGCCAGATAACTACGAAGCCACCAATTAGTTTTGATGGAAGAATGGAAGAAAAGAAGAATGCTGATCCGACCTCTGCCCCGCCGCTTGAACCTGGCGTGGGGACATACGCCATAACAAGGTAAAGAGTCATAGTCACAAAAAAGATCTGTGAATATGAAACCCCGGGCGTCATTCCCCTTACAATGAGAGCAGGCACTGATACGACAAGAATCCAATAAGCTACACTCAGAAACATAGCCAGTATAGCTTTGCTGCCGCTTGATTTGACTTTCTTTATTCCATCTCTGAAATCATAAGCACTGGTTCTTACCTTTTCGAGTATGGAATCAACAGATTGCCGGGGGACCAGTCTCTTCAGCCATTCCATCTCAAACAGCTTTTTTGCAAATACTTCTACCCATTCGGGCCAAAAGATCACAGCAATCATTAGACCCATGAACAACAAATACACAGAAACACCTACAGCCAGGGTGCATTTTATGACCGGAGAAATCTCCAGGCTGTTGCCTGTGAAAATTACGGTAATCGGAGCCAACAGCCAAAGTGCGAACCTGGAAGTTGCATGCAAGAAAGCACCAAGAGCAACCACAGCAGTAGCGGCACCTATGCTTAAACCTCGCTTGTGAAGGAAGTACACTTTCAAAGGCTCTCCTCCGGTATCAAAAGGGGTAACACCTGCCATGAAGGAGCCAATAACCGTCATCTTAAGTGCATCCAAAAACTTCACCTGGCCACCCATAGCAGAAGCAAGAATCTTGAGTCTCAGAGCATCAACTACCCAGCTCCCGACTACCAGCAGCAAAGACAGAACCAGAGTCGACAAGCCAACTGCCAGCAAGTTGCCAAGCAGGCTTCCATCGCCTGTAAACCTGATAACAGCCCACATACATGAAAGGCTCAAGACAATCGACGCCAGGCCACCCACTATAATCTTCCTAGCCGTCACAGGGACATTCTGTCCGGTTCTATTCAACCTCAAGCACTTCCTTAAGAGCCCGGCTCCTTTTCCCGCTGCTTCGACAGTAGTTCCGACTTGCCAAAGTGTCGAAAGCCAGGCTTGTTTGACCTATATCCGCTTAATACCGTTACCGGCAAACCCATGCTCTGGTAGAATTCATTCTATCATACGGACAAGGGTATTTACAGCTTATGGTATATAGCGTCCAGCTCCAGTCAAGTACCTCTGAAGTCAAACAAGGCCTGAGATGCCGGCAAAATGAAAAACCCCGGAAAATAGCCGGCCCGGACTATATATCTTCCGGAGTCTTGTCAATTCAGTTTACTTCAGCAAAAGCCACTGCATCGATTACCGTAGGGCTGTTACCACTCTTGCCCGGACTCCTTGTAAAAATCAGGCGGGCACTGCATACACCTACAGGTGAATAGTCAGTCAAATGCATCTGGGCCAGCCACATGCCCTCCCCGGGTTTACCTAAGGACTTCCCTGATATGAATACATGAAGCCCAGCACCCAGGTCACAACCGGAATTGCTCAACCACCTGACCTGAACCAGCAGACTGCCTGCCACGCAATCTGAGGACGACATTTGAAAGGTTAATAAGAACCGCCGCACCGGAAGTACCGGTATGTCCTGAAACATGATTGCAGGATCTGATACAACTCCTGCACCCATAGAAGCAGCCTGTAATCCTGTAAAAGCCAGATTCGAGTCAGTGAGCAAAACATTTTCAGACACCCAGCACGCCGGAGGTTCTCCCACATTTCCTTTTTCAAAATCACCGTTGGCGATAAGATTACTTTTTGGTGCCACCAGCACGTTTCACACCTCCTCCTTGACCCTATCCAACCTGGAAAAAGAACACATCATCAATAAACACTTCTGCCAAACCAGACCCTCTGGTGAAAGAAATCCTGGCGATCCGCGTTCCAACAGGCGATTCATCAGTAACCCCTGTGTGAAGAGTCCACCCGCCTTCGGCAACCTGGCCTATTGTGGTTGCCGGTATGAAAATCGAAAGGCCCAGGCCTATCTCGTTTCCATAGCCGTCCAGCCAAGTAACCGCTGCTTGAAGCGGTGCCGGGCATAGACAGAATCCTGCCACTGAAAAGTCTAGCTCAAAGTATTTTCCGGGACTAACCTGGACTTCTTGAAAAACCATTGCAGGCTGCTTTGGATAAAGCCCTCCCAAGCCCAGCATGGCAAGGCCTGAATGGGATAATCCGGCATCAGCAATTCGCACATTTTGAGTTACCGTCGATGTCAGGGTTAAAGGGACTTGCCATAACGCAAGGCCAATCTCAAAACCGTGATTTTTGATAAGATTTCCCTCAGGGACCGATATCATCACACTAATCACCTCCCTAAATCCACGGATATCAACATTGCTCTTGGAAGATCACATCATCCAGAAGTACAAAATTGTCGCAGGATGAGCCTGCGGCTTTTCCGAAGAGAATCCTAGCAGCCACTGCTGAAAAAGGCGCTTGCTCAGTATATGTGACAATTGCCTTGTACCCACCCCTTCCTGCAGGGCCTGTCGTTTCTCCGGGAACAAGAATTGGCGCAGCAAGGGCCGAGCATAGAATATTGCCACAAGAATCGAGCCATAGCACATCTACAGTAAGATCGGCCGGGTTCAGAAAAGCCCCTGAAACAAAGAACTTCAGGACAAACGTCCGTTTAGGCGCAATGCACACATCCTGAAAAACAGTTGCTTCAAGTAAGTTGTTGGGTTTGCCCATTGCTGCGGCAACCAAACCTTCATGGGAAAAAGCCGCTCCTGCCAGCCCTACATTGCAAATTCCGGCCCATCCGGCCAGCCCTTGTTCAAAACCTCCGTTGACCACGAGGTTTCCCCTATTGACGTTAAACAGCATGATAACACCCCCTTAAACCACTAACGCCTTATTGCGGACTGCTTAGTTCATGACATAATATTCAAGACAACATATTCAGGCGACAAACAAAGCCCTATTTCAGACTCCAAAGGTATGTCCAATAGCCCTTGGGCATAGATCTATCTTGGGCATTGAGTTATTTCCGCGAAAATGCCTGAGAGGAGGATATTTATGGAGGAAATCTTAACCGAGCTTATGGAGCAAGAGATGACATCTGTTGAAAAATACAAAGACATGGCCAAGAAAGTAAGGAGTTCCACTGAGCGAGATCTCATAGATCGGATACTGACTCAAAAAAGATTCGAGATTGAGACTTTAAGACTTCTGTGTTCTGGTAAAGTACCGGATCGTTTTATAGCCTTCGCCACTATAGTTGAAGACGAAGTTAACTTCAGGGATTCGCCCAATCCCTCTGGGAATCTAATGGAGGTATTGAGCCGGGGAACTCCTGTGATACTTACAGAAAGAAGGGGTAACTGGGTCGGAATACAGCTTTACGATGGAAAAAGCGGCTGGGTGTTCAGAGACTATGTAAGGGCCAATAGTTAAGCTCCTCCGGTTTTTGAAATCGCATAAAGACTTCTTAGGCTCCTGTAACTGCCATGCCAGTGCCCAAAGAAATAGCCCCCGGGGCCGGACCACAGGTTGGCCAAAATAGTGTCATTACTTGCCTTCTCAACATAACATGTTAACGCAACGGGTTTAGGAGGTGAGTCAAGTGGCAGGAACCAAAGGGGGCTTCAACTGTGAGTGGTTGATCTGTCTCTTCTTAATCATTATTCTATGTTGCTGGTGCTTTTCATCCTAGAAAAAGGGACCGTTTGCAGACACTGTCTCTGACAGAGGTAGGGGCTAAAAGATAGGGGTGGGGCCGTAACCCCACCCTCTGTCAGAGCCGTTATCCTGCCTTGCAGCAATTCAGCCTGAGAGCCTTGGGCTTACAGGCCCGTATAGGTAATTACGGTTATAGCCCGATAAACATCTGGGTAAACATCATCCCGTAAGAACCGCCCTTAACAATACCAACTCCAATATGGGTGAACGATGGATTCAATATGTTTCGCCTATGGCCGTCACTCTGCATGAGAGCCTCATGAGCTTTTTCCACTGTAGATGCACCTGCCAGGTTCTCTCCAGCCGTGTAGTATTCCACACCGGCTTTTTTCATCATGTCGAAAGGAGAACCGTATGTAGGCGAGGTATGGCTGAAGTAGTTAAGATCAATCATGTCCTTGCTTTTCATTCTGGCTAGTTCAACAAGCCTCAAGTCAANNTCTTGGACAGGAGGCTCAACAGGATCCTGAGTATCAGGAGTTGGCGATGGCTCAGGCGTGATTTCCTGGTCCGCATCAGGGGTCAAGCCAGGATCAGGTCCAGGAACCGGCACTGGGTTTGGCTCCTGGGGTGTAACCGGCGTGATAGGTACAAGATCCAGTAATCCCGGTATCACCAACTTCAAGACTCTATGCAGTAACAGATTATCTTTGTATACGTCATTGAGCAGTAAAGCAAGGCTCCCACGGGAAGGGCCGGCAAAAAGAAACACCTGCCCTCCATTTGGCCCTGGAAGAACATACCTCTCATACGATGATGCAAGGATTTGCCCTGCAGGCATCAGCAAACCTAAAATTAGTGTAGCGGCTATTGATGCAATAATTCTTTTTCTTATCCTCATTTGGCTCCTCCTTTCATTTTTCTGTTGCTCAAGCCAACTCTACCCATATAATACAACTCCGCCCTACCATCTGAAAAATGTATATATTGCCAGCTAGCCTGGGTGAAACAGGGGGANNCGTTAGGACCGTCCCCCGTTTCAGAATCAAAAATTCGGAGGCCAGGCGTGACTTTTATACCCCGGCCTCCCCGCTTTGTTCTACCTAGCCACGAGGCATACAGTCGTGTTTCACATATTGCGCGAAGATCCACCCTACTTGCCCTGAAGGCAGCTGGACTTTAACCCACTCAGATTGGATTTCTAGCACACTCACCGCGGTGCCGGCATTCACCTGGGCTATGACAGCGAAGGTCATTCCAGGGCCTTGTCTTACGTTAACCAAATGGGCAGTAACTACGCCAGCGCATTTTTTCGCTGCTTTCTTAACCTTAACAACCAGATGGACATGCCTTGTTCTGAAGACTCTTGCAGTAAGCATGATGATCTTGGTCACCATAATCGGTTCCCCTGCAGGCGGAACCTCAAAACTGGCGTGTTCTACCTGTACTGAGACTCTTGCCGTCATCCCGGGTTTGGCCTCAGGAAGCACCACAAACTCAGAAAACGGTACAGTGAAATGGAGTGTGTGCACTGTTTGGGTGGGATCCATCAAAGGCTCATATATTATCCTCTGGGCTATGGTTCCATCTACTATGATTTTGCCCGGTGCCACAATTACGCGCTTGACTTCAGGAGTTGACGAAGAATCGAGGATTTCCGCTGCAAGGGGCTTCTCCTCAGGTATGTCAACGATTTCCCTGACAATTCCCTGAGCTTTGTTCTCCCCAAGTACCTCCTGAATCCTTACAAGTTCTTTGACCACCTCTAAGCCGGCAACCCCGGTTATATTCGTAACCACCTGGATGCTTTGAACCCTGATTACCTTGACTTTTACCTCGATGATTATCCTGACAGTAATTGCCCTTCCGTTTTGCGCAACGTCTATGGAAATAAACTCGATTTGGGCGCTGGCCACTACTGTCATTCCAGGTTGCACTCCAGGCACTTCCACGAACCTCTCGAAGGGAATGGTATGGTGTACTACATGGACAGTTTGATATGGTGTCCTGGCTTCGTAGATAGTCCTAAGGCTTATAGTTCCATTTACGATTACTTTGTTTGGAAGAATCGTCGTTGAGTTGACCTGGATTGTAGCTACCTGGTCAAGTATTGACACTACATCTGGCTTGACTTCCGGAATAAACAAGAGTTCTCTGACTACTGCCTGAGCAGCGGACTCCCCTAGCACTGTCTCGGCCTTTATCATCTCCTTTGTAACCTGCAATCCGGGAATACCGCTGACATCGGTAACAACATCAATGATTGCTGTTCTCGAAACCCGGACGGTAAGCATAACCACGGCACGTACTACTATGACCATTCCATCAGGGCGAACCTCAAACGATGCATGTTCAATGACCACACTGGGAGTAGCCACCATTCCAGGCTCCACGCCAGGAATCTCTACAAAGGTGCTGAATGGAACCTCGGCATGGAACACATGCACAGTCTGGTAAGGAACTGCGGCTTCATAAATCAGGGCCAGGTCCAAGACTCCATCGACTATCACTTTTCCAGGAAGTACCGTAACTTTATTGATCCTAGTTTTGCCTGCAAAATCAACGACTGATGCTACAGGTGGCTTGGGCTCAGGCACTGTCACAGGCTCAGAAATGACTACCTGAGAAGTACCTACGCCAATGACTTCTTCTAATCTAATCTCCTCGGTTTTTATCTCGAGGGTATCCAGACTCACCCGTTACCCTCCTCTCCAGGTAACAAAAATGCCTTTTATCGCTAAAACATCTATATGCCATGGCTATTGACAATGTGACCAACACTATTCCCCAAGAATTTTGCATATCATGTGTCATAGGGGATCAGTAAAACCTGACAACCGCCGGTATCAATCTGTACCGTTCCTAGATATACCTGACACTGGCAAAAGTCAGAGTAAAATACAATCCGGGAGGACGTTCTTGAACTTTTGGTCTGTAGTCCCTGCTCAAAATGAGGAAAAAACTATCTCCCATGTAATCGGAAATTGCCTGTCAGCAGGGGCAACCCAGGTGCTGATCATATCCAATGGCACAACCGACAACACTCTCAAGATCGCGAGAACCTATCCTGATGAAAGGGTCACAGCCTACTGTGTGCCTGAACCCCTGGGAATCGATGTGCCAAGGGCGATTGGCGCGCTGATAGCTTATCGTCAGGGAGCTGATGAAATTCTTTTTTGCGACGGGGATCTCTCAGGAAACCTGGCCAGTCATCTTTCCTTGCTTTTCGGCTCAATGGCCTGGAACTATGATCTATCCTTAACCAATTGCTACCCGAAGGGCCTGCCTTATGGAGGAATGGCCGGCAGAGTAATCAGAGAAAGGCTTGACTTCAACCGTGCCATAGGGCGGGAAGATCTGGGGGCGGCCCTAATGTCCCATGGCCCGTCTTGCATATCCCGGAGGTTTCTTGATGTACTACCCTGCCAGGTGCTGGCTATACCTCCCCTGGCTCAGGCTCTGGCAGTAAAAAAAGGGCTGGCGGTAAAAATCGGCGCTTCTCTTGACCACGGGCTTCTGGGATCCCGGGAGAGGCACGGAGACCACCCGGACAAAATCGCCGACTTGATAATCGGCGATTGTATACTTGCAAAATCCGTATATAGCGGCAATATGCCCGTAAGATGTACAGGACTACGCCCATACATTGGACTGGACAACACACGACGCTGGGACTTACTCAACTACCACATTGAGAAAGTCAGGCAATCCTCATTCTTGGAAACCTAGGTCTCTGGCAGGGATGAAACGTTAGGACCGTCCCCACGTTTCACGTTTCGCCTTATTCGGGTAGTCCCCGGGCGAATCCTACAGATTGTACTTCTTTAACCTCAGGAATTTCCTTCTTGACAATGCGTTCAATTCCGGCTTTCAAAGTCATTGTGGAAAAAGGGCATGTGCCACATGCACCGGTAAGCCGTACCTTCACAATTCCATCTTCAGTTATGTCCACCAGTTCCACATCTCCTCCGTCAGCTTGAAGGGAGGGGCGAATCTGTTCCAGAATCTTTTCCACTCTTGCTTTCATCAATCATTCCTTCTTTCCCTTGTATAATCGGGTTCCACCGTATGCCGCGCCTTAAGGGCTCTGTTCATCATTGTCATATATTTTGATTTCTTCTTCAATAGCATCAAGAAAAGTCTGGTCATCAGTAAATCTCCTGGCCTGTTCCATGCAGGTTTCTACAACACGCTTTCTATACGAAGAATCAATTCTGAAAGTCCTTGTGGCCTCTAAAAGTTCCTGCCTTCCAATAGCCCCCTTGTCCTTGTCGAAAGCAATCCTTTTTGCCCGGGTCACCAATTCCTCAAGTTCTGCACAGGAAAAATTCTGAGTCAANNACTTTACCCCGGCTGGAGCCCTTGGAAAAACCTAAATGAACCAGAAAAATCTCAAGCCTGGCCTGAGGGCCAGGATAAAGGAAAGGTATCTTATAATCGAACCGGCCCGCTCGCAAAAAGGCGTCATCAAGATGTTCGGGCACGTTGGTGGTGCCAACTATTATCGCAGTCCGGTCAGGCATGCCCAGCCATTCAAGGAACTGGGAAAACACCCGCTGTGTCTCTTCTTCGGCTGACCCTGCCGTGGCACCGGTCCTTTTTCCGAACCTGTCTATTTCATCCACAAACACAATAGCCGGAGACATCTTCTCAGCAAGGGTAATGGCATTTTTCATGTTCTGCCCGGATTCACCCAGCCATTTGGAATAGATATTCTCAGTCACCAGATTGATGAATGGAAGCTGGACTTCACTGGCGAGGGCATTTGCGAAAAGGCTCTTTCCTGTACCGGGAGGGCCAAAAAACAAGAGGCCTTTCGGAAGGCCAAGGCCAAAATACCTTGCTTTCTCAGGCCGTCTCAGTACGTTTATTATGTATTTCACGATAAATTCTTTGATTGCATGATAACCGCCAATATCACCAAAACTGTACTGGGGATCCCGGACTTCAAGGATTTTTGAACGCTTAACCATTTCAGATTTGAGTTCTTTCATTATTGTGGGGTCAAAATCTTTTGTCCTCTGGTAGGACTCAAGCAGAATGCTTTCAATCTGGTGAAGATTCAGTCCTGACATAGTTACCGTTGCTGTCTCGAGCCTTGAGTCATCCATTTGTATGCCCAATGCTTTTGCCGTTACCTCAATTGATTTTGCGCGCTCTTCCCGGCTTGAGGGGTCAACCTCAACGATCACTGTGAATTCCCTGGTAAATTCGTCCATTAATAATGAAGAGTCTTGTGTAAGAATCATGACACATGAGCCTTTGGCTGTAATGTGGGGATCTATAGCCCAGGCTCTTAAAGCAGCCTGAAATCCTGTATCATACTCTTTGACTTCTGAAAGGTTCTGCAAAATGAAAAGAGACGGAGAAGTTTTCAGATACCCATCGACTTCTTTCAGAGCCGATTTCAGAGCCTGGATCTCGGCTGTGCCTTCGGCTCTTAGGCGAGAAGAAAGAGGGCTTTGACTTGGTATCCGTTTCTTGAAAGCCTCAAAATGAGGGCCCTCGGGGCCTTTTTTTAGGGTACCAAGGCCATCCCAGGGGTCATAAAGGAAAACATGCTCAATATAGTGGAACTCAGGATCTGACAAGACAAATGACTTGAGCTGGTAGATTCTTTTCGGATCTACAGTCTCAAAACATACTATGGGCGAATAGTTTGCCTTACGTTTGAGTACCCCGGACCTGATCCAGGAATCATCAAGATAGCTTTTAGGCAAAATGCTCCTCCTCAACCACAGGGTGCGCTTACACGAGCAGTCAGTCTCAATCCATAGGCTTCTAGAAGATCAATGATTTCATCGGTTTTGCCATTGCCCGCTCTTTCAATTACATTAATTTTGCCCTTGCTGATTTCGATCTCAAAATAGGATTTGATTTCCGGTTTAGACATTCTCAATAATGCAGCACCTTCTTATCCTGAGCCAACTCCTCTCCCAGCTCTTTGGCGATTTCCGAAGACGATTTCGGTGTTACTGTCACAGGTATTGCCCAAAGGCCTAGTTCTTTAAGGGTGTTCCTTAAGCTCTCGGCCTCATCAAAACACATCTCGCCAGGAAAACCTGAAAACTCGATTCTTATCTCTCCCCTGGCAGTGATTTCAGCCTTAATCTGCCTTGCCATCACAACACGCCCTTTACAAGGACTTTTTTCCCTTCGATAGGATGTTTGACTTCCTCCAACTCCACTTCATAGTTCAAGGCAGAAAGAGCTCTTGTAACACAAAGGGCTATATAATTTTGCACGACTCTTTCTTTGATCTGGCCTACCAATCGCTCGTACCCACCATAGCTGTCACAGATGAAAGTCACATCCCCTGTATCCCGGTCAACCTTGACCCCAAGCCCTCTATCAAAACTCGGGCCCGATAAAGACCAGTCACAATATATGGACCTTCCATAATAATCTCGAATGCTATGACCCACATCCAAGTTCATTTCCTCTGCACATGCCCAAATTGCCTCTTGCAGAATCTCCCATCCGGGATCTTCCTCCACGGGACGTCCCTGTTCAAGAGCCGTCTGTAGTTTTATGTCGGCTTGATATGAACTTATGTGACTCATGACCGAACCCTCCATGACAATCTTATCCTACCTCTGAGGAACTCACGTTTCTGCGCCTCAATTATCTGAAGTTCACCATGAATTCGCTGCAAGTTCTTACGAATAGTCTCTGTTTCCGCCTCCGGGCGCGCCCCAACCAGGTGCCCTCTTGAAAAACTCTCGCCAGCCCTGTTGGGTTGGCTCTGCTGCCGCTGAGCAATTTCCGTTCTCATTACGGCTAATTTAGCCTTTGCATGTTCCTTCTTGACTTCATCTGCTTCTATTTCGCTCTCAACAGTTAATGCATTGATTTTATCCCGCAATTCCTCAACAGACGCTTTGCCTGCTTCTTCTTTCCATTCCATAACCTTAATCGAACGTATCCTGGCTGCACCGCCTGATTGCTGCCACTCATCAATAAACTTACGCAGCTCTTCCATTACATCACTGTCCGGGCAGTATCCAGTTTCGTAAGAGTTGTCAGGAGCATGCAAGGGAATATCCTCGTTAATCCGTTTCCAGCGCAGAATGTCAAGACGTCTCTGAAGCCTATCTTGCTCCTCTTCCAGAAAACCAATTCTGTCATCGAAGCCTCTGGTGAGAAATGAGCACCATAGGTTAACAGCTGTAAACGAAAAACCAACGAATAGGACAAAGCCCAACCCTGTAGTAAGAACAAGCCTCGGCCATGTGCTCCAAGCCGGTGCCATAACATACGTAAGTTTCAAACTTAGAAGTATAACCAAAACCAGAAGTACGACAAGTGTTACTATTGATTCCACAGTGTGTTCATATTTTGATGCAAGGGTTTTCAGCCACACATAGCCAATCCATCCGAGGAACACGAAGGTTATGAGAGTCCACAAAAACCACATTAGTGAACCACCTCGCGTCCTTCATAAACATTATACCATCCTGCCCAAAGGCTTGATGTTTCATTCACTGCCCTTGAGTTAGGCTCTCCAGATACCCCCTGGCGTACCATAGTTGATCCGGCCCGGGAGGTTCCAAAGACGAATTCTTTCCACATCGCCTGATCTCCCTTAGTCCAGATGTGACTTTGCCGACTACCGTAGCACTAATACCGGCTTCCTTGAATTCTTTGCACAATTCGCCGCCGTTGGAAGCAGTAACTATTAAGCACCCGGATGAGACCAATTTCAAAGGATCGATCTTGCAATACCGGGCTACTCTTAATGTAACCGGAAGTACCGGAATTTCATCAGCATAAACCAAAGCTCCCAATCCTGATGCCTGGCAAATTTCGTAAATTGCGCCAAGAACACCACCCTCGGTAGCATCATGGCATGCATGGGCATGGTTATCCGCGGCAATTTTGCCTTCTTTGGTCACGCTTATCATTTTGAAAAGATCCTCTGCCTGCCTAATTGAAGACTCATCCAGCAGGCCTTCAAAAGTCTCCCGGAAGTCCCTTACCAGTATAGAAGTGCCTTCCATTCCCGCCCATTTTGTCACTATTATGTCGTCTCCAACTTTGGCACCGGCTGAACTCAATATTCTCCGGTTCCTGGTTTTGCCAAGAGCAGTGACACTGATTATTGGCTGTTTCAGGCCTGGTGTAACTTCAGTGTGGCCTCCGGCCACCTGCACTCCTTCTTCCATGCAAGCATCATGTATGTCATTCATAATCGTATCAAGTTCTGACAATAAAGCGGTCTCATGCAGTAAAAGGGTAACCAAAATACATACAGGTTCGCCGCCTGCCGCGGCAATATCGTTCAAAGCTACTTTAACAGCCAGCCAACCGGCCTTTTCTTCTGCCCCTGTAATTGGGTCAGTGGTTGCCAAAATCAATTCCTGCCCCAGATCAAGGGCTGCTGTATCCTCGCCAATGGCAGGCGTTAGCACTACTTCCTTTCTTGATTGGCCCAGACGGCTGAATACCATTTTTTCCAGCAAGTCCGGTGGGACTTTGCCCGCAGCTAAAGCCTTATGTTTTTCCATAATTGCCTCCAAAAATGCAAGTGGGTTTTTAATTGAAGACATTTCGTTAATGCTAAATCCAGGAACTATATTTCCGCGATCACAATGATTATAACATTTGGAAATAAGACTGTGATAAGATGCTGAAGGCTGTTTACACTGCCGGACATTGATCAGATTGATATCTTTGGAACACGGAGGCATGGGAATGCTGAAGATCATAGGAGGCTACCTGGCTGGAAGGACCATATTATCTGTACCGGGAGAAAATACCCGGCCTCCCCTTGCCCGGGTAAGGGAATCAGTGGGCAATATTCTCCAAACCCGCGTTGTAGGTTCCAAGGTGCTTGATCTTTTCGCGGGAACCGGCAGTTACTCTTTCGAACTATTATCAAGAGGAGCTGAAAGGGCTATCTTGATAGACAAGAACCCCAGGGCCGTGGAAATAATAAAGAAAAATGCCGCTAAACTGGGCTTGCAAAGTCAGACCCAGGTAGTCCATGCTGATGCATTGGACATGATCAAGCGGTTCATGCAGTCAAGAGAGACTTTTGATATTATTATTGTAGCGCCTCCGTATTTTACACGATTGGATCAGGCCGCTATGAAAATGCTTTCTTCAAGGAACCTTTTAGGGCCCGACGGTATTATTGTGCTGCAACAAGCCAGAAAAGAGCGGTTTCATAATGAGTATGGCCTTTTGAAACTGAGAAAGACTTACAATTACGGCGATACACGTATATCTACGTATATCAGTTCAGAACCGCACGGCTGATTTTGAGTCTACCGCTTTTTTTCGGGCAAAACATATGATAACGGAAATACTGTTTTTGCTGTTATGGAAAAAGCATTCCCCCGCTTTTGGGCCTGGCCCCATACTCCCAGGGGCATGAGCTTTCCGGGAAATAGAAACTTTCCGTACTTGTTGTATACGTTTTCAAAGCAAGTTACGTCGATTAAACCGTATTCATCTTCCAGTGAAAGAAAAACTACAGTTCTTCCGCTTCTGGTAGGGGGCCTGTGGGGCCTTACAGGAATACCCCCGGCTTTGACAAAGTCGCCGGGCCTAACACCGGAAAGATCCCGGCTGGATATAAATTCCCTGCTCCTTAACCTGCTGCGCCATATCTCCATAGGATGAGCCGAAATTCCGGCCCCAAGGATTTGGTATTCAAAAACTACTTTTTCCCCAACGGAAAACTCCATTACGCCAGAAGGGCCAATAACGTGAGCACCGTGGACACCAGAAGCACCGGAAGTGCCAGAGACACCTGCAGCACCGGGAGTAGCAGCAGTATGTGCATCGTCAACTTCATACCGGTCTATAAGAGCCTCTGACTGTGGATTATTGTCAGCCAGATATGCATCTTTCAGTTGCCACAAGAGTGATTTCCGGGAAACTCCAAATTCGTCAAAGGAGCCGCACAAAATAAGATTCCGCAGAACATCAGAATCTACTTTGACCCGCCTGGTAAAGTCATGAAAAGACCTGAATTCCCCACCTTTTTCTCTTTCGCGTACTATAGATGTAATGGCATTTTCTTTCATGCCGGTTATCATTTTGAATGGAATGCGTATGCTGCTGTCTTTAACCACCACATCTTTATCTGAATGGTTAACCGACGGCCCAAACACCCTTACTCCGTGGCTTCTGGCTTCAACGCATACAGTGGAAACGGGATAAAACCCCATAGGCTGGTTGTTCAGTATAGACCCATAAAATTCGGCCGGGTAATGTTCAATCAAATATGCAGTTTTATAGGCAGTGGTTGCAAAAGCCCGCGCATGGGCCTCGCAGAAACCATAGCTTGCATAGCCCTGTATACACTTAAATATTTTATTGGCAGTTTTCTCTGTAACCCCGCTCTTTACAGCCTTTTCAATGAAAAGTTCGCCTATCTTTGCCATCTCATCAAAGGACCTGCCGTGGGTCATGACCCTGCGCAGATTATCGGCTTCTCCCGGGGTAAAACCTGCAATAGCCGAGGCAATTTCAATTACCTGTTCTTGAAATAAGATCACTCCGTAAGTTTTTTTCAGAATCGGTTCAAGCCTGGGATCCAGATACGATATATCTTCTTCCCCTCTGCGCCGTCTAATGAAAGGCTCTACCATGTCTCCTTTGATTGGGCCCGGACGAATAAGCGCTACACTTGCCACAATATCCTCGATATTGTCAGCACCGAGCCTTGCCTGGAGCCCTCTTTGGGCAGGGCTTTCTAATTGAAAGACTCCTACAGTGTCTCCAGATTGCAACCGCGTGAAAGTAGCTTTGTCATCCAGAGGTATGCAGTCGTAGTCTAGTCTGGAGTATGAAGAATCTCCGGGGCTAACAGCATCAGGCTTAGCGCCGTCAAGATTAACACAGCCAGAATTGATGTCACCTGGATTAGCGCCGCTGTTGTTGCTTGCCGGGCCGGTTGCCGGATTGCCTTCAATAAACCTGAGCGAATCTTCAACTGCCCCCAGGGTTCGCAAAGATAAAAGATCTATTTTGACAAGGCCTAAGTCCTCTACATCGTCTTTATCGAACTGCAAAATCTTGACTCCTTTTGCCGAGCATTCAAGTGGAGAAAGCCAGGTAACCGGATTTTCGGATATCACCACTCCACCTAAATGGGTGCCCAAAAATCTTGGAAATCCAGAAAGCCTGCCGGCTATTTCAATGAGGGTTTTGAGCCGCTTTTCTGGGATGTCCAGGCTTCTTAGTTCAGGCAATGACTTAAATGCCTCTTCGAGCATACATCCTGGAATATGGGGCAAGCGTTTGGCTATTATGTCAATCTCGTCCTGGGAATATCCCATTGCCTTGCCCACATCTCTTATAGACGAACGGCCCTGGAAGGTATTGTATGTAGCCACTGAAGCCACATGCTCATCGCCGTATTTCTTGTAGACATATGCAGTTACTTCGTCTCTTCGCCTGGCATCAAAATCAACGTCTATGTCAGGCTTTTCGCCCCGTTCAAGGCTCATAAACCTTTCAAATAAAAGGTTTTGGGCAATAGGGTCTACATCTGTAATTCCAAGGCAGTAAGCTACAGCAGAGTCTGCAGCCGACCCTCTGCCTGCATGACGTATGTTTTGGCCTGCAGCAAACTTTACAAGATCCCACACTACAAGAAAATAGTCTTCGTAGCCTAACTGGCATATTATGTTGAGTTCGTGATTAAGCCGCGTTGTCACCTTGGATGTAATTTTTCCATACCGGCGCTCTGCACCCTGGTACACCAGGTGGCGCAAAAAACATTTCGATGAATTGAAACCTTTTGGGTATGCAAATGCAGGAAAGTTCGGAGCCCCCAGGTCTATAGGACATTCACATTGCTCAGCAATAACCTGTGTCATACGGAGGCCTTCGGGGTAATATTTGTACTCTTCTTTCATTTCGCTTTCGGCTTTTAGATAATTTTCCGAGTTAAGTCGCCTTTCAGGATGAACATCTTCAAGTTTGGTCAGTGTACGTATGCAAGTTAAGATATCGTGGATTTGAAATTCTTCCCTGGTAGCATAATGTACGTTGTTTGTAACGACACAGCGCAAATGCAAATCCGCGGCCAATTCAGAAAGCGCCTTGTTTAAGCTCATAGACCCAGGAAGGAGGGATTCTGACATCTCAATAAAGAACGAATCTTGCCCAAAGATTCCCTTATAACTCTCAGCCACCTCTCTGGCTTCTTTGAATCTTTTTTGCAATATTAAAGACGAAATCAAGCCTCGCCTGCATCCTGAAAGAACAAAGAGCCCTTCTCTGTGAGATGCCAGGGTATCTAAATCTACCACTGGAAATCCACGCATGTTTTCCAAATGGGCCCAGGTTAACGCATCACACAAATTCTTGTAGCCGGTGCTGTTTTTGCACAGCAAAGTAAGGTGAAAGTTGCCTTTCATGGTCACCTCGCACCCGATTATAGGTTTAATGCCCGCCTTTTTTGCGGCCTTAATGAACCTTACAGCAGATGAAAGTTTATTATGGTCGGTTATGGCTATTGAATGCATGCCTAGCCTGGCTGCCCTTTCCACAATACCGCTTATGCTTGAAGCACCATCCAGAAAAGAATACGGGCTGTGTACATGGAGATGTATGAACATTGCCTAATCAAACACCCTGTAAAGGTTCCAATGCTTTTTATCTGAATATATCTCGTAAACTCCGCCTCCACTGGCCAGGACCCGGTAAAAAGTCTTTTCCTTTTCCTCGTCCCACCATCTGCCGGCTTCATTCCATTTATCTATGACGTCTTTTACATTTACCCATTTCTTTATCCAGAAAAATCGCTTTGGCTTTCCTTTTTCACAAACCACCAAAACAGGCTGATCCACTATTTTTGACATACGGAAACTTGCCCTCCTTCCGGATAAGGTTGCCAGATTCATTTATGCATCATGCAATCATTCAGGTGCCAAATAATCATGGGAATGAGACTAGCTTGCCGGTACTTGAGTTTTGTCAATCCTTACAGGATCCCAAAAAGCAAGCATTTTTTCACGACGTAAAATTTCAGGTTTGAAAGCACTGCTTTGCTTGTGTTTATCCTTAATTCCCCATACCAAAGCCGAATCTCCGTATTTTTCTTCTATACCCGTTAAAGCCAATTCCAGCGAAGCCGGGACTCGTGTTTTGGTATTGCTTCGGGTTTGTATCAATGACACCTGCTTTACCGGCACCCTGTCAATATCTTTAAATGTAAGTAAAACAGTTGAAGCCTGGCATAAAACCTCATGGGCCAATTCAAGTAGCATCTCTTCGAATAGTTTCAAGACAATAACTTGCAAAGATTCAAACCTGCACACAGGCCGGACCAGTTTCTTTTCCCGAACCACAGGCACGAAATTGCCTGATAAAGTTATGGTTAGATGCTTAAATCCTGTACCGTTTTGGATTAGTTCTTCTGATACTTCTTTTAGAGCAGGTTCCAGTATCTGCGGCGTTAAGATGGCCATAATTCCTTCAACGTTGATTGCTTTTTCAATATAAGGTTTTGGGTACAAAGGTTTCACCGGAAAACGGTCCCGGCCGTTTACCCAGTCAGTAACCAAATATGCCCAGTCGCCTATTTGAAAAGCAAGTTGGCTTGCCTTCATTTGCTGTAAATCTTTCAAAGTTTTAAATCCCAAAGCATACAGGTGAGATATTACGTCAGGTGGCAAGGGCCACAGGAAAGAAAGAGGCATACCGGCTGAATAAATACTTTCCTTTCCATGCTTTATGTCTACCAATACATAGTCTTCGCCTGTCTGCACATATCCCCAGGGCTTTTTAGACGATACTATTTTGCATTTTTCAAACAGCCTTTGAGCCATCCAGGCCGAAGAGGACTTTGCCAAAAATTTGGACCGGCTTTTTGTAACAACGGCCATGTGAAACATACCTTTTAGTAAGGTAATAATCTCGGGCAAGGGTTCGTCATTAGAAATCTCTGCAAAAACTCCACAACCTTGATCATCAGGTTCCACAAACGGGGTTATGGTTGCCAGAACATCAAGTATGTTCTTTAACTCCTTTGAAGTTGCATCATATACCGGAACTACCCGGCAAAGAGGCGACGCCAGCTTAGCCTGCCTTATGGTATCGCCTGGCCTTACCCCATCTTTGAATGCCTTTTCGTCACAGTCTAAAATGCTGTTTTGAAAAGATACAGCAACCGGAAGATGAGAATCAATCTTGCGATTAACCTTCTCCTGGTGTGCCCTTGCTCCTATGAATTTAAAGTAAGAGATATTGGACATGCGATCACCCGTTCGATAGAACACTTGTTTGGTTAAATAGTAGCCTCTTCAAAAGCTAAAGTCAAGAGAATTTAGGAGGAAAAACGGCCTTTTTCAACTTGACAGGACTAAGCCTGTAATCCCCAATTCCTCAAATGATGCCTGGGAGCAGATCATTGAACTGGCCGAATCCCCTTTAATCAACTTTCGCCTTTGCGGCCGGGGAAGGTTTTGGCTTTTCCGGCGGGTACCAGCTCGAATTCAATTTTTCCGCTTTTACCACTCTGCCTCCGCGTATATACTTCCTCGAGGTTTCAACCATGAAACCGCTACGCAGTTTGGGGGTGTTCTCTATGCCATCGCCGCCGAAACCGCCACCTGAATCCAGAGGCTGAGCCGGAATTTCTTTGACCACTTTAGGCTCAATTTCAATAACCATATCAGGATCTTTTTTGCCGAATACCTTGACAGTCAGACACCCATCCTGAGCTTGTATCTTCAGTATGCAAGGCACATCAGTAGAATTCTTCATCTTGAGATCCAAAATATCGAAGGCCACTGTGGCATCCATCCCAAGGGGTACATAACTTACAGGCATTCCGTGGTTATACCGCTCGACAATCTCAAAACCTGCCTTTAGCAGCGCCACGTATAATGTGGTAGAGACCTGGCACACTCCTCCCCCGTAATCGTCTACAACGCTGGTTCCTATGAACACGCCGGCTTTTCTGTAACCTCTTTCTTTTGACCTGGGCCCGGTAGTGTCATTAAAGGAAAGCACCTGTCCTGGATCAATGATAAATCCGTTAAAAACGCTGCCGGCAAGTGCTATATTATGTGCCCTGTCATTTTTGTCCTGATAATAAGTGGAATAAGAAGAGGCGACCTCAAGAGGAAGATGATCCTCCAGCTGCTCAGTAGTAATCTCCGGCTTTACATAAATAAGTGGCAGCTCGATCCGGCTGATGATATCAAACCATTTCCCGGTGTTAAAAAGAGACACCTCAAGCTCGTCAAGATTGACCAAAACACCGAGCCTGGAACCTGTCACCTCCACCCTGTCATCTTCGGTAACTTTGAAAGATGCATTCATTGGAGTCTGGTTGAAGCGGCCGGCTAACTCATTAAACCATGCCGACTTTTGCTCTTCGTCATCATACACAAGAAGCGGGTATTCTTTTCTCAAGATAAGCCACAAAGGGCGCCTGAGTGCCATTACAGTGCCTTCAATATCAGGGGTGATACCTGTAGATTTCAGCGGGAACTGCTCTGAATCTCCGTCTGCGCCTACAATCTCAATCTGGCGAGTATCCCAGGAAAAGGCTTCTTCCAGAGCGTATACTGCTTGTCTCATACTTAATCCACCCAGGCCAATGCCGCACACCCGGGTGCCGGGCCAAATCAACAGATAGCCGGGAAGCACTGCGGCAACTATCAAGGCAAGGGCCATAAGAATCCGGTAGTACTTCTTCATTGTCTCCTCCGAAACCGGCCTCATAGCGACCGGCCTGGGNNCTGTACTTAAAATAATCTAACCTGCAACCATTTCTTGTTCATATATATTCGCAGGCTTAGAAGAAAGATTCGGGTCACCTGGCCCAACCATAAGCAATCCTTGCAGGATATTTCTTGCTCTGGATAACCTTGATTTCACCGTGCCTACAGGGCAAGACATCCGCCTGGCTACCTCTTCTCCGGGGTAATCTAAAACATCGTGGAGCATTACTGCATCTTTGTAGTAATCCGGAAGACATGATATTGCTCTGAGTATTGTGTCTCTTCCATCCATAGCCTCTAAAGCATCCAGGGGCAACTCATTTTTATCATCTGGGAAATCAATCTGTTGCTCATCTCCGTCCTTGCTTACCATCGTCGGCCACGATACAGTAGGCACCTTTTTCTTTCTCATCATGTCTATGCAAATGTTAGTCGCCACTTTTCTGAGCCATCTTCCTAAAGAAGCATGTCCTGAATAAGTGCCAATTGATGAATAAACACGGAGGAATACCTCCTGGGTTAAGTCCTCTGCATCTCCTTTATTTTTCATGATTCCAAATATATGCAAGTAGATCTCGTTGGAATAACGATTGTACAGTTTCTCGAAGGCCTCTTCATCGCCTAAGGATATTTTTTGGGCTATCATCAAATCCCCGACAACCATACTGCAACCCTCCAGTTAAAACTTCCGTCATGAATAATGATAAGGCTTTCACGCCAAAGATTCGTCAGCCATCAGAGAAGATCGTCTGGGCATTTTGGCCTAGGCATTTTGAGAAAGTGCAGGTTTGAACTACATTACTGGAGGGTGCTTTGCAGGCTGTTTCAGAAAGCTTTCCTAATAGGAATGACTACTCTCAGGGATGTTCCATTCCCTGGTTCTGATGTTATTTCAACACTAGCCCCAAGGAGTTCTGCTCTTTCGAACATTCCAACCAGACCCATCTGGCCGGCTCTCACCAGGGAGCCGGGAGCCTGGGGAGGATCGAATCCCTTACCGTTGTCTCGTAAGTATATCTTAAGGGTATTGTCCTCAAATCCAAGGTTAAGTTCAATCAAACTCGCTCCTGAGTGTTTCACAGCATTGGAGAGGCCTTCCTGAACTATCCTGAATACAGAAGCTTCTACTTCCCGGGAAAGTTCCTGAATGTTGCCGGACACCCGAAATTTTACTCTGAAACCTTCCTCTTCAGCCTGATCACAAAGCCACTCACATGCTGAAACAAAACCAAAATCGTCCAGGACAGGAGGACGTAGATTCCTGGCAAATTCCCTCAAATCCGAAATGGCCTCATCTAAAAGCAAATCAATATCCAAAAAAAGATTCCGGCTGTTGTCAGGCAGTTCAGGCAGGCGAAGAGTTTTCTCAAGCAGATCAAGCCTCCTTCTAAGTGCAACCAGGTGCTGGATTGCCCCGTCATGGAGTTCCCTGGCTATCCTTGACCTTTCTTCCTCCTGGGCCAGATCTGCAACTGAAAGATATTCACGCATTGTCTCTTCCCGGTTTCTGGAAAGATCAAGTGCTTTATCTCTTTTTTCGATTTCTTCCTGGAGCCGCTTTTCGGTAAAAGTGTCCCGGGCAATTCCTTGATGTCTGAAAAGTTCGAATCCTTGATACACAAGGGAGGCCCTTACATCCAAATTTGTCATACGCCCGCTTTTTGCCTGTATGGCCCAAGAATACTCAATATGTTTTTCTCTGTTCTGTGCCGCATGCTTTACAGTAGACACTGTCCTTGCCCATGACTCAGGCGTTACGAACTCCCCAAAGTACTTGCCGCAAAGTTCCTCAGGATGATATCCCAACATTTGCACGCTTCTGGAGTTTACATAAAGGAACCTTCCACCCCTATCCAGCACGAAAACAAGATCGCCTGCATTTTCCATGAGCATGTGGTACCGCTCTTCTGACTGATTCAGGTTTTCTATCAGAGCAGATTTCGCGGCTATCATAGCCACCTGACTCCCTATAGCCATGATGAATTCCGTGCCTGTCTGAAAAAACGGAACATCATCTTTTCTGGCAAGTATCAAAAAGCCTGTTACTTCTTCACCAAGAGTCATGGGGACTATAGCTGCAGAAGAATACTCGAACTTTCCCAGGACCGAATCATTGTATCCTTTTGCAAGAACTAAAGGAGAAAAAGGTTTAAGCGCAGATTCAATCAGGCAAGAATCTGAATCCAATCGTAGTGTAATATCAGAAGATATCAGCAAATCATCATGGGCCACCGATGAAGCCACGTATGCTGATCTTGAAGAGGGTTCATAAAGCAAAATCGCAACTGCATCTATGGGAACACTCTTTAAAATGAGCCGGGCTATGTTTTCCAAAGATTCGTCCCGGGTAAGATTTCCCCGTGTGATCCTGCCCATTTCAAGGAGAAGGAGAGTGCCTGCTTTCCATCCGGGTACATCACCCAATGGATTTCACCTCAACATCATCCTACCTGATAATACCCTTCTGCAAACCTACCACCACAGCTTGAGTACGGGATGCGACACCTAGTTTCCCGAACACAGAACTGAGGTGAGACTGAATTGTCCTGGGGCTAATTCCCAACTCAAACGCAATCTCCTTGTTGGAAAAGCCTCTGGCTGCAAGTTTGAGAATCTCAGCCTCTCTCTCCGTTAGTACCCCAGATTCCCATTCAGGAGCGGACTGAGGATCGCCGGTAACTGAAGGAACCTGAGCCCCTGCACTCTCCGAAGATAATACCCCACCATCTGAACGGCCAGAATACCTGGCAATTCTAGCGAAGACTTCTCTGGCAACGGCCGGATCCAGTATACATTCACCAAGTGCAGTGGCCTTAACGGCCTGAATCAACTCTTCTGAACGGGCGCTTTTGAGTATGTATCCAGATGCTCCGTTTTCAATCAAGCGGGAAACATAAGCGAAATCATCATAGGCGGTCAGAGCCAGGATGAATATGCCTGGGTAACTGTCTTTTATCCTTTTCGTGGCTTCTATTCCGTTCATACGAGGCATTGATACATCCATAGCAACTACATCAGGGGAAAACTTTCCGGCCATTTCAACGGCTTCAAACCCGTCAGAAGCTTCCCCCACCACCTCAATGTCTGGTTCTTCCTCCAAAAGCCTTCTCGTGCCTTCTCGCACAAGAGCGTGATCGTCGCATAAAAGAACCCGTATCTTACTCTTGCTTTGCTCCTGTGAGGGCATTTTTCACCGCCTCAATAATACCTTTACTTGTGAAGGTTGCCCCCGAAACTGCATCGACGTTTGGATCTTGAGTCTCGACTATTGCATTGGATACTCCGGAAATCGCCGCATCTGCTATTCCGTCTGTTTCCCCGTGCTCCAGTACTTTTACTTCAGTAATTTTGCCACCTTGTACAGTAACAGATACCTTTATGGCACCAAACAAGCCCTCTCCGGTACCTTCGTAGGTTCCGTCTGCCAGTTTAGAAACATCTATGTTACCGGTGTCCATGGCAAAAGCCATTAGAGCATCTTTAACTGCATCAATTATGCCCTTGCTTGTGTAAGTAGCCCCTGACACTGCATCTACATCTACCGTTTGTTTCTCAATAATAGCATCGGGAACTCTTGAAATCGCCGCATCTGCTATACCCTCTGTTTCACTATGCTCCAGCACTTTTACTGCGGTGATCTTACCACCTTGTACAGTAACAGATACCTTTATGGCGCCAAACAGGCCCTCTCCGGTACCTTCGTAGGTTCCGTCAGGAATAGAGGCAATATCAATAACCGGTTCTCTCCCGGGGCCAACTATTTCCGAGAGAAAATCAAATGCTTTGCCGACTCCTCCCTTTACAGCTCCGGAAGATACGGTAGCACCGGAAATGCCATCTACACCGGCCGGGTTATCGATCCCGCTGAATTTGGACAAAAACACTTCGCTGTCAACACGGCTTCCGATGCCAGGTGTCTCTGACAAAGCAATAATTTTTACCTTACTTATCTTGCCGTCTGAACCGACGCCTACCATCATCTGGATAGGATTTGCACCGTATCCCTGGGATTCAACCTGCATGGCCGCGCCTACTACCTCTGCCCCGCTTTTCCCCAACCAGTAGACAGTCCCGTCTAGCTCTTGCTGCTCTATTGAAGAAGCTCCTGGAAGAACCTCCAGTGCCCCGTTCAAAAGGTCTTCCTCAGCACGTTTCTCAATTATGGGCTTGGTCTTAGCGTAAACCGCCGCCAATCCAAGACCTGACAATGCACATATAAGCGCCAGAATGAAACCTAGTTTGGCCACTTGTTTCATACCAGCCTACCCCCTCTGGATCACCAGCTCGTAAAACCCATGAATTATCATCTAAAATAATAACATATCAATGCTCATTTGTGCAGAAAGAGCAAAACTCAGGAATGAATTTGGGGCTTGCAGAAGAAAGCTCCTGGATATAGCCGTTTTCTAGTTCCAGATCGTATAATTCGTTTACAACCTCTTCATATTCTGCCCTGGTCAGAACTCTGTTGATCTCGGGGTAACTCTGGGCTTTGTGAACCGGGTAGTATTGGGCCATCAGGCTTACATAGGTGCCTTCAGGCAAATTATGCCTTATCCAACGCAAAATGCTTTTTGACTCCCGTACATGACCCGGAAGCACCAAATGGCGGACAATCAAACCTTTGAGAATAATACCATCTCGATCAAACTGTGGGGTGCCCACCTGCCGTGCCATTTCCAAAACTGCCTTTGATGCATGCTCAAAGTATGAAGGCGCCGATGAATATTTTAATGCAACATCATCTGAAAAGTACTTGATGTCAGGCAAATATACATCTATCAGATTCTCTGTAATCTTCAGTGTCTCCAGGGACTCGTAGCAGTTCGTATTGTAGACAAAGGGCACCCTTATTCCGATACCCCTGGCCAGTACAATAGCCTCCGCCACTTTATGGGCAAACTGAGTGGGAGAAACCAGATTTATGTTATGGGCACCGCGACGTTCTAACATAATGAATAAATTAGCAAGTTCTTCTACGCTGTACTGTCTGCCATGCCCTTTCTGGCTTATTTTGTAGTTCTGGCAAAACACGCAAGAGAGGTTGCATCCTGAAAAAAACACTGCACCTGATCCATTGGTACCGGATATGCAAGGTTCTTCCCAGAAGTAAAGATCAGCCATGGCTACTTCAGGTAAAACTCCTTTTCGGCAAAACCCAAATTCACCCTTGAAGCGATCAACATTACAGTATCGAGGGCATTGAGTACATCTCATAGGGTCGCAATCCTCCCTGCCATATGATCCGCTTTCGTAGCACACAGTTTCAATTATACCGCTTTTGGAGATTGTGGAGGATCTTATCTATGTCATCGTGAAACATATATCTGAACTCGCTTGTATAGGGATTCTTGAGACAAGGCCCACGTCTTTTAGTCGTTGGCAGACAAAGTGTTATGCTAAGATAGTGGACAACATCTGTAAAGCCGGGGCCTTAAGGAGCAGATTGCCCATGGGAACAATACAACTTGAGCACGGCATGGCAAAGTATATTGCAAACGGTCATATATACTATGTGAAACAGCATTTTACACCTTCATTGCTCCCTACTGATCCCCGCCATGCCCGCAAGTTTATTGTTCCTGAAACATTCTTCAGTTACGGCCCTATTGAAAAAATAGTCAGTCTTCTGGGCCTTGGAAGAGTTAATGTGGTATCAGTGAAACTTGCCCATGAAATAGACCTGAGCCCTGAAGAAACTGATCAACTTAAGAACCTTGTAGGCCCTGAATTTTATTTTTCAAGAGCCGCTTATCAATATACCAAAGATACCCTCCCTCTCAAGGATGCCGAGACTGCCCTGGGGTTTCAGGTTGTCTTTGATACTTTGGTCCGAAACTGGGACGACGGGGACAGGAACATCTGGATAGTCTCGGACATCCCTGTATGGTTTGATTTCGGAGCAAGCCTTGATCCCCGTTGTCAGAATATCTACAGATTCCTCCTGAAGTTGCAAGAAACAGCTGAAGCAGGGCGAGTATCATCAATCAAACGTTACTTTCAAAACTACTCAAGGCGCCGGGGGAGAATCCTCAGGCAAGCCATAAATGTCTTGAAAAACATTTCACTTAGCGAAATCAGGGCCATCGTACAGGTAGCCGAGGACGAATTTGCCGGCTTTTTTGCAGAATACCTTGCAAAAAACATTTCCCAAATCTCAGAAGATGTTGATATAATTAGAGGAGCATTTCTAAGTCAAGAAGCCGGAACAGATAATTTGCTTGGTTTTGAACCTATGCCCAGAGACACTTTTTGGCGTCAGATAAAATAGGCTTATACTACTGTGAACAATACTCGCCGTGATCGGGGGAAACTATTGGCTAAAAGGCGCGAGTTTCGAATAGATATGCACGTACACTCAATGTACTCCGGAGAATCCCTGGCAGACCCCAAGGATATTTTGGAATCTGCCCTGGACAGGGGCCTTGATGGGCTTTGTATTACTGAACATGGAAGCCTGTATGCCAGCCGCCCATTCGAAGAACTGAAGAAGCAGTTTCCGCTGGTTATATTCAGAGGAGTAGAGCTTTCAACCGATGCAGGCCATATGCTTGTATATGGAATTGAAGATTCTGTTTGGAATGACTGGGGAAAAGGCAAACTCTGCAACGCTCAGGAATTGGTAAACCTGGCGAGGCATCTTGGGGGCCTGGCCATACCTGCACACCCATGGCAAATTGCAGGAGGGGCAGGTAACCAGGACGGAGTTCAAATCTCTGTAGACGATCGAATCACTGATCTTAAACATCTGGCGGCCATCGAAGTGTGTAACGGTAAACAAGCGAAAAACCCGGTAATATGCGAAATCCTGGGTGCTTTCGCCAGGCAAATGGGGCTTGGGAGAATAGGCGGAAGTGATGCCCACGTCCCGGAACATGTAGGCCAGGCATATACTGTTTTCAGGACTCCTATCTACCGGCCTGAAGATCTTATTAATGCCCTCATATCAAGTATTTACTACCCACAGAGTTCTTTTTAAGGTAACAATCTAACCAAACACTTTCCCGGTTACAAGATTTCTACTCATTTTCGGTCAATTCTTAATTAGCAAGGGATCAAATATGATTATATGGTTTCAGTTTTGGTTTTGCTGCAAAACTTGATTGAGGGGAACTGCGTGTGAGGACATCAAAGGTCACGGTCTTGACCATGGCAGCCACTTACATTGGTACAGTCGTAGGGGCCGGTTTTGCCTCAGGTCAGGAAGTTTTGCAGTTTTTTGGCCTGTTCGGCCCCTTGGGAATACCTGCAGTAACCGTAGCGGTTCTTGGTTTCTTCGTGTTTGGATACGCGTGTATGGAAATTGGAAGACAGACCAAAGCATCATCCCACCAACCTGTTCTCCGAAAGGTAGCAGGCAAAACCATCTCTCGCCTTCTGGACTTCGTAACAACATTTTTTCTTCTCGGTGCATTATCTGCCATGATTTCCGGAGCCGGTTCTGTCATCAGCCAGGAATTCGGGCTCCCCTGGTTTGCAGGGGCCTCGGTTATGGCGGTTATCACTTTTGTGACCGTGTTGACAGGGCTTAAAGGCATCACATATGTAATTAGCTCTATTGTTCCTTTTCTCCTGGGCGGCGTCTTTCTCATATCAATAGCCGTGATCTGCAGAAACGGGCTGCACATAGGCCTTCCGCCAGAAGGTTACGAACCGCCTGTAAAGCCGTGGTTGCTTTCAGGGCTTAACTATGTATCTTATAATATTCTCATATCAGTTCCTGTCCTGTCTGCCCTTGGAGCCACAGCCAATTCCAGGAATGAAGTCTTCAAAGCATCAGGCCTTGGAGCATTGGGGCTGGGCCTTGGACTGTTATCTGTATACCTTACCATAACATCATCGTTTCCCTATATTGTGAACTACGAAGTACCCCTTGCCAGGCTGGCTTCAGACATGTGGGCATTTGGAGGCCCTTTTTACGTCACGATTTTTATGGCCGAAGTTTACACAACAGCTGTGGCAAACCTCTATGGGTTTTCAGCCAGGTTCAGCCGGCCCGGAAGTATCAGATTCAAGGCCACCGCACTCATTACCTCAGTGATTGCCCTTTGGGCGGCTTCTGCAGGGTTTTCCACTCTCGTAAGAATCGTATATCCGGTAAGTGGCTGGGCAGGAACGGTTTTCGTCTGCAGCCTGGCAGTATACCTGGTAAGGACTCTCCTTTCCGGGCAGGGCAAGTAAAAAGGGGCCCGGTTCTCAGGGCCCCACTATCTGTGCTGACTAATTCACTGTCATAAAACGCCTCTAAATGTCACGGGCCTACTTTCCTCCGAATCCCACCGGAACCTTAAGCTCCTCTATTCTTGACCCATCCTTTGCAGAATAAGTAACTCCGATAATAGTCCCGTAAGGACTGGTAGCAGGCTCAAGATCCATCCAGAACTCAAAATACCCCCATCCTGGAGCGGACTGGGAAGCCGTAGCCTGCTGAATTCCCAGTACATTGTGTCCATCCTCAACTTCTATGATGAACGTGGCTTCAAACACGCTTGCAAACCCTACCATTTTTACTCTCTCAGTAAGAATTGAACCTCTTTCAGGCCTGAGCAGAATTATGTTCTGGTCCTGCTCAACAGTGGCAAGAGGAGCGTGAATAACCTCGTCACCGCTTTTCCCCGGGACAATCAATCTAACACTCATGTCAGCCTTCTTGGAAAGGGTGAACCCCTCGTACGGGTAGCTGACAACCTGGGCTGCACTTTCTTCAGGAGGAACAAGTCTTACATCAATAGCCAGATTCCCTGCTTGGAGTGATACATTATCCAGATCCAGCCTGTACCCATCTGTGGGCCTCTCGCCTGCCATTACGACAAGAATAACCCTGTCACCCCGATCGAACAATATGGCTGCCGGTTCTTTGACTTTTGATAGATCGTTGAGCCACCCGGCGAGCTCTTCATCACTAAACCCAGCTGAAACCGCGGGAGGCAGTTCTTGGATTTGGCCGATCAAAGCATCCATATCCGCAGAATATACATGCTTCGTGCTTTTGTCTACAAACATGAGGTATTTGCCCCTGGCATCGTAATATACTTTTTTATCGCCTGAGTAAAATACATACTCAGCTTCAGTCTCACTCTTTAGATCTTTGGGAGTCTTAACGGCTTTTGCTGATTCAAAAGCTTTCAAAAACTCTTCCGGGTTTTCTATTTTGATCTTGTTCCCGTATCTATCGCCCACATATAAATCTAAATCTGCCTTATCCAAGCCTGCAATAGAAACAAGGCCCTTTGCGCCACACCCTGTAACGAACAAGGACATAACCAGCACCAAAATCAGAAAGAGCGGCCAGGGCCTCCTCGTTAATCTCATGATCATCCCTCCCCGTGATTTTCACGGACTTTTGTTGGTATCTTCCAGATCGATACTTCCCGGTTGATTCACAACCTTATTCTTCGAGACGTATCTTATTGCCTTTGAGTTTCGTTCCCCCGTCATCAAAAATATACCATAGCCCCATTGTCTCCCTTTTGCGTTGCTTGACCATTACCTTTAGACAGGGTATCTTAACTGAGGGCGGTACTTGGAAAGAGAGTGGTTTTTTAGATGGCAAAGTCAAAAGCATCGGTTCTGATGCTTCCTATGAGCCTGGATATTGGCGGCGCAGAAACACACGTAATAAGCCTGGCAAAAGGCATTCAATCACTGGGCTGGCAAGTATATGTGGCCTCGAACGGAGGCCAAAGGGTACAAGACCTGAATGAAGCCGGAATTCCACATTTTGCTGCTCCGCTGCACTCGCGTTGGCCTCTCAATATGGCCCGGGCATACCGGATCATATATGACATAATCAACACTCACAGGGTGGACCTAATCCATGCCCACGCCCGAATACCGATTTGGATTTCTGAAAAGATTGCAGTGAAAAAAAGCATACCCCTGATAACCACATACCACTATCCTTTTAAGTCAGGATTTCCGTGGGTGCATTTTAGCCGTCAGGGTAATAAAACAATAGCAGTCAGCGAAGTGATCAAGGAGTACATAGTCCGAGAGTTCGGTTTTGATCCCGAAAAAATCACTGTGATTCCCAACGGCATTGACGTTGAACTTTTTCATCCGGAAAACGGCCTCAGGAAGGCAAAACTCCGTGAGAAAATGGGTATATCCAGGAATACAGGCCCTGTACTTGCATATGCATCCAGGCTGGAAGGGGATCTTGCAAACGCCGCCTTAGTGGCTCAAGATGCGGTTTTCAGTCTTTCCCGGAAATATCCTGGCATAATGCTGCTTGTTGCAGGTGACGGCAAGGATTTTGATTCGGTAAAGGCCAGGGCACACGAAATTAATAACGCCAATGGAAAAGAAACCGTTCGCTGCGTGGGTTTCGTCCTGGATACCCCTTCTTTGTATGCGGCTTCAGACATTGTGCTTGGAATGTCCAGGGTTGCCCTGGAAACCATGGCCACAGGCAAACCCGTCATAGTATTCGGGCCCGGGGGGGTATTTGGCCCGGCCTCACCCGAAAACGTCAGTGTTCTTGAAGAAAGAAACTATGTCTCCCTGAATGCTCCCTACCCTCCTACTTCCCCTGCCCTGAGCAAGTTTATCGAGGACCTGATCGAAAACCCTCAGAAGCGGGCCATCCTTGGCGATTTTGGCCGCCAGACAGTTGTAGAACAGCATTCTGAAGAAAGCGTTGCCCGAGCCACAGAGCGGATCTATTGTGAACTGCTGGAAATATAGCCCCCCTGCAGGAACTCAAACCGGTTCCGTGCGTCGAAATATATGAAGGCTTCGCTTTTGGCCTTGACAGTCCGGTAAAGTACCTTTTTTCTTGGGAGGTCTCTAATGAAATACTTAGCTCACTACAAATCAGCCAGGCATACATTCATCACACAAAGAGCCGGTAAGAGAAGAAATCGCTGTATGACTCTTCTCCTTGCACTGGCCTTTCTCGGAGCATGGCTTAGTCCCGTTGCCGGTGCCCTTGCCGGGCGATCAGAGAACATACAAGACCCTGTTGCCCTTGGTTCCTTAGATGGAGGGCATGTTTTGAAGCCCTTCAAATTCATAGTTGCCACTGACAGTCACCTGGGTTCAGGACAAGGAAACAAGAACTCAGCTCTGGCCTTCCAAGACATATTAAAGCGGCATTCAGACGCTTCTTTCCTAATTCACATGGGCGATATTACTGAAACCGGCGCAACCGAAGAATATGAATTGTTCAAGGGCCAGGCATCTAAACTGTCCTTTCCAGTCCTTGCCACCATGGGAAACCACGAAGCCCGGTGGCAGGACCCACAAGGAGCACAATTTCGGAATTACCTTGGGCCGTCAACATTTTCTTTCGATTACGGCCAATGGCATTTCATAGTCCTAAATACCAGCTACCCGGAACAAGGCCATGGAACAGTGGACCCGGCGGTTCTTTCGTGGCTGGAAAAAGATCTGGCGTCTCAATCCGGCAATAAGCCCGTAGCCATCTTCTCGCACCATCCCCTGCTCTACCAGGCAAGGAACTTTCAAGACGCAGATGATGCGNNTGAGCAGCCATCTCACGTTGAGTCCCTTCTCGGCCGGGTGACAGCCAAGGCCATGGATTCCCTTAAGAATCCTATAAAAGAGTTTTCCGTTGAAGTTCAAGACGGCATTTTGAAGGGTACATTCTCTCTTTCCCACGCCGGTTCTACCTGGTTTCAAATCGACGGTGGCCACTACAACGAACTTGGCGAAAAAGGGCCCGGGATTCATCATGAGTTCTCAGTCGATATTTCAGCTCAGGCTCCGGGAACCCATACGTTAAGACTCAAAGTGGCAGGGCCGGATGGCCTGTATATCGAAACATCGGAGTTTCAAAAAGATACTGCAAAGATGGTGGTATGGAAAAAGGAACTTGGGAGCGCCCTTACCGGCCGGTTGCTTATGGAAGAACCGTACAGGGTGATTGCGGGCACCGGAAACGGCCGTGTTTATTCCATAGACACCAAGAGCGGTGGCATCATGTGGGAATATGATGCCGGTGCTCCATGGGGCGGCGGTGCTATTGACGATCAAAGATTGTACTTTGGGACAAGTGCCGGCGAAATTCATTGCATAGATAAGAACACAGGCATCATTAAATGGAAAACGGCCCTTGATCCTCAGGGGTTTACAGAACCACCCCTGGTCCACGGAACCTCCGGAAGAAAACTTTTGTACATAGGTTCCTCATCGGGCCATTTGTACGCGGTAAACCCGGTAAACGGCAGAAAAGAGTGGGTTTATTCAGCCTCAGGAGCTATAACCAACACTCCTTCAGCAGGCCTGGGAATGGTGTTTTTCGGAGCGTGGGACCAGACGTTTTATGCACTGAAAGCTGGCACAGGCCAGGAAGTATGGGCCAAGAAACTTGGCAGGCAGATATATTACTCGCCTTCAGGTAATTGTCTATTTGACAAAAATATTGTTCTAACAGCCACTCCTGCTGATAACCACAGTGGGGGGAGCTTTTTGTACGCTCTGGACCCCTACGATGGCCGTGAAGTCTGGAAAGGGATAAACTGGCGCACTTTTCTTGAACCGTCCTTGCCACTTTATTCTCAGAACAAACAGGCCCCAGCCGGGCGCCGGTACACATTGGTGCCTGACTCAAGCGGACGTATCACTTCGTACTATACAGACAATGGGGAGATTCCATGGCACGTGCAAGGATATTCTTCACTATTTTCAGGAGTACCTAATCTTGACGGAATTTATGTAACCGGAGGCGCCCGGGGCGTTTTGGCAATACATGCAGGAAGCATGCAAGTAGATTATAAAGTCAGAGACACATTTTTATTTGTGGACCCTCTGGTTGTAAGGGTAAGTACTGCAGGCACACCAGGCTACCCTGAGTACTTTGTGGTTCAAGGAGATAACAAAGGTACCCTGTGGGCGATCAGAATTCCTATTTCTCCCCGGTAATATAATCGTATCCTGACTCTAAAAGGCTTTCCGGGGCCCCCGGGCCCCGTTATTTTTTTATCCTGGTTCCCGGCCAACAGTGAGACTCAAACCTGATTTACGGGAATCATATGGGAAACAGCCGCCTTTTCTATGGGGCAAAGTTCCAATTCGGAGGTTATTGTATGGCACGACTCTCGTTTCAAAAGCCGTCTAAAGTATCAATCGTGGGCACAGGGCTTGTAGGAGCTACCTATGCTTACACCCTTCTTCTCAGGGGAACAACCGATGAGATTTGCCTCATTGACAAACATCGGGAAAAAGCTCTAGGCGAATCAATGGATCTCAATCACGCCATGCCCCTTGTGGAACGCACAAATATCTGGGCGGGATCCTTGGATGACCTGGTAGACTCGGACTTGATAGTAATTGCAGCCGGGGCCTCGCAAAAGAGCGGCGAAACAAGAATGGATCTCCTTGAAAAAAATGCACAAATTGTAGGCGATATAGCAGAGAAAGCAGGGCGTTTATGTCCTGAATCTATCATTTTGGTTGTAACCAACCCGGTGGATGTGATGTCCTACGTTGCCCTTGAACGTTCAGGCCTATCCCCGGAAAGAGTAATAGGCTCTGGAACCGTTTTGGACACGGCACGTCTTCGTTATGTCCTTGGCGACGAACTGGGCATAGACCCTAAGGGTATCCATGCGTCTGTAATAGGGGAACACGGAGATTCAGAGATCGTAGCCTGGTCGCGAGCTACCATTGCCGGAACGTCCCTTGAAAACTGGATCCAGCTTACTGAGGCCCACAGGGAAGAAGTTTTTTTGGAAGTTCGTGATGCTGCATATGACATTATCGACCTCAAAGGTGCAACTTACTATGCCATTTCCATGGCCATGGCCAGGATAACCGAAGCCATTATCAAAGATCTCCGGAGCGTTTACTCGGTTTCTGCATACCTGAACGGTGAATACGGGGTAAGCGGAATATACCTGGGCACTCCGTCAGTGGTAGGAAAAGAGGGGATACTGAGGGTGATTGAACTCCCCCTCTCTGGCCAAGAACTTAAGGCATTCAGAAAATCAGGTGAAACTGTCAAAAAAGCCATAAAGAGTCTTGGCCTGAAACCTGCGCTTCCTTTGGCCCGGAAGTACCGGGAAGCCGCTGGATTTCACTTCTCAACTGAACTTGATGCCGGTATTTGTGAAGCCCGCGAGGAATCGACCGCTTTCCTGAAGAAGCCCAAGAAACCCGTCCCAATCAGAACACAGCGGGTGTAAAGGTACAAGGAACCCATTAAGAAACATCAAGGGTTTCCACGAAAAACTGCGCTATTAGCGGCCCCTCTCAGGGTATCTCGGAGAGTGGCTTATGGTAATGCTTGAGTAAACAAGATTAGTCTCAACAAGTTCGCCGTCCCGGTACTTTTTCGTAATTTCAGCCCTGGGAACCACCACCGTCACTTCAAAAGGCACGTCTAACAAGATCTCCCTCTTGACTCTAATGGCAAGATCTTGAAGCAACAGGTAGACATCGTCTGAAGTACCCAGGCCCTTCTTGCCACCCATGGGAAAGCTTGCCACACTGGTTGCTGCAGTGGTTTTACATGGATAGTACCGGCTAGTCCAACCGTGCCTGCAAACCCCATACTTGTCTCTGGAACCAAACCTGCCGGCCCATTTCTGCCTAATCCAATCCCAAAGGCTCACCACATAACCTCCAATAGCACTTTCTACCATGGAGGTTATGTTTACTATCTGGATTGTGTGCAGTAAAGCAAAGTCAAAAATCTTTGCGAGATACAACCAATAGCGATTACGTTACCTAAAACCCGGTAGCCTTCTTCAATGCCTGGGTCAAGTCGGCGATAAGATCATCTACATGTTCCAACCCTACCGACATTCTGACCAGGCCTTCAGCAATACCGGCTGCATGCCTGGCTTCAGGAGTCATTGGCGAATGGGTCATTGACGCGGGATGCTCAACCAAAGTGCTTGTTTCACCAAGGCTCACTGCAAGATGGCATAGCCTAACCGAATCCATAAGAGTCCTCCCTGCCTCAAATCCGCCCTTAAGTTCGAAGGCAATCATCCCACCATTACCGGACATTTGCTTCCTGGCAAGCTGGTGCTGAGGATGGGACTGAAGGCCTGGATAATATACTCTCTCAACCCCCTTGTGATTTTCCAAAAACTCAGCCATCACAATGGCGTTTTTCTCATGCTGCTTCATCCTTACAGGAAGAGTTTTGATGCCCCTTAGTATGAGCCATGCATCAAATGGTGAAAGGATTCCACCTATGTCTTTTTGAGTGGTTACTGCCACGTTCTCAATAAACTCTTTTTCCCCCACTGCAATACCTGCAATAAGGTCTCCATGCCCGCCAAGATACTTGGTGGCACTGTGTACCACTACATCAATCCCCCATTCAAGGGGCCTTTGGAAAACCGGGCTCATGAAAGTGTTGTCAACTACGGTGGTAATCCCATGCTTTTTTGCAATAGAAGCTATAGTCTCCATGTCTACCATTTTTAAGACCGGGTTAGCAGGCGACTCAAAGTATATAAGTTTGGTGTTTGGTTTTATAGCTTCTTCAACCTTCTCAGGCTCAGAGCAGTTAACCAGGTCCACTTGCACCCCGAATCTTGCCAAAATTCCGGTAAGAAATGCAAAAGTGCATCCATAAACGCATTTGTCTGCAACAATGTGGTCGCCGGCACTGGCAATAGCCATAACAACCGCAGATATAGCTGCCATCCCTGAAGAAAAAGCCAGCCCTCTTTCTCCGTTTTCAAGTGCGGCCACACTTCTTTCCAGAGCAGCAGTTGTGGGATTCCCCAACCTTGTGTAGATATATCCTTCACGTTCTCCCCTGAACCTGGCTGCCCCTTCTTCTACGTTCGGAAACACAAAAGTAGAGGTTTGATAAATGGGTGAAACAATTGAACCTGTAAGAGGATCCGGCTCCTGTCCTATATGAGTTGCTTTGGTCTCAAGTCTCATACCATCTTTATCCATGAATTACGCCTCCAACACAAGAACTTAACGACCACACTATAAATTATTCTCCAGACTTACACAGTTTTCCCTTGAATGAGAGCCAAAAAGCATGTGCAGTCCATTCTAACCTCGCCAATAACCATCTTTGTCAACGCATCCTGCACCCAATACAATCCGGTTCAGTACCTGACCCTGGCTGTACCTGCACCCCTGGACACGAGTCTTTCCTTAATGCGGTTTGCCTCATCAAAAAGAAGCCTGTCATCATACACAAGGACTTTTCCGTCCTTCTTCTTGAAATCCCCTCCAACAAGCACATCCCTTACATTCCTGGCATCGGCAGAGTATATTATCGCAGCAAGAGGATCATATACAGGCCATGTATGTGCCATGCAGAGATCCCATACCACCAGATCAGCCTGATAGCCTGGTNNCAAGACAGTCTTTAGCCAGGAGCCCATATAGCCTGGCTTGTTCCAGGGGATTGAGAGTATTGGAGCTTGCAGCTCCATCTGTGCCAATACCCACCCTTAACTTCCCGGCCCCTTTCCTGGAAAGGTTTTTCCGTGTTTGGCTACCTGCAGTCTGTCCTGCCGGAGTACTGGATATGCTTTCCCCGTTTATGCTCTCCCATTGGAACCGGTATAGATTTCCAAAGCCAGATGACAGTTTTAGATATGTTTTAGGTGCTACTGCAAACACTGAATCCTTTCCAAGAAGGCCAAGCTCTTGTTCTTGAACCCAAATTCCGTGGGCTATGATACAGGGAATTTCAAGGAGCCCCGCTTGCTTTAGTCTGAGAAACGGAGTCTTTCCATATTGAAGAATGCTTTCTTGTACCTGTTTTTCAGTCTCTGAGACATGAATATGCACTCCAACGCCCAGTTCCTCAGCCCGTCCGGCACAAGCTTCCAGAACAACCTCCGGACATGTATAAGGTGCATGAGGCCCTATACGCATTCGTACGCGGCCATTTTCATTCCGGTTTGTGCTGTCGATAAGTAAAGATGCGTTATCAAGAGCCTCCTGCCAGTCAGGTGCCATGCCGAAAATTGTGGGGGCAATATCAGCGCGAATCCCCGCTTCCATGGCTGCACTTGCAATCTCCTCACTGAAGAAGTAATGGTCGCAAAAGGTTGTAACCCCGTAATCTAACATCTCATAAATTGCCAGCATTGCACCAATACGAATATCACCGGGAGTAAGGGTGCTCTCAAAGGGCCAGATTTTTGCGTTAAACCAATCTTCAACACTCACATCTTCTGCAATTCCTCTGAGAATTGTCATAGGACTGTGAGTATGCAAGTTCACCAACCCCGGGCTGATAAAACATCCCCTGCAATCTCTAATTTCTGTGGCCTGATCGTAGGCCCGGGCGCCAATCCCAAGATCAGTCTTTGAAGGGAGTACACTCTTAATTACACCTGATTCAATCAACATGTCGACTGGGCCCTGAAGGCTCCCGTCACGCCCGATTACTTTGGCGTTTACCAGCAGCACATTTCCCGGCATTATTCCCGGCCTCCTTGCTCAAGGGAGGTAACTGCATCGAAAATCAGTTCAATGAATCCTTCCCTGTCCAGCCCTAAAGCTACGTCACAGTTAGCCTTCCGTCCAGTGGTCCCCCTGAAATCAACCACAGTCCTGCCAAGGGTAAACTCGCCTGACGTTTCAATAGACACGTTCAGACGCTTGGTCGAGACAATATCAGGTTGCAAAACAGAAGCTACTGCAACTGCATCGTGAATTGGATTACCCTTAAACTGCTTGCTGTAGAAAATGGCGTAAAAATCCATGAGTTCAGCCAAGGCCTTGCCTACCCTGCCCAACTTACGCAAAACTTCAATTTCGTCTGGATATATAAGGGCTTTATGGGTTACATCAAGGCCTATCATGGTAATCGGCACTCCTGATTCAAAAACTATTCTTGCAGCCTCAGGATCAACCAGGATATTGAACTCTGCAGCAGGAGTCCAGTTACCCTCCAGGGCAGCGCCTCCCATTAGGGCTATGCGTTCTATTTTGGCTTTTATCTCAGGTTTAGCCAAAAGGGCTATGGCAATATTCGTCAGGGGCCCTGTAGGGATCAAGGTGATTTTCTCTTTGGAATTCATGAGAGTCCCGGTTATGAGGTCAAAAGCAGAACGGGCTGAACCTTTGAGCCCGGGCTCACCCAGCTCGGTCCCGTCCAATCCGCTTTTTCCATGAACACTCGGGGCTATGGTCAGCGGGCGAAAAATAGGTTCATCGGCTCCTCGTGCCACCTCAACACCGGCACCTATAAACGACAAAAACTTCAGTGCATTTCTATAGGTGTTTTCTCCTGTACTGTTTCCGGCAACAGTAGTCACACCCAATACGTCCAGTTTTCCGCATCCAAAGGCCAGGGCAAGGGCTACTGCATCATCGTGGCCAGGGTCACAGTCGATGATGACAGGTATCTTTTTCTCAATCATTTGGAAAACCTCCTGGTCTTGATTTGACGGCCTGAGTACACTGCAAGGGCAACAAGTGTCAATACATACGGGATCATCTGCACAAACTCCCCGGGAACTCTCAGGCTCTGCATATAGTTTGACAAGGCATCGGCAAACCCGAACAAGAGTGAAGCAATGAGTACTCCAATTGGGTGCCTCCGCCCGAGGGCTTCGGCGGCCAGTGCAATAAAACCCCTGCCTGATGTCATGTTTCGTGAAAACCAGCTCACGTATCCCATGGAAAGGTGAGCGCCTCCCATGCTTGCCAGGGCACCGCTTATTGCCAGAGCTACGAACTGGACTCTGTGAACCGAAATTCCAACTGAATCGGCAGCATCAGGATTCTCGCCTACAGCCCTGAGCCTTAATCCAAAGGATGTCTTGAAGAGCAAAAGATAGACCATTCCCACAGCAATGAGAGCCATGTAAGTCAGGGCATTCTGCTTGCCAAGGATAGCCCCCAGAACAGGAATATCCTTGATTATTGGGATCTGCCATTCAGGTATTACCTTGCTTGCCAGTGAACTGGAGACTCCTTTGTCGTGGGCTACTACATAGAGAAGAAACACTGTTCCCTCGGCAGCAAGAAGGTTAAACGCAATCCCGGCCAAAATCACGTTGGTTTTTAACTTAAGATGGAAATACCCAAGCAATAGCCCTATCAGAGACCCTGCAGCCATGCCTGCCAAAAGGCCAATCCAGGCCGACTTGGTAAAGGCAGAAACCACCACACCTGTAAGAGCAGATGTAAGCATTATTCCTTCCAAAGCAATGTTTACCACTCCAGACAGATCTGCTACCACTGCCCCTAGGGCTGCAAAAAGAATAGGCGTGGTCACTCGCAATATTGAAGCGGCAAAGGAAGGAGAGAAAATTGCTCTAAGAAGCGGATGCACGTTGCTTCACCTCTTTTAGCACCAGGCGATGTTTGTAACCTGCAAGAAAAGCTTCGGCTGTCACCAGAAGAATAATCACAGCCTGTATAACCGAGACCATTTCAGCTGTAACATCAGAATACATTGCCATAACATCAGCGCCGACACGTAGATATGCAAGGAAAATTGCAGCTACAGGTACCAAAAGAGGATTGTTCTTAGACAGAATCGAGATAATGACTCCGTCAAACCCGTACCCCGGGCTTGCCAACCACTGGAAACGCCTGTAGATTCCCAACATCTCAACGGCGCCGCCAAGGCCTGCCACAGCCCCGGCCAGCACCTGTATGGACAATATGACAGTCAACACAGGAATGCCCGAGTACCGGGCGAAGCTGATATTCTGCCCTGTCATTCTGGCTTCATATCCTTTGCCTGTCCTGTAAAGAAAATAATAGCAAAACACAACGGTCAAAAGCAGAACAAACACCCCTGCATGAAGCCGGGTATTCTCAGTAAACCGCGGTAACCAGGAACTCTCCCGCAGTGGAAAAGACACCAGGGCACCAACTGATTGATCCCGCAAATGATAGGTTATTAAGTACATCCCCAGTTTGAGAAACACATAGTTCAGCATCAATGACGATACCAGTTCCGAAGCATTCCAGCGGGCTTTAAGAAACCCGGGGATAAAGCCTCCAAGTGCCCCGGCTGCCATTCCGGCTGCAAGACATACTATGGTGTGTATGACCGGAGGTAAATTCAAATGAATCCCTGCTGCGGTGGCAGCAACAGCCCCTATGAAAAACTGGCCTTCTGCACCCAGATTAAACTGGCCGGCAGAGAATACCAGCGAAATGGCCAGGCCCGAAAAAGTAAGCGGAATAGCTGCTTCCAGGAAAGCGCCAAACCGCCTAATGGTCGTAAATGGGCCTTTGAGGAAATACCCGAATGCCTCAAAAGGCGCCTTGGAAACCATCGATGTAACAGTGAACCCGATGGCCAATGCCACACCAATAGCCAATCCGGTTCTTAGCAGTTCAAACCATGTATCTCTTCTCATTGGCCGGCCTCCCCCATCATAGAAACCATTAGTTCCTGAGGCTCCTGGCGTTTCAGGCCAAGCATGTAAAGTCCCAGTTCCTCTTCGGTTACTTCTCCTGCTTCATCGAAATATGCAACGATTTCCCCTTCGTACATGACACATAACTTGTTGGAAATACCCATAACTTCTGTAAGGTCTGCTGATACCAGGAGAACCGCGGACCCATTTTCTGTGGCTTCAACAAGATACCGGTGAATAGACTCTGTGGCTCCTACGTCAATACCCCTGGTAGGCTGATTGGCTATTATCACTTTGGGATTGGTGGAAAACTCCCTGGCTACAACAACCTTCTGTATGTTGCCTCCTGAAAGAGTGCTCACCGGCTGGCGAGGTGAAGTAGCCTTTATCTCGAATCTCTGAATAAGCTTTTTACTGAGATCAGAAATCGCCTTGAGGTTCAGGAACGGCCCGTTTTTCAGGGGTTGTTTCTTGTATCCCGTAGATATCAGGTTCTCAGATATTGAAGCCCTGGATGCCACTCCAAAAGTCATTCTGTCTTGAGGAATGTGAGATAAGCCGAGGTTTCTCACTTCTTCGGGACTTTTTCCTGTAGCTTTTTGCCCACAGATTTCAACTTCCCCGTCACTGCACATTGACAATCCTGTAAGAACCTCCACCAATTCTACCTGGCCGTTTCCTTCAACCCCTGCAATTCCCAAAATCTCACCGGATTTGACCTTGAGGCTTACATTCTTCAAAGATTCTTTATCGTCCTGAACATAGTTAAGATTCTTGACCAAAAGCCGGACTTCCTGTGATCGGCCAGGTGAAATCCGGGGACGGGATAACTTGAGTTCAACATCACGGCCAACCATCATCTTTGAAATATCCTCCAGGGTGACATTGGCTGTATTAACAGTCCCGACAACCTTGCCTGAACGCATCACTGTAATTCTGTCAGATAGATGCTTTACTTCCCGCAGTTTGTGAGAGATGAAGATGATTGTGTGGCCCAGTTCCTTAAGGGATTTTAGAGCAACAAACAGCTCACCGGTTTCCTGAGGAGTTAAAACTGCAGTAGGTTCGTCCAAGACCAGAATATCAGAACCACGCATCAGGGCTTTTAGGATTTCTACTTTCTGCTTGGCCCCTACAGGCACATCCCTTACTTTTTCAGCAGGACTAACATTGAGCCCGTATTTTTTCCCGAGTTCCAAACATATTTCTTCTGCTTGTTTTCTGTCGAACCAAACCCCTTTCCTGGGTTCTTCCCCCAGTACAATGTTCTCAGCAACAGTAAGTGACGAAGCCAGCATGAAGTGCTGGTGTACCATACCTACCCCGTACTTGATTGCCTGGTCAGGCGAAGTTATTCGTACTTGCTCACCCTTTATCAGAATATGCCCTTCGTCCGGTTTTTCCAGGCCAAACAGGACTTTCATAAGGGTTGTCTTGCCAGCGCCGTTTTCACCAACAAGGGCATGAATTTCACCCCGGCGTACTTCAAACGTCACATCTGAATTGGCAACCAACCCGTTAGGATAGACTTTGGTTATTCCTTTCATCAGTAAAATCGGTGTTTCTTTTTGAGGTTCCGTTTGAGCCTCCACGCCGTCCACCTCATCCCAGGTCAAGACTTATTTGATTTTTGGCCCCGGGGCAAGGATCAGCCCTTGCCCCGAGTACACCTAGATCTGACTACGGACGGACCGATTCCCGTAGTTCGTCCATAGCCTTGTCATCCATTACAAAGGCTGAAGATACTTCAATCTCGCCTGCCTTAATCTTCCCGGCAATTTCATCTATCTTGTTTCTCATTTCTTCAGGTACGTTCTTTTCGTAAAACTCATTATGGGCAAGTCCTACTGCTTCTTCCTTGAGTCCTAAAGTCTCCGCTTTACCGAACTCCAGATTGTCTTCTTCGAAAAGCTTGACTGCCCGTACCAGTGAATTGTCAATTCGCTTCAGCATCGAAGTAAGAATCAACTCTGCTTTTTCAGGATCTGAATCCTTAAATAGCAAAGCTTGGTCAGAGTCTACACCAATGGCATAGCAGTCTTTTTCTTTGGCAGCATCCAGCTGGCCCAACCCACTTCCGCCGGCAACGTTAAACCCTATGTCAGCACCCATCTCGTACTGGGCAAGACACATCTCTTTAGCTTTTGCCGGGTTTGCAAAGTCCTCTACATATGAGACAGCAACCTTGATATCAGGATCAACGCTCTTGGCTCCTTCAATATATCCCACCAGGAAGTCATTGATTACCGGAATGTCCATTCCGCCAAGGAAGCCAATGATCTTCTGGTCATTAGCCTTGGGAAGGCCCGAGTCGGTAACCATTGCAGCCAGAACACCGGCCAGGAACGAACCTTCATTCTGGCTGTAAAGAATCGAATATACGTTTTCGAAGGGAGCCTTGGAGTAGTCTACGGTTACGTCAAACACAATGTATTTCTTGTCGGGGAACTTGGGGGCCACTTCCTCGATTTTTTCCTGCATCTGGAAGGTTCCGCAGATGATCAGATCCCAATCCTGCCCCGATACGTCTGTAAGTGTCGGTTCCCATTTGGAAGGGTCAGTACCCATTTCAATTACCTTGGTTTCCCATCCCAAATCCTTCTCAATAGCCTTCATGCCTTCATTGGCAGAATCAAAGAAGGACTTGTCTCCTAGAGTTCCGCTGACCAAAAGCACGGCTTTGCGCTTGGGTACATCGGTACCATTTTGCGGTTCCGGTTCAGTTTTCGGGCCGCACCCTACAAGCATTACTGACGCAAAAAGCGCCACCAGTAACATTACCCCCACAAATTTCTTCAATGCTGGCACCTCCGGTTAAATCCTTGTATTAATTGCGTTAAGAAACATTGATTCTATCTTCTCTTTGTCACAGGAGAGACAGACAGATGCATTTGGCTTGCTACCATCTGCCATTCGCTCGTCAATCACAGTAAGGCCCCGGGAGAATCTCCCCCCGGTTTCAACTGTGACCTTTGCAGAAACCTCATTTTTTACTACCGTAGGATCGATTGCCACACATGCGGCCAGAAGATCGCACAGCAAGAGTCCTTCCAGGCCCAGGGTATTTTTTATCCTCTCTACTGTAAGTTCCATGGCCTGGGCAAAGGCTTTGCCGGCTCTTGATGAAGACTTTCGAACTGCATCAACTGTATCTGGGCCAAGCACAGCATCAAGGCATGTTTCCCATGGAACCATTGTGATAGGTATTCCAGAATCGAATACCACTGAAGCCGCTTCCGGATCGGCAAACACATTGAACTCTGCAACAGGGCTTGTGTTGCCTCTGGCCCGTGATGTGCCTGCCATCATGACGATATGCCTAATTCGCTTTTCCAAAGATCTTTCTTTAGCTATTGCAAGAGCCACGTTGGTAAGGGGCCCCAACGTAAGAAGACAAAGCTCTTGTGCCTTTGCAGTTTCAATTATGAAATCTACAGCATGGCCTTTTTCAGGCTTGGCTTCAGGCTCCGGCATGAATGTATTGCCAAAACCGTCTTCACCATGGAACTCGGCAGCATGCTCCAGTTTTTGCATGATAGGCCTGCTTGCACCTGGATATACAGGTACAGAACCCCCAAGAAGTTCAACAAGCCTTAGAGCATTCCTGGTAGTGTGCTCCAGTCCCACGTTTCCGTGTACGCAGGTAATCCCCAAAATATCCAACACTTTTGAGTTCACTGCGGTAATAATGGCAGACGCATCGTCAATTCCAGGATCTGTATCTATTATCCATTTCAATTGCGCTCAACCTCCGGAAATGTAGCTTACAAACAAAGGCTGTTCTCTATGGGGCTACCTTGCATTTGTGTGCCTACTTCCACCCCCTTCCAAAAGGCTCTTCAAATCCAGATTCCACCTTGAAATCGACCTGGCCGGTACATTCACCCGGCATGTGTTAAATCAGACGAAGAAACCCGTCAACTTCACTGCGCTCCGGCATTGACGTCTGCGCGCCTTTACGTGTTACAGATAATGCCGCCACTCCGTTGGCAAAGCGGCACGCTTCACCAAGAGGCTTACCTTCACAAAGGGCTACAGCCAGGCCTCCTGAAAAAGCATCGCCGGCTGCAGTGGTATCCACAACCTGTACCGAATGGCCCGGGACAAATCCAAAACTACCCTGCTCACTGTAAACTACACCGCCTGCCCCCAGTTTTATCACTACAGCCTTTACGCCCCGGGACAGCAAATCTGAAGCTGCAAGTTTTGCGCTTTCCACACCGGTTACTTCCATGCCTGTAAGGAATGAAGCTTCGTGTTCATTTGGAGTTATGATGTCAATAGTCTCGAGCAGATCCCCAGGCATGGGAATCGGGGGAGCAGGGTCGAGCATCACTTTCACTCCGCAAGAATGAGCCAACCGGGCGGCGCAACTTACTGCCCCTAATGGGATTTCAAGTTGGAGCATGAGTACTGTGGCTTTCCTGAGATACGGCATAAGTGCATCTACATCTTTCTCGGTATAATAGCCATTGGCTCCGGGAACCACGATTATGGAGTTTTCTCCTGTGTCATCCACTGTAATAAATGCAGAACCGGTTGACACCCCTGGGGTAATAACAATATGCTCCTGGCCTACTTGAGCGCCTGACAGGCTGTCAATTAAGGCCTCAGAGAAGACATCGTCTCCTATTCTGCCTGCTATGGCCACATTTCCCCCCAGCTTTGCCGCCGCCACTGCCTGGTTGGCGCCCTTTCCTCCAGGAAAAAGCGAAAACTCTTTGCCCGCAACAGTCTCACCCTTTTCAGGCCGCCTGGAGGCACGTACGACAAAATCAATATTCAGACTACCCAGAACAATAATATCTCTGTTCACGCCTTGCCTCTTCCCCCTCATGTCGAATCTCTGATGACAAGCACAGGTTCCAGGATTTTCGAACGGGGCGCAAGTTCTTTGCCATTATCTAGTCGTTCCAGCAAAAACTCAGCTGCGATAACACCCATCTGGTAAGCAGGCTGCGCAATAGTAGTGAGAGCAGGCCTTATCAATGAGGACATGGCAATATCATCAAAGCCTGCAACAGCCATCTGTTCCGGAACCTTGAGGCCTGAATCAAGAAAGGATCTCATTGCACCAAGGGCCATAAGGTCATTTGCGCAGTATACACAAGTAACATCAAGCCCCAAGCGAATTATCTCCCGTGCAAAAGAGTAACCTGTATCGTATTTGAAGTCTCCGTTAAAAACCAAAGGTTGTCTCTCGATACCGGCTGCGGCCAGGCAGTCCCTCAGGCCTCTTAGCCTTTCCCGGGAAGTGCTAAGATGCATTGGCCCGGTTATGTAGGCAATATGCCTGTGGCCGGTATTAAGCAGGTGGCGAGTCATCTCAAAAGACCCCCGGTAATTGTCTACTGTAACCATGTCACATGATACTCCCTGAACCTCCCTGTCTATGACGGCTACAGGGCAAGCCTTGCTCGCTTCCCGAACTAACTCAACAGCCCTGGAACTCCCTGTTACAAAGACAATCCCATCAACTTGCTTTTCCAAAAGCGCCCGGACAGACGATTTTTCGTGTGAGGCATACCCATCAGTATTACACAAAATAAGGGTGTATCCCCGGGCTACGGCAGCATCACCTATGCCCCGGGCAAGTGCAGGGAAAAAGGGGTTTGATATGTCAGGAAGGATGGCCCCTATGATTCCGGTAGTTCCCTTGGAAAGACTTCTTGCTATGTGGTTCGGCGAATAACCGAGCTCACTGATGACCGCCTCTACCCGTTCAAAAGTGCTCTTCTTAACATAGCTTGATTTATTAAGCACCCTTGAAACAGTGGATATGGACACTCCGGCCTTTTTTGCAACATCCTTGATCGTAACTCGTGTCCCCATTCTTTCGCTCCACTTCAAAAACGACTCTGCCTGCTGTTTTCATTGACATATCTGAATATGAAAACGTTTTCATTTTCCGTATGAAGAATTCGCCACGGGTTCTGACAATCCCTTCACAAAATCCTCCCTGTAGAAAAATACTGTAGTTGTGTCATCCAATCCTAATCAGGCATAGCGTTATGTAAAGGGTGTTTGCGGAGGTGCAATTATGCAGATCAACAACATCTCCATGTATATTTCCGGAGACGAGTTCAAAGAAATTCTCAAAACCGCAACGTGGCCTGAAGGCATGACTATCCTGGATTCCAGCCTAAACGAAAGGATTATTGAATTTGTTGTGAAAATGGCGTCATACTTTGGAATACCTATAAGGGTGCGAATGGAATTACAATCTTATGGAGGCTCTAAAATTTTCTTCAAGGTTACGCCACCTATAAAAAGCTCAATGGCAAAAAATCTAGGCCTTTCAGTTGCAGATGACAAAATCAACTCGTACGCCTCTTATGCCCTGACCGAAGTAGACCTTGTAGAACTATCCCGGGGGCGGCTCAAAGATGCCGACATCTCTGAATTGTCTATTAGCACAAAAGGTATTTCAGTCGTTGCAGAAAATGTGGCCGTAGATTGGCAAGATGTGTTCTCTGCCTTTATGGCTCATTCCAACGGGTCACCAATAGGCTGAAGGTTTCATATTATTTTGACGTAAGCACAATTACGTTAACGCAAAGGAGGGATGGAACTTGGACAACATTGTAGAAGAGAGAAACGACCTGGCAGATCCGTCTGCACCAATGGAGCACGTACATGATTACTACGGAAGAACAACCATGGATCTTGATCACTTTCACACATTTGATGGGACTACCGGGCTCAACTATGAGACAGGACGGGACCACGTCCACCGCTTTGCCAATGAAACCTCGAGGGCTCACGGCCATACTCATAGAATGCACGGCAACAGTTCCAGGCAAATCCCCGCATTTTGGGGGCATGTCCACCAAATAGCAGGTATAACCAGCTTTGATGATGGACATACCCACCGCTTTGACGTTTTGAGCGGTCTGCCCCATCGTCCCAGGAGCAAAAGGCCAAGGCTCGTACGTCTGTTCAGAGCATCCTCAAGAGATCAAGAAGCTCAATCAGAAAACCAACCGGCTATGCCTGGACCCAGGCGCAGGGGCTTCTCGGCCAGGCTCAGGCCATCCTCGCCGAAACAATAGCCATGGCCTTCTCTTTGAGTTTTTGGGCCTGCCCTATCAGGCCTTCTTTTTCTTGGACCACTTGTTCTACATAATCAGGATCCTTGATCATAGGAATGTTAATGTCGGCACTCAGCAAAACTGCCCTCAGGCTTGCTTCACCCAGGTAAGCGGCAACCCCTGCGTCACTTATGGCCATTTTGTTCCCTATCGGAGCAAGTTCACACACTATCTCGAGAAGATCTACACATGCCCGGGCTACCCTAAGGGGAGTCTCTGTAGCCCCTTTCAAGGCCTTTTGCACGGAAGCCTCACGTTTCTCTTTCTCCTCAGGTGTATTCTTTGGTAACCTGTAGGCCTCCATGAAGTTCCCAAACTGTTTGATGTCTTCGTCTACAAGTTCTTCAAAGCCAGCCAAAAGGCGTAAAGTTTGATCACGAAGTGAAGTTACCTGTGCTTCGACATCTTTGTACTTTTTCTTTCCTATGGTCAAATTTGCCACCATAGACGCCATAGAAGCGGCAAAGGCGGCGCATATGGCTGAAACACTGCCTCCCCCTGGAGTTGGTTCTGACGACGCAGAAGCCTTCAGGATCTCGGCAAGGCTCATTGAAAACAGCTCGCTCAAAAACGATCTCTCCCTTCACATTATTTGAGTGTATGTATCAAGTCGCTTCCGGACTGTAAGCGGACTGCAGCCAGACTGCTGCTGGACTGCACCCGTTTTCCAAAAGGCTGTTTCACTGCTGCTGGATTTCAATGGCTTTGAGCAGGTTCTTCTGTAAAAGTGCAGTTGTAAGGCTTCCAACACCTCCGGGCACAGGTGTTATCGCTGCGGCAATCTCTGATACACCATCAAAATCTACGTCACCAACTGTCTTGCCGTCCACCTGATTGATACCGGCATCTACAACAATAGCCCCTGGACTCACCATTTCCTTTGACAAAAGCCCTGCCTTGCCTGCTGCAGCGACTATGATATCAGCTTTTTTTGTGTGGAAAGCAAGATCCCTTGTTCTTGTGTGACACACAGTCACAGTTGCATTTTCATTGAGAAGCAGAAAAATCAGAGGCTTGCCTACAGTATCGCCACGTCCTATCAGGCAAACATTCTTACCCTCAATTGAGATTCCATCCCTCTTCATAATCTCTATACAGCTCTTTGGAGTAACCGGGAACAAACCGGCTTTCCTGGTAAACATCAAGCCTCTGTTTACCGGGTTTATGCCATCTACGTCCTTAACAGGATCAATTGCCATCATGACACGATCTTTATTAATATGCTTTGGAAGAGGGAGCTCCACCATAATACCGTGGCAAGCAGGATCCGAAGACAACTCTCTCAGTTTCTCAATAACTTCTTCTTCCAGGGCATCAGTGGGAAAACTAAACAATTCGTAATTGATGCCCGATTTTTTACACGCTCTTTCCTTTGATCTTGCATAGATAACCGAGGCGGGATCATCACCTACCAGGATCACCGACAATCCAGGCACAATCCCTTTTGCCTTTAGACCGGCTACCTCGGCCCTGACCTCAGACCTAATCGTAGACGCAATTTTCTTTCCGTCGATTATTCTTGCAGTCATGAATTCAGACTCCTTTCCACACTCATCAAATCCGTTACTTGCTTTCGACACAATCTTAGCGTATACCTTTTCGATTTTGCCAACATCAAAAAACATGAATACCGGGCCCAATACTCATAACCCGGTATTCTACAGGTGTGAGCAACACTTGTCTTACTTGCTGACAGGGCTCCCGCATTTGGAACAGAACCTATCTGCATCGCCTAAGCGTGCACCGCATTGGGAGCAGTAGTTCATGACTTCCGGTTCAACCGGAGGAAGTGTTACATCATCATCAATAGGTTGAGGAGCAACCTCATAGCGGCCCCGCTTTTCTTCTTCTTTTCGCAACCTATCAGTTTCTTGTTTCTTGGCATCAATCTTGGCTTCGATCTCGTCTACGGCTAAAAGTGGCTCTTTCAGATCGTCGGGGAGTTCCACTCCTCCCCTGTAAAGGGTATGTGTCAATCTTCCAATTTCTTCAAACTTCCTGCCGCGCTCATTTTCCAAAGACAAAAGCTCCATCTTTAATTTGCCGACACGAGTCAATTCTCGTGTTTCCTGGACCAGGGTCTCAGCACTTGACCTAAGTGTCTGCCCTATCTTGGCGAACAAGTCCTTACCTTTCTTTTCAGGAGATTCCTGGGACACAGCCTTCACTCCCTTTCCTTGCGTCTATCCCAATTCTATATTGGATTAGCCTTTAACTTAAGCTACTACTTCAACTTTTCCCGTTAGGCCGATAGTTATTGCAATTCGGGATTTGATATTTGCTCTGTCCAATACGATTATTTTCCGCATGTGGAGCATGTTCCGCCGGTACATGTATTGCACCCGCTACCTGTTGTTCCCGAACCTTTCCTGATGTTTGAATTGAACATNNCTCTTGGCCCCTCACCAAAAACTCAAACTCTCTTCCGCATGATCGGCATTTGTACTCAAAAATAGGCATGACTCCACCTCCCGCTACTAGTTTAGACCCTGAAATGTTAACTCTGCAAATCCCCGGGCCCGCCAGCTTCAGCGTTTAGGAGTAATGTATCCAGCAAGTGTATTATTTCATCTGTTGTACCTTCTCCGGTATAAATGAGGGGTTCACAATTCCATCGCGCGATGAAATCTCTGAGATCTTTTGCCATAGATTCAATGTCACTTGCCAGTTCTCTTGATTTGGATAACCCTTCATCTCCGCCGGATTCAGCTGCTTCATGCAACATCTGGGCTGCTTCTGCAATATCATCCAGCCTGTCTAAAAAAATGCCTACTCGCAGAAACCTCGACACTCTTCGACCCCCCTTGATTACATTTTCGTCATTCATGCAGTATTTCCTTTGATTTCGCCGAAGTTTTCTAATAAGGAATGAAAAAGTGAAAACACTAAGGAAGAAATTCATGAAAGGAGAAATTCTATGCCGAAACACGAAGACTATGCCATAGGCAGTATCGATACAAGCCAGAATCCTGCGTCCCATGTTGTTGAGGAATTGCGGCGGTCTTTCAAACCTCCAGGGGCTGGCGCACCGACTACACCTGCTGAGAAGATTGAAGAGTCTCTTTCAGAAGTGCAAAACACTATCAGGGAGCAGCAGATGACCATTGAGCAGGACCTTCAGAATTCACTCAGCAAAGCCTCAACCCATGTGGCCGATTCCCAGACTGTAGATACCCTTCTGGCAATCACCCAGCAAATTGCTTCGATAGTATCTCAGGGCAATGAAACCGTGCGTTCAAACTCTCAACAGCTTAACGACCTTTTGAATCATCTGGGCAGTCAGTTGTCCCTGCAGCAAGCCAAGATCGATAGACAGGTTGCCCAGGCACTGCAGCAGGCAATATGCAGTCTTGCCGATGCGCAAGGCGCAATGTTCCAAAGCATGGCTGCTTCAGAAATGGGCCTTTATGTGAAAGGAGCAAGCCAGATTATAAAAGACATCATTGCCCCTGGGCAGATCCAGTAACTGAAGATTGGCTCAGGTTTTGAAAACCAAATCCCTTCCGTGCAAGGGACGGGATTATCTGTATCAGGGCTTCTGCTGTATAAGGAAAACCTTCGTGAAGTAATATAATGCTCCCGTCCCTTGCACTGTTCAGCACTCTTTCTGATACTTCCTGAGGTGATCCGGCCCCAAGATCGGCTCCACCTATGTTGGTCCACATGAGAACCGTCATACCAAGCTTATTTGCTTCTTTTATCTGAACTTCATCTAAAGCTCCTGCAGGAGGACGGTACAAATACGGTCTTTGGCCTGAAGACTCAATCACACTTTCTTGCGCCTTGTAAAGATCAGAATAGACGTCTCTTACAGGTAACCCGGCAAGTACTTTGTGTTCATAACCATGAACTCCGATGACATGTCCTCTGTCTGCCATCTCTTTTACAAGTTCCGGATACTCCTCGGCTTTTGCCCCTATCACGAAGAAAGTCGCTTTGATGTTGTAATCATCTAACCGTGCTAAAATCAACGGTGTGGTAACCGGGTCAGGCCCATCGTTAAATGTAAGGCAAATTCTTTTGTCCGGGATAGGCACGGTTTCAACAGGCGGAGGCAAAGCCAGGTTGCCACCGGCGTCGCCCGACGTGTCTTCAGCCGGGTCAGAGGGCTCTTTTTCCGCTGTCAACAGTACCGTGTCCCCTGGGAATATGCGGTCAGGGTCTTTGAGGTGGTTTATTTGAATCAAAGAATAAGCACTCATGCCATACTTTTGGGCAATAACCGATAACGTCTCCCCTTTGACTACCACATGCTTTCCAGGAGGGTTCAACTTTAGATGCTGGGATTCAAGAGTTTTCTTTGTTGCAGGCCCGGCAATACCATCCTGGCTAAGATTTACTTGCTTCTGGAACTCCAAAACTGCCGCTTTGGTTTTGTTGCCAAAAACCCCATCAACACTTGCAGTGTAGAAACCTAATTCACTGAGCAGTTCTTGCAGCTGCCTTACCTCTTTACCTCTGGCACCGTGTTTCAAATGCCCGGGATTTTCAAACAAAGCAGAATATTCGGAGGCCTGGCCCAGGCCAATACTGGAAAATGGGAAAATAATTGCTGCAATCAAACACAGAACACTGAGCAGAAAAATCAATATTTTTGGCCTAAGTTTTGAAACCAAAGCATAAACCCCCAGGGGCAATAGCATTATCTGAGGGTATCATGCGTTGTTTTCAGGTAGATTATACCGTTTCTAATAATTTACACCAAGAATTCCGCCACAGGCTCCTGCCAAAAGGGAGAATCCCAGTCTCTTCAGAACAACTGTAATTCCAATAAAGGGCGGGTAGATAAGAGCACCAAACAGGGACGTTAG
>MTKW01001540.1_pt1 | contig 59244 bp, 57 predicted proteins | sample 1042761 | NCBI WGS metagenome assembly MTKW01 (sample SAMN06205366, study PRJNA360243) | anaerobic digester metagenome | biome: Wastewater treatment plant; feature: Anaerobic digester sludge; material: sludge; isolation source: anaerobic digester fed with sludge from wastewater treatment plant ... | reverse complement strand
ATAAAGAATAAACCCTTTGAAAAAAGGTATAATAGAAATAATTTGGCAGAGGTATCCAGTATTGATTGATTTTTATTTTTAAACATGATAAAATTAATCCTGTTATAAAGGGATTGAGGGGGTGAAGAAATGGCAAATATTAAATCCGCTATAAAGAGAGTAAGGGTGGCTGAATTTAAAACAAATCGAAATAAAATGGTCATGTCCAATTTAAAAACTACTATTCGTAAATTCAATAATGCAGTTGAAAATGAAGATAAAGAGCTTTCTAAAGAGCTTTATAGAGAAGTAACAAAAAAATTAGATAAAGCTGCTTCTAAAGGTATAATTCATGCAAATACTGCTGCTAGAAGAAAAAGTAATCTTGCAAAAAAAATAAAAACTCTTTAGTTAAAGATACAAAGCGTACAAGAAGGTGTGCGCTTTATATTTTTCCTATTTATTTGGTATATTCAAAGACTAACATCTCTAATGCTAATTTTATTTCTAATTTTCCAGTTTTTATCTTTAAATCTACTTTAGAAATATCTTCTAAAGCTTGTTTCAATATATCTTCTTTAAAGAAATTACTTTGGGATAAGCCTTTACCTACTATAAAGGGCGCTAAACTCAGTTTACTGGCAATTAAATCCTGGGAATAGCCTTTCTCCCTAAGTTTTTTACATTGAATTAGAATTCTAAACTGTCTTGCTATCATATTCAAAATCATAAAAGGACTTTCTCCACCCTTTAACATTTCATTTAAAAGCCTAAGGGCAGTTATTTTATCTTTTTTCCCTATAGCATCCACCATTCTAAAAATATCATTTTCCAAACTTCTAGTAATAAGGCTATCTATATCTTCTTTAGTTATTTCCTTCCTATTGCCAATATAATTAATAATCTTATCCACTTCATTATCTATATCCATTAGGGTTTTTAAACTATTTTTCAATAAATAGCCTGTATTTTCAATAAATAAAAGCAAAACTGATTTTTTTATAGTCTTACCTTTTCTAATAATCCTATTTTTCAACCATTTTTCCAGTTGATAAGGTTTAAGTCTATCAAACTCAATTATTTTACCATATTTATTAATTGTCTTATAAAGTTTTTTCCTTTTATCTACATTCTTAGATTGCCAAAATACTAGACAGGTAGTGGGAGAAATATTTGTTAGATAATTTGCTATATCCTCTGCCTCTCTTTCACTACCCTTAGATTCTCCTCCTTGTAAATAGTTATAGTCTTTAATAATTACCAATCTACAATCTTCCATAAAAGGCAAGGTTTCACAAGAGTTTATTATTCTTTCAGCAGTTATATGCTCCCCTTCCATATACTCATAATTCAGATTTTTATAATTAGGGGATAATACCCCCTCCACTAAATTATCAACAAATTCATTACATAGGTATTGTTCCTGCCCAAATATAAGATAAATATTTTCAAATTTCATTAAGAGTCACATCCCTTTTATCCATTCAAGTATTCCCCTATGGCCATGTAAATCTGATATGCAATAGAATACCTAAATTTGTCCTTTTTTAATAAATTATAGTCTTCTTTATTGCTTATGAAGCCATTTTCCACAATTACTCCAGGGCTTTTTGTGTTTTTTAAAATATAATAGGTCCCACCTCTAGATTTATTATGCTTTTTATATCTATAATATTTATTGAATTCTGTATTTAATCTTTTCTGAATATATTTTGCCAATTCTTTTGATGGTTCTGATTGGTTATAATAGAAAACAATAGGTCCTTTTATGCTTTTATCCTTTGGGAAAGAATTTACATGTATACTAATAAATAAATCCGCCTTATTATGGTTTATAATATTAACCCTAGCGTTTAAATCCCTTCTATTTCTAGTATCCTTTATAGTACTAAGTTTGCTTAGTTCTATATCCTTATCTCTGGTAATTATACAGTTAGCCCCTGATTCATCTAAAAGTTCCTTTAAGTATTTTCCTATTGCTAGATTAATATCCTTCTCCATTAAACCACCAGAACTAACAGCCCCACCATCTACTCCTCCATGACCTGGATCAATCACAATAGTTTTATTAATAAAATAATTACTACTATATTTAAATGTAGGAACATCTATATCATTTCTAATGTAAATTAATATATTAAAAAAAATTATAATCGCTAATAAAATAATTAGTTTTTTAATGTATTTCTTTGATATATAAAAAATATCCATAATTGCCTCCAGAATTCCTTTATTATTGATAAAATATTATCATTATTATTTTTTATGCCGCCAGCATAGTTTTTAATTAATGTAATGTCTAACCCTTATCCAATCACCATTGGTAATCACTTCAACAGCTCCATCTTTATCTGTTCTGTATATTCTAATAGAAATATCCTCCAATAATTTTACTACATCTGGATTAGGATGATTAAAGTTATTGCTTTCACCAACAGAAATAATAGAAATTCTGGGTCTTACCCCAGCTAGAAATACTTCACTAGAAGAAGTATCACTGCCATGATGAGGAACTTTTAAAACATCCGCTTTGATATTTTTCTCCATATCAATTAAAGTATTTTCTGTCTCCTCTTGGATATCGCCGGTAAAAAGAAATGAACTATTATTGTAATCTAGTCTGATAACAATAGAAAGATTGTTGATATCTTTTTGTTCATCTACTATTATAGCATTACTTTTGGGAGAAAGAACTTCCATACTAATATTCTTATCCACCTTTATTATATTACCTTCTGTCAGCTTTATTACTTTAATACCCCTTCTCCTTATCTCTTCAATAAAATCATTCATATATTTGTAATCTATATCAAAGACTCCAATTGCCTCTATAGGTATTTCCCCAATAAGTTCTTCTATTCCCTTCATATGGTCATCATGGGGATGAGAAATAATAACAAGGTCTAAACTGTTTATCCTTTTTGAATAAAGTGCAGGTAATAGTACATCCTTAGAGATCTTTCTCTTCCCCTGATACTCTGGATAACCACCACCATCAATTAATATAGTGATTTTATTCGGTGTTTCTATAATTGCACTATCCCCTTGATTTACATCTAGATAGGTTATTTTTAGAGGCCTAGGAATTAATAATATTGTAAAATGTATTATTACTAAAATACTTAATACAATAAAAGATATCCTTTTTACCTTTTTTATACCAATAGGTATGTAATTGGCTATAATAAATAAAACAAATATATATATTATTAATCCTATTATAGTGAATGGTGGTAAAGATAAGGTGGAGTAAGAAAGAGAGGAAAAAAACTCTGCTATCTTTAAAACCCATTGAAAAATAAAACCTGCTAAAAAAAACAAATATTTCCCAATAAAGGGTGTCAAAAGGTAAAAACAAATTCCTCCAATAGATGTAATCAGCAATATGCCTAAGGAGGGAATAATAAGTAGGTTTGTAATTGGAGAAATAATAGAAAGCTGATGAAAATGAAATATTGAAATGGGTAAAGTACCAAGTTGAGCAGCCAGGGTTACTGCTAAAAGCTGGCCAATAACAGGAGGCATAAATCTAATCTTTAAAAGATATTCTAGTATTGGTGAGTAAAATAAAATAATAGAAAAGGCTGCTAAAAATGACAATTGGAAGCTAGCTGTAAAAATCAATAAAGGATTGGGAATCAAAATAATCAGCCCTGCTAGAGATAAAGCAGATATTCCATCATACTTCTTACTTATTACCCTAGAAAATAAATAAATCCATGTCATTATACTTGCACGAATAACTGAAGCCACTCCACCGGTGACTACTATATAAAAAGCCAACACCATTGTTATTATAATTAGTTTAAAGGGATTAGAAATCCTTAAAATTTTAGTTATAAAGTATACAAAGCTAACTAAAAACCCTACATGAAGACCAGACACTGCTAGAATATGTGCAATTCCCGAGTCTACAAAATTATCCCTAATACTATTATCTAAATCCTTTTCCCCAAAAATTATTCCCTTTAGCAAGTCTCCATGGTCTTTAGATAGGTTTTCTTCTATAACCTTTATAATATTAGCCTTTATATTAAATGCATTATCCCTAACCATTCCTAATGATTTTTTCCCTAATACTTCGACAGACTCTTCTCCTATGGATAGGGTAGAATATACATTTTTAGTCTTTAAATATGTAGAATAGTCAAATCCTCCAGGATTTCGTTTCTCTTTAGGAAGTTTAATTCTTCCTTGAAACCTAATAATGTTCCCTTCAGAAATACTAATATTAGACTTACTTTCATCATAAAAATATATATTTCCTAGCACTTTTTCTTCTATTAAGTAGTCTTTGCCATCTTTCACTATTTTATCTGTCCTAATATAGACTTCTATCTTATCTTCTTTAATCAGTGGTGGTTGAATTACTTGCCCCTGTATTAATACTTTTTGATTTTCTAAAAAACTCAGGTTTGATTCCCTGTTAATATGAATAATACCAGTAAAATATCCAGTTAATAAGCTAAAGAAAAATAATAAGAATATCAACTTTTTATTTCTATAAAGTAAAATAAGCCCTAATAAAATAATACTTAGGATTATTATCAAGATATAGTTATGAATTTTTGCTAAGATAATACCTAGAATATATATAGCTAATATATTGAAAAGAGGCCGTCTCATATCATATTTAACCTTCTTCCCTCTTTCTTAACAAGCCATACATTAAAGCAGTTATTGGAATAGATGCCAGAAGACCTATACTTCCTGTAAGGGCCCGGACTACCTCAGTAGCTATTAAATCTAGATTTAATACATTGACAATAGATGTTTCATAAGCAATAAATAATAATAATAGTGGTATTGCACTACCTGTATAAGCTAAAATCAAGGTATTTGACATGGTCCCCATGATATCTCTACCTACAACCAATCCAGATCTTACTAAGTCCTTAGTAGCAATAGAAGTATTATTGCTCCTTATCTCATCCATAGCTGAAGAAATTGACATAGCAACATCCATTACTGCACCAAGGGCACCAATAATAATTCCGGCAAATAATAAACCTTTAAAATCAAATTCTATACCCTGTGGTATAAACATTAACATCTGAGCCTCCTGGGCACTTAACCCTGTCAATTTCGCAATATTTCCGAAACCATAGGATATTATCCCAGCAATCAATACACCACATAGGGTACCAATTATTGCAGATATAGACTTTAGAGTGAATCCTGAAACAATAAATATGGTTACAATGGTGGAGAATATACAGACTATTATTGCTAAAATAATAGGACTATATCCCTTTAACATTAATGGCAATAAAAAATATACTATCGACAAAGCAGTTACTCCAAGACCTATCAAAGATTTTACCCCTTGCCATTTACCAATTATTATAAGTAGTATAATAAATAATATTGTTAAATTTCTTAAATGGGGCCAGCGGACAAAGTCAGAGATATATACATTAACAATACTATCTTTCCCCTCTGTTAATTCAGCAAATATCATCACCTTATCCCCTTCTTTTACCCAAATATCATAGGCTGCACTTCCCATATTAATATGGTCTATAGTGTATTTTTCCCCCTTGAATTTACCATCTAGTATTTCCAGCTCCACTACTTGATAAATATCAGGGAAACCTTGGCCAGCCAAGTCTTCATCCAGAAGGGGTTCTTCCCTAACTTTTATAATCTGAGCCCGGTAGAATTCTGTAGGGTATTCTATTTCCTCCCCATATCCGTCAAAATTATCATCTAAAGATTGTATCTCTTCAACTGTATTATCTTCTATAGCTAATACCTGTATGGGTAATAAAAGCAATGCAATAATGAAAAAGGATATAATAATTTTTTTCAAATAAATGTCCTCCTAGGCCTAGAATTTTTATTATTATATCCTTTTTGATATGTTCACTTCAAGTATTAATATATTTTGTCTATGTAAAAGGTAAATAATCTAGGTGGGTTTTATCATTATCAAAATAGTGTATATTCCCTGATATCCTAACTATATGAGTGTTTGTATTGTGATTAATCTGAATATCTTTTGCCCTTCCATCATCTCCTCGAAATCTAAGATATTGCTTTATAATATCTTCAGCTACTTTAGGGCTAAGATTATCATAAATAGAAAAATAATCACTTTCTCTCATTTCTAAAACCATCTCTAATACACCTCCGTCCCACTTCCTTGTTTCCCTAAGGCTATTGAACATATAAAACTCCCTCCATAATTTTTATTGTTGTTATAATATAACTCCAATAACAAAATCTGCACTATTATTAATATGTTCCGTCACCCTGTTTTCATACATAATAAAGCCCTTAATTTGTTCTCCATAAAACCAAAGTATTATAAAAGTCCTTTATGATATAATATTAATATAATTTTTTATGATTTGGAGGTACGAAAAATGGAAAAAGGTTTTTCTTCAAAAGCCTTAGAGGTAAATTTAGCCCAAACCCGGGACATTGAAATGAATATACCTGAAGATCAACAATGGTTTGCAGAATTATCAAAGTCCTATTGGGGCATATATAAAAGGACAAAAGAATTTATATTAGAGCTAAATCATCAATATATTAATTATAAATATGTAATAGAAAATCTTCACAATATAAGTCTTACTGACCTATGGTTTTATAATTCTGTCCCTGAATCAGAAAAGGCTCTTAACATATTAGTGGATATATTTGAAAAGCTTTTACAACAAAATCTAAGTGAAGGTGAGAGGGAGCTTTTAATTACCACCCTAATAAAGTTTATGGATCGCCTTGCAAAACTAGATAATTACCCAAGTTCCATTATCCATAGATGTCTTGAAATAGTAAAAAAAGATATAAAGAAAAATGAATTATTGTATATAAGAAACTCTGGATATTTTAAGTCCTATTTAAATAAAATAGCAGCCAGCAAAGAATATAATAAAATAGTAGTTAAAATGACCAAAGAATTACTAGAAAAATGTATTGATTATTGGGAAAACACCTCTAAAGCTGAGGAATGGTTTAAGGGGAAAAGTGTATTATTTCAGCCCCAAAATGCAGAAAAGATAATAAACATGGAAAAACCTTTCTTTAAAGAACTTAGAAGTCGTTTAGAAAATACTGATACTTGGCAAGGGCTACAGGAATTATTTTTCTTCAATGATATTTCAAACCATTTTCGTAGACTAACAGACCAATTTGATACCTCATTAGAAAAAATCTATTATATCAACTACCTTCTTCATCTTCCGGGCATGGTTCAATTAAAAGACCACCTCTTATATGATATGAATAGACTATTAAGAAGTGTATTAAAAGAATTAGATAATGAAGAAATAATACTATTTCTGTCCAATATCCTATCCCTGTTTAAAGAGCTTAAAGAAGAACATGCAAATACTGTGCTAGATTGTATTTTGACCCTTGGAAAAGAAGTAATCAATATAAAAGATGATAAGATAATATCTCATTTTATAAAAGAACTGACAGGGCTAGGTTTTATTTATCCAGGTCAGCTAAATATTAATAGTGATTGGCAAATACAAGTAAATACAAATCATGTAAAAAACATAAGAGTATGGCTAGAGCTTATTGGTTACTCTCCATTGGCTATGAGGGAACTCCTTTCTGCATTGATAGTTAATCTAAAATTAGGAGGAATCTTTATATCTGATACTGACCTTTTCCAAAGGGATGTAACAAAGCTCCTAAATGCTGAAATACAACCCGTATATAGACAAATGAAACAATTAGCAAGGATATTCCCAGTATACTTTAGGGATATAGGAGCAGAGGGTAAATTAAGGGAGGTAACCACTGCTGTAGATGAATTATCCAAAAGAAAGGACAGATTAATTCATTTTCTTAGAAAACAAACCCATACCGAGAGTAATAATACCCATATAGAGTTAACCAAGAGAATAATTCAGTATTGGCATGATGGAGATTTTAGACCACTAAAGAATATTGTTCCCCAGGATGTATATAATCAACTAGACACTAAAAGTCCTTGGTTTATCAATGTCCACACAGTATTAAAAGCACTATGTAATAAAAAGAATTGTGATCCTGAAGAACTGTTAAAATCAAATCTAGAAGAATTAGAATTAGAAATAAATAACTTAAGTATAGGGACAGCTAATGATAAAAAAAGGGTATTATACCTTCTCCAATTATATAGCCTATTGCTAGAAAAATACTCCTTAGAAACAGAAAATATAATAACAATGCTAAGAGATTATAGATTCTTTAAAGATAAAGATCTAGAACAATTGGAATCCTTTTTTAATAAAAATGATTATAAAAATGCACTAATCAAATTATATACCTTTATGAGGCATCTAAAACATATAATCCTAGATCCAAAAAAAAGTACCGCTCTAGAAAATATTTATTATAAGCGCCATGTAGCAATCGGAATCCCATCAATGTATGGCCAATACATTGAGCCAAAATTCGAAGCCCTAGGGTTAATGTACAGATTGGAGAAGGTAGCCCAAGGACTAATGGTTCGGCTAATACAAACATTAAATCTTGAATATATTACTGCAAAGACCTTTAGACATATATTGAAAGTGTTAGAATTATTTAAGCAAGGTTTAGAGCTGGATGGAATTAATAATCAAGGATTTAATTCCAATCTAGAGATGTTTAAATACAGCCTAACCTCCCCTAGCTTTACATTGGACCAATATATAAATATATTTCAATTTATGGCACAGGATATTAAACAAATAATTAATGAATATTTTTTAGATGTATATAAAAGTCCTTTAAAAATAATAATCCCCCAATTGAATAAAAAAATTCCACCAGATATAGATGAAAAACATCTCTATCATATGGAATCAGAAAAATTCTTTAGGGATAATCTTACATCTGCCTTCTTAGTTCAAGACTTGGATAATTTTATTACTAGTATATTAAGTACCCTAAGAAATATGGTAGATAATTACACTAGCGAGTTTATTAGCCAAATGATGACCTATGACCCGGATTTGACAATAAGCTCTTTAAGTCAAGAAACAATAGAGATGGATAACCCAGTTTTTCTCGGAGCAAAGGCATATTTTCTAAAAAAACTAATTTCCTATAACTTCCCCATACCTCCAGGCTTTGTCTTAACTACCGAAGTTTTCAGGCATAAAGATAATGTACAGGAACATCCCTATATAGTACAAGAATTAGAACAACTTATCTTAAACCATATTTGGGAAGTAGAACAACAAACAAATCAACAGTTTGGGAATCCGAGAAATCCCTTGTTATTCTCTGTTCGTTCTGGGTCGGCTTTTTCCATGCCTGGTGCAATGAGAACCTTCCTCAATGTAGGTATGAATGATGAAATAGCAGAAGCATTAAGTAAAAAACCTGGCCATGCCTGGACAGCTTGGGATTGTTATAGGCGATTTATTCAAAGCTGGGGTATGGCATATGGCATAGAAAGAGATATATTTGATAATATAATAATGGAATATAAAAAGAGACATAAGGTAGAATTAAAGGCAAACTTCACTCCAGATCAAATGAAAGATATGATAAATGCCTATAAGAAAGTACTAGAAGATAATAATATTTTAATAGAATACAATCCATTAAAACAGCTAAAACAAGCAATATTTAAAGTTATAGATTCTTGGTCTTCTGATAGGGCAATATTCTATAGGAAGCATTTACAAATATCCGATGAATGGGGAACAGCCGTAATTGTTCAAAAAATGGCACTAGGTAATCTTTCCTATAATTCTGGAACAGGTGTAGTCTTTACTAGCAGCCCTCTAAATAACAAACCAGGTATAAATCTATACGGAGATTTTACCCTGTATAGTCAGGGTGAGGATATAGTTTCTGGACTCGTTCATACACTACCAATAAGTGAAAACCAAAGAAAGTATCAGTATACCTATAGTAATATCTCCTTGGAATCAGCATTTCCGAAGATTTATGATGCATTATTAGAGCTATCTATTCAGCTAATAGAAGATTATGGTTTTACTCACCAAGAAATAGAATTCACTTTTGAATCAGAGCATCCCAAAGACCTATATATACTACAAACTAGAAAACAAAAATTAAAAAAACAAAAATCCCTATCCACCTTTGTCTTAAGTCCGGAACAAATGAAATTTTTAGGATCAGGGATAGGTGTTGGTGGAGGAGCACTATCTGGAATATTGGTTTTTGATATGGAGGATTTAGACTACTATAGCCAAAAATATCCACAGAAAAAACTAATATTAATAAGACCAGATACAGTACCGGATGATATTCCCATGATATTTAAATGCCACGGTCTTATAACAGCAAAAGGTGGGATAACCTCCCATGCAGCTGTGACTGCAGGTAGCATGGGAAAAGTATGTATAGTTAATTGTAAAGAATTAATAGTAAATGAAGTAGAAAAATTTTGTACCATAAATGAAAAGGTTTTTAAATCAGGAGACAGACTATCTATAGATGGCAATCTAGGAAATATCTTTGAAGGAGAATATGATATATTAAATGAATTATAATATATCTTTAGTGTGAAATATATATTATATATTATGACATAATTATATCCGTTGAAATATTTAGTGGCAATCAATCTAGGAAAACCATTATATCTATGATAAAATTAGTATAACAAAAAAGTTAGGAGTGTTGCTAATATGGAATTACCTTTAAAAAGCAAGAAAATCTTAGGAATTAATGGAATAGGCCGTATCGGAAAACTTACCCTATGGAATCACCTTAACCTCCGACACTTTGATAGTATAGTAATAAATGCAGGACGACAAATAGGTAAGAGGCCAGAAGATATTATCCACTATCTTACAAAAGACTCTACATATGGTTCTATTAATAGATTTTTGTTTGGTTATACAGGTAAGTCCTGTGAGATAACAATTGAGGATGAAGAAGATTGTATATTTAAAATAAACGGAATTACAGTAAAGGTTTTAAGAAAGAAAAGAAATCCTAGAGATATAGATTGGGCAAAGGAAGGGGTAAGGCTGGTAGTGGATTGTACTGGTGTGTTTTTAGATCCTACCCTACCAGCAGATCACCCTAAGGGAAGTATTCGAGGTCACTTAGAGGGAGGAGCAGAAAAAGTAATAGCCAGTGCCCCCTTTAAGATAAAGGACTCATCACAGAAAATGCCAGAGGATAGTGGGCTATTTGTATATGGAGTAAATCACTTCAATTATGATCCCTCTAGTCACCATATACTTTCAGCGGCAAGCTGTACCACAACAGGTCTAGCCCATATGATAAAACCCCTACTGGATACAGAGGAAACTTCTAGAATAATCACTGCTTCCATGTCTACAGTACACGCAGCCACTAATAACCAAAATATCTTAGATGCCGCACCAAAGTCAGGAGTGACAGACCTCAGAAGGAATAGATCAGTATTTAATAATATAATCCCCACATCTACAGGGGCAGCTATAGCCTTAGAAGAAGTCCTTCCAGAGATAAAAAAGGTAGGATTTATGGCAGATTCAGTAAGGGTACCAACTAGTACAGTATCCTTAATATCACTAAATATTACCTTCCGCACTGAATTAAATGAAACAGGAGATCCGATAATAGATAGGGAATTTATAAATAATATATATAAAAATGCATCCCAAGGAGCACAAAAAGATCTACTAGTCTTTAGTGAGGAACAAAATGTCTCCTCAGACCTAATGGGCTACCAAGCTGCAATAATAATAGAAGGGGTAGAAAACCACACTAGAACAGGATTCTTAAACATAGCAGCAGACACTCTAAGAGAATCTGGAATAGACACTCAACAAGATGTAAATATACCAGTGACCCATGCAAAAATATTCGGTTGGTACGATAATGAATTTGGTAACTATGTAAACTGCCTAGGAAAATTATCAGTATATGTTGAAAAAAATATGGTATAAGGTGGGATGACAATAAGTTTATAGTTTTGTTTTAATAAAGACTATATTTTTGAATGCTGTAAAACAAATATAGCTAATATTGAAAAATAGCCGATAATCTCGGCTATTTTAAGTTCTTATACAATGGCGGGAATATGTGGGAATCGAACCCACCCAGGACGCTCTTAACGCCCCGCAACTGGTTTTGAAGACCAGGAGGCACACCAGCACCCATCTATCCCCATATAAATAACATTATAACATCAAATACTACTTAAATATAGTAAATTTAATATGTTTTTCTTAATTTTCAATTTATTCTTTTATTATGTCTCTTACGCTCCTATTTCCCTTATAACTACTAGGCTAATAAAGTGTTCTTTTATCTCCCTTTCTTTTGGTTATTTTTTCTTGGTCAAATTTTTCTAACAGAGCTATGGCAAATTTTCTACTAGTTTTTAGTAGGTCTCTATATTTTGCTGCATTTATTTCTTTATGTGCCTTTAAGTATTCTTTTAGTATTATTATTGAATTTTCATAAGTGGCTTTATGAAAGTATATTTCTTCGCCAATCTTTATTAAGCTACCCCAGTCTACTAGGGCCTGAAAAACCTGTTCTTCTTCTTTATTATTTAAAATTGTTTCTGGTCTTGGTGGGTTGCAATTTTCCTTTATAAATTCTTCTTCTATCCTATCTGCTATAGATTTTTGTTGTTCTGTTAGTCTTACTTCAAAATCCCTAAGAGCAATAGTCTCTCTTTCTATTTTTAAGTAGTCCCTATCTTTCATGTATTTAAATAGTTCTTCTACTATTTTTACTCTGGTCTTTCCTAGAAATTTACTTCTAACCTCTTCCTTTGGTGCTCCAGGTTTTAATGGATGTTTTTTATGATAATCTTCTAAATAATTTGAAATCCTCTTTATTAATTCCCCTACTACTCCCTTATGGATTAAGAATATTTCCTCATTAATCTTGAACATTATTATAGACTTTTCTTCTAGAAGGCTTTTATATGCCTTTTCCATTTCCTTTGGGGAAATTCCTATATTTTTATATATATTCTCTAAGGGCATAAGATCTAAAGCCTGGAAGTTTAAAAATTGTAATAGGATATCCCTTGGATCACCCTTTTCCTTTAGCTTTAATTCCTTTATTATATCCTCCTTATATCTTTTTTTTTTCGGAGGATTGATATCTAGAATTAATGCCCCACCTATTGTTATCATTGGTGAGTAGAAGCGAATTATAACATGGTCCATTGGTTTTGCTGTAGTAGATTTTTCTAAGATAAATTGAGCATAGCCCTCTTCACCAGCTAACAATTCTTCTTTATCCAGTAAGGATACCCTTGCTAAGATCTCGCTGGTACCTATATATAGGTGTACTCTATCATTATGTTTTATTGGAAAAGGTGAATCTTTTAGAAGGGTGATTTTACCATCTAGCATTATAGTGTCCTGTAGGGAATCTATCTGTGCTAACACATCTCCTCTAGATATTTGGTGTTTTTTTATATTACTTAAATTTACTGCCACCCTTTGGCCCGCACTTGCCCTGTCTACCTTTGAGTCATGAACTTGTAAGCTTCTTATCTTAACCATTTTTGCACCAGGATATAACATGGCATTGTCGTTTATATTAATTGTCCCTTCTACTAAAGTCCCTGTAACTATAGTCCCAATTCCTGTAATTGTAAACACTCTATCTATAGGTAGCCGAAAGGATTTGGTATTGTCCCGATTTTTTACCTTGGCCGTAAGATTGTCTATTTGTTCTATCAACTTATCTATTCCAGTCTTTTTAGTTGAAGATACTGGTATTATTGGAGCATCTTTTAAGAAGGTATCTGCTGTAGCTTCTCTTACTTCCTCTGTAACCATCTCTATCCATTCCTCATCTACAATGTCAGATTTAGTCAGGGCTATTATTCCTGTTTTTACCTGAAGTAGATTTAAGATGTTTAAATGTTCCTGGGTTTGAGGCATAACCCCTTCATCTGCTGCTATAGCAAGTATTACGATATCTATTCCCCCTACCCCTGCCAGCATATTCTTAATAAATTTTTCATGGCCAGGTACATCTATTATTCCTGCCCTTCTTCCACTAGGCAAATCAAAGTAAGTAAAGCCTAATTCTATAGAAATACCTCTTTTCTTTTCTTCTGCTAACCTGTCTGTATCCCGGCCAGTGAGTGCTTTTATTAATGTGGTTTTACCATGGTCTATATGGCCAGCTGTACCGATGATAATATTCTCCATTAGTATCCCCCATTATTTTTAAGTATGTTTTTTAGAGATTTATCTATATCTTCTATGTCCTTGTCTGTGAGGGTACGCATATCGAAACATACCCTATCTTTAAATATTCTAGCGAAAATAGGTTTATCTGCGTATCTTAGTTCTTTCTCTAATTGGCTGGTGGAAATATTTTCACTATAACAACTTACTACATAGGTAGGTAGCTTTTCTAAAGGTAGTGCTCCTCCCCCTACCTGGGATTGGGATTCTTCTATTTTGATTTGAGCAAAGTTTTCAAGAGATGAGGTTAGTCTATCCTTTAATTCCTGTGCCCTTTTATAAAGTGTTTCTTTTTGAACTGTTAACATTCTAAGGGTGGGAATTCTATTTATAATATCCTCTTCCTCTTCATAGATTTTTAAAGTAGCTTCTAAAGCTGCCAGGGTGAGCTTATCTATTCTCAGAGCACGATTTAATGGATGTCTTTTAATAAGGTCTATATACTTTTTTTTACCAATTATTATTCCTGCCTGGGGTCCCCCTAATAGCTTATCACCACTAAAAGTCACTATATCCATACCTGCTGCAACTACTCCTTGAACAGTAGGCTCTGGTGAAAGGCCATACTGAGTCAGATCTATTAATACTCCACTACCTACATCTTCTATAGAGGGAAGATTGTGTTTTCTCGCTAATTCTACTATTTCTTGAGTAGATACACTTTTTGTAAAACCTAATATTTTGTAATTACTTGTATGAACCTTTAGCAATGCCCCTGTATTATCATTGATAGCATTTTCATAGTCTTTTAGGTGGGTTTTATTTGTAGAACCTACCTCTACTAATTTGGCACCACTTTGTTCCATTACTTCTGGTATTCTAAAGGAACCTCCTATTTCTACTAATTCTCCTCTGGATACTATTACTTCCTTATCTTTTGCCAAGGTTGTTAGTACTAAGGTTACTGCTGCCGCATTATTATTTACCACCAGGCTACTTTCTGCCTTTGTTAGTTTACATAATAATTTTTCTACATGAGTATATCTAGAACCCCTTTCTCCAGTATCTACATCTATTTCCAATGTAGAATATTCACTTGCTACTGACCAGAGGGCCTCTTTTACTTCCTCACTTAATAAAGAGCGGCCTAAGTTGGTATGAAGAACTACCCCAGTGGCATTTATTACTGGTCTTAAACTCATAGTTGTATTCTTTTCTATTGTTTTTTCTATTTGTCTTATTAATTGGGCTAGACTTAAATCATATGTAAGTATTTCTTCTTCACTTAAATTCATTATTTCTTGACGTATGTTTTCTAAGGTCTCACGAATTGAACTCACAATATTTTTATGGGATGTTATATTGTTTAATTTTTGTATTTGGAGTAATGTTAATATTTGATCAACTGATGGTATTGTTTTTAGAATTTCATTTTTTGTTTTCAATGGTTTATCCTCCTATTATTACTGTAGTTTAATACAATTTAAAACGAGGAATAATAGCCCTTTTATTTTATTACTAGCTCCTTTTTACCTCTTTGTAATACTCTACCTATTTGGGCATAAGGTGTTTTTAGTGTATTTTCTAATCTTGTTAATAATTCATGAGCCTTTTCTTCTTTTATAGTTATTAGTAACCCTCCAGAGGTTTGTGGATCACATAAGATTTTCTTTATAACATCTGGTGTGTTTTCAGCCCATAATGTCTTATTTTTTACATATTCTATATTTGCATATGCTCCTCCAGGTACAAAGCCCATTTCACCTAATTCTATTGCTTCTTCTATTATAGGTACTTGATTATATTCTATTTCTATTGATACATTGCTGGCTTTTGCCATTTCATAAGCATGGCCTAATAGTCCAAATCCTGTTATATCTGTGCATCCATTAATACCTATTTCCTGCATTGCATCTTTGGCATCTTTATTTAGGTATGCCATTATATATATTGCCTTATCTATTACATCTCCTGAGACAAAATCTGCTTTTATTGCTGTATTTATAATGCCTAGCCCTATAGGTTTAGTCAATATTAATATATCTCCTGGTTGGGCATGAGAATTAGCTCTAAATTCTAAAGGATGAACCATACCGGTTACTGATAAACCATATTTTGGTTCATTATCATCTACACTATGACCTCCTACCAGAAGGGCTCCGGCTTCTGCTATCTTGTCTGCTCCCCCTTTTAAAATCTCTCCTAATATCTCCTCTGGTAGACATTCTGGAATACACACTATATTCATAGCTGTTAATGGGGTACCTCCCATTGCATATATATCACTTAATGAATTTGCTGCAGCAATTTGTCCAAAGTAATACGGACTATCTATTACAGGAGTAAAAAAATCCAATGTTTGTACTATTGCTCTTTCTTCATCTATTTTATATATGGCTGCATCGTCAGAGCTGTCTATTCCTACTAATAAATTTTCATTTTTATTTACTTTTAAGTCCTTTAGTGCTTTTTCTAAGGCCCCCGGCCCTATTTTTGCTGCTCAGCCAGAGCTTCTGACCATTTGGGTTAATCTATATTTTTTTGTCATTTTACTCTTCCTTTCTGTAAAGAATTGTATAGCAATAGTTGACCTAATGGTCAAATCTTTAAGATAAACAAAGTATTTACTCTTATATATTTCTACAGGCCTTAAGTTTCCATGGATTATATTTTTATTTTATCCTTTATACTATTATATATTTTTTCCCCTATTCTTTTTACATTCATTAATTCTTCTTTGTTTTTAAAGCCTCCATTGGTTTCCCTGTATTCTATTATATTACTGGCTAATACATCACCTATTCCTGAGAGGGTCTTTAATTGTTCTAGGCTGGCGGTATTAATATTGATTATATCACTATTTTTACTTCCTGAATTAGTGCTTATGGCATTAATAATCTCTTCCTTAGGTATTTCACCTTTCTTGGGTATGTATATTTTCTCCTCATCCCTTAGCTTTTGAGCAAGATTTACATATTCTAAATCTGCTTCTGCTGTGGCACCTCCAAGTTCTTTTATTGCATCAATAAGTCTTGCACCCTCATTCATTTCAACTACACCTGGATTTTTTACTTGGCCTATAATATGTACCATAATTTTATTTGTTTCTTGTGTTTGTTCTGTCTCTTGCAAGTTATTTTCTTCCCAATGTTCTTTGTTTGCATCTTCCATCTTTTTATTATCATCTATTATTAGCATTGATTTTTTATTTTCATTATGATGAAACCAGATTCCCCCTATTAAAAGAAGTATTATACCAATAATTATAAAATATATCTTCTTTTCTTTGATATAATTTCCCATCCTTATCCCCCCATCTTCTTATAATTCGACTTATTATAATGTTTTCCTCTTATTTCTAACAATTTAATGTACCTAACACTATTAATTTTTGTTATACTAGAATAGTAAATCTCATCTTAGGAGGCCATAAAATTATGTATCGCAAAATATTTTTTATCACAATACTTATATTTTTCCTACTTACAAATCTTACCTTTGCTAAGGAGCTAAACATTTTATCTCCTTCTGCAATTTTAATAGAGAGCAATACTGGTCAAATTCTATATGAAAAAAATATTGATGAAAGACTTTATCCTGCCAGTACTACAAAGATAATGACTGCCTTGCTATTGTTGGAAGAGGGAAATCTTGAAAAGGTTATAGAGATTAATAAGGATGTACCGGATTTAATTGAACAGGGTAGTAGTCAAATATATCTAATCCCTGGAGAATTAATAACTAGGGAGCAATTATTATTTGCTTTATTGATAGATTCTGCAAATGATGCTGCTGTAGCTATTGCCCAAGATATATCAGGAACAGTAGAAAAATTTGCAGAAAAAATGAATAATAGAGCTAAAGAGTTAGGAGCTGTAAATACTAATTTTGTTAATCCCCATGGACTTCATGATAACAATCATTATACAACGGCTAGAGATTTATCCTTAATTGCCAAAGAAGCTATGAAAAATTCTATTTTTAGGGAAGCAATATCCACTTCTCGATACATAATACCTGCTACTAATAAACAAGAAACTAGGTATCTATATAATACTAATCGTCTTATTAGAAATACCAAATATAAAAATTATTATTATGAAAAAGCTACTGGTATAAAAACTGGCTATACCTCTAAGGCAGGCTATTCTTTAGTGGGTGGTGCTAGTGATGGAAACATCGATCTTATAAGTGTAATACTAAATAGTACAGTCACCCAAGTATATGAAGACACCCATACCTTATTTGATTATGCTTTTAAGAATTTTACATCTCAGATAATCATAAACAAAGGGGATGTGGTAAAAGAAATATCTTTAAATGATAAGGGGGATACTATATCTGCTATAGCAGGAGATGGTTTTGAATACTTATGCTTAGAAAATCAAAAAGAGAATATTATTCAAAGAGTTGATTTGCCTGATAAAATAACTCTACCTATTGAAAAGGATGAGGTATTAGGTACTTTAGTTTTTTCATTAGGGGAAAAAGAAATTGGGAGTATTCCATTGATTGCAGATAAAAGTGTAGAAAAACCTAGTCTTATATCTACTTTTATAAAAGACTTTAGTATATGGCAATATATTGGAGTATTTATTGTGTTGTTTCTTCTGTATAGGACTTATGTTTACTTTAGGAAGAAGAGAAGACGTAGAAGAAGGATGTTTGGATAAGAATAATAATTTAATGATGGCTGGAAAAAATTTGACACTGGCTTAACAATAGGTAAAATCAAGGCCTTAAAATCCTAAAGTCTTTCAATAAAACAGGATGAAAACTTCATCCTGTTTTATTGTTATTCTGGTATCACTGCAATAACTTCTATTTCTATATTTGCATCCTTGGGTAGTCGGGCAACCTCTACACAAGACCGAGCTGGTTGGTTTTCTGTAAAGTATTGGCCATATATTTCATTTATCTTGCCAAAATCATTCATGTCTTTAATAAATACTGTAGTTTTGATAACATTTTCTAAATTGGTATTGGCTGCCTCTAAAATTGCTTTTATGTTATCTAATGTTTGTTTTGTTTCTGCTTGAATGTCTTCTCCTATAAACTCCCCTGTTTTAGGATCAATAGCCATTTGTCCAGATGTAAAAAATAGATTTCCTATTTTTACTCCTTGGGAATAGGGACCTATTGCAGCTGGTGCATTAGGTGAATTAATAGGTTCTTTTTGCATGGTAATACCTCCTATTTATAAATATATAAGCATTTATCTAACAATAATTGAGTGATTGTATATNNATTGTATATCATTCTTCTATAATTGTATAACCATTTCTTGTCAATTCCTCTTGAATTTCTTTAATATGGTGATGGTCTCTAGTTTCTAGTACCATAGATACTTCCTGAAAGCCGATATTTACATATGGCTTTAACCTGGTTTGAAAGATGGAATATATATTTGCCCTTGTTTTAGCAACTATTTCTAATAGTATTTGTAAATTACCAGGTTTGTCTGGTATGGAAACTATGATTTCCGCCATTCTTCCATTTTTCAACAAACTATTATCTATAATATTTATAACCATATTCATATCAATATTCCCACCTGATATCAAAGCTACTATTTTTTTATTTGCCATATTTATTTTATTGTGAATTAATGCTGCTACAGATGCAACACCCGCCCCTTCTGCAAGTATTTTTTCCTTTTCTAGGAATATAAATAAAGCATTTGCTAATTCATCCTCTGATACAACTATTATTTCATCTACTAGGGATTTTATAATATTATAGGTAATATCCCCAGGTGTTTTTATTGCTATTCCATCAGCTATAGTATTTGCTGATTTTAAGGTATGTATTTTACCTATCTTTAATGATTCTTTCATACTGGAGGCCTTTTCTGCTTCTACTCCAATAATTTTCACCTTAGGATTTATTGCCTTTGCTGCTATGGCTATTCCAGAGATTAAACCACCACCTCCGATTGGGACAATAATAGCATCTATAGTCTGTATTTCTTCAAATATCTCAATTCCAATTGTGCCTTGGCCGGCTATTACATAAGGATCATTATAAGGATGAATAAAGGTGGTTTTATTTTGTCTTTGTATTTCTATTGCCTTCTCATATGCTTCATCATAAACATTGCCATAAAGGACTACTTTTGAACCATATTGCTGTGTTGCCATCACCTTAGCTACTGGAGCACCCACAGGCATTACTATAGTTGATTCTATTCCATTAAGGGCAGAAGCTAAAGCAACTCCTTGTGCATGGTTACCTGCAGAGGACGCTATAACTCCCCTCTTTTTTTGTTCTTCTGTTAGGTTTGCTATTTTATTATAGGCTCCCCGTATTTTGAATGATCCAGTTTTCTGCAAGTTTTCACATTTTAGAAATACCTGATTGCCACAAAGGGAAGATATTATTTTGCTGGGAATTAAGCTAGTAGGTGTTATAATTCCCTGGATAGTCCTCCTTGCCTCTTTAATATCTTGTAAGGATATTTCCATTAATTTCACCCCTTATATTAAAGGCTAGCTTGAAAATTTAGCTAGCCCAATGATTTATGTTTTTATTACTATATTTATTAATCTCTTTGGTATAACAATTATTTTTATTATCTCTTTACCTTCAATATAGTCTTTTATTTTATCCTGTTCTAGGGCAGTCTTTTCTATTTCTTCCTTGGTTGCATTTATTGGAACAATAATTCTATCCCTTACCTTTCCATTAACTTGAATGACTAGCTCCCTTTCTTCTCTTTTTAATGCTTCATTATCATATTTTGGCCAGGGCTGATTATGGATGCTATCCTTTTTTCCTATTAATTGCCACATTTCTTCTGTTATATGGGGCACAAAAGGAGATAGTAAGGTTATTAAGCTCTCTATAGCCTCTCCTAATAAATCTCTATTGATATTATCTTTATCTCTATAATGATTTATGGCATTAACTAACTCCATTATAGAACTTATTGCTGTATTAAAATTAAATCTTTCTTCTATATCTTCATAAACCTTTTTTATGGTGCTATGAAGAACAAATCTTAGATCTTTATCCACTTGATTTAACATTTTTTGTTCAATATTATAAGGTAATTTTATTTCTTCCTTTAATTCTTGAACCAATCTCCATACCCTATTAAGAAATCTATAGGCTCCTTCTACACCTTGTTCACTCCATTCTAAATCCCTTTCTGGTGGAGAAGCAAATAAGATAAATAATCGGGCGGTATCTGCCCCATAGTTTTCTATTATTTCTTCTGGGCTGACAACATTTCCTTTGGATTTAGACATTTTATCTCCATCTTTTAACACCATCCCTTGAGTCAATAGGTTTGTTATAGGTTCGTCATTAGAAATCATATCTAAGTCATATAATACCTTTGCGAAGAATCGTGTGTACAATAGATGAAGTATAGCATGTTCTACTCCGCCAATATATTGATCTACTCCTAACCAATAATCTACAATTTCTTTATCAAAAGGCTCTTTTTCATTGTGAGGATCACAGAACCTTAAATAGTACCAGGAGGAATCTACAAAGGTATCCATAGTATCAGTTTCTCTTTTTGCTTTCTTCCCACACTTTGGGCAATCGGTATATAAAAACTCTTCTGAGTCTAATAGAGGTGAATGCCTATCTTCCCTTAATTCTAAGTCTGTAGGAAGTATTACTGGAAGGTCTTCTAAGGGAATGGGTACTATACCACAATCATCACAATATACTATAGGAATTGGTGTCCCCCAATATCTTTGCCTGGATATTAGCCAGTCTCTTAATCTATAGGTAATTGTTTTCTTGCCATTGTTCTTCTCTTCTAATTCTTTTACAATCTCTTTATAGGCTTCCCTATTATCCATTCCATTATATCTACCAGAATTAACCATTATACCATCTCCGGGATAAGCCTCTTCCAAGGTATCCTCTGATAAGTTGCCTTCTTTTGATTGAATAACTATGGGAATGGGAAGGTTATATTTTTTTGCAAATTCAAAATCTCTTTGATCATGGGCGGGCACCCCCATAACTGCACCTGTACCGTAATCCATTAAGACATAGTTTGCTATCAAAATAGGAACCCTTTCTTCATTAATTGGATTTATAGCATATGCATCTATAAATAACCCAATCTTTTCTGCCTCAGTTGATGTTCTATCTAATTCACTTAAGGATTGCATTTCTTTAATAAATTTCCTAATTTTTTCTTTGTTTGGTGAAAATTCTATTAGTTTCTCTACTAGGGGGTGTTCTGGTGCAAATACTAAATAGGACACACCAAAGATAGTATCTGGTCTTGTGGTAAATACATTAATTTTATCCTCTATGCCTTCAATCTTAAAAGTAATTTCTGCCCCTTCACTTTTCCCGATCCAATTTTTCTGCATTAGCTTTACCTTTTCTGGCCAACCATCAAGCTTTTCCATGTCCTTTAATAGTCTTTCAGCATAGTCGGTAATTTTGAAAAACCATTGACTTAAATTTTTTCTTTCTACTGTACTTTCGCATCTTTCACAGGCTCCGTTTACCACTTGTTCATTTGCCAATACTGTTGTACAGGATGGACACCAATTAACTGCTGCCTCTTTTTTATATGCTAAGCCTTTTTCGTACATTTTTAGAAAAATCCATTGATTCCACTTATAATATTCTGGACTACAAGTAGCTATTTCCCTATCCCAATCATAGCTTATTCCTAATCCTTTTAATTGTTCCCCCATATTATTAATATTATCCCAGGTCCAAATATTAGGGTGAATTTTATTATTTATGGCTGCATTTTCTGCCGGCAATCCAAAGGAGTCCCAGCCCATTGGATGAAGAACATTATATCCATTCATCTTTTTGAATCGTGCTACAACATCTCCTATAGAATAATTTCTTACATGACCCATGTGCAACTTACCTGATGGGTAAGGAAACATCTCTAGAGAATAATATTTTGGCTGATCATTCTTTTCTGCTTTAAAACTATTTGTATTTAGCCATTCCTCTTGCCATTTTTTTTCAATAGTGTTAAAATTATAAACCATCTTTTTACCTCTCCTAGCATAATATTTATTTGATAAAATAAAAACCTCCTATCCCTGTAGGGACGAGAGGTTTCCCGCGGTACCACCCTAGTTAATTAATAATAATTCTGCTTAATTTAAATAACGGCTTTTACCGAGTATATTTTTTTATGGCGAGTTCAACATTGTCTTTTACTAATTTCCACCAACCATTAGCTCTCTTTAAAAATTCATATGTTTACTACTCCAAAATATACTTTAATATTTAATTTAAATAATTGTATAGCTTCAAACACTAGAATGTTAATACTATATATTCAAATTTATTTTTAATAATAAATATACCTGTATTTCCACAATTAATTGTGGAATCCTCTGTGTTTTCCCAATTTCCTCAATTATAAAACACCTCTATATATTAGTCAATACTAGATTGATTTATTAATATCTACTTATAGAAATCTATTTTCTTAGCATCCAGCCATAGTCTTTCTAAATTATAAAAATCTCTTTCTTCTTCATGGAAGATATGAACTATTACATTATTATAGTCTAATAATATCCATCTTCCACCCTGATAGCCCTCTTTTCTCCTAAGTTCTATATTTTTCTCCTTTGCTTTTTCTTCTACAAAACCGGCAATGGATTGAACTTGAAGGGTAGAGGTTCCACTAGCTAGAACAAAGCAATCTGTCAATGTGGTAAGTTCACTTATATCTAAAATTTGAATGTCCTTACCTTTCCTTTCTTCAATCCAGGATGCTATTTGATTGGAAACTTCAATTGCACTACTTGACATTAAATTCCTCCTTGTTTTTATGCTCTTAATTATTATAGTACATTTTATGTAAAATATCATTTCTTGCTTCTATTGTAAGGGGATGAATCAATTTCTGCTTTTGTATTATATATTGAATACTATTATCTAAGGCTAATAGCATAGCTTGGTCTAAATTTTCTTTAACTATCCTTCTAATGGTATCTAACCCTGGGAAATTGCGGCCCTCTTCAATATAATCAGCCAAGTATATTATTTTTTCTAACTTACTCATATTTGCCCTACCTGTTGTATGATACTTTATTGCATTTAATATTTCTCTATCTATTATACCAAAGTTATTTTTGGCTATATAGGAACCTATTATACCGTGAAGCAAGGAGGGTTGGGCTGCTGAAATTTTATCTATTTCAATTTTATATTTATTTGCTAAATTTATCTGCTCAACATTATCAATGTCTTTTGAAATATCATGAATTAAAGCTGCTAGCCTTGCACTATTTCTATTCTCCCCATGTATTTCTGAAAGTTCCACTGCTGAATTAATTACTCCCAGAGTGTGTCTATAACGATTATAAGATAGTTTGCCTTTTATTATATTATTAATTTCCTGGTAGGATAACATTTTTATTCCCCCATTGATTATCCATTATTTATATAAGGAATTTTCTTTTATATATTGTTCTACTGATGGTGGAAGTAAATACCTTATGCTTTTATTACTTTTTACCATTTCCCTTAATTTAGTAGATGATATTCCGATTGCAGGTATCTCTACATTGTATATTCTTTTCCCATATATATTATGGATTTCCTCTATCCTTTTATAAAATTGTTTTTTTTCGTAACCCTCCCGACTAACTGCAATAAAATAATATTTACTGAGTAATTTCTTATAATCTTTCCAAGTATGCAGTTCTAAAATAGAATCTGCACCCACAATAAATAAAATTCTAGTACTTTCCTCCCGATACTTTTCTGTTAGTTCTCTTGCTGAATCTATTGTATAGGACGGTCCTTTACGGTTTATTTCCAGGGAAGAAACTTCAAAATAAGGTTGATCATTTATGGCTAGTAGAACCATATTGTATCTATGTATAGGATCTAATACATTATTTTTTAGCTTATGGGGTGGTGTACCGGCGGGCATGAAAATTACCTTTTCCAATGAAAGGCATTCCCTTGCCCAACTTGCAGCTATTAGATGACCATAGTGGATTGGGTCGAAGGTACCACCGATTATTCCAATTTGCTTTTTGTATTGATTGTTTTGGTTATTCATAATCTCCTCCATTTTGGAAAGGGTTGTTTAGCAATTAATAAAACCTCAGACAAACACATTTATAATTTAATTTTCGGATTTTCTTTTGACTCTTTATATATTATTATTTTATTCCCAATTACCTGAACTAGTTCAGCTTCTATATTATTTGCCAGTTCTTGTCCCACTTCTTTTGATTCTAAAAGGCTGTTGTTTAATACATTTATTTTAATTAATTCTCGTGCTTCCAATGCTTCCAGTAATTGTTTCTCTAAATTTGAGCTTAGCCCTTCTTTCCCTATTTGAAAAATTGCTGGTATATTATTTGCTAATCCTTTAAGATAAGCTCTTTCTTTACTTGTTAACATTTTCTTTTTCCTCCATTTTATCTAAAATATTCAAACTCTATATCAAGTATTTTAACTATGTCTCCATCTTTAATACCCATGTCTTCTAATTCATCTATTATCCCTTTTCTTCTAAGCATTCTTTGAAAGTATCTAATTGAATCTAAATCATCAAAGTTTACTGAATCTATCAATCTTTCTAAATCTTTTCCTTCCACTATATATTCGTTATTAATCAAGTTTATAGTAAAGGTTTTTTCCGATTCAGGCTCATAAACCTGTTCAAATTCATCTATTATAAGGTGAGGTGGTTCTATTTCCTCAAGTAATTCTACTGTTCTATCTAATAATTTCCCCAAACCTTTTTTTGTTGCAGCTGATATTGGATATACTTCATAACCCTCTTTTTCAAAGTATGCCTTTAGTTTATTGATTTTCTCTTCATCAAATACAATATCTATTTTATTTAATGCTATGATCTGTTTCTTTTCTGCTAGTATATGACTATATTTTGATAGTTCTTCATTTATTTTATTAAAATCATCAATTGGATTTCTAGTATTATCTTCATCAGAAGCTGATACATCTAAAATATGTATTAAAAACCTTGTTCTTTCTACATGGCGTAAAAATTGATAGCCTAACCCTACCCCTTCATGAGCCCCTTCAATTATTCCTGGAATATCTGCCATTACAAAGCTGCTATTTTTCCAGTCTACCACTCCTAAATTAGGTGTTATGGTGGTAAAAGGATAGTTTGCAATTTTGGGTTTTGCCTTTGTAATAGAGGCTAATAGTGTGGATTTCCCCACATTTGGAAAGCCCAATAAACCCACATCTGCCAATAGTTTAAGTTCTAAAATTATTTCTCTTTCCTGACCGGCTGCTCCTCCCTCTGCAAAACGAGGTGCTTGTCTAGTAGAGGTTGCAAAATGTTGGTTGCCTCTTCCTCCCTTTCCCCCTATCGCTAAAATACTTCGGGCATTGTTCTCTGTTAAATCTGCTAGAACTCTTCTGCTTTCTTTATCTATGATAATGGTACCAGGAGGAACTCTTATAATCAAATCTTCTCCGTCTTTTCCAGTCATTTTGCTTGGTCCTCCGTCTTGACCATTTTGGGCTATGTATTTCTTTTTATAGCGAAAATCCATTAATGTCCTTAATCCAGTATCTACTTGGAAAATAATATTGCCCCCCCTGCCACCATCACCCCCAGCAGGGCCACCTGAAGGTTCAAATTTTTCCCTTCTGAAAGCAACTATGCCATTGCCCCCATTACCTGCTTTTACATATATTTCTGCTTTATCTATAAACATAAAATCACCTTTATTCATTTTTTATATAGTATTATTATAGCAACTATCCATTACCTTTCAAATTAATTTTTACTAATTATACCATTATTATTCTAATTTAACCTATAATCTGCTATCATCCTTAATAATTACAAAACCACCCCAGATAAACTGAAGTGGTTTTTTATTTTATATAATAGCTTCCTGTTCTTGTGGATATACGCTTACTTGTTTTTTGTCCTTGCCTTTTCTTTCAAATTTAACAATTCCACTAGTAATGGCAAATAGGGTATCATCCTTACCTCTCCCTACATTTTTACCAGGATGAATCTTAGTTCCCCTTTGTCTTACTAAAATATTCCCAGATAGAACAAATTGTCCATCAGCTCTTTTAACTCCCAGCCTTTTAGATTCACTATCTCTACCATTCCTAGAGCTACCTACTCCCTTTTTTGTAGCCATAATTCCACCTCCTATGGATTATTTTGTAATCCCTATATATTCATAATCTTTCCTATGCTTCTATCTTTTCAATCAAAATCTTTGTATAGGGCTGTCTGTGTCCTTGCTTCTTTCTATAATCTTTCTTTGCCTTATACTTAAAAATAATTATTTTTTTAGCCTTTCCCTGTTCAAGTACTTTACCTATAACTTTAGCACCTTCAACTAGTGGTGTACCCACTTCCATTTTGCCTTCCTTGGAAACAGCTAAAACTTTATCAAATTCAACCTGTTCTTCTACCTGAGCACTAAGCTTTTCCACATTGATTACATTACCTTCTTCAACACGGAATTGTTTTCCACCTGTTTTAATAATTGCGTACATACTACACCTCCTCTAACCAGTCTCGCCAAGGCAGGTACCATTACGGATTTTAACCTGATTTGAGCGGCTACCTACAATAAAATATTTTAACAGACTAAGTCTAGGTTGTCAAACAAGATTTATAAATTATCTGGTTATCGTAATTTGATTTATAAAAGCTTTTTCATCCTGCATAATTTCAAATTTAATACCATACTTTTCCTCCAGCCTTTTTAAAATGTTATCTTCATTTTCCATTAGTCGAAAGGCTAAATGTGGGTGGGATATAATTTTCAAATTTCTTTCTGACTTTAAACTGGCATTTTCCTCTAATATTTCATCTATTCGTATTAAAATGGTATTCATTGATATTACTTTGCCAGTACCTCCACAAATGGGGCAGGGCTGTTGAAAAATTCTATCTATTGATTTTCTTGTTTTCTTTCTAGTTATTTCCACAAGACCTAATTGTGTTATTCCCATGACATTTGTTTTTGTTTTATCTTCTTTCAAGCATTCCTCTAATTTGTTTAAAACCATTAATTTATTTTGAGGATCTTTCATATCAATAAAATCTACAATTATAATACCACCTATATTTCTTAATCTTAATTGGTTTGCAATCTCTTGGGCAGCTTGTAAATTAGTTTTTAAAACAGTTTCTTGTAAACTTAAATTGCCAACAAATTTTCCTGTATTTACATCTATTGCTGTTAATGCTTCTGTTTGATCAATTACTATATATCCTCCACATTTTAACCAAACCTTATTAGAAAATATTTGTTCAATCTGGGAATTTATATTATAGTGGGTAAATAGTTTATGGGTTAAATTAAAGTATTTTACCCTATCTTTTAAATCAGCTGAAATAAGTTCCACCATTTCCATTACTTTATCATAATGTTCTTTACTATTTATTACAAATTCATCAACTTCCTTTGTAAATAAATCTCTTACTATTCTATATGGTAGTTCTAATTCATTATAAATTAACCGTGGGGCGATATAAAGTCTTTCCTTCATTTTTATTTTTTTCCATAATCTAATTAGGAAATTTAAATCAGATACAATCCTCTCTTTTTCAATGTCTTGCGCCTCTGTTCTTATTATTACTCCCATGTCTTCCGGCTTACATTCTTCAGCTATAGTTCTTAATCTTTCCCTCTCTTTCTCTTCAATAATTCTTCTAGATAAACCTATATAGTTTAATTTAGGCAATAATACAATATATCTTCCCGGTAAGGTAATATTAGTACTAACTCTAGCCCCCTTATTTGCTATAGGTTCCTTTACTATCTGGACTAATAACTCTTGACCTTTTTTTAGGATATTGTGTATAGAAATAGAGTCGCTTGCATCCTTTACATATAAAAATGCATTTTTTTCTATTCCAATATCAATAAAGGCTGCCTGCATACCTGGTAGTATATTCTCCACTCTGCCTTTATATATATTACCTAATATTCTTTTGTGATTTTCTCCCCCTACATAGAATTCTCTCAATATATTATTTTCCGTCAACGCTATTCTGGTTTGCTGGTTACTTATATCCATAATTATTCTTTTCACATATTTTCTCTCCCCGGTTTTTCACTAAACAAATCAATAGGGCTTATATATTTCCCATTCATTTCTGTAAATAATTCCACCCTATGTATTTTTAAAAAATCATAGATAATTGGTGTTTCTTCATTGTTAACCAACTTTTTTATTACTATTTCTGGTTTCACATTGTTCTGGCTACCTGTGGCAAGTTGCATTTCCAAGGATATAATATTATCTTCAATATTTAATAATATAATTGATTTTATTAATGGCTTAATATCCCTTTTTGTTTTTTTCCCTCTTTTATTTATTCTTTCTTCTATTATTTTATCTTGAGATAAAAATTCTTTTATTCTACTATTTATTCCTAATGTGTATTTTTTATCTTTTGTATGGATAGATATTTGATATAGTCCCATTTTAATAGTAGACATTAAGGAAGGTTGCCTTTCATCACTTACAACACAATCTAAAATTTTAATACCCTTAGCCAGAACTCCATTAAGTTTTTTTGTTAATTCTTTTCCATTCTGCCAATTATTTAGTTCTACATCCACATATTCACCATCACTGGTCATCCCCACAGATAATGCAGTGGCAAAGGATACCTTAGGATGAGGATTAAAACCTTTAGAATATGCTATATCAATTTCTGCTCTTCTTAAGGCCCTTTGAAATGCTCTTTGTAAATCTAAATGGGAGATATATTTTACCTCTTCCCCTTTTGAAAATTTTATTCTAGCTATTATCATAGCAAGACCATCCTCCATCTAAATCTTGTATACCGCAATATACACATGCTTCTCTACAATAGGGTGTTACCCTTCCCTTTAACGCATTTTTATGTTCCCTAATCAAAAACTCCTTTGTCACACCTATATCAATAAAATCCCAAGGTAATATTTCATCATATTTCCTCTGGCGATATGCATAAAAAGCCGGATCCACTTGAACTTCTTGGAATGCTTCCAACCATTTATTAAAATTAAAATGTTCATTCCAACCATCAAATTTACAGCCTTTTTCCCATGCTTTTAATAACACCTTTCCTAATCTTCTATCTCCCCGTGAAAATACTGCTTCTAAAAAACTTGTTTTATTATCATGCCAATTATAATTTATTTTTCTATCCCTTATAGTCCTTTTTAGATGTATTTGTTTTTCCCTTAATTCTTCCATGGTATTTTGAGGCTCCCATTGAAAAGGAGTAAAGGGCTTTGGAACAAAGGAAGAGGTACTTAGTGTTATTTTAATATTTTTATTTCTCTTTTCCATGTCTACTTTTAAGTATTCCTTTAATACCTTTTCACCTAGATTTCCAATACCTTCTATATCCTCTATAGTTTCTGTAGGTAGGCCTATCATAAAATACAATTTTATAGTACCCCAACCAGATTCAAATGCTTGTCCCACAGTTCTTAAAATATCTTCCTCCATTACTCCTTTATTAATTACATCTCTAAGCCTTTGGGTACCAGCTTCCGGTGCAAAAGTTAGACCAGATTTTCTTACCTTCTGGATTTGTTCAGCAAGCTTTACAGAAAATTGATCAATACGAAGAGAAGGTAAAGATAAACCTATATTTCTATCCTTATAATCCTCCATAAGCTTTTCTACTAAAGGTATCAAATGGGTATAGTCACTGGTGCTTAAGGATGCTAAAGATAATTCTTCATAGCCAGAACTCTGTATTAATTTATTAGCAATTTCCCTTATAGTATCCGGAGATTTTTCTCTAACCGGTCGATAGACTATTCCCGCTTGACAGAAACGACATCCCCTGGTACATCCTCTAAAAATCTCTACCATTATTCTGTCATGTACAATGCTTGTATAGGGTACAATCATTTTTTCTGGGTAAAAACTTTTATCTAAATCCCTTATTATTCTTTTATTAATTTTGGGAGGGTAGTCATTAGATATTGGAAAAAACCCCATTATCTTTCCCTCTTCATCATATTCCACATCATAAAAAGCTGGTATATAGACCCCCTCTATATTTGAAATAGAATGTAGAAAATCTTTTCTGCTAGTTTTTTGTTTTTTCCATTGTCTATACACTTCCAGTATCTCTAATAAAACTTCCTCCCCTTCACCTAAAACCACAATATCTACAAAATCCGCTAAGGGTTCAGGATTATATCCACAAGGTCCACCGGCCATTACAAAGGGGTGCTCCAATGTCCTATCTTTACTTAGAAGAGGAATATTAGCCAGATCCAAGATATTTAGTATATTGGTATAGCTCATTTCATATTGTAGTGTAAAACCTATAAAATCAAAATTTTTTATAGGGTCCATGGTTTCCAATGCAAATAATGGTATAGAGTTCTCCCGTAATTTCTTCTCCATGTCTACCATTGGGGAAAACACTCTTTCACAATAGATATTCTCCTGTTCATTTAATAGATGGTATAATATTCTCATTCCAAGATGGGACATACCTATTTCATATATATCGGGAAATGCAAAAGCATACCTAATAGTATTCTTATTTACATTTTTATGTACACTATTTAATTCATTCCCTATATATTGAATAGGATTTTTCACTTTTGGAAGTATTATATTTTCTAAAGTACTTTTCATTTAATTTATCTCCTAATAAGTATATTTCTTTATATTATTTGTTATTTTTTATTTTATCAATCTTTTTCCTGTTTTCCAATAAATCTTTTACCTTATAGTTCATTCCATAAAATATTATTCCATTTAATATTTCATCCTCTGTTATTATACCTTTTAATGCATAATCTTGATCCAGTACATATATTATATGAAACTTATTTGCAGAAAATTGTTTAAATATTTCACCTATAGTAATTTCCGGCAATACTGTAATATGTTGGGACATCATTGATCCAGTTTCATTTAGATTTTCTTTTTTATTAGTAATATCCTTTAAAGTAGAATAAAATGCAATCTCTCTTTCTTTTGTGGACTGATAGAAAATAAATATACCTATCATAATTAAAGTAAAGTTATAACTACCGATGGTTAATAGATACAAATTTAATGCTATAAGGCCTAGGGCGATTATCTTAGATACTACAGAGGTAATATCTGTTGCCTTTTTATATCCAAATATAAGGGTAAGAAAACTTCTAAAAATTCTACCCCCATCTAAGGGTAAGGCTGGAACTAAATTAAATATACCTATTGCTAAACTACTAAAAATAATAAATTCGAAACCAAGACTCTCCCATCTAAAATAGTCCTGTAAAAAAAATATAGTAGCAGAAAGTGCTACATTTGATATAGGGCCAGCTAATGAAACAATCATCTCCTTTTTTGGAGAAAAATTTAGGGTATTATTCAGCTTTACAACCCCACCAAAGGGGAGAATTTGAATTTCTTGAATTTTTATTCCTAAAAGAATTGCCATTAGTCCATGAGATAATTCATGGATCATTATTATAGCCAATAAAATCAACATTTCCTCAGCATAACCTAGAAAAAATAGGGATATAATAATAGGGAAAAACAAAATATGTATAGAAAAGGTTATGCCATAAACCTTTATTAATTTCATAAAAATTTCACATCCTTTAGTTTGTGCCGGATTCTATATATATATAATCTAAAGGATTAATAGCTTTATCATTTTGCCATAATTCAAAATAAAATATTGATTGCTCCCATTGGCCTGCATTCTTTGTTTTACCTAAACTATCTCCCTTTTCAATCTTTTGGTTTAATTTTACTGAAGTATCAAAACAGCCCTCATAAACCCCTTTAAACATATTATTATGCTGAATAACTATTCTTTCTCCACCATATAGGCTATTTTGTATTTGTATTACCTTACCATTATCTATTGCCTGTATCTCTCTAGCTGGATTTCCATCAATTTCTATTCCCCTTCCCTCAATCTTGGTGTGAAATATTGGGTGAACCTTGTCTCCAAAGGTCTGAATAACCTTGCCTTCCACAGGGGATAAAAATTTATTTTCCTCTTTAATAGCTCCATCCTCAGTACCTATGAATTTTTTAATTTGATTACCCATAGCAGGTACTATATTTTTATTCTCTAGGATGGTTTCCTTCCAATTCATATTATAATTAAGGGCTACCTTAATCCCCTGGGATAAATTTTTGGAAAAAGCAAATGGTAGTGAATTTATAGCAAAAACCAAAGCAAATATAATAGTGGATATAATTAATCGAAGGGAATTCTTTTTTATAAACTTTTCTATATCAAAGGATTTTATATCAAATTCTTCACCATTATTTATGAAATACTCATTATGAAATTGTTGCTTAGCTCTTCTAATCTTTGGTTCTAATCTATACCTACCTTTATTTTTAGGATATTTTTCCCCTTCCATTTTGCTGCCCCTCTCAAATAAAAAATATATTATAGTATGGTGTAATGCCTAGATAATATAATATATTTAATTAAGGGGAATTTTATTACACTTGTTAAGTGTTAAAACTTTATTCTGTGGCGTCTCATTGTTACATTTAGTACTAGCCCAATAGCCATCATATTTGTCAGCATTGAACTCCCTCCATAGCTTATAAAAGGCAAAGTTATACCAGTTATGGGCATAAGACCAATGGTCATACCTATATTCTCCACTATTTGGAATAAGTACATAAAGAATACCCCTGTTATGATAAGGGTGCCAAATTGGTCTTTTGCAATTTTAGCTAATCGAAGGAGCCTTATTAAAAACAAGGTAAATGCGATTACTATTATTGCTGAACCTATAAATCCTGTTAATTCTGAAATCACTGAAAATATAAAATCTGTCCACTGTTCTGGAAGAAAATTTAAATTTGTCATGGTTTCCTCTGCCATTAACCCTTTTCCAGTAACCTGTCCTGATCCAACTGCTAGCATAGATTGTATTACATGATATCCATCCCCTAACGGATCACTATATGGATTTATAAATGTTATTAGCCGCTTTTTCTGGTGTGGAAATAATATAAAATTCCAAAGTACAGGAAATGAAACTAAAAATGCCAATATGCCACCATAAACAAATTTCAAATTTATTCCAGCTACAAAAAGCATTCCTAGACCAATCACAACAAATACCAATGCACTTCCTAAATCCGGTTGTAGCATAATTAAAATAATTGGTATTCCAATGTGTATAGCAGGTATTAGCAGATCCTTAATAGTATTTAGCTTTTCTTCCCTATTTTCTAGTATCTTGGCAAAGGTAATTATTATACCAATTTTCGCAAATTCTGCTGGCTGCATTTCTAATACCTTTAAGTCTATCCAGCGTCTAGCTCCATCCCTTAATTTCCCTATCCCTGGTATCAATACAGCAATAAGCATTAATATAGTTATGATGTATATTATCTTCCAAAAATACCCAAACTGACTATAGTCGATACTAATAATTATGGCCATGGCAACAAGACCAAGTAAGAAGGCTATAGCCTGAACTGTGACAAATCTCATGGATTGGGTAGGACCGAAATTTTGAGTGGCCGCAAATATAGCTATAAAACCCATAATCACAAGGGCTAAAACATTTAAAAATAGTGGTATATCAAAATTTTTTAATATTTTTCTTTCCATATTAGTTCCACCTTAAGGTTACATGATTATTATTATTTATTATAACATGGGTATTATTTAAAGCAAATCAAAGGCCATTGGAAATATTGGGAACAATATATTAAATGTACCCATCTTAGACCTATGATTTTACTTGACTAGGACAAATGGTATGATAAAATTAAATTTGTATAAATTGATAAATACTTTAAAGAGTGGTGTGTAAAATGAAGCCCATAAGATTTTACTTAGCAATGATTTTAGCACGATTTAGTTATATTGTTTTAAAGATTTTAGGTAAAAATGCCACCCAGTTTCCTGGAGTAATCGCAATGAAAGTCTGTCCTAATATTTTAAGATATCTAGAGGTAAGTGATAAAGTTATTGCAATCACTGGTACTAATGGAAAAACAACTACTACAAATATGATTGCATCTTTTCTTACGGCCCAAGGAATAGATTTAGTAGCTAATAATTTAGGAAGCAATATTGAAGGTGGGATAATTAGTGCTTTATTAAATTCTACTACCTTCTTTGGAAGAAACCATAAAGAAATGGCTGTATTGGAAGTAGATGAACGGTCCTCCCCTTATATTTTCCCTTATATAAATCCAGATATTATTGTTATAACTAATTTATTTAGAGATTCTTACAAGAGAAATGCCGATGTTGAGTTTATTTTAAGCATACTTGAAAAAAGCATACCTAAATCTAGCCTACTTATACTAAATGCAGAAGATCCATTATCCAGCAACCTTTGTAAGGATAATCCTCGTAAGTATTTTTCTATAGCACCTCAAGAATTTGAAGAAGAGGTATCTGATAATATTATTAAGGATCTTGTATATTGTCCGAGCTGTGGAAATAAATTAATTTTTGATTTTAATAGATATCACCATATAGGATTTGTTCATTGTGAAAGATGTGATTATGCTTCACCTACAGCAGATTACCTAATATGGAAAATCCATGAAGATCAAATTATCATAAAAGAAGGAAACAATTACTATCCTTACCAAAGTGAAGCCAGTAGAATTACTGATAACTATAACAAAATTGCTGTTATTAGTGTTCTTAGGGAAATGGGTTATAACCATGAGGATATTGCTAATTATTTTAATAAAATAAAGGTGGTTTCATCCCGCTATAGTGAGACTATAGTAAAAAATAAAAGGGTTATATCCATGTTAGCAAAAGCCCAAAATCCTGTAGCAAATAGCCTTGCCTTTGATTTTATTAGAAAGCAAAAATCTTGGGGGTCTATATCATTAATTCTTATGAATGAGACTTATACCCATAAACAGAATTTTAATAGTATAGAAAATATGGCATGGATATATGATGCTGATTATGAATATTTGAATATCCCTTCCATTAAAAAAATACTTTGTATGGGCCAACATAACTTGGAATGTAAGATAAGATTACTCTTTGCTGGAATTGATGAAGATAAAATACAATTATTAGAGCCTAGTTATAGTTTGGATATTACCACCGATACAGATACTACCATTATTATACATGGGGCAAAAAATATAGCTGTTGCTAGACAGTTTAAGGATATGTTGGTAAGGAGGATCAAAGATGAAAATTGAAATATTATTCGGTGAAGTATGTTCTCTATATGGTGATCACGGTAATATTATGTTTTTAGAAAAGACCTTTGGGAAAAACAATATTAATAAAACAAGTATCTTAGAGACACCTAAGTTTATAACAGAAAAAATTGATTTAATCTATATGGGTGCGATGAATGAAAAAACACAGGCCCAGGTAATTGATAAGTTGCTTCCTTTTAAGGATATCTTGCTAGAAAAACTGGATAATGGGCTTAAGGCCCTATTCACAGGGACAGCTATGGATATACTAGGTAAAACCATTGTTGAAGAGAATGGCACCACTTTAGAAGGTTTGAACATATTTGACTTTGAAACAAGGATAAAAAAAAGACCCCGCCTAAATTGTGCAATTTATGGTCTTTATAAAAATATTCCTATTGTTGGCCATAAAACCCAGTTTACTCAAACATTTGGTGATAATTCAGAAAATTATTTTATTAAAGTTCAAAAGGGTATGGGAATAAATAAAAACACTAATCTCGAAGGCTTTATATATAAGAACCTTATCGCTACAAATATTACAGGCCCACTACTTATAATGAATCCCCAATTTAGTGAAAATTATTTAGGTGTAGAAATACCCTATAAAAACTTATTATTAGCAGCTCAAAATAAACGTATAAAGGATACTAATTTAGTAAAAGATGTATTTTATTAAATAATCATCCACCGTCTAGCCCGGTGGATGATTATTATGGATTTTTATTTTTCTCTGTATTTCATTCTTTTTATTGGTATATTGGCAACTAAAGCAGGAACCATCGTATCATCATATTCCCTCTTAGTCTTTGTAATGGTAATTTCAAGACCTTTCTCATCTACTTCAATATAGTCTTTAATCACCCCAACTATATCTCCCTTTATCATTTCTAAAAAATGGGGGGAGACATTAGCACGATCATGTACCAATACCAATTTTAATCTTTCCTTAGCTATTTCTTTGCTTTTATGATCTCTTCTATTACCACGACCAAACATATTAAACAAAGGATATCCTCCTCCCCTGATATTATTTAAAACCTAATTTCCTTGCAAACTTTCTAAAAAAGCTTTCATCCACATCAAGATCTAAAAATGGAACCTCATTGCCTAAAATTCTTTCTGCAATATTTTTAAAAGCACGACCGGCAAGGGAATTTTCATCAGTTACTGCTGGTTCTCCCCTATTAGTTGATATAACAATGCTTTGATCATCAGGTATAACTCCTAATAATTCAATAGCCAAGATATCTATCATATCGTCAATATCCATCATATCTCCCTTTTTGACCATATCAATGCGAACCTTATTTACAATAAGTTTTGGATTATAGATTTCATTTGCTTCTAGTAGACCTATAATTCTATCGGCATCTCGCACTGCTGAGATTTCTGGGGCTGTAACAACAATTGCCTTATCTGCACCAGCAATGGCATTTTTAAATCCTTGTTCTATACCAGCAGGACAGTCAATTAATATGTAATCAAATTCTTCCTTAAGCCTTTTACTAAGTGCTAGCATCTGTTTTGGTTGTATAGCAGTCTTGTCCTTTGTCTGAGCTGCAGGAAGTAAGTATAATCCATCATACCTTTTGTCCTTTATTAGTGCTTGTTTTAATCTGCATATTCCCTGCGTTACATCTACTATATCATATACTATTCTATTTTCTAGACCCATGACTACATCTAAATTTCTAAGGCCTATATCTGCATCTACAATAACTACTTTTTTTCCTAATAAGCTTAAGGCGGTACCAATATTTGCGGCGGTAGTAGTTTTTCCTACTCCCCCCTTACCAGATGTAATTACTAAAACCTCTCCCATTACTTCCCCTCCTGTTAGGTTTATTTTTATAAGTTTTGATAATATGGTAAAATAATAATAGTATTTTCATTAATACATGCTTTTTCTGGATATGTTGGCTTAAAGTCTTGTTTATCTGGTGATCGGGCAATAATATTAGCTATACGAAGTTGAGTGGGTTCTAATGAAAAAGCAACCACTGTTGCACGGTCATTTCCTGATAGTCCAGCATGGGCAATTCCTCTTAAGGCACCCATTACTATGATATTTCCCGTAGCCAAAACTTCTGCACCCGGATTGACATCTCCTATTATAACAATATTACCATCAAACTTTACACTTGTTCCTGAACGTAATGTTGAATAAATATATTTTGTAATCCCTTGATCAATTACTTGACTTTTATTTGAATTATTATGTTTTATAAAATCTTCACTAGTATTATCTATTTCTATACCATATTTTTCTTCCAACCATACTTTTAAACTAAACAAGTCTTCTTTGGAAAGACTTGTTTCTTTTAATTTTACTTTTTTTATTTCTTGAAAAAAAGATTTTGCTGAATCAATCTTCTTTGTTATTTTATCTTGAATTACACTTAATTGGCTTTCATTATTAATTATTAAATATACTCCATCCCTGTTGCCTTTAAATAATATGATTTCTTCAGTCATTTTTTCTTTATTACCTCCAAAGGGTATTAGTTGTATCTAATATTTTAATTGATTAGTTATTGTTTAATTCTTCAATTATTAAAAAAATCCTTCTTTTAATAAAAAACAATTGTTAAAGTATGACTTAATGGCTTTGTATTTAAGCTAACAGGGTCATAAGTCCCTGCTCTCTTCAAATAAAGCCATTAATTTAAAGTATTTTCTATAAACTTTTCTTCCCCAGCTTCTGACTTTTCATTTAAACCAAAATAACTATCTAATACTTTTCTTATAATTGGTCCTGAATAACTTCCGCTCTTTCCTTCCACTACAAGAGCTGCTATTGCTATCTGGGGTTTATCGTAGGGGGCAAAAGCTACCATCCAAGACATTGCGTCTATTTCTTTTGAACCATATTGAGCTGAGCCTGTTTTTATCCCTACTCCTATTTCCTGATGGGGGAAACCAACAAAGTCTCTTGCTCCTGTTCCACCAGGCATTGCAACTAGTCTCATTCCCTGTTTAATTGCATCTAAATTTTCTGGTTTAATATTTATTTCATTCATTATTTCAGGTTTTATTTCTTCTATAACTTCTCCATCAGGTGAGGTTATTTTATTTACTAAATGGGTCTTATAATTTTTGCCACCATTTACTAAGGTAGCAATATAGTTTGCCATCTGAATAGGTGTAAGTGAATTCCCGCCCTGACCAATCGCCGTATTTAGATTGTCTGCAGTTGTCCACATCCCTTCAGATACATATTGATATACTTTAAATATTTGTTTGGAATCTTTAATTTTATATTCTTTAAGTTTTTCTGCTACGATTGTATATATTTCATTATTACTAGGTCTTTTTAAATCTAAAACTATATCAAAGATTTCTTTGGCAATTGCATAGGAAGTATATACCTCCTGCTCCTCTCCATTTTCATTTATTATAATGCTATTACCAGTTATACCTACTGTATTCCTTAAGTAACTGGATGTGGTATACATCCAACTTTGTGCTTTAGTAGCCCTAGAAGCTAATATGCCTTTTGATTCAGAAATTTCTACACCTGTTTTACTCCCTAATCCCAGTTTTCTAGCATAACTTTCTAAGATATCTATCCCCTGCCTATTGCCTATTTCATAAAAATAAACATTGCAAGAATCTCTAAGGGCAGTTACCATATGCCTATTTCCATGGCCTCTCCTTAGCCAGCACTTAAATACCTTGCCTCCAAAGCCAGGATAATAGCCTCTATCATACACATTTTCTTTTAATCCTATTTTCTTTTCCTCTAGAGCACCTACTGCAGTAGCCATTTTAAATGTTGAGCCTGGCGGAAGTGCCGCCATTGTTGCATTATTAAAAAGAGGGCGGGGATAAAGGGGATCATCTGTTAGAATATTAAGCTCTTTCCAATCCTCCGTAGATATTCCTTGGGAAAAAAGATTTGGATCATATGAGGGATAACTGGCCATTGCCAATATTCCACCTGTATTTACATCTATAACAACCACCGCTCCTGATTTAGCATTTGGTGCCTTTCTGCCACCAGATCCGGTTTGCAATTCATTAATTGTTTCTTCTAAAGCCTTTTCTGTATCCCTTTGAAGGTCATAGTCAATAGTTAAAAATATATTATTTCCTGGTACAGGCATATTCTCTTCGCTAAGATTACTCTTAGGTCTTCCCCTATAATCTGTAATTACTAAGCTTTCTCCATCTTTTCCCCGTAATTGGGATTCAAATGCTCCTTCTAAACCTTGGGCTCCCTTTAAGTCTTGCATCCTATATCCACCTTCACTAACATCAACTTCATTAACCCTACTTATATAACCTAAAATATGTGATGCAGTTTTTCCCTCAGGGTAATATCGTATTGGGTTTGGGTTAATAACTACCCCTGGCATTTCATCTAAACAGCCAATAATCTCAGCCATTGTTTCTTTGCCTATATCATTTACCAATTTTATAGATTCCCAAGATCTAAATCCTTGTTTTTTTATCTTTTCTCTAATAATAAGGATCTTACGGGCTTCTTCTACTGAATATTCTGCTCCTATTTTATTCTTTTCCCTTATTTTTTGAAAGGTGTCCTCAGCTGATAAGCTATATTCTTCTTCCTTAAGTCCATGCCACTTCTTCCAATCCTCTTCTTGTCTTTTATAAGCAAACTTAGGTTCTGGATTTAATGAAATAGGGATATTTTCATTAAGGTGGACCTTTGTAATCGCTTCTAAAGCTAAATCATTATTAATATCTGATTTCACATAATATCTTTCCCTAAGGATATCTATGGTTTCACTAGCTGTAGCATCTAAGGGTATATCATGGGCTTTTTTCCATTCTTCCTCTCTTATTTGAAAACTAAATATTAAGCTCCCATCTTCCTGTAATAAAATAGGAAACTCATCATCATAATTTTCTTTATGTTTATCTAAAATATTTGCTAGCATTAAAATCATATTATTTCTTTTTTCTTCATCTATTTGGGTATATATCATTTCTACTGAATAACCTATTCTATTAGTAGCTAATGCATAACCGTCATTTGTATATATCTTTCCCCTTTCAGCAGGAGTAATAATTCGTCTTAACATTTTGTTTTCAGCAATTTCTCGGTAATTTTCCCCTTGGGCAATCTGAAGCTGAGCTAAGCGAAAAAGAAAACCTATTGAAATAAGTATTATCAATAAATATATAAAATTAAATCTATGTTTATTTTTTTCTATTATCATTAAATCACCTTTGTTTAATTAAGTTCCATTCACTTAATTTTAGGAAAAATGGGTAAATAAAGATTACTATAATTCCATTAATGATTAAGGAGAAGGCGGTATATTTTCTAATATATATATCCATAGGTATTTCAATTCTTGCTAGATATATAATTAAATATAAGATTCCTTGATAAGATAGTGTAGCTATAAGAGTAAATAAGTAGGGAATTATTCTATTTTCCTTATACACTTTTTCACTGGCAAATCCCACTAGATAGCCTATTAACATATAGGGCAATCCATGAATGCCTAATATTCTGCCAAAGAGTATGTCGGAGAATATACCACCTATAAGACCAAGAATAATTCCTTCTTTTTTCCCATATATTAATCCCATAGAAACAATAGTTATTAATACTAAATCAGGAGTTACACCTTTAATTTTTATAAAAGGTAAGATTGATGATTCTATAATAATTTCTGCCAATAATAATAGTGATAAAATAAATAACCTCACTTTTTTTCTCCTAAATTATTTTTTCTTAAAAACAATTACTTCTTTAAGTTGATGAAAATCTACAGCTGGGTTTATTACCACTGTTTTTTCCAACATGCCCACTTTTTTCTTTACCTCTTCAACTTCTCCTATTATGATATTCTCGGGATATATTCCACCTAACCCTGATGTTACAATAATATCTCCGGGAATTAACTTTGCCTCTGGAACAACAAAACCTTCTAGTGTACTTCCAGTACTCCCCTGTATTCTTATATAATCTCCAGTTCTTGACGATACACCGTTAATCATACTTCCTGTATCTGTTATAGCAAGGACTTTAGATGTGCCACTGGCTACTTCTACCACCTTGCCTACTAATCCTTCACTTACACACACTGCTGAGTTCTTTGTAATCCCATCCTGTGACCCCTTATCTATTATAAATACATTAAACCAAACCTCCGGATCAATAGAAACAATTTTAGCAATACTATAATCATATTGGGGATTACTTTTTTGATAATTTAATAATTTAATTAATCTTTCATTTTCATTTTTTATAGCTTCAAATTCTACTTGTTGTTGTTTTAATATTTTTATTTCTTCTTTTAATACTTTATTTGTTTCTTTTAATGTACCTATTTCTATTATTGAGGAAAAAAAATTTTTAACATATTGGGAACCAGTAAATATAGTTTTTTGGACTGGCACCATTGCTTTACTTATTAATCCTTCAATAGAAGATACCTTTTCCCTACCTTGAGAAGTAAAGGATATTAAAGAAATAAGTATGATAGTAATAAGAGCTACTATCATACCAAATCTATGTTTTTTTATCCAGTTCAAAATTTCACCTCACTAACTTAACCAATACTTTTTGAGGCTGCAATAACCTTATTAAACATTTCTATATCGTCTAATACTTTTCCAGTACCTATTACAACGCAATCTAATGGATTTTCAGCTATCTCTACTGGCATTCCAGTTTCATGCCTAATTAATTCATCTAGTCCATTTAATAAGGCTCCTCCTCCTGTTAACATTATGCCTTTATCCATAATATCTGCCGCTAATTCTGGAGGTGTTTTCTCTAAAGTGCTTTTTATGGCATCTAAAATAGTATTAATCGCATCCTTAAGGGCTTCTCTAATTTCTTTAGAGCTTACTTGTATTGTCTTAGGAAGACCAGATACTAAATCTCTGCCCTTTACATCCGTTATACGTTCCTCTCCTGGAAATACAGAACCAATATTTATCTTAATATCCTCTGCAGTTCTTTCTCCAATCATTAAATTATATTTGCTTTTAATATATTGAATAACAGAATCATCAAATTCATTTCCACCTACTCTAATGGACTTGCTAGTCACAATACCACCAAGGGAAATAATTGCTACCTCGCTGGTTCCCCCTCCAATACCGACAATCATGCTTCCTTCTGGTTCACCTACAGGAAGTCCAGCACCTATTGCAGCTGCCATAGGTTCCTCAATAACAAAGGATTCTTTTGCCCCTGCTTGTTCAGCCGCTTCTATTACCGCTCGTTTTTCTACCTCTGTTACTCCTGATGGAACACAAACCAATACTCTTGGTTTTACAAATCCTATTCTTTTAAAGGCTTTTTTCATAAAATATTTTATCATATTTTGCGTTATATCAAAGTCTGCAATAACTCCATCTTGCATAGGCCTAATAGCTACAATATTTCCAGGAGTTCTTCCAATCATTTGTTTTGCTTCTTCCCCTACCGCCATTACTGATTTAGTATTCTTATTAATTGCAACAACAGACGGTTCTCTAACAACAATACCTTTCCCTCTTAAATATACTAGGGTATTTGCAGTCCCTAGATCAATTCCTATATCTTTTGAAAATACTCTGCTCATTTAATGGTGCTCCTCTCTATTTGTCAAATGTTATTTTATAACATACCCATTTCCTTAAAACTTATATAATCATCGCCACCGATAATTATATGATCTATAACTTTTATCCCTATAATCTCTCCTGCTTCGTATAATCTTTTAGTGATAGATTTATCTTCACTACTGGGAGCAGGATCACCGCTAGGATGATTATGTACAAGAATAATGGAAGTGCTATTTTTTCTAATAGCTTTTATAAACACTTCTCTGGGATGAACAAGGGAGGCATTTACTATTCCTATTGTAATGTTTTCAACATCTAAAACCATATTTTTTGTATTTAGTAATACAGCATTAAAATGTTCTTGGGGAAGATACTTCATTTCTTCCTTTAAAAAGTCTACAATATCTAATGGTTTTTTTATTATAGTATTAACAGGACTTTGAATAGATAGTCTTCTACCTAGTTCCAATGCCGCCTTTATCCTGGCAATCTTTACATTACCTATACCCTTAAACTCTTTTAATTCATTAGTTGTAGCCCCATATAAAAACCTAAGGCCCTCTTTTTGACTGTTTATCAGTTTATATGCCAAGGAAATCGAAGTAATATTTTTACTACCAGACCCTAATATTATAGCAAGTAATTCAGCATCTGATAGATTTTTTTCTCCTATTTTAATAAGTTTTTCTATAGGTCTCTCTTCTTCTGGGAATTCTTTAATAGTCATATGTTCTACATAATTATATTCTTCCATCCCTAACCTCTTTCCCCTTTTACTACCATTTTTTATAGAAAATACCTAATCCCAAAAATAAACCTAATATACTCCCTAAATTTATATTTATAAGCATACCAAATGATAATTTTACTACATTGAGATTGATAATATTCCACTGATTGCCCTGGGAGTTAAATATACTTATTGGATAATTATAACTAAATATTGAAATATAATCTTTTAAAAGATCTCCAATAAATCCACCTGCAATCATAGAACCAATTATTGTAATAATTAATATAAGTCCACTCCTTCTTTTTCTCATTATTCCCCCCCTAGCATAGAATAATCTTTCTAAACCATTATATCAATTCTTATTGATATAATAAAAGATTCTTTGTAAAAAAAATTTATCAATTTTTGGAATTAGATAAGTCCAAAATCCTTCGTTAGTAAGCTTATACTATTATCTCCTCGGAATAATTTCAAAATCATCTTATCCTTGATTAATAGGTTTTGCTATCAAGATCTTCTCCTACCCCAGGCCCACTTACCCTTATTGTAGTATTATTAGGTAAACATACTGAAATTTCTCCTGGTGAATCTAGCTTCCCAATTCTGATACAGTCCTTATCAGGACATGTAGCTTCAATAAATCTAATGCTACCTGAACTTACCTCTACTATATTATAATTAACTCCATTTTCAATTTTAATTGTATAAGGTTTTTCTACCTCTAGGAGGTTAATATTTTTTATTTCTTCGCCATCTACTTCAATAATCCCATATAAATCTTGTCCTTTGCTTTTATAATAAGTAATGCCACCTATCGATATTAAACTAATAACAATGATAGTAGTAATTAAGATTTTATCCCATTTGGTCATTACAAAATTCCACCACCTATTAACTATAACTGGTTTTTCATTTCTTCTATAAATCCTTCTGCACCCTTTGTAGTTATCAATTTTAAGTTTTTTGTTACCAAAACTGCCTCCACACCATCCATTTGCTCTATTAGATTTAAACCTTTTTTACTTCCTAATAGAAATACGCTGGTGGATAATCCGTCAGCATCTATAGAGTTTTCTGCAATTATAGACACTCCAATAATATCACTCTTTGATGGTCTACCAATATTACCATCAAAAATATGGTGATAGCGAATACCTTCTTTTATAAAAAATCTTTCATAATCACCAGAGGTTACTACTGTTTTTCCACTATCTAACTTTATAGTTGCAAAATGACTACCTCTTGCATCTCTAGGATTTCTTAATCCCACCATCCAGGAACGATTTCTTTGGGGATTTTTCCCCAATACTTTAATATTTCCTCCTATATTAATTAAAGCATTTTCTATACCCATATCTTTAAAAGTAGAGATGATTTTATCTGCTGCATATCCCTTAGCAATTGATCCTAAATCTAATTCCATTCCCTCTTTTTCTAAAAATACTGATTTTTCCTCTATATCTACTATAATTTTATTATAATCTACTAATGGTAGCTTTTCTATTATTTCTTCATTACTAGGAACTCTTTCATCATTTTTCCCGATATTCCAAAGTTTTGTAATAGGGCCTATAGAGATATCATAACTTCCATTTGTTAATTCCGAAAAATATAATCCTCTTGATATAACATTGAATGTATCTTCACTAACTACTACCTTATCTTTCCCAGCTTGTAAATTTATCTTATTAATTTCACTATCTTCAATATTTAAGCTCATTTTATTTTCTATATCTATCATTATCTTTTTTGCTTTTTCAAACCCTTCTGCTGCCAGGGTTTCTTCACCAAATATTATAAAATCAGCTATAGTACCCATACCATTATAACTTGCTTTAAGAGGATCTTTTTTATTGTGGTTATTACTACAAGCAGTTATCAATAACAAAATTGTTATTATTATCATTAGTTTTTGAGATTTCAATATTTCTCCTCCTATCAATCTTATATAAGTTTAACATTTGACTTAAGCTAAAACAAGTTTTAGACAAAATAAAAACCAGCATATTAGTCCTTGATAAGGGCTTTAATGCTGGAATATTTACTATATTGATTTAAGCATTTGGATCAATAAAAGCTTTTTCTCGATTTTCAAAATTAGCATATATGGCTTTAGTTGGACATTTTTCAGCACATATCATACAATTTGTACATTTTTCATAATTTATATAAGCTAAATTATCCTTAAATTCCATAGCATCATAAGGACATGCCTTTACACAAATTTTACATCCTATACAACCCACCACACAATAACTTCTAACATCTTTACCCTTATCTTTAGAATTGCACAATACCCTAACCTCTCTAGATTCAGGCACAAGATCAATAACATTTTTTGGGCAAGCCTCTATACATATACCACATGCGGTACATTTTTCTTCATCCACTACTGCTACACCATTTTCCTTTACATGAATAGCATCAAAAGGACATAAGTTCTCACAAGTTCCTAATCCAAGGCAGCCGTACTGACATTCCTTACTTCCTCCAGAAATCATTGCTGCTGCCCTGCAGTCAGTAATTCCATAGTATTTATATTTTTCCTTAGCATTAGTATTTGTACCATTACAAATAACCCTTGCAATCATCTTTTCTGATGATGAGGCTTCTACCCCCATGATGGCACCTACATTAGCCGCAGTACTCTCCCCTCCTACTGGGCAACCATCAATAGGTGCTTCTCCAGATACTACTGCTTCTGCAAAAGCATCACAACCAGGGTAACCACAGCCTCCACAGTTTGCTCCTGGTAATGCATCCCTAACTTGCGAAACCCTAGGGTCGGATTCTATGGCAAATAATCTTGAAGCGTAGGCAAGGCCTCCTCCAAAAATAAGTCCCATACCGCCTAAGCTGATTACTGGCCAAAGGATATGCTCTATCATATTAAACACCTCTTTTCTTTACTTTATAGTAGCCCTTGAAAACCTAAAAATGCAATTGACATTAATCCTGCAGTGATAAGTGCTATTGGAAACCCTTTTAAAGCTTTAGGAACTGATGATAATTCCAAACGTTCTCTAATACCGGCAAATAACACAATAGCTAAGGTAAATCCTAAAGCCCCGCCCACTCCATTAAAAATAGTTTCTAATAAATTATATCCACTTTCAATATTTAAAATAGCCACCCCTAATACAGCACAATTGGTTGTAATTAGTGGAAGATATACTCCTAAAGCTTGGTATAGGGTAGGACTAGTTTTTTGAATAACCATTTCAACAAACTGAACCAAAGCAGCAATTACTAGTATAAAAGCAATAGTTTGCATATATTCTATTCCCAATGGAATTAAAATTAGCTCCTGTACAATATAAGTAGCAGCTGAAGCAACAGCCATAACAAATGTAACAGCTAGCCCCATTCCAATTGCTGTTTCTACTTGTTTAGAAACACCTAGAAAGGGACAAATTCCTAAAAACTTGACCATTACAAAGTTATTTACTAAAATGGAACTCATTAAAATAATTAATATACCAGTCAATCTTTTTCTCCCCTTTCTATTGAGTTTTCTCAGTCAATTTATTTATCAATCCTAATAATAAACCTAGGGTTAAAAATGCACCTGGTGGTAATATCATTATAATTGCAGGCTCATAAGCTGATCCCATAATAGAGATCGCAAAAATACTACCAGCACCAAGTAATTCTCTTATACTTGCTAAAATAGTAAGGGCTAATGTAAAACCTAGACCCATTCCTAAGCCATCTGCAATAGAACTAATAACACCATTTTTTGATGCGAAAGATTCTGCCCTTGCTAAAATAATACAATTAACAACTATCAACGGTATAAATAATCCTAATGATTTATCTAAAGCTGGTACATATGCCTTTAATAACATCCCTAGAATAGTTACAAATGAAGCTATAACCACAACAAATGCTGGAATACGAATTTTAGAAGGAATTACATCCTTTAAAAGGGCTATAACTGCATTTGATCCGATCAATACTGCTGCTGTAGATAACCCCATTCCCAAACCATTTATTGCTGCAGTAGTAACAGCTAAAGTGGGACACATTCCTATTAATAGCCTAAAAGTTGGATTTTCCTTAAAAATACCATTCATCATAATCTTTCCAAATTTCACAAAGATTCACCTCCTATAGGTTTAAATCTATTTCAAATATTGATTAAATAAATCAATAGCAATATTTACTCCATCTGTTACTCCGTTACTGGTAACTGTAGCCCCTGCTATAGCTTGAATTTCATTTTCACCACTAGGGGTGCTTTTAACTACTTCTAAAGGGCTATCAATAGATTTTTCCTTATACTGGTCTTGATAACTTTCCTCTGTTGCTTTTGCTCCAAGGCCTGGTGTTTCCGTATGGCTAACAATATTAATACCTGAGACTGTACCATCTAAAGATATGCCTACATTTACCACAATTTGTCCCCCATAACCACTTGGTGTAGTTTTAAAGGTATATCCTATTAACTCCCCTTCATTAATTCCTTCATAAATTTCCTCTATCATTTGAAAATCTTTTTGAACAATACTATCTAATTCTTCATCTTCCACTTTTTTAAATTCTGTAGCCTGTGGCAGAACTGCCTTTCGTGCATTTATATTTTCTTGAATTAATTGTTGTTCTATTTTATCTGCAGTAGCCATGTTAGTAAGTCCTAGTAAAACACCAGCTATTGCGGTGATAGCAAATAATATCCCAGCTAATTTAATTATTTCACGCATTAGCTTTCACCTCCCCATATATTTTGGGTATAGTATACTTATCTATTAAAGGGGCTGCCACATTCATTAGCAGTATGGAATAGGAAACTCCTTCAGGATATCCACCCCATAGCCTTATTACACTGGTTAAAATACCACAACCTAGTGCAAATATAATCTGTCCCCTAGGAGTTACTGGAGAAGATGAGTAGTCAGTAGCCATAAAAATTGCACCCAACATTAATCCACCAGATAATATATGATAAATCCCATTCCCAGTAAATAATCCATTAGCACCAAAGACAAAGGTCATTAATCCAACAACACCAATATAAATAACTGGAATTCTCCAGGAAATCACACCTCTATACAATAAATATGCAAAACCTATAAGTAGTGCAATAGCAGAAGTTTCTCCTATTACACCTGCTACATTTCCTAAGAATAAGTCCATATAACTTGGCAAATCAACTGCTGTCAAAGTTGCTGAAGCTTCAGCAGTAGCTGTAGCAGTAGCATCAGCGGCATAAAGCATTGCAAGGGGAGTAGAAGAACTAACTCCATCTAAAGTTCTAGGCAAAACAAATCCTGCTGTCATTTTAGTAGGCCAGGATGCCAATAAAAAAGCTCTTGCTGCCAAAGCAGGATTCATAAAATTCTGTCCTATACCACCAAAAGTATGTTTTACTATTAATATTGCAAATGCAGAACCAATAACAGCAAGCCACCAAGGTGCACTTGGAGGTAAGTTAAAAGCAAGTAGCAAGCCTGTTACAACTGCACTCCAGTCATTTATTGTTATTGGTTTTTTAGTAAGTTTTTGTATCAAACCCTCTGCTATCACAGCAGAAAGAACTGAAGAAGTTACTAGAATTAGGGCATTAATACCAAAGAAATATAATGCACAGCCAAAGGCTGGCACAAGGGCAATAACTACATCTCTCATTATCACACCAACATCTTCTTTTGTCCTTATATGTGGTGAAGATGATGCAGTCAAAAATAGCTCATTATCTTTCATTGTTATAACCTCCTATCCTTTCCTTTTTTGTGCTACTATCTCCCTTTTTGCCAATCGTATAGATGGCACTAAAGGTCTTCTTGAAGGGCAAATATAAGAACAGGATCCACATTCAATACAATCTAATGCCTTATATTTTTCGGCCATTTCGTATTGCTCATTTAGTGCGTAAGCGGAAATATACAGAGGTAATAAATTAATAGGACATACTTCTACACATTTCCCACATCTAATACAGGGTGTAGGATCTGGTATATTGGCTTCTTCTTCATTTAGCACAAGAATACCGGATGTTCCTTTAATTACAGGTACTTCTGTAGTATATTGGGTTATTCCCATCATTGGACCACCCATAATAATTTTCCCAGGTTTTTGGGAAAAACCTCCACATTGTTCAATAATTTCAGAAAAGGTTGTCCCTAGTCTTACTAAGAGATTTTGTGGCTCTTTAATAGCACTTCCAGTTATTGTAACAACTCTTTCCACTAAAGGCATACCAGTTATTATAGTGTTTGCTATTGCAACAACAGTTCCAATGTTTTGCACAACTACCCCTACATCCATTGGTAATCCACCTGAAGGAACTTCTCGCCCTGTTATGGCATGAATTAATTGTTTTTCTGCTCCTTGAGGGTATTTTGTTGCTAATGAATATATACTTATATTTGAAGTTTCTCCTAAAGCTTTATTAATTGCCTCAATTGCATCTGGTTTATTGTTTTCAATTCCAATATATCCTTTTTCTACATTGAGGGCTTTTAATATGGCTTTTAATCCTAGTACCACTTCATCTGCTTTTTCCACCATTACTCTATGATCAGCTGTTAAATAAGGTTCACATTCAGCACCATTAATTATTACAGCATCAATCTTTTTTTCTGGGGGAGGAGAAAGTTTTACCTGTGTAGGAAAGGCTGCCCCTCCCAAACCAACAATTCCAGCTTCTTTAATTAAGTCTATTATTTCACTAGATGAAATTGCCTCTATACTTCCATAGGGTTTTATTTCATCATCTAAAGTATCTTTACCATCAGATTTTACAATTATAGATAATACCTTTTGCCCAGTAGGATGAGGTCTAGGTTCTACAGCAATTACTTCGCCAGAAATACTTGAATGAATAGCTGCAGATACAAAACCTTTAGATTCCCCTATTTTTTGTCCTAATTTTACATAGTCCCCCTTCTTAACAATAGGTTCACAGGGTGCTCCAATATTTTGTTGCATTGGTATTATTACCTGGATAGGTAATTTAGCCTTTTTTAGAGCTTTGTGGTTGGTAAGTTCTTTAAAATAAGAAGGATGAATTCCTCCACGAAAAGTTGCCTTTTTTACTTCCATTGCACTATCACCTCTTTTTATTAATTCATTTCTTAGTGAATGGTTTATCTTAACCTTTACTATGATATGAAAACCTTTAAATGGTGTGGCTAAAGAAAAACTCACTTGTACTTCTACATAAGAATATAAATTCCTTCTTTTTAAACTTTTCATTAAAAAAACCAAATATCTATCATTATGATATTTTGGTACCTAATGATTTATAGTATTTATATAAAGATTATACAGTAAATTTGTTGAATTTTCTATATAAAAAATCCATTTGTTAAATTTAACTGGTTCTTTTATAGTGACCAGATTTGCCACCAGATTTTTCCAATAATTTAATATCTGTAATATACATATCTTTGTCAATAGCTTTACACATATCGTATATTGTAAGTGCGGCTATGGTTACAGCAGTTAAAGCTTCCATTTCCACTCCTGTTTTGCCTACACACTTTATCTTCGCTTCAATATAAATTGCCCCTATTTTTTCATTCAGACTAAATGAGATATCACTACCACTGAGAAATATATTATGACACATTGGTATTAATTCACTGGTCTTTTTTGCCCCCATAATACCAGCAACCTGTGCTACAGAAAGAACGTCTCCTTTTTTGATTTTCCCTTCCTTAATAATAGCTAATGTTTCAGGCTTCATAAATATAGATCCTGAAGCTACAGCTTCTCTATGGGTATCATCTTTTATACTAACATCAACCATCCTGGCCCTGCCTTCCTTATTAATATGGGAAAGTTCTATCATCAATTATCCTCCTAAAGATTTTTTATCTTTATTATTAAGATAATAATATTATATCATGGACATAAAAAAAGAAAAGGACACTTTACACAACAAAAAGACCTCCTAAGTTAGAAGGTCTCTTAAAATAATATTATCCTTGTTAAGCTTTAATTATTGCACCAAATGGACATGCCTCCATACAAGTACCACACTTAATACATTGATCTTGATCTATTTCATAAGGTGTTTTAGGTTTTCCTGAAATACAATTTACAGGACACTTCTTAGCACAAATACCACAAGCTTTACATTTATCTTTAAGAATTACATAGCTTAATAAAGCTTGACAAACACCAGCTGGGCACTTTTTATCTCGTATATGGGCCTCATATTCATCCCTGAAATATCGAATAGTAGATAATACTGGGTTGGGAGCTGTTTGTCCTAGGCCACATAGAGATGCATCTCTAATCTCATATGCAAGGTGCTCAAGCCTTTCTATATCTCCTTCTTCTCCCTTACCTTGGGTAATCCTTTCTAGCATTTCTAACATTCTCTTAGTTCCTACTCTGCATGGTGTACATTTACCGCAGGATTCGTCTACAATAAAATCCATAAAGAATCTGGCAATATCCACCATACAATTATCTTCATCCATAATAATTAATCCACCAGAACCCATTATAGAACCAATTTGTTGTAAAGAGTCATAATCTATTGGTGTATCTAAATGCTCAGCAGGAATACAACCTCCTGATGGTCCGCCAGTTTGAGCAGCCTTAAACTTCTTACCGTTAGGAATTCCTCCCCCTATATCATAAACTATTTCTCTTAAAGTAGTACCCATAGGAATTTCTACTAAACCTGTATTGTTTGTCTTTCCTCCTAATGCAAAAACTTTTGTACCATGAGATTTTTCAGTCCCTATTTCAGCAAACCATTCAGGACCCTTAAGTATTATTATTGGAATATTAGCAAAAGTCTCAACATTATTTAATATTGTAGGTTTTGCAAATAATCCCTTGTTAGCAGGGAAAGGTGGTTTAGGTCTAGGAGTACCCCTTTTACCTTCTACTGAATTCAATAAAGCAGTTTCTTCACCACAAACAAAAGCTCCTGCACCTAATCTAATATCTAAGTCGAAACTAAAATCCGTACCAAATATATTTTTTCCTAATATCCCATATTCTTTTGCTTGATTTATTGCGATACATAATCTTTTTACTGCAATTGGGTATTCCGCCCTTACGTAAATATACCCTTGATTAGAACCAATAGCAAAACCCGCTATAGCCATTGCTTCAATTACTGAGTGGGGATCTCCCTCTAAAATACTTCTATCCATAAATGCTCCTGGGTCACCTTCATCAGCATTACAAACAACATACTTTTCATCTCCAATGGCATTTTTAGCAAATTGCCACTTCATGAATACTGGGAAACCTGCTCCTCCTCTTCCCCTTAAGCCTGCTTCTTTCATAATTTGAATAACATCATCAGGTGTCATCTCAAATAATATCTTTTCTAAAGCTTTATAACCATCAAATGCTAAATATTCATCTATACATTCAGGATTTATAACCCCACAATTTCTTAAGGCTACCCTTCTTTGTTTTTTAAAAAATTCTACATCAGTTAAGGATCTTACCTTATCCTCATCCATTGACTCGTGATATACTAGCCTTTTTAAAATTCTCCCCTTAACAAACTGTTCCTCTACTAATTCTGGTATATCTTTTACTTCTACCCTACTATAAAAAACCCCTTCAGGATACACTATTACAACTGGTCCTAACTCACATAATCCGAAGCATCCTGTCACAACTATTTCTATTTCATTTTCTATTCCATGTTTTTTAAATTCTTTTTTTAATGTGTTTACTAACTCTATTGATCCTGAAGATTGACAGCCTGTTCCCCCACATATCAAAATTTGAGATCTATAAAAATTCAAACAAAATCCCTCCTAACAATGTTTTCTTTAACCTATATTATTCTGAAACTGGATCTATTACTTTGCCATCGATTACAGTCATTGTATAGTCATCGATAACTTTACCATCTTTAATATGACTTGCTACCATAGCCTTAGCTTTTTCAGGATTCATTTTTATATAGGTAACTTTTTCTCCATCCGGCGAATATACCTCTACCATAGGCTCAAATCTACATGCTCCAATACAGCCAGTTTGTGCAACTGTAACATTTTTTAAATCTAATTTATTAACCTCATCCATGATAGAGGTTAAAACTGGTCTTGCTCCTGCTGCAATACCGCAAGTGGCCATACCTACTACAATTCTATAACCTTCTCTTCCTTTTCTTAAATTAATATTTTCTAATGTCCTTTTCCTAATTTCCTCTAATTCTTTTAAAGATTTCAATTTCCCACACCCCCATATATTTTTTTTAGTCCTTCTTGGATATAGTTTCTAATCCACTTAATTACTTCCCTTTCTGTGATTAGAACTTCATAACCTAATATCTCCTTAATCTCTCTAGTATCCAAAGTGAATGCTTCATCATTATAGCTATGAATATATATTAATTCTATGTCATTGCCTAATGATAAAATTATGCTTATTAATGTATCTGGCATATTTCCTAATGGAGCCCTATCTATATGGTTATATTGAAATATAGCCTCTACCTTTGTCCCTATTCCTTTTTGGGAGTCTATGTGAAAACTCCCCCCACATCTTTCAGCTGCAGCTTTTAATAATGAAATCCCTAAGCCCACTTTTCTTGTGGTCCTGGTGGTAATAAAAGGATTTGTAACCTTTTCTAAAAAATCTTCCTCCATCCCCTGGCCATTATCTTCTATAGTTACAATTAATACATTATTAATTGTACTTTCAAAAATCGTTAATTGAATAACTTTAGCCTTAGCACTAATTGAATTTTGAATTATATCTAAAATATGTAGAGAAATTTCTTTCATTTGTTAGGATTTATATTTTTCAATAATTCCAGGGATATCATCTTCTACTAATCTACCATATGCTTCACCATTAATCATTAATACTGGTGCTAAGCCACATGCACCTATGCACCTGGTGGCATTTACTGTAAATATTCCGTCCTCTGTAGTATCACCAATTCCTATGTCTAATTCTTTTAAAATTCTGTCTAGTATCGCCTGTGATCCCCTAACATAGCAAGCCGTTCCTAAGCAAACATCAATTTTGTATTCCCCTTTTTTGGTTAGAGAAAATTGCGAATAAAAAGTAACTACTCCATAAACCTCTGTCAATGGAACCCCTAAACCATCAGAGATTACCTCCTGAACCTCTAATGGAAGATATCCAAATAGTTCTTGGGCTTCGTGTAGTACTGGTATTAATGCTCCCCTTTCACCTTTGTGCTTATCAATGATTTCAATTAGCTGTTGATAATTTTCTTCTAATTCTGTTTTAACAGCCTGTGACATTTTTCTAACCCCCTTAGTTTATGTTTGTTATATAATTATCAACATTATACCATATAATAAAAAAAAATATAATAATTTTCTGGAATATTATGTGCTATCAAAAAATTTTATAACATTCTCAATATTTGGTTTCTCAATGGGTAAAAATGATATTCGCTCTAAAATATTTTCAAGGGAATGAGCATCAGAAGATTGGATAATTTGAAAGTTAGGATAATTATTTTCCCAGTTTTTTAAAACATCTCCTTTTACACTGGAGGATAACTCTATGGTTTTTACGGATAGATGGGATGGAATAAAGCCTAAATTTGATATAATACTGTAGGAATCTCTATCTATATGGGCTGGAACTACTACTCCCTTTCTCTTTCTTACTAAGGTAAAAATCTCTTCTATCGATAAGTCCAAGGCATTTATAAGTAAATAATCCACTTCACCTATAGCCTTATCTTCAGAATTTAATATTATTTGCTCTCCAAATATCTTTTTATTATTTCTAGTAGGTGGCAAAAAAGATTCTAAATATCTATCAAAATCCAAAGCTAGCTCTAATGTTGGGAAGTAACATAATAAATGAACCTCCTCTTTTGAATTTACTTCTATTCCTGGTACAATAATTATTTCTTTATTCTTTGCAATTTCAAAAATAGCTGGTAAATTTTTTGCTGAATTATGGTCAGTTACAGAAATAATTTCTAATCCCTTTAAAAGAGACATATTTATTATATTATTAGGAGTCATGTCCTTGTCTCCACAAGGAGAAAGGGCAGAATGAATATGTAGATCATAGGCCCAATGACCTCCATTCATATCTTACAATCCCCTTTCTGATAATAGCTTTGCAATTTCAAAGGCATTCAATTGGCTTTTTAAAATTGGTATATCCTCTTCTATTGCTTTTTCTATTGTTTCCTCCTCTACATTTATGTCTTCTGGCACTATAATACAGGAAAGCTCTAATAGAACACCTATGGCAATTATATTGACATGGGTTTGAACTGTAATCCAAAGATTGCCTTTCTGTGCATGGGCCATAACCCAACTTAATAAGTCTCCACAATATCCACCAGTTATTTCGGTATCTCCCTTCACATTTGGAGTAACCAATTGAAATTCTGGCATTGAATATAGATCATTCACCTTCATATTTTTTCTCCTCCCCTCTATTTTCCTGTAAAACTACAGGTGGAGCTTTTTTAAACATATCCAATAATTTTCTAGTTAAGTTCTCTAACTGGTCTTTTAATAGAAATATACAATCAACCTCCTCTGCACAGCCCTTCACTATATCTTCAGCTAGAGCTAAGCAGGAAGGAGAACCACAAGATCCACAATCTAACCCGGGCAATCTTCTAAATATCTCTTCAATCCTTTCAGCCTTTTTTATTGCTACCGATATATCTCCATCTAGAGGAGGAGACATTCTAGGTGTGTATTCATTAGTAATATGCAATAGACCACTATTGTAATATTCATCTATTTCTTCCTGAGAAAAATTATTTTCTTTGATGGATTTAGTGGACATTTGGTAAATTCTCTGTTTTGCTATAAAATTATTTTCCACTACCAAAGCACCACCTACACAACCCCCTCTACAGGCTGTACCCTCAAAAAAATCAACATCTTTTAATTTACCTCTCTCAATTTGTTCTAATACTCTTATAACACTTTGTATACCATCTACATTAATATAACAAACACCAGTAAGAAATTTGCTTTCTCCCCCAGTTCTTGCCCAATTTATACCTGCCTTTGAGGATGTTTGAAGGTTTTCAACCTCTTTCATATCTTTTAAATTCTTACATATTTCCGAATATATATCTTTTATAGCCAGGGCACCATTTATTGAAGATTTCTTTTCTTTAGATCCTATAGGCTTTTTTATGCTAGTTATTTTTGCTGGACAGGGACTAATGAAGAATATTCCTATATCATCATCTCTCAATTCTTTTTCCCTTAATTTTTTTCTTGTAAGTCTAGCTTCCACTTCCATAGGAGATTCCAACCTAACAACATTTGGCAATAATTCCGGAAACCTTACTTGAATAAGCCTTAATATAGCTGGACAGGCTGAAGAAATTGCGGGAAATTTTATCCCTTCCTTACGTATTTCCTTATTTAATATCTTTCCAATAATTTCCGCACTATAGGCAGCTTCCCGCACCTCATCAAAGCCCATATTTTTGACGGCAGTTAATATTTCGTTAATAGTAACCTTGCCTCCAAATTGGCTTATAAATGTAGGATCTATTATAGCTACTTTATATTGATATTTCTTCACATCTTCCATGGTATCAGCAATAGCACCCTTTGCATTATGTGGACAAACCTTTATACATTCTCCACAATCAATACATTTATCATCAATAATAATAGCCTTTCCGTCCCTTACTCTAATTGCTTGAGTTGGGCAACTTTTTATACAAATAGTACATCCAAGGCATTTAGATTGGTTTAAAATAACTGAATGAGAGTACTTATCCATTTCTTTCCTCCAAACTCTTGCTAGTAGTTAAATACCATTTTTATTTTAGTGCCCACATCCATAGTAGAACTTATTTGGAATTCATCTGAGCATCTTTTTATATTTGGCAATCCCATTCCTGCACCAAATCCCATTTCTCTTATTTCATTTGTAGCTGTGGAATACCCTTCGGTCATTGCCAAATCTATATCCTTAATACCAGGACCTGTATCTTCCACCTCTATTGTTACTTTATTCTCATCTATGTAAGCTTTAATATTACCACCTAAAGAATGAATTACTAAATTCATCTCTGCTTCATAAGTTGCAATAGATATTTTCCTTATAAGGCTATTTTCTAATCCAATACTTTGTAATATCTTTTTTATTTTACTTGAAGCATTTCCTGCAGTTAGAAAATTCCCTCTTTCTATAATGAAATTCAATAATAAAGTATTTTCTTCCACTAATTTCTCTCCTTATCCCATCCTATTAGTATCCTTATATTAACAGACTATTTTAGAATTAGAATTTATAAAGTTTTTTTCTATTTTATGGAAAATATATAGGTATAATAATATAATTAGCCACCACATAGCCAATACTTAAGGCTAGGACTGGCATTAAAATGAAGAATATAAATATATAAAGTAAATTTTCTTTTTTTGATTTCCTTTTCCTATTCATTCTACTAAATCTCATTTGGAAATACCCTTTTCTTCAATTGTGATATAGAATTTCCAATAAAAAATTTAAATAAATAATTAATAAAGTCAAAATAATAATCAACTTTCTTATATTATAAACTTCTACTTAAATAATTAAATCCCTTTATTATTTGCTAAAATCATAGCACTAGTATGAAATGAATTTTTTATAAAAAAAGCTGAAGGGTAACTTCAGTTTTTATTTTTATGGTTTATTTTCTCACGATAAATTCAATAAAATATTAAAAAAAGCATAGTTTTTAAATTTGAGATAGAATAGGTTCAAGGTGGTTTATTCCATTGACATTTATATCTTATATCAATATAATATATTTTAGTTGAAGTGTGCGAGGGTGGTGGAATTGGCAGACACGCAGGTTTGAGGGACCTGTGGCGTTAAGCCATGTGGGTTCGAGTCCCATCCCTCGCACCATTTTTT
>MTKW01001420.1_pt1 | contig 59330 bp, 42 predicted proteins | sample 1042761 | NCBI WGS metagenome assembly MTKW01 (sample SAMN06205366, study PRJNA360243) | anaerobic digester metagenome | biome: Wastewater treatment plant; feature: Anaerobic digester sludge; material: sludge; isolation source: anaerobic digester fed with sludge from wastewater treatment plant ... | reverse complement strand
AGTCCCGCCAACAAACCGATAACGATGAGGATAATCAGCGAGCCTACCGCCATCGAGAAGCTAATTTGCGGGTCTTTAAAGAACTGGTCGCCCTGGCTCAACGCCACACCCACTCCCGAAAGAAGGGCCACGCCCAGCATGATTCCGCCAATTCCCGCTAAAACGGTCAGCACCACGCTTTCGCTCAGGATCTGCCCGATGATATTGTTCGGTGTCGCTCCCAACGCTCGACGGATGCCTATCTCCTTGGTTCGCTCGCGCACGGTTACCAGCATGATGTTGCTCACGCCGATGGCACCGGCCAGGAGTGTTCCAAGGCCGACGATCCAGATGAGCGCGCCAATCCCGATACCCAGGTAGTTGAACATCTTGAACTGCTCTTCGATGTTCAGGCTAAACACCGCCTCTTTATCGTCGGGCGAAATCTGGTGTTGCTGCTTCAAAATCTCGGTGATTTTATCCTGAACGCTTTTCACGGCCACACCCGGTTTGGCGGTGGCTGCCAGGAAGTGGATGATGTTTCCTTGATTAAACGCTTGCTGCATGGTGGTGAACGGCAGTACCACGGTTTCGGATGTGTCGCCACCGATGCTGGCACCCGATGTGCTTCGTGCCACGCCAATTACCTGAAAGTAGATTCCATTTACGCGAATCGCTTTTCCCACGGGATCTTCGCCGTGAAAGAGCACCTCGTATACCCGTTCGCCGATGATGCATACTTTCCGTTTCTCGGCGATATCGATATCGTTCACGTATCGCCCGTATAGCATCTTACTTTTATCGATCAGATCGTACTCGGGATAGCACCCTTTAACCAGGTATGAGCCGCTCTTATCGCCACGCACCACGTTTTCATCGCCGCTGCCACCTCCAAAAAGCACGGGCGAGATGTTTTGCAACTCTTCCACCCGCTGACGGATAATCGGTAAGTCGCTGTTGGTTATATTCCAGTTGCGCCCTTTCCTGAAGCCTTTATACGGTTCGGTTGTCGGCTCTGCCATAAGAAAAACCGAGTTGGTCGCGAACCCCTCTATTTGCGACATGATGCCCGTTTCTAACGCTTTCCCCGCGCCCACCATCAGCACTAACATGAGTATTCCCCAAAAGACACCAAATGCCGTGAGGAAACTGCGCGATTTGTTGCTGGTGATGGTCATCCATATCTCTTGCCAGCGGTCGGCATCGAAGAGCAGTCTCAGCCTCCTCCCAAAAGAGGCTTTTGTATATCGCGGGTAATTATTTATCTGTTGTTGCATGTTGTTTAACTATCTAATTGCATCACTCCTGTCTCATGGCCTCTATCGGCTTTATTTTCACTGCTTTCCTGGCGGGAAGGTAACCGGCGATCACACCCGAGATGATCAACAAGACGGTCGCGAAAAGCGCGTAGCCAACGTTGACGGTCGGATTTTTGAAAACACTCATTCGCGTCTCTCCATCGGAACCTTGCACGCCGTTAGCCGATTGCTCCATGACGAAGTTAATCAGTTCGGTGAGCCCGATGCCGAACATCATTCCGATATATCCGAAAATGGCGGTAATGATAATGGATTCCAGGATGATGGACTTCAATATGGATGATGGTGGTGCGCCAATGGCCTTTCGGATACCGATCTCGCGCGTGCGCTCTTTGACCGATACCAGCATGATGTTGCTAACCCCCACGATACCGGCGATGAGCGTTAAAATGCCCACGATGGTGACGAAAATGTTGATCCCACCGAATATGTTCATCGTTTCGATGTAGTCGGCTTGTGAGTTGCTCACCCAGAGTGCTTGCTTATCTTCGGGGTTAAATTTAAGCCGGCGACCCATCTGGTTTCGCAATGCCTCGTTGAAACGGTCGTTTTCGGCTTTCGTTTCGAGCCCTTCCACCGTGAAGGTGAGTTGATAGAATTTCTTATCGGGATTAAACATGGCTTGCGAGGTAGAGAAGGGTATATAGGCGACCGGTCCTCCCCACTGCTCTTTTTTAGAGTTCACGCCGATGACTTTGAACATGAGTTCCCCCACCTTAACGTACTCTCCTAATGGCGACTCACCCTTGAAAAGCACCTCCGCCATTTTTTTATCCAACACGATCACTTTACTTTTCTGTTTGAAATCGAGTTGATTGATAAACCGTCCGGCATCGGGTTCAAAAATCAGTTTCTCTATTTCAGCATAGCTCGGCATTACGCCCCGTACTTGATACGAGCCATATTCCGTACCGTGGGAGATGGTACGCGTTTTATCGGAACGGGCGGTGACTTGACGGCTTTCCTTGATATCATGCTCTACCATCGACAGCTCTTTTTCGGAGAACTGGATGTTTCGTCCCGACTTCAGTCCCTGGTGTGGCATGGATGTCGTTCCTGCCCACAGGTTGACGCGGTTTATGGCACGTTGTTCGAAATTGGACATCACGCCGTTTTTCAACCCGTTGCCCGCGCCTAACAACACGATAAGGATGAAAATTCCCCACGAAACCGACAACCCGGTCAGCGTGGTGCGCAGCTTATTTTTGCGTAGGGTGGTAAATATTTCCTGGAGCTGGTCCCTCATTTTATTGGTTTTTTTTGCTTTTTGCTTTTGGCTAAAAGCTAATCGCGAGTTTCAATCATCCCGTCTTTCAACCGGATAATCCGGTTGGTGGTATCGGCCACCGACTGTTCGTGCGTGACGATGATGATGGTGATACCCTGCTTGTTCAGGTCGGAAAGGACACCCATCACCTCCATGGAGGTTTGGCTGTCCAACGCGCCCGTCGGCTCATCGGCGAGGATGATCTTCGGGTTGGAAATCATCGCGCGGGCGATGGCGACCCGCTGTTTTTGTCCCCCCGATAGCTCGTTGGGCATGTGATGCGCCCAATCTTTCAGTCCCATCTTATCGAGATGTTCCATCGCGATGATGTTGCGTCGTTTTCGGCTCACGTTCTTGTAATAGAGCGGTAGCGCCACGTTTTCGAGCGCGTTTTTAAAATTGATCAGGTTGAACGATTGAAACACGAACCCGATCATCTCGTTGCGGTATTGTGCCGCCTGTTTTTCACTTAGGTTTTTGATGAGCGTCCCGTTTAACCGGTACTCGCCCGAATCGTAGCTGTCTAAAATGCCTAAGATATTGAGCAGCGTGGATTTGCCCGAGCCCGACGCACCCATTACGGAGACGTATTCGCCCGCGTCAATCGTGAGGCTGATGCCTTTCAACACGTGCAACGAGATGGCTTCGGTGTAGTAGGACTTGTGTATGTCTGTGAGGGTAATCATTTTTGTGGCTTTTGTTGAACCTATTCAGTTTTCAGTTGATAACCTTTTTATTCAATGTTTTTTTAATAAGACCTCTCTTCCGTTGTTTTGGTTACAAGGAATCACTCTAAACAACTTTACGCTGGATAAGTTCGACCTTATATCTTATGTTCTCCTAAAACGGTTTTCAGTTTTTCAATAAACTCATCCAAACCAATCTCTAAAAGAGCTATCTTCTTAGCGATAGCTAGCAGTTCCGTCTCCATAAACTCCTTTTTGTACATGCCCTTCACCCTTTTCTTCGCGTCGGGTGAGGCGAAAAACCCCACGCCCCGCCTGTCGTAAATGATGTCGAGCGATTTCAGGTAATCGTAGCTGCGCATCACGGTATTGGGATTTACGCCAAGCTGCGCGCCCATCTCCCTGATAGAGGGGATGCGTTCATCTTCAGCGTACTCGTCGTTGAGAATTTTCTCGCAAATGGAGTCCGATATCTGAAGGTAGATGGGCTTATGTTCGTCAAAGTTCATCATCATCAATACCTTTTGGTTTTCATTAGTCGGTATGAACCGATCATGAAGATAATCGGCAAAACTACCGTCATGAATAGCTTGAATAGGAAGCCGGAAACGACCAGAGGGTTCTCTTCCCCGAAAAATCCAAACAAATCGTATTCGTTTAAATTGATGTGCACATCGTCTGATATCTCATCGAAAAACCCCAATGATTCCATGAACATTATCAATGACACCAGCACGATGGAGAGCAACATGTTTACAACCACGAAGCTCGCGATGGTTTTTAACACTTTCCCCCTAACAAACAACAGGTTGCAAAAGAATACGGCCTGCAAGGTAAGGAACATGATCAAAAAGGTCTCTTCCGTAACCTTGTCGTTGAAAAAATAGGCGATGGCATAACCACTCTGGTGTCTTGGGAATAAAGCGGTCAATAGCGCATCGACTCCTCCGAAAAACAGGATGGCCATGAGTGGCAAAACAATGATGCATGTCAACTGCATAGCAACGAACTTTTCCAATACCGACGCGGGGAGCATCACTTCGGGCAGTCCTTTCTTAGGGTCATTGTATAGCTTGTAAAAAAAGAAAGGGGATATAACAAAAAAAACGCCTACTAAAATTGTCAGTATCTCGCCTCTAAGACCCAGTGAAGCTCCTTCGCCCGAGGTTAATGTGCCCAGAAGGAGGAAAAAGATGGGGATTGCTGCTAATACTAATGCCGTGTTGCGTATTGTTGTGGCGTTTTGCTGAAATGTTCTACCAATAAGCTTTCCTGCTCTCTTGAATTGAAATGTATAGTTGTTCATCGTGAGTCTGTTTTTAAAATGTTGCATTCGTGTGATTAGGGGTTATTCCGGACGAAGGGATGGTGCTGAGGCCTCTGCCGCGTTCGCTACGAAAAGCTCCTGCATGCGCTTTTTGTGCTGCATGGTGGCATTGAACAGCGCCTCCAGGTTTACCTTGCTTTCGCCCAGGTCGTCATTCTCCATAACGCAGAGGTAGCCGCCCGGCACGGGTTCCGAATAGAGGGCGTGAGTGGGAATGGTCGAGTGTAGCCCGAAGTACAGTTTTTCGGAAATCTCTTCCAATGACGCGTTCATCAGCACTGCCTTGTTATCGAGGATGATAATCGGGTCGATCAGGTTCTCCAAGTCACGTACCTGATGGGTGGAGATGAGCGTGCAGGTATTATCTGATACGTACTCCACGATAATCCTCCGGAACAACGTTTTGGAGGGGATATCCAAGCCGTTGCTGGGCTCGTCCATCAGCAGCAAATCAACGTTCGTGGCCAAGGCGAATGCTATGGCACCCTTTTTGGTCTGTCCATGTGATAGGCTGTTGAGTTTTTTGTCTCCCTCCACGGCAAATTCTTTTAAAATGGCTTCGAACTTCTCGTTATCGAAGTTGGGATAAAACGGCCCGTTGATTTTCGCGAAAAAACGGATGGAGTAGTCGTTTTGGATATACTCCAGCTCCTCGGGCAGGTAATAGACGCGGCTCAAAAACGACGGGGTTCGGTTGAAAGGGTTCTCTCCGAAAACGGAACAGCTTCCGTTCCACGGTTTTTGCAGTCCGGCAATAACCTTCAATAGGGTGGTCTTTCCCACGCCGTTTTCGCCCAGTAGCCCGTAAATCTTCCCGGGCTCGAGCCTCATTGAAATATCGTTCAACACGTCCTTTTTACCGTATCTGAACGAGAGTAGTTGCATTTTAACCATATTCATGTTGTTTTTAGTTGTTGCCTGTTGGCTGTTGTCTTGTTGTCTTGTTGTCTTGTTGCCTATTGCCTTTACTTCTGAAACAGTAGGCCTTTCTGCTTGTTGCCAATTATTTGTTTCGTCGTTTCATCAGTTCGCCTACCAGTTTTATAGTGTATTAGTGAACTAAGACACTGCAAAGGTAATGGATGTTTTCAGATCTGCAAATAAATCTTTGATAATTAACTTCATTTAACAAAACGTATGATCAGAGTGAAAGCTATTAATTTTCTTAGGAGCGAGAGCAGAAACAAGCATGCTTGAGTTTTGCCGAGAGACGACAGAAAAGGCAATAAGTTGAAACAGTTGCATGCGAAAGTTAAGTAGGGTTTTTAAACTTACTTCCGTTTAAGGAGATAGGAGGGTCTTAAGGCATTTTTCAACACATCACCCGCCGCAAAGCCGCACGATTTAGAATGGTGATGTTTCGCCTGTCCACTTCAATGAGTCCCTCCTTGGCCATCTGCATCATCACGTTGACCATGGCGGGGCGGGAGACGCCGAAGAACCGTGCCATCTCTCCCCTCGACAGTTGTAATTGAAATTGATCCTCGCCTTTCGACTCTCTCAGCAGGTAGTAGGCAAGTTTCGCTTTAATGGTGCGGAACGAAACCAGGCGCAGTTTTTCGGTGAGGAAGGTTAACTTGTTGGATAGGTACGATAAATAGGCTTTCATGAATTCCGGGTATTTCCGCATCAGGTGATAGATATTCTCCTTGGGAATGAGCACCGCGACCGTGTCGACTTTGGCGACCGCCGTCACGGGCGAAGCGTTGTCTGTAGCGAACAGGAAGCCCGTGGTCAGCGGGTTGGGTGCTTTAATGGTCTCGATGGTCATGAAGTCGCCCGTTTCATCGGCCATCTCGGTTTGCACCTTCCCCTTTATCACGATGAGCAACTTGTCGCATCGTGCACCTTGATGGATCAGGATATCCCCCTTGTTGTACCGGGTCACGGAGTAGTTGACGTCAGCGAGGAACTCCTCCTGTTTGTCGACGGGAATCGAATGGCACAAGGGGCATTGGAAAATAGAGTGTACCTGTTCGGCTGATTGGGAACGCATACTACATTGAATTTTAACACGAAAATAGCACTTTTATTTAATATTCGTCATAAATATTACAGTTTATTTTGCGCATACTTTCCTAACTTTGTACACATTGGATAAAGTCTATATCACCCTGAGATAATGTGAGAATATCATGGATAGATTACGAGCATTTTGGATGAAAATCAAGCCGCGCGGCGGGTGGAAATACTTCGCGATCATCATGGCCGGGGTATTTGTAGGGTTGTTTATCTACTCTTTTTTCGCCTCACGTTCCTACAGCTACCTCTCCGACGAGCCCAAAACGTGCGTGAACTGCCACCTCATGGCTCCCTACTACGCCACGTGGATGCACAGTTCGCACGGGCAAAACACCACCTGTAATGATTGTCACGTGCCGCAAGATAACGTCTTCAACAAGTATTACTTCAAGGCCAAAGACGGGCTGCGCCATGCTGCCGTTTTCACCGTCAGGGGCGAAGCGCACTCGCTGCAAACCATCGATGCCAGCTCCGAGGTGATCATGGACAACTGCATTCGCTGCCACACGCAGCTTAATACCGAGTTCGTGAGCACGGGACGAATGGGCTATAAAGAGGTGAAGGAGATGAAAGGAAAGGCTTGCTGGGATTGCCACCGCGATGTGCCGCACACGCGCGGCCGTTCAGAAACCTCCACGCCCAACGCGCTGGTGCCCATGCCGGAGTCTAACCTGCCGGGTTGGCTGACCAACCTTGTAAGCAAGGAGCAAGGAGAATAAAACCGATTGAAACAAAAATAATTACATAACATATAGTTGCTATGAACAAGAGTGCTGATAACAAAAAGATGAAACCCTGGGTGGGATGGCTACTGTTTTTCGTTACCGTAGGGGTGGTATTCCTATTGGGGATGCTCGCCGCGTCCATCACCCAACGTCGTGCCGAGATCGCGAGCGTGAGGAACAACCGGGTGATCGAGATCACGGGGATCGAGTCGAGAAACGAGATCTTCGCGCAAAACTATCCACGTGAATACGAGACCTGGGCAAAAGCCGTTGATACCACCTTCCAGAGCGAGTTTCACGGGAGTAGCGTGGTCGACGTGCTGGCGCAACGCCCCGAGATGGTGATACTGTGGGCGGGATACCCCTTCTCCAAGGATTACGGAACCCCCCGTGGGCACTTCCACGCCATTGAGGATATTTACCACACCCTGCGTACCGGGGCACCCATGTTGCCTACCGATGGCCCGCAGCCCGGCACCTGCTGGGTATGTAAATCACCCGATATTCCCCGCATGATGGACTCCGTGGGGGTGGCCGAGTTTTACAAGGGAACATGGGCGCAATGGGGTCCGGAAATCGTGAACCCGATTGGCTGCGCCGACTGCCACGAGGCCGAAACGATGAACCTCAAAATCTCGCGCCCGGCACTTATCGAAGCGTATGAGAACATGGGCATGGATATCAATAAAGCCACGCAGCAGGAGTTGCGCTCCCTGGTTTGCGCGCAATGTCACGTGGAGTACTACTTTACCCCTGAGGGCAAGTACCTCATCTTCCCGTGGCACAACGGGATGACGATGGAGGGGGGCGAAGCTTACTTCGACGACCTGCAGTACGCCGACTACACGCACAAGCTGAGTCGGGCGCCCATCATTAAGGCGCAACACCCCGATTACGAGCTCTTCTTGACCGGCATTCACGCTCAGCGCGGCGTGTCGTGTGCCGACTGCCATATGCCGTACGTCTCGGAAGGGGGAATCAAATACAGCAGCCACCACGTGCGTAGCCCGTTGGCCAGCATCAACAACACCTGTCAGGTTTGCCACCGGGAGACGGGGGAGGATCTGCGCGAATCGGTTTACGAGCGTCAGCGTAGCGCCACCCAGATCCGCGATCTGGTGGAAAAAGAGTTGGCCGCCGCCCATATCGAGGCGCAGTTCGCCTGGGAAAAGGGCGCTACCGAAGCCCAAATGAAGGATGCACTGCAGCTCATCCGTCAATCGCAATGGCGTTGGGATTACGCGGTGGCATCGCACGGTGGGGCTTTCCATGCGCCGATTGAATTCCAGCGACTCCTTGCCCTGGGCTTGGATCTCGCGCACAAGGCCCGCTTCGAGATTGCCAAGGTGTTGGCGCAATTGGGCTATACCGGCGATGTTCCCATGCCAGATATCTCCACCAAGGAGAAAGCACAGGCATACATCGGCTTGGATATACCGCAAGAGAAAGTGAACAAACAGAAGTTCCAGGAGACCGTTGTCCCGGAATGGCTCAAGCAGGCCAAGGAGAACAACCGCCTCGTCAGTCTCAAATAATGTAAACAGTTGCAATGACCCGTAAACGCCCCTTGATTCAGGGACGAAGAGAATAGTTACATAGATGGAGAAGTTATCCCGTAAAATCTGGGAACATCCATGGGGATACGCCGAAGGGTTTATCGTTGCATCGGGAGTGCTGCTTGCCGGACTCATTCTGCAACTCACGATAGGCAACATCGACCCGGCCGCTTTTGGTTTCCCCGTGAATATCATTATCGGAGCCCTATTTATGGTAGGGCTTCTTTCTTTACATTTTTTTCTACGCCGTAAAAAGGTTGTCCGGTGGTTATCGGGCGTGAGCTCTACCATCCCGGCCATCTCGCTCTTGCTGGCGGTGATCGTCATCATGGGCTTCACGCCGCAGTTCTCGGACCACGTTTCCCGGGAACAGCTGCCGCCCACGCCACTCCGGGGCTTGGGATGGTACCAGATGACCACGTCGTGGCCGTTCGTGCTGCTCTGTTTTTACCTGCTCACCATTCTGGGGTTGACAACGCTCAGGCGCACCACGAAGAAAAAGGGGTGGCGAGACATCGGTTTTTACCTCAACCACGTCGGGCTGTTCCTGGCGCTCCTGGGAGGGATGCTGGGCAGCGGCGATATGAAGCGGTACACCATGAGCGTGAAAGAGGGGACCGTCGAATGGTGCGGTACCGACCAAATGGGACAGATGCACGAACTGCCCATCGCCATTCAGCTTGATACCTTTATGATTGAGGAGTACCCGCCCAAGCTGGTCATCATCGACAACCAGACCGGCAGGATCCTCCCGGCCGATCGCCCCGAGGCGTATATGTTCGAGGGGGTGGGGAAGACGACCACGCTGGCCGGGAACCGGGTGGAGATACTCGACTTCATGGCCGATGCCGCCATCGTGCGGGACTCCAACATCGTGAACTTCGTGCAAATGCCCATGGAGGGGGCCACCAACGCGATCAAGGTGCGGGTCACCCACCCGTCGATCGACCAACCCGTGGAAGGGTGGGTGAGCAACGGGAGCTACCTCTACCCGTACGAGGTGCTCTATATCGACAGCACCACAAGCGTGGCGATGCCCGTGCAGGAGGTGAAAAAGTACACATCGAAGGTGACCGTTTACACGAAGTCGGGACATGTGCGAAAAGCCGAGATAGAGGTCAACCGACCGCTTTCGATTGAGAACAAGGTGGTTTATCAGTATAGCTACGATGAAACGAGGGGGAAGTACTCCCAGGTCAGCATCTTCGAGATCGTGACCGACCCGTGGCTGGCAGTGGTCTACGCGGGTATTTTCATGCTGCTGGCCGGGGCACTGTTCATGTTCATCGCAGGGCCGAGACAAGAGGCCAAATCCGATGGATGATTGTAAGTCGAACCGGTGTTCCAGACGGTTGCCCTCTCGCGAGTGGCGAACAAGATTTCAAACCCGGGGGATGATTGTAAGTCGAACTGGTGTTTCAGACGGTTGTCCTCTCGCGAGTGGCGAATAAGATGTCAAACCCCGGGAGGTATCGTAAGGCTAAAAACGCGGGATTACGAGAAGTTACAAATAGTAGATCAAGATGAGTTGGGATTCATTCATATATTTCTCTATTGCAGCCGTGATTCTATGGACGGCAGGGGCATTGACGGCCTTCAAGGGCGAAAAGAAAACCGTCCCGTCGCTGCTCACGGCGTTGGGGCTGGCGGTCTTCTTCGCGTTCATCCTCGGCTTGTGGGTGTCGCTTGAACGCCCCCCGCTACGCACCATGGGCGAAACCCGCTTGTGGTATTCCCTCTTTCTCCCGCTGGCCGGGCTGCTTACCTACCGGCGTTGGGGTTACCGCTGGATATTGTCGTTCACCACGGTGCTCTCCGCGGTGTTTATTATCATCAACATCACCAAGCCCGATATCCACAACAAGGTGCTGATGCCCGCGCTGCAAAGCCCGTGGTTCACACCACACGTCATCATCTACATGTTCTCTTACGCCATCCTGGGCGCGGTGACGCTTATCGCGATTTACTACCTAGTACGGGAAAGCAAGATCAGCAACAAGGGTCGCTTGATGGCGATGACCGACAACCTGGTTTACGTCGGCACCGCCCTGATCACCACGGGGATGCTCATGGGGGCGATATGGGCGAAAGCCGCCTGGGGACACTACTGGAGCTGGGATCCGAAAGAGACGTGGGCGGCCGCCACCTGGTTGGGCTACCTGCTCTACATCCATTACCGGTTACGGCGAAAGGCATCCAATAAGACATCCATGTACATCCTGATCGTCGCGTTTCTCATGCTGCAAATCTGCTGGGTGGGGGTCAACTACCTCCCTTCGGCACAGGGTCGCAGCGTGCATACTTACACGATGGAATAGTTTTTCGCTGCAAGGTTTCAAGCCAAAGAGATGCTATTCGTAGATTGATCAGTCCGGTATCGAGTGTTTTCATTACAAGGTTATAGGGTAAAAGAGGATAAAGGATAGAAGTCTGAAAGCGACATGGTAAAAACAGATAAACTGCTTAATTTTCAATTATATAACATTACAATCATGAGAAAGATTTACATACTTATTATTGCCCTCCTGCTGCTTGCACCCGAAAGCGTGGTTTTCGCGCAGGAAGGGGGAGAGCTTTCGGTAAAGGCACAGGTCAGACCGCGCTTCGAATATAACCACGGGGGCATTTTGCCGCTGGGAGTGGATGACGACCCCATCTCCTTCATCTCCAACCGGGCCAGGTTAAGCCTTGGCTACGATAACGGCTTCCTGTCGATGGGGCTGTCGGGGCAAGATATTTCGGTGTGGGGACAAAAACCGCAAATCGACAATGCCGCCAACTTCACGCTCAACGAGGCGTGGGTAAAACTGACCAACAACGACTGGTTCCTGCAGTTAGGACGGCAGTCGCTCTCCTATGATGACGACCGCATCCTCGGCACGCTTGACTGGCATCAGGCGGGTCGCTGGCACGATGCCCTCCGAATGGGTTACGACAACAAGGAGCACCGCTTGCATTTCATTTTGGCCTATAACCAAACACCAAAAAGCCCGCGACAAGGCACCTTTTACGAGTTTGGCGGGCAACCCTACAAGCTGATGCAGACTGTCCACTACCTGTACAATGGGGCTGAAAACCTTACCGCCGCTTTCCTGTTGATGAACCTCGGTTTCCAAGGGGGAGATAATATCAATCCCAGCATTAATCATATGCAAACCATAGGCACGCACCTTACCTACAAGCTCAACGCGTTGGGATTAACCAGCTCGCTATACTATCAGACGGGAAAAACGGCGACGGGACTGGATCTCGGCGCGTACATGATCGCTTTGAAGGGGCAGTACAAGTTCACACCCGCCTTCTCGGCAGCGCTGGGTATCGACTACCTTTCGGGTGACGACAACACGAACGAGAAGTTCACCGCTTTCAATCCGCTATACGGCACGCACCACAAGTTTTACGGCGCGATGGACTACTTCTACGCTTCGCCCTTTGGGAACTACGGTTTGGCAGATATTTACGCTTCACTTATTGTCAAGCCCGCCAATAAGCTGACCATCGACCTTACCTACCACAACTTTTCCGCCCAACAACCGGTGGAGGTGGGTGGTGATAAGAAAAAAGGGTTAGGCTCCGAAATCGACTTGACGTTCACCTATCCCGTTCGTCCCTACATCACCCTACAGGGCGGTTACTCGATGATGTTCGGCACCGACGCGTTTTTCACGATTAAAGGCGGGACAAAAGATCGCACGCAAAACTGGATGTTCGTTACGCTGAACGTGAACCCCACGATCTTCAAGGCGAAGTTTTAGTGGGGAATTTCACCCTTATTAAATCCATCGCGTCAATTGCAAGGACTGTTTTATCTCACCAAGGGGCTGGCTTCGAACCAGCCCTTTGATTTGGATACACTTATTTCATGCTCCCCCTGCTTCCACGTCCGGCTCAAAAAACACCCATCGGATAGCCGGGTTGGAAGCTATTAAAGCTTTTTCGCAGGCATTGATGTCGTGAATAAGCTCGTCATCGCTCTCCACATCCCTCATGCGGGCTTTGATGGACACCATGATCTCGTTACCCAGTTGAAGGGTAATGACGCTAAAGATTTCGGCTATTTCCGGTCTGCTCTCCAGTATGGCATCTATCTCGTCACGGACCCCTTTCTCGGCACTTTGACCCACTAACAATCCCTTTACCTTTTTGCCCAGGAATATAGAGACAAACAGAAGCAACACGCCGATGGCAATACTTCCGAGCGCGTCATAAATAGGATTTCCCGTGATGGCGGTCAGCACCACGGCTATCAAGGCAAAGAAAAGCCCCAAAAGCGCGGCGGTGTCTTCGGCCAAAATCACCACCAGTTCGCTCTGACGAGAATGTTTGCTCCACTCCAGCAGTGAAACCCCGGGGCGTTTCACCTTTTTAATTTGCTGAATACAGCCATACAGTGCCGCCCCTTCCAGCGCCATACCGATAAGGAGTACCACCACCGCGACCATCGGGCTGCTCACCCCTTCATGATTCGATAGCTTATTGACGCCCTCATACACGGAAAACACCCCACCCATACTGAAAAGCATCATCGCGACGATAAACGACGAGAAAAAATCTCTTTGCCGTAACCCAGCGGGTGGTTTTCATCGGGCGCTTTTTTGGACTGTTTGAGGCCTAAAAAGAGCAATCCTTGGTTGGCGCAGTCAGCGTAGGAGTGAACCGCCTCGGCCAACATAGAGCCGGAACCGGTGATAACCGTTGCCACGGTTTTGGTAATGGCAACCCCTAAATTTGCCACGAAGGCAAAAAGGATGGATTTTTTAGAAGCATCTTCTGCTGACATAACAGTGGTGGATTACAATGTGTGATTTGTGACGCGGGTTATTATTATGAAGCAATCTCCTTCACGAGATAATTGCCCTGCGACTACGTTTTAATTTCTTGCGAACACGTTTCAAACTCCTTTGCGAACACGTTTCAAGCTCCTTTGCGAACACGTTTCAAATTGCCCTGCAACTACGTTTTAATATCCCCCGCGAAAGTAAACATAAAATCTGTTCCCTGTTTTTTTGTGGCGCTTATTTTCAGTTTCTCTACCTAACTGGTTAACATAGCCGAGTGTTTTCATCCGCAAGCATCTCTTTTACATCACGTATCATCAGATTTCCACCGGCAATAAACTCATCAAAATCATCCTGTTCACTTGATATGTTGTAAGTACTGTTCATAAACGAGTTTAGCGGTTTCTATGTTTCTGCTGTCACTACTGCCCATTAAGTCAGCATACACTAACAATGGATGCACTGTTCGTGTGTGATATTCATTTTTCAAATTAAGCGTAAATGGAAGGCGTAAAATTTCAATCCTGCCGTTTTCAGCAGGACGCGATTTCAAGTTTTTGCTCACATCTTGCCAGCCTGCATTGGTATAAATTGTATGTAGAGCCGGATTAAGCTGCTGGGTAAGCAATGCTCCCGCGTTTTCATTGCCCCACAGCGTAATATCCTCACCTGTGGGATAAAACATAATTTTATGCCATTGCGAGAAATCTTCGGGATAGATATAGTCCATTCTTTTGAGCAATAATTTAGGACGCATCACATCGTGATAAGCCATAATCCACCTTTTTAATAGTTCAGGTCTGTTTTTGAGTAACTTCTGTTTTTTTGTTCTCAAAATAAAGTTAAGCTCTTCCAACTCCTTGAATATTTGACTTACCGAACCCAACGACACGTCAGCCATTTCAGCCAATTCCCGATAGGGTTTATTGCTGTTTTTGGGGTCAATCAATAGTTGAAAAATCACTTTGACGCCTGTTTCCTGAAAAGCTCGTGCCTGATTGACACGTGGATTTCGTTTAATTCGCTTACCTTGAATGATGACCGATAAACTTCCACCGCGGATATAGCAATTGCCCGCCGTATCGGCATAGTTAATGCCGACATCTATGTACTCTTTGGCAATATCAGAAGGAATGTAGTGCGTAAAAAGTAAGATGGGTAGATTTTCTTCACGAGAAGCCTCTTGTAATTGTGATAATACCACACCTTTGTTTCCACGCGAAATTTCAGGTTTAACATCTACCAAAAAATGTTCGCCCTCTATGGTTATCAAACCATTTTTTCTTAGTTTTGTATCAGAAACACGAATGTCAAAGCCCGTGTTTTCTTTTAACTTAATGATCGCATTATCAGATATTTCATTCATTTCCCTTCGCTTTTAATGTTCAGTAGACTTCAATGTTCATTGTCAATGAACATGCAAAAATAATGAACATTTTTGTATTGTGCAAGAGAATAGGGAATAATTTAATAGAAGTGAAAAAATGCTATCTCCTGCTGCTTTCGAATAATTTAGTACAGTCTCCGCTGTTCTGTTTTCTCAATCGATGATTTAATATCAGTAACTTTGCTCAGAAAGGGTAGGATATGTTTTTACAGATATAAGAATTCGGGTAAGGGCCATGTTTTATAGCATTTTCAGTGTATAATCAGCCTTTGGCAGTAGCATAAGGGCGTTGGCCACGCACGTGCGATGGCATTGTTTGGGATCTTTCTCAAAGCAGGTAAGTGCAAGCCTTTTACCCTTGTCTAGTAAACCACGAATGACAAGTAGTGAAGCCTTGTTTTCAATTAAAGTAGTTTTCTGGTATTCTCGAAATAAGGTGTCATAATCAGCTTGAGCGCGTAATACTTGCCTTTTGTTAGAAACAATACCTAAATCAGGAAGGTGAATGTATTCGATATCGGCACCTTTACAGGCCAATTCAAGGGTTTTTTTAGAGAAGCCGTATTTCTGGCTGTATGCATTTTTCCGAACATCACAAAGCACGTTCACGTCATTAATTATCAGCTTGTTTATATATGTTTCAAGTGAAATCCCTTCATACCCGATAGTGAAAAGTTGCTTTTCGGGATAATGACGCTTTTGTTGTTCAATCGCGTCAAGGTCTGTGCTATTTAGCAGCTCCTTGGCAATCACGCTTTTTGTAGCGTAATAGGGATATTTACGGTAGGTATAGCGAATCAAGTCAGATTGGCTCAAATCGCCAAACTGCTCTTTCACGTTGAGAAGGATTTTCCTATCTTCCGGTTTAAGCGTGTTAATAAAACCGTCGTCTTTTGTTAGTTCGTAAATCCTGCCTTTCCTTGTTTCAGCTATTTTGCAATAACCATACTTGGAAAGCGTTGCAATGTCTTGATTGGCTTGAAACGAAAAGCAACCATAGCGATACGGGACAAAATCAAAGGATTTTGTTTCCTGCTGACGAGTGAATAAAAACAGGTATTTTTGAAACTGTTTGGCGGTCAGTTTTCCATCAAACACGCTCAACAGGGCCAGTAATATTTTTCTTCTGTAATACATCTCTCATTACAAAAGTACAAAAATATTTTCTGTTCATTGCGCTATTTGTCAACATTATAGTTAGTTATTCTGTAAGTTTTGAAAAGTGAATTAGGGAAATCCAAAATTGGATTCTCGTAATATTGATTTGGTTTGCCGAAATGCTCTGTTTCAAACACATCAACCACGGCTTTTACAGGAATTTCCTGATGTTCAAGTCCGGTTTGTAGGATCAGTTCCATTGTTTGTTTTTTTACTTGACCCTTATTTGGCCCTTTCAATGTTTTTCTTACTCTTCTCGATATCAGTCATTTGTCGCTGTTTGTAAATTTAAATGACTTCAAAGCTTACTTAATGCTTGGACTTTTCTTGGCCCTTTAAAATGTTTGTTTTAGTGCGTAGTAGATATGTCGCATCCAAGAGTGCTTCCTACAAAGAAGCTGTATTCAATAGAGGTAGAGAAGCTTTGTGTACGTTGCATAGCGTTAGGTTAAAAAACGTTAGGCGATATCTGTTGTCTCTCATCCATGCTTATTTATCTTCCAATATCCACCCCTGTCTCCACCAACACGTTCTATAATGCCTTTTTCTTTAAGAGATTTTATGTGCCTGTAAACTGTGGTTGTTCCGATATTTAATTTTTGAGCGAGTACACGCCTGGAAATATTTTGATCTTTTTTTATTAATGCTAAAATTTCTATTTCCCGTTCATTTATGTTTTCTGCACCACTTTCTGCTTCATTATCTGCACCACTTTTCGTTTTGGGAACCTCCCGATAAAACTACGTCTATCTTCTACAAGTACATCTTAGGTTACTCCTTAGGGCAAATACTCCATTTCGATGAGTTATTTACAGAAAATGAACAAAACTCATCTCTGAGTGACTGTAAAGGTTTTCAAACCCAAACAATATAAATGTAATCGGGAGTTATCGAATAAGCCTTGAATGCTCACAAATAGCGTTATTAGTCTGAACTCCTTAATTATGCGTTCCTTCTTCGCTCTTACTTTTTCAAGTAGAGCTGAAGCCGGTTCATCGTTTGAGTTTTGCGGAACAAGTTTACCACGAATCGCAAGATATAGTATTGTTGTCGTAATAGTTTAGTGTCCATATTTTATTGTTGGCAAGTTACAGGCAAGTTAAAAAACATCACATACACTACGCCATCAATTAATTACAAATTATTATTGGCGCCAAAGCAAGTTACAGGCAAGTTAAATCAACCCCGAATTGGAATATATTTCATATAGCGAGGTGCTGTATCTGGGTCTAATGGTTTTTTCGACTTAACACCTGCTTAATAAGACGAGACACACTGCTTGAAGATGTTTCCCAATGCTGTTTGCTCCGTTAATTAATTAGCTATTCTTTCCGAAATATCGTTGGATAAGGTAAAAAATGGCATAGCAGAATTATTCCATACCGTTGGTTGATAAGGTACGTTTTACGTGTGAGTTCTCCGTGCTCGAAACAATTTTAAAAGACTGTTTTTGAAAGCGTGAATTAGATAATAATTAATTACTTAATAGGTAATTCTTGATAAACTTTTCCTTGAAGTAGTTTCCCATTACTTTGTTTGCTCCTTCTGACACCATCACTTCCCCATGTACCCCATTGTTTAAAAAAGAAAGCTGCACCTTGTGCTTGAGACTGTTCTTTAATAGATAACACCCAGTCTTCCTTCATAGGTCTTGCTTTAGGGCCGCTCTCTCCGCCAACTATTATCCAATCGATATTAGTTAAATCTAACTGTTCTAAATCTTCTAATAAAGGCTCACAAGAAAGAAATAAGACAGAAGCTTGTAGTGGTCTTAAAAACTCGATTCTTTCTTTAGATTTTTTATTTTCAACAGTAACACCTAACCAAGCATTTTCAGGTATATGCCTTGACTGAAAGTACAAATTCATTCTTTCGGCTCTTTTTGTTAAAACCTGGTATTGATGGTGTGGAGTTTGCTCAATAGTTTGAAATACCTTATCAATAAAATCGAAAGGAACTTTTTCATGAAACAAATCACTCATAGAGCATACAAAAACAGTGTGGGGCTTCTTCCATTTATATGGCTCTTTCAAAACATTTTCATGCAAAGTTAATTCAAATTCGTTTTTGTATTTTTGCTGTCCCATCCCTTTAAGTCTACGCGACATAACTTCAGCATAACAGTTTTTACATCCCTCCGAAACCTTGTTACATCCAGTGATGGGATTCCATGACATTTCCGTCCATTCAATTGCAGATTTACTCATGAGTTAAATTCTATTATACATTCATCTATTATCAAAGCACTTACCTTGTGATTCACATTATCCGTATATTTAGATTTTATTGTTCCTTGCTCAATCATCCATCTTAAAGTTTTTGCGTAGTGAGAAGCACAGTATTTTGTTTTGGGATGATGTTCCTCAAATAATTCTTTTGCTGTAACTGTTTTGCCCTTATAAGCTTCAATTAACATTGTACTCAGATTGATTATATTATCTTCTCCAAAATCCCAGAAACCATTCTCATATCCCATAGCTTTTGCATCAAAAGTATAATTGCCATCTTTATCTAGTGATGCGCCAATATTGTCGTAATTATAGTAGACTTGTTTTACTAATTCATAACCTTTTGAATGTTTAGTAAAGTGGACAATAAAATGACTTGTGGTTCTGCTATCCTCTTCTTGAAATTTAAAAGCACAACTATATACCGGTCCTCCTTTTACTGCCTTTTTAAATTCGTTAGCAAGGTTGTCGATGATCAAACTCAATCTTTCCTGAACACTAGCTTTATATTTTCTATCTTCACGGATATTGTCTATTGAAGTAGGGAAAAGAGCTAACATTAAATCTTCAAATTTGTCATTTTCGATAGCAGCATGTATTCTTTTAATGTTTACAAATAAAAAAATCTCATTACCCCATCCTTCAAGGAATTTAGCTAAAACTAAAGTGTCAATTCCCTTATATCCCCATGGGTCAAAAAACAATAGAGTTGGGTAAGGATTTTTCTTATACTTGGTAATATCCCTAGTCAGATATTCAAGTATTTGTTCGTCTTCACCCACAGTTTTGTCGCCAAAACGTGGTTCAAAGGTAAAGGTGTTTTCTTCAAATTCACTTTCAAAGTTTGCTTTTAACTGTTCACAATATTCATTATCATTGAACATGAGTCTAACTTTTTGTTTTAACAAGTTGTCCTTAGCACAACTTTGTGCAATCAACAATGGCGTTGAAAAGTTACCGTCCTCATACTTTCCAGGTCCTGAAAATAGATCCAAGTATCTTATTTCTTGTTGTGGGCGCTTCAGTAATATTTTGCAATATTGAGGAAAATATTCTGCCACGATATTCGCTTTAATCCTTGATGAAATAGTCTGTTTCTTAAAAAAATCTTTATTCATTGTAGGCTTTGTATTGTATTATTATTTAACTCTCCTCCATCAACTCCTCAATGATACTCGCCATAGCTTTTTTGTTCAGCTGTGTACGATATTTTACATCGTATCCGTCGAGGGTTAGTTGTTTGAAAAACTCTTTAGCTGAATTTATTTTTAGCTCCTCTTCGCCACGTATTTCGGTTTTGTTTTCCACATCCTTGGTTTCAACGATGATGTTCAACTCTTTTTTGCCATCCGTCTTTTGTACCACGTACATGAAGTCAGGGCTATAGGACGAACCGGCAATCGTGGGAATGGCAATGCTTTTTCGCGGGATTTTCCCGAAAACTATCACTTGCGAAATGGTCTCCATGATGTTTTTCTTTTCCAACGGCGAATCGTAAGCAATGGCATCGTAGAGGTACCGTTCAGATACATTGCCATTTTCTAGATGAATGCCTATGCTGCCTTGCACTACCTCCTTTTTCATTGTTCCGTCAATGTTGGTAAGTCCCGTGGATAGTGGTGTGTAGTGTGTCTGCTGATAGCGGAAACGGCCTTGAAGTTTATCGCTCAACCACTCGTTGAATTTTGCTATCAGGTTAGACAACGTGGTTTCGTTAAAATATTCTGTCGTCAATGTATTCTCTTCAGCGTATTTACATAGAGCTTCGTGAAGGGCTTTGATAGAAATGGATGTAGCACGATTGGCACGCTTCAAAAAATCGCTGTAGGGCAGTTTACGTCCTTTTATCACGTAAGTTACCCCAGCTTCTTCTGATGTTCTCATAACGAAGTCGACAGCACGAATTATAGTCCTATCGCTGGATATTGTTTGATAAGAAAATACACCATCACTTAACATGTGAGGCAACTCCTCGCGAATTAACTCATCAATCTCTTTTTGATAAAACAACACGTATTTTTTGTTTATCGCCATCCAAAGTTCCTTTATCTCGTCGAAACGAGCTTGACGAACTTTCACGGTATTCGATGCCTTTTTGTTTTTATCAATCACTTTCCTTCCGCTGATGTCGTGTAGGTTGAACTCGGGATATTCGGTAAAAAAATCATCGAGTAATGTTTTGTTTAGCGTGTAGCTTGCATCGGTAATGTATTTTTTATTCCCCAATTCCATAATCAATGCAAACGAGTTTGTTTCACGCCTTTTAGCTACACGCTCTATCTCATCGGCAGTCAACCTGTCAGGCAAAGCTTCCGGCAATGAGCCGTTTATCTCGGCTACTAAACGGTCGGCAAAATCGGCCTCGGTGAAATCAACGATATAGTTGAGCATAAATTCCTCGTTACCAAGTCTGTTGCCGAACTCATCTACAGGCAAACGAAGACCGCGACCCACTTCCTGAATTTTACTGGTGTCGCTACCACTCGAGCGAAGTTTCACGATGGTAAAAATATTGGGGTTGTCCCAACCCTCTTTCAACGTCCATTTCGAGAATAAGAAGCGACGAGTATTATAGTTCCCGTTTGGATCAGTAAAGGAGAGTAAACGCTTTTTATTGTGTAAAATATCGTCCACTTCCTCTGCAATAGCTTCATCGCTATCTGAGTTGTCTTGCGCGAAATATCCCGCGTGGCAGGCTGAAATATCATCGAGGCTTGCTTGTAAAAACGCTTTGTATTCTTTTGAACTTGAGAGGTTCATCTCTTCGTTAATTCTCTCCATGAGCAATCGTTCAAACATCTCTTTCAGCCATGCGCTTCCGTCATCACCCCCACGATACGATTCAATATTATCGATAAAAAACAGGGTAAGTGTTTTTATCTTATTCGTACGGTTAAAGTTCTCCCGTTCGGTCTCGAAATGTCGTAAAAGTGCCAACCGAATCATCTGCTCCTGATACGACTGCGAAAACACATCTACCGTGAATTCTTCGCCAGTTCGTTTTTCCTGACCGTTGGAAAACATCACGAATCCGGAGCCAATCCCATCGATGGTAAGTCCAGATAACTCATTGCTTATCACTGAAAGCGAATCGCCCTTTGCCAACCGAAACGAACGTGCTGGCGCATTGCTCGAAATGTGGCGTACCGATACTGATTGTCGTCCCTCTATAGATGTGATTTTTACTTTTTCACCTGACGAGGATAAAGGCTCAAAGTGTTCTTTGGCGACACCTTTAATCAGGTTTTTATTAAAAGCCTCATAAGCGTTTAAATCGTAAAGCAAGTTAAGGTAATCGGTTTTCGTGATTTTGTTTTTGCCTCGTCCAGTAGTCGTTTGTGGGAATGTCGCACCAAGGCGGATAATGCATTGCGGCTGTAACTCCTCTTTTATCGCCTTGTAGGCTTTTTGGTTGCGCTGGAAACGGTGTGGTTCGTCTATAATTACAAACGGCTTGGTGGCACGAATCGCATCGAACGGGCGATAATAACCCATTACTCCGAAATCGTAATCGTCCCTTGATAAAAGTTTAGCCCCTGTAAGCAAGTTCATGTTTACCAGTAAGACGAAAATTTTATTTCTGTTTTGATTGGAACCTTCCACGAAATTACGTACCACGCTCGGGAAATACCGCTTCCCCTTTTTTATGGTCATGGCTTTAAGTTCGCACAGCACGATATTACTTCCGTAGCTTCGCGTATCTTTAAAATGGCGTTGCACGTAAGCGTCTGCCATGAATTGTTTTGCTCCGGCCTTGATAGGCAAAGTAGGTACGGCTACTACGAATTTATTAATGCCGTAGCGTTTGTGAAGTTCATATATCAAGTGAGTGTAAACATAGGTTTTTCCCGTTCCTGTCTCCATTTTAATATCCAAGTTCAGACAACCGTTTTCGCGATACGCGGACTGGCATAAGGATATGTGCAAATTGTTTTGTTGTTGCACTTGCCGTATGTTTTCCATCAAAGCATCTCTATTAGAGAAATCCAAAATTGGATTCTCGTAATATTGATTTGGTTTGCCGAAATGCTCTGTTTCAAACACATCAGCCACAGCTTTTACAGGAATTTCCTGATGTTCAAGTCCGGTTTGTAGGATTAGTTCCATTATTTGTTGTTTTACTTGGCCCTTACTTGGCCCTTTCAATATTTGTCTTACTCTTCTTGTTATCAGTCATTTGTCGCTATTTGTAAATTAAAATGACTTTAAAACTTACATAATGCTTGGATTTTTCTTGGGCTTTTAATTTCACATCAATATTTAAACACTTTCATTTTCAAACAATAAATAGTATTTACCGTTGACGAAAGGATTACTTAATAACCAAATATCTAATTAACTTCCAATTATTTAGCACATTACATGATTCATGCTAATACCTTACATCAATATTTACATTCAAGTTTTTATCGCCATCGCGAAGAATGACCATGTTTTTGTGAAGCATTTCGGTTTGAGTAAACGTGAAGCTGTAGCCGAAAAGCACCCAGTGGTCGGGGCAGAACGACGCTTGTTCGCAGTAATGGTCGATGAGTGCTACCATATCGTTCTCGTCAAAATCAGTATCAATAAAGTAGAGGTGCTTGCCCATATGGTAAACCGTGTAATTGCGGAGTTTCAGGGGTTGTACATTTGCACCAAACCCGTAGCCATCCCTAACAAGCCAAGTTTCCAGGACGGTGGGTTTGCCGAAAGCATCAAGCAGGGTCTCATCAGCAAAAACTTCTTGCGGATTAAACACCTCCATTTTGTCAAGCGTTTTGCTATCAGGTTCTTTAAGCGTGTAGTGCTTAAAGCCATAGTCGATATCGGCACCTGTTTCAGCTTTTATTTTGGCAGCGGCACGGCGAATGCGCTCTTGTCCAATTTGGTCTATCGTTTCGTAACCCGCTTTAAGAGCTTCGCTATTAGGCGGAGTCTCTTCGGGTAACTGCACCATAATGTAACGACGATTCCCACCATCCTCTGAATTTAACTGCATTACGGCTTGGGCGGTAGTGGCTGAACCGGAAAAAAAGTCGAGAATGATGTCTGTTGTTTCAACAGATTGCTCCAAAATATAAGTTAATAACCCAATAGGTTTTGGGGTTTCAAAAACTCTTGTAGGGAATAATGATTTTAATTCTAATGTTCCAGCTTCATTGGAAAACTCACTACCTGACCAAACAGATTTTGGTCTTATTCGTTTTTCTCCTTCTGCTGTTTCAGCATAATCTACTTGAAAAATATCCCATCTAATATTGTTTACTAGTCTGGGTGTTAATTCTGAAATTCTCGCTTGTGCCGTTTCTTTACCCCATCTCCAACGACCATCGGAGTCATCAGAAAGTTTGGGAAGAACTTCAATTGTAAAATCTGGGCCACTACTCAATGAAACTTCTTTTGAATTAGGATTTACGTAGAATGGGTAATACATATTAGGTCTATCTTCTCTATGTGCACTGGATCCTCTTTTTCTTAATCCCTGAAGGCGAAAACGATTCCCATCTTTATCAAATTCCGGGTACTCTTCTAAATATTCATCAGGTAAAGAAACTCCAAGAGAGCTAAATTCTCCTCTTGTGTATGCCAATAAAAAATTATGTGATGTGGCAAAATACTTATCATCACTTCTTCCCTTTAAGTTGCTGATTACTGATATACACCCCATGAAGTTCTCTTCTCCAAAAATGCTATCGCAAAGTAGTTTCAGATTTGCTTGTTCATTATCATCTATCGAAATGAAAATCACGCCATCATCTGTTAATAGATCACGTGCCAGTTGAAGACGACAAGCCATAAAGGTGAGCCATGCTGAATGTGATGCTGAGCCTCGTTGTGTGAGATCAAGGATTTTTTCGGCTTGCGTTTCGTTAATGCTCAATTTCATGGAAAGTTCCTCGACAGTAAAGGAAAAGCTGTCGTTATACACGAAACCATCGGTTCCTGTATTGTAGGGTGGGTCTATATAGATGCACTTTATCGCCGCAGCGTATGATTTAAGCAGATGTTTTAGCCCGTCCAAATTGTCACCGCTAATATAAATGTTTTGGCTATCGGCATTTTCGGGTAGAGCGTTATGTTGCTCATCGGGAACAATAACTGTGGTTGTATCTATACTCGAAAGAAGCCTGGCGTAGTTTTTACCCAAAAAGTTCAAGTCGTAGCCCTCGTGAGTGATATTAACTTTTTCTTCTATCTGTGCCTTAAAAAGGTCTATATCAAAAGCCCCCTCGTTGGTAAAACATTGCGGAAAATAGCGCCGCAGGATTTCTATCTCGCGATGGTTGGAGGTGATACTTTCATTAGATTGTAGGATTTGGTGTATCATAAGGTGGATTATTTTGATAGACTTAGTTTGTTTCTAAATTATCTAACAACTCAATTTTATTTAAGAAAAAAGAAAGATTATAGGTATAAACTAGATGTTGCACCTTTTCAATATGTGCAATATGCTTTTCTAAATCATAGACGACACGGGGTATATTACTTGTTTTTGAAGTAAGAGTAAATTTTAATTTGTCATATTGCTCTACTTTTTCAAATAAAGAGTTATTATGACCGTAAACCTTTGTATCTTCATTTAGATATGTATGGTAGAAAAAAACGAGTAGGGCTTCTATGTAGATAATATGGTTTATATTTTCATATTTTGATGATAAAAGCAACAATTCAATTTCATCAACAAGTTCTTGAGTTTCGATTGCTTTGTTTTTTATCTTATTATACAGCTTTCGATTAAAAAGTTTTAAATGAATTAATAGCATAAACATATCTGGCAAACAGTTTTTAGTATTTGGATCTATAGTACGTAAAACAACTCTTGTTAATGCAAATAGCTTTTCTTGTTGTCGTAATGAGTAATTAATAATATTACCCAAACATATTGAGAATGTTTCAAAATTTTCTTTTTCATTCTCTCCATTTTTTCTATTTGCAAAGAATTGACCAAAAGAAAAATAGTCAAATAAATACTTTGAAAAAGAATCTATATTGGGTTTTGGTAATTGATATTCAATGTCTATAAACCTTCTTAGATATTCATTTGTGTCTATCCTGTCACTTCCATAATATCCTTGAATAGCATAGCCTAATTGTTCTTTGTCTATCGAGAGTACAAACACAATACTCGGAACATTAAAGAAGTGTTTTACTTTTTCCAAAACTTCTACTGCATAATCCGGACGACATCGGTCTAATTCGTCAATAATAAAAACAATGGGTTTTCCATTCCCGTTTTCACTCACGAATTTCACCAACTCTTTTTTGAAAGCTAAGAGATTATCTTTCTTGTTTATATATTCTTCAACTTCATCTTTAAGTATATCGGTAGCAGCTTTTACACTATCGCATATTAGGTCAGCGACTTCTTCACCTAAATACTTTTTGGCAATATTTTTCCCAATAGAGGGTAAAATTCGTTTAGATATAGTAGCCCCTTTTTCGATTAAAGAATTATAGCTTTTGCTTTCCGTTTTCCCAATCAGTTTTTTAAGTTCACCCAGCATTGCCGCTAAAGGCTCCATATCGAAATCGTTTTCCCAGGCATTGAAGTACATAGTTTTAAAGCCCTCGTTGCTGAGATGTTGTTTCCACATTTTCACAAACGTGGTTTTTCCTGTTCCCCATTTGTTATTAATTGCCAAAACAAATCCATCGGCATAACTTTCAACAATTTGAGTCAGTATATATGCATTATTTAATCTTCCTAATTTGCAGTTATCAAAAGGCTTTTCTTTATTGATAACTAAATCTTTGTGCCTAATTTCCATAATTATTTCGATTATTATTCAATTCTACAAATCATATTTCTAATTCACTTTGCTCTCAACAGTAAGCGTGGAGATATATTTGCGAATAGTGGGGTTCTGACACTATATTGTATTTCACAAAAATACAGATTTTCCTCAAACTTCCCCACAAACAAATTGCTATAAATAAAACAGTGTCACTAAGCGTAGATGTTTAACGAAAACAGTTGTTTATTGTCAATGAAGAAATGAACAAAAGGAATTCGAACTAGAGTGTTCTTCTGATTTTTTCTGCTATTATATCTTGATTTGTACATATGTTACTGTCTTAGTCAGATTTTCAGAATATTTCATTTTTGTCAATAACTTTTTTTTGATGATTTAGGTGCAAGCGAAACTAGTTATTTCGTTGTAATTTATAACAATACATAAAGTCACGAAGATTTTGTGTTTTGATAACTGTTAATATGTTGTTAGGAATAATTACTTGGATGTGTAGTCAATTTTATACATTTGCAGGAGTGAAATAAATATAATTTAACAAGTCAGGTGTACAATTTTTTTGAACCAATAATAACATAACAGCTAAATTAGAATGGATATAGTAACAAACAATTTTACTTCCTTTATCGGAAATGCGAAGAAAGAGTTGATTGTTCAACATGAAATCGCAGTAAAACTTAAATGTGATGAATTTACCATAAATGCTTTAGGCAAGGTTGTTGAATTAATTGTAATGTTAGAAGACAAAGTAAATCAAGGGAAGTTGAAGATAAACTATCTTATTCATTTTCAGTCTTCTATTGAAAATATGCTATCTGCATTTCCTCACAGAGGACATCAAGAATCTTCATTTGTTGAATATCAAACCGATCAATGGAAAATACAGGCTAAGAGTATTCTTGAAAGAAATAGTCAAAATATTTCTGGTCTTTACGAGCAGTTAGAGTTCAATTTGCACTTCTTTGATAAGATTGGCTACTTTGACAGTAATGTTGTAGCCATTGGAGCTAACGGAAGCGGTAAGACAATTCTATCTAACAAATTCAAAGCATATCTTCATAATAATGGAGTTGTGATTTCAGCACAAAGGATATTGCTTGTCCCAAGTTTTGCATCAATAGCAAATCCAGAAAAGACTGCCTCTGAGTTGAAGGAATACCAATTAAGAAATAAAACTTGTAAATCAGATTCAGAATTCAGGTATTTACAACAAGAATTTGGAGTGGTTTTAAAGAACTTATTAGCGGATAATATATCGGAAGGAAACGCTTATCGTATAAAAGCTCTTAAGGCTGTAAAATCTGGAAAAGATATTGAACCTCCAAGGTTAACTAAACTGGATATTACTTTTCGAATATGGAATTCGTTAATAAAACATAGAACGATAAGTTGCGATGATAGTATGAATATTATTGCAAAAACTACTGAAGGAAGCTCATATCCAGCAATTCAAATGAGCGATGGGGAAAAGGTCATGTTGTACTTGATTGCTCAAGTACTACAAGCCCCTAAAGATGGATTTATTGTAGTTGATGAACCAGAAATGTATCTTCATAAGACAATTCTTGAAAAATTATGGGATATATTAGAAGCCAAAAGACCTGACTGCATATTTATTTATTTAACTCACGATTTAGATTTTGCCACTAGTCGAACTACTGCGAAAAAAATATGGATAAAATCTTTTACACATCCAAACAAATGGGAAATAGAGGATATCCCTAGAGACGAAATTCCAGAAGCATTAATGTTGGAACTGCTGGGTAGCAGGAAAGACATTTTGTTTGTTGAAGGAGTTAAAGGTAGCATAGATGAACGTCTTTATTCCATATTATTCCCAGAATTAACAATAGTGCCTGTAGGTAGTTGTTTTGATGTAATTAATCTTACCAAAGCATTCAATAGATTAAGAAATATAAAAACTAACGCATATGGGCTTATTGATACTGATCATCACAATTCTGCAAGATTAAGCAAATTAAGGGCCGATAATGTGTATTCAATTCAAGTTGCAGAAGTAGAAAACCTATTTTTAGATGCAGACTTCTTGAAGATTTTAATGGAACAACTATTAGTTGATAAAGTTAAAATAGAGTCTATAAAACAAGATGTAATAAACGAGTTGGAAAAAACAAAAGAACTACAAGCTTCAAATTATGTTAGTGCAAAAGTGAATTACTATTTTACAGATAGCGATGTTTCGAAGGGGAATAGTTTAGCTGATTTGGAAGATAATTTTCAGAAATTTCTCGATCAGATTTCCATAAATGATTGGTATTTAAGTCGTCTTTCAGAGTTAAATGAAATGATTAAAGCTTCAGATTATGACAAGATATTAATGTCATTCAATAACAAAGGGTTAAATAGAATTGCATGTAAGCATTTAAAAATCTCTGATTTTACTATAAGGTGCATTAAATTATTACAAGTTAATGATGAGGCGAGGTCTGTATTGGAAAAGTATTTTCCTGATGAAATAAAGGTTGTCGGTAAAACGGTATCGCAAGAGTGAAAAATCACTTCAATTGGCAAGTTGTAGCTTTTAACTCTATTCAAGTTGGGACGGGTAAGTGTATTCAAAAAAAATAGCGGCAAGGCATTACCTTACCGCTATTTATTGGTTATTGCTTATCGTTACTATATCAAGTTACTTGACCTCCTCGAAGTCCACGTCGGTGACGTTGTCGTCGGACGGGCTATCGCCATGTGGCGGTTGTTGCTGAGCCCCGTCACCACCGGGCTGTGCGCCCGCCTGGGCGTTCGCGGCGTTGTACATGTCTTGTGATGCCGCTTGGAATGCGGTGTTGAGCTCGTTCATCGCGTTGTCGATGGCCGGGATGTCTTGCGCCTTGTGCGCCTCCTTCAGCTTCCCAAGGGCCGCCTCGATGGGGGCCTTCTTGTCGGTCGGGATCTTGTCGCCCAGCTCCTTCAACTGCTTCTCCGTCTGGAAGATGGTGGAGTCGGCCTGGTTCAGCTTATCGATGCGCTCCTTGGCCACCCGGTCGGCTTCCGCGTTGGCGGCTGCCTCTTCCTTCATCCGCTTGATTTCGTCATCGCTCAAGCCCGATGAGGCCTCGATGCGAATCTTCTGCTCCTTGCCCGTCGCCTTGTCCTTGGCGGAAACGCTCAAGATACCGTTGGCGTCGATGTCGAACGTGACTTCAATCTGGGGAACTCCCCTCGGGGAGGGCGGTATGCCGTCTAAGTTGAACACGCCAATCTGCTTGTTGTCGCGTGCCAGCGAGCGCTCACCCTGCAGCACGTTGATCTGCACCGATGGCTGATTGTCGGCCGCGGTAGAGAAGATCTCGCTCTTCTTGGTCGGTATGGTGGTGTTGGCGTCGATCAGCTTCGTCATCACGCCACCCAGCGTCTCGATACCGAGGGATAGGGGGGTAACGTCAAGCAGCAGCACGTCCTTCACCTCACCGGTCAAGACGGCACCTTGAATGGCGGCACCAAGAGCGACCACCTCGTCGGGGTTCACCCCCTTGTGCGGCTTCTTGCCGAAGAAATTCTCCACGAAGTTCTCCACGGCGGGGATACGGGTAGAGCCACCCACGAGGATCACCTCGTCGATTTCGGAGCTGCTCAGCCCGGCATCTTTCAAGGCGGTCTGGCACGGCGCCTTGCACTGCTGGATCAGGTCGTCGATCAGCTGCTCGAACTTGGCGCGCGTAAGCGTCTTGACCAGGTGCTTGGGTATCCCGTTCACCGGCATGATGTAGGGGAGGTTGATCTCGGTGGAGGTCGCGCTGGAGAGCTCGATTTTGGCCTTCTCCGCCGCTTCCTTTAAACGCTGAAGGGCCATCGGGTCTTTCCTCAAATCTAACCCTTCATCCTTCAGAAACTCCTCTGCCAGCCAGTCGATAATCCTGTGGTCGAAGTCGTCGCCCCCCAAGTGGGTATTCCCGTTGGTCGATTTCACCTCGAAGACGCCATCGCCCAGCTCAAGGATGGAGATGTCGAAGGTTCCACCGCCAAGGTCGAACACGGCGATCTTGGAGTCCTTGTGCTGCTTGTCCAGCCCGTAAGCCAGCGCGGCAGCCGTGGGCTCGTTCACGATACGGCGAACGGTAAGCCCGGCGATCTCGCCAGCCTCCTTGGTGGCTTGACGTTGCGCGTCGCTAAAGTACGCGGGGACGGTGATAACCGCCTCCTTCACCTCTTGACCCAGGTGGTCTTCGGCCGTCTTCTTCATCTTCTGCAACACGATGGCCGAGATCTCCTGAGCGGTGTAGAGCTGCCCGTTGATGTCCACCCTGGGGGTGTTGTTGTCACCACGAACCACCTTGTACGGCACGCGGCCGGTCTCTTTCTGAACCTGATCGTAGGTCTCCCCCATGAACGTCTTGATGGAGTAGATGGTGTTCGACGGGTTGGTGATGGCCTGCCGCTTAGCGGGGTCGCCCACCCTTCGTTCACCGTTATCCATGAATGCCACGATGGAAGGGGTTGTTCGCTTCCCTTCGTTATTGGGGATGACAACCGGTTCGTTGCCCTCCATAACGGAGACGCAAGAGTTGGTCGTGCCTAAGTCTATTCCAATTATTTTTCCCATAATGCTGTTGTGTTATATGTTTTATCGATTATTTTTCCTGTAACACTTCTTAATTTTCAAATGTTATGCCAAAATGCTTTTCCCTGAAAACTCTGCCAATATGTCGCACTTTTGTCGTATCTTTGAGGGTGATTCGACCAAAATGAATCGGCTCCATCACGATTTTTCGAACCATTTAAATATAACAGACGCTATGTTGACGAAACAAGACCTCGATTTACTGAAGAGAAAAGGGATTTCACGGGATCAGCTGGATACCCAGTTGAACTATTTTAAAACCGGGTTCCCGTTCCTGCCCATCGTGGGGGCTGCCTCCATCGGTGACGGTATCCTCAGGGTGGAGAAGGGGGATGAAGCCGACTACGTGAAGGCATGGAAGGAGTACCTGAAGGGGGACAAAAAGGTCACCAAGTTCGTGCCGGCATCGGGAGCGGCCAGCCGGATGTTCAAGGACCTGTTCGCGTTTATCGACGCGGAGTACGACGTGCCGACCACCCCGTTCGAGAAAGCCTTTTTCGACGGTATCCAGAAATTCGCCTTTTTCGACGTGCTGGACGCGCTGTGCATGGAGCAGCACGGGAAGGGCGTGACCACGCTGTGCGCCGAGGGGCGTTACAAGGATGTGGTGAAGGCCCTGTTGGGGGAGAAGGGGATGGAGTACGGCAACCTGCCTAAGGGACTGCTGCTCTTTCATGCTTACCCCGGGGGGAACCGCGTACCCGTGGAGGAGCACATGAAGGAGGGGGCCATGTACGCGAAAGATGGGAAGGGTAACGTGGACATTCATTTTACCGTGTCGGGGAATCATCAGCCCCTGTTCGAGAAGCTGGTGGCCGACAGGAAGGCGCACTTCGAACGTGAACTGGATGCCAAGATATCGGTATCGTTCAGCGTGCAAAAGCCAAGTACCGATACCGTGGCGGTGGATATGGAGAACGAGCCTTTCAGGGAGGCGGATGGCACGATCCTCTTCCGCCCCGGTGGACATGGCGCGCTCATCGAGAACCTGAACGAGATCGACTCCGACGTGATCTTCATCAAGAATATCGATAACGTGGTGCCGGATCGACTCAAAGAGGAGGATGCCCGCTACAAGACCTTGTTGGCCGGGGTGCTGGTCACCCTGCAGGCGCGTGCCTTTGAATACCTGAAGAAATTGGAGTCGGGTAAGGTGGATGCCGATGAATTGTTAGAGATAGTCTCCTTCGTGGAGGATGATCTGTCGATTACCCCGCCGGCCGGGATTGATACTGACGCGGAGCTGAAAAACTACCTGCGTGCCAAGCTGGATCGTCCCTTCCGCGTGTGCGGCATGGTGAAGAACGTGGGCGAGCCGGGTGGGGGACCCTTTATCGCGGTGAATAGCGATGGTTCCTCGTCGCTCCAAATACTGGAGGGTTCGCAAATTGATAAAAACGACGAGAAGGCGGTGTCGGCCTTCAAGAACGGTTCGCACTTTAACCCGGTGGACCTGGTGTGCGGCGTGAAAAACTGGAAGGGGGAGAAATATGACCTCACCCAGCACGTGGACAAGCGTACCGGCTTTATCTCCCGCAAATCGAAAGATGGTAGGGAGCTGAAAGCGCTGGAGCTGCCCGGGCTGTGGAACGGTGCCATGAGCGACTGGAATACGCTGTTCGTGGAGGTGCCGATTAGCACGTTCAACCCGGTGAAGACGGTGAACGACCTGCTGCGACCGGAACACCAGTAAGCGTTTCTTTCACGCAATAAAATGGAACCCGACCCGTTTTTAAAACGATGGTCGGGTTTCATAGTATATGGATAGGGGTGCGGGGAGCGATACACGGGGTCCTGCTGCTGATTACCTGCGGGCTGCTTTTCTCATGCCAATCGGTTAATCTGGATAAGGCACGGGATCACTACGCACGAGGGGAGTACCACGAGGCGGCTAATGCCTACCGGGAGCTCTACAGGAAACTGCCCCGTGAACAGCGGGCTATGCGGGGGGTTATCGCCTACGAGATGGCGGAGAACTACCGACACCTTAACCAGCCCACGAGGGCGGCCACGGCCTACCGAAACGCGATACGATATGGCTACCCCGATACGCTGATGGTGTACCACTTCGCTCGGATGTTGCACCAGGAGGGTAAGTACGAGGAGGCGGCGACAGCTTACCGTGACTTTTTGGCCTTGCGCCCCGACGACCCGTTGGGGGTGACCGGCTTGAACGGGGTTGAGCAGGCGGTGAAACTGCGGGATACCCCCACGCGGTTCAAGGTGCAACGTGAACCGCTCTTTAACTCTACCCGGGCCGACTTTAGCCCGATGCTCTCACCGAAGGGCGACCGGCTCTACTTCACCTCGTCCCGGGAAGAGGCGGGGGGGGAGGGAAAAAGCACGGTGACGGGGATGAAGTACAACGACCTGTTTTACGCGGAGACGAACGTCCACGGGGAGTGGCAGAAACCGAAGCGGATTGAATCGGGGGTGAACAGCGACTTCGATGAGGGGACACCCTCCTTCTTCCCGGACGGGGAGTGGATGTTTTACACCTTTAGTTCCCCCGATGCGACTCGACCGACTGGAACGGCGATTTACCTGTCGAGGCGGGTCAACGCCGAGTGGAGCGGCGGTCAACTTCTGCTTGGGTACCCCGCGGATAAACCTTTGGGCGGTTCCGCTGACAGTTTATCGGTCACCCGTTTCACGGGTCGGTCGGCACCTCTGGGTGTTTCAAACTTGGCCTTTTTGGATTCGCTTTTTACCCTTGAAGATGCACCTGCTAATACCGGTGGAAGTTCTGGCGCACCGCCCGCTTTGTTCGCAGAATCTTCGTTGTCTTCACCTGTATCGTTTGCAGACTCTTCGATATCCCCGTCCGTGTCCTTCGCCCACCCCTCGGTCTCACCCTGTGGCAACTACCTCTACTTCGTGTCGGATATGCCGGGTGGCATGGGGGGGAAAGATATCTGGCGAGCCACGCTGAAAAAGCAGAATGGAACCATGGAAGTGGGGGCGATTAAAAACTTGGGGTCCGACATCAATACCCCGGGCGACGAGATGTTCCCGTACGTCAGAAACGACACGACCCTCTACTTTTCGTCAAACGGTCACCCGGGGATGGGGGGATTGGACCTGCTTGTCGCGGTACGACCGACCTATGGACAGCGGTGGGAGGTGCAAAACATGGGTTCGCCGATTAACTCACCTGCGGATGACTTCGGGATTACCTTCCATGCTGATGGCGAGAAGGGGTTTTTTAGCTCCAACCGCGATGATGCGCGGGGGTACGACCACATCTACTCGTTTGAATATCTGCCTCCCGTGATTCGGGTGGAGGGTGCCGTGATGAACCACGAGGAGGAGGTGATCCCAGGGGCTACCGTGCAGGTAGTGGGGAGTGATGGCGCTAAGCGGCAATTGAACTCGGATAGCGAAGGGATATACCGCTTTGAGGCGGACGCGGGCGTGGAGTATCTCCTCTTGGCGAACGCGAAGGGTTTCCTCAACCGGAAGAGTACGTTACCTGCGATACCGGTAGCGATGGATACGCTGCTGCGGGTCGATTTCAAGATGATCCCGTTCGATGAGGCGGTGGTGATGGAGAATATATTTTACGACTTCGATAGCGCCTCGTTGCGACCGGAATCGGAAGCCGAGTTGGAGAAGCTGGTCGACTTGATGAACGAGTTCCCGGAGGTGCTGGTGGAGCTGTCGGCGCATACCGACCGTAAGGGTTCCGACGAGTATAACGAGGACTTATCCCGGCGAAGGGCGGAGTCGGTCGTGGCGTACCTGGTGAATCGGGGCATTGACAGGGGGCGGCTCTCGGCTACCGGTTACGGTAAAGCGCAACCCGTGACCGTGGGGAAACGGTTGGCTAACCGCTACGATTTCCTGCAGGAGGGGGATGTCCTGACAGAGGAGTTTATCGAGGGACTGGAGCCGGAGCAACAGGAGGTGGCGGATCAGTTAAACCGGCGTACTTCTTTCACGGTTATTGGCGATGGGGTGTAACATGTTTTGGCTTTTCAGTTTTGTGTTACTTGGCTTTTCGGTTTTTACATATTTCGTTCACGATTGCTAGAATCGTGAACGAAAGGGTGGTGAACTTGGGGATTTCATAATAACTGGCGACTAAACCATGAAGGGATGCTCTTAAATCTTTCCAGCTTTTTACCCTTGGCGCTTGCGGAACGCCGTTTTTTCATGTATTTTTGAGGGAGATTCTTGTTTTAGCCTGGCTTGAAAGTCCAAAATGTCCGGAAGGCGGGGATGACAAGTGGCTGAGACCTACACGAAGGTAGCGTAACACGGAGGTAGACAAACATGCTGAAATCACTGACCATAGAGAACTACGCGCTGATCGACTCCCTCTCCATCGAGTTCGATTCCGGTTTTTCCGTCATCACGGGTGAGACCGGTGCCGGGAAGTCGATTATCCTGGGCGCGTTGTCGCTTATTTTAGGGCAGCGGGCCGACGCGCGGCAAATCAAGCAGGGCGAGAGCAAATGCACCATCGAGGGGGTTTTCGATATCTCGTCGTACGGCCTCGAACCCCTTTTCCAGGAGATGGACTGGGTACACGACGGGGATGAGTGCATCTTACGCCGCGAGCTGTGGTCCGGCGGTAAGTCACGCGCGTTCGTGAACGACTCGCCGGTTTACCTGAACGACTTGAAGGAGCTGGGCGACCGGCTTATCGATATCCACTCCCAGCACCGCAGCCTGGCACTGCAAGACAACCTGTTTCAACTAAGCGTGGTGGATGCGCTGGCGGATACCGGCAAGGAGAGGCGGGAGTACGGGATGGCTTATGAATTGTTTCGTGCGGCGGAGAAGGCGCTGAACGAGGCGAGGACCCGCTCCCGGGAGAGCAAAGAGGAGGAGGATTATCTGCGGTTTCAACACGATGCGCTGCAGGAGGCATCGCTGCAGGAGGGTGAGCAGGAGCAACTGGAGGAGGAGCTGAAAACGATTACCCACGCGGAGGAGATAAAAAGCGGGCTGTACGAGGCGGTTTCGTCCCTGGGGGGCGAAGGGCAAAACGGGGAGTCGCTGCTGCGCTCGGCGGCCGATGCGCTGCGCCGCGTGCAGCGTTTCTTCCCGAAGGCGGAGGAGTTGGCCCAGAGGGTGGATGCCGCCTATATCGACGTGAAGGATGTGCGCGAGGAGGCGGCCCGCCACTTCGAGGGGGTGGAGTTCGATCCCGCCCGACAACAGTGGGTGGAGGAGCGGCTGAGTACCCTATACGGGCTGCAAAAGAAGCACTCGCTTCATACGACGGAAGAGTTGATAACGCTGCGTGACGACTTGTCGGAGCGGTTGCGAAAAATTGATTCGCTGGACGAGCAGTTGGAGGCGCTGGAGAAAGTGGCGAACGAGAAACGCTTGGATATGCTCGCCAAGGCGAAGGCACTGAGCGAAAAGCGGAGGGCGGCGGCACCAGCCATCGAGAAACAGTTGATTGAACGGTTGGACTACGTGAAGATGCCCAACACCCGCTTCAAGATAGAGTACGAGGCGAAGAAGGAGCCCGACGCGACCGGCATGGATGCGGTGCGGTTCATTTTCTCGGCCAACAAGAACGTTCCGATGCAACCGGTGGCGGAGATCGCTTCGGGAGGGGAGATATCGCGGTTGATGCTCTGCCTGAAGGCGATGATTGCCGGGGCCACCGCGTTGCCCACGATCATCTTCGACGAGATTGATACCGGCACGTCAGGTGAGGTGGCCGACAGGGTGGGGGCGATCATGAAGGAGATGAGCGGCGAGATGCAGGTCATCGGGATATCGCACCTGCCCCAAATCGCTTCCAAGGGGCACGTCCACTTCGTGGTCTACAAAGAGGAGCTGACGGATGGCGCGGCTACCCGGATAAAGCGACTTGACCCGGCGGAGCGGGTGACCGAAATCGCCCGCATGCTGAGCGGGGCGGAGGTGACGAGCGAAGCGATCGAGAACGCCCGGGTGATGCTGGCTGGTAGTTGATATGAAAGATAAAGAAATAATCTTCGGTATTCGCGCCGTGATAGAGGCGGTGGAGGCCGGCAAGGATATTGACAAGGTGCTGGTGAAGCGGGGACTGTCGGGCGAGCTTTTTCAGGAATTGCTGGATGTGCTTCGGCTTCACGAGATACCGGTGCAACGGGTGCCCGTGGAGCGGATTGACCGGGTGACGCGCAAGAACCACCAGGGGGTGATCGCGTTCACCTCCGCGGTGACTTACCAGAAGCTGGAGCATATCGTTCCCCTGCTTTACGAGGAGGGGAAGAACCCGTTTATCCTCGTGCTGGACGGGTTGACCGACGTGCGGAACTTTGGGGCCATAGCCCGTACCTGCGAGGTGGCCGGCGTGGACGCGATCGTCATCCCGGCGAGGGGTAGCGTGTCGGTAAACGCTGACGCGATGAAGACCTCGGCCGGTGCGTTGCACTCCATACCGGTGTGCCGGGAGCGAAGCCTGAAAGAGGCGATCGTCTACTTGCGCCAATGCGGGATCAAGGTGGTGACTGCCACGGAGAAGGCGGCTGAGTTTTATACCGACAGCGATTTGACCGTGCCAGTGGCTCTCGTGATGGGGGCGGAGGACGTGGGGGTCGCGCCCGAGCACCTGAGGCTGAGCGATGAGTTGGTGAAGATACCGCAGTTTGGTACCATCCAGTCGCTCAACGTGTCGGTCGCCGCGGGGGTGATGATCTACGAAGTGGTGCGGCAGCGAATGAGCAGCTGCTCCATGCATTGAATGTCATGTTACTGTTTGCTTTCAAGTTCGCTTCGCAGATATTTTCTACGTTCGACATAGCTCAAGTAAACTTGGCTCTGTTCTCACTTATCGAAAATATTCAACTGAAGCTCGTTTTGCGACCCATCAGCTACTTGTTCGCTAAAAGAAAAGAAATCAGCTTCGCTGCACTTTTGCTCGCAACGGCATATATGAACACGTTCATTTCTGCTCGTCTTGCTTAACGCAAAAGTTCGCCCATTTGTTACTCAAACAGCTTTTCTTTTTTCACGCGAACTTCGCAGGATGTGTCCCCGCAAAGCGAGCTAAGGTCTTCGCCTTGAAAGCAAACATGGCAATCAAACATAAGAAAAAAGTTGGATTCAGAAACGAAAAACGAAAAATAGGAGAATAGTATGAAGAAAATTATTTCAACCCAAAACGCGCCGGCGGCTATTGGACCTTACAGCCAGGCGGTGGAGGCCAACGGCTTCCTGTTCTTGTCGGGTATGTTGCCGATTGATCCCGCGAATGGGCAACTGGTACAAGGCGGGGTTAAAGAGCAGACCGAGCAGATATTTACCAATATAAAGGCGTTGTTAGAAGAGGCAGGAGTGACCCTCCAGCAGGTGGTAAAAACCACCGTCTTTCTTCAGGATATGTCGCTCTTCGCGGAGATGAACGAGGTGTATGGCAGTCAGTTCACGGGCGACTTCCCGGCCCGATCGGCCTTCGCCGTCAAGTCGTTACCCAAAAACGCGTTGGTTGAAATCGAGGTAATCGCGGCACGGTAAAAACGGGTGGTGTGGTTATCGCTTAACTAGCTATTGAGCACGGGGGGAGAATTTTATTGTAACGGCCGTGGGTAATCATGATGGTCGCCTAGCCAGTTATTGAGGGGAGGTACTCCTCTTCTTCCTCTTCTTCCTCTTCGGGCGGGTCTTTTTTCACGACGAAGGCGCTGATCTCCCAGAGGATGTAGATGGGTATGGTTACCACGAACAGGGAGAACGGGTCGCCCGACGGGGTGATGATCGCGGCGGCGAGTAGTGAGCCGACGATCGCGTGGCGGCGGTACTTACGGAAGAAAGAGCGGTAAATCAGCCCCAGCTTCGAGAGCAGCCAGAACACCAGGGGGAGTTCAAACACCAGCCCCATCACTAGGATGAGCGTGTAGAAGTTGCTCATGTAAGAGTCGAGCGATATCATGTTGTCGATTGAATCGCTCAGCTGGAACGTGATCAAGAAGCGAAAGATCAGGGGAAAGACGATAAAGTAACCTACCAGGCAGCCGATGACGAACATAAAACCACCAAACAGGAAGGCAGTCTTTACCCCCTTGGTTTCGTTCACGTACAGCGCGGGGCTTATAAACTTCCAAACTTCGAACAGGATATAGGGGATGGTGCAGAGCACGCCAAACGCGAGCGACGTGGAGATGTAGGTCATGAACTGCGTGATCATGTTGATATTCAGTATCTCCACGCTGAACTTGTCGGCGGAAAAGTCAGGTAGGAAGGGGAGTAGCTCGCTCGCCTTTTCAAAAAAACGGTAGGTGATAAAGTCGGACGACTTCGGGGCGAGGATTACTTTATCGAAGATGTGGGGGATGACGATAAACCCCACGACAGAGAAGACGAGAACCGCGATGATAATACGGATCAGTGTCCATCGGAACTCTTCCAGATGGTCCCAAAAGGACATTTCTTTCTCTGCCATAAAACCTCGTTATATAAATTTATAAACGTATACACCCGACATCAACCCCCTACTGAGGTCGAATTCGAACCTGTTAAGAAGAACGGAAACCGTTTTGCATAAGAAAACTCAGGCGGGAATCCCCGCCCTTGTTGAATGAGATGAGTGGCTGGCTGTTTAGTTGCTTGTAGTGGGCTTATTGTCGGTGGGGTCAGCCTTGATATCCTCTTCGATATCGTGCAATCCTTTCTTGAAGCTGTTAATCCCTTTTCCTAACCCACGCATGAATTCAGGTATTTTCTTTCCCCCGAAGAGGATCAGGATAACCAAAACGATAATGGGAATCTCCCAGCCATTTAAGTTTATAAGCAGTGGATTCATTGTTTACAAGTTTGTTAGATAGTTTATACTGTCATTAATTTTCGCATACAAATGTAGGGTTTATTCTCGAGAGATACCAAGATTATTGTCATAAAATTGGGAAACGACTGTTAAAGGGCTAATCGTCAACCACCAAATCAAGGCAAACCACGTATTATTCACTGTAACGCACGGGAGCTGATTCGCCAATCATCAACCACTAAGTCGAGGTAAACTACGTACAGTTCACCGCGACCTGTGGGAACTGATTCGCTAATCATCAACCACTAAGTCGAGGTAAACGGGCAGGTGGTCACTGAACCCACCGTGGTATCGAGGTCCCAAATAGGTTCGGAAAGGCTTCTTCCCGTAATACTTTTCATCTTTCTTGAGCAGAAAAGGGGCATCGAAAATAATGGCCTCCCCGTTTTTTACCCGTGTGCTGCTTCCCTCCATCAGTAATTCCCCGTTCACGATTAACTGATCGATCACCTCCCATTTTCCCTGGTATTTGTAGGTACCCCTCTCCCCTTGTTTTTGAAGGTCGAAAAAGAGGTTGTACAGCTGGTCGCCTCGTATCGGTGGCTCCATTCTTCCCGCCTTGAGCACGTCAAACAGGCATTCGCTGTTGGGCGGGTCGTTAAAGTCACCCATGATGATGCAGCGGGGGCGGGCTCGTACCGCGATGACGCTGTCAACTTTCGTTCGCAGTGTCTTGGCAGCCGCGATCCTTGCCGGTCGCGTGGCGAGTTGACCATCGCTACGGGAGGGGAAGTGGCAAATGAACAGGTCGAGGGTGTCTAAGTTGACAAGCTGCCCCACGACGTGCAGGATATCGCGTGTCGGGCGGGTATTTGGACGGTTGAATCGCACCTCGTACGTTGTCCATTCAAGCAGCTTGAACTGGTGTCGCTGGTAGAGGAGCGCGATGTTGATACCCCGCTCGTCCGGTGAGCGGGTGATGAGGTACTCGTATTCCTGGGCGCGCAGGGGGGATCGGCGGGTAAGGTCGAACAGCACGGAGTCGTTCTCTACCTCGCACAACCCGATTAGCCCGGGAGACTGCATCTCGCCCACCGCGGTGATTACCCGGGTGACATTGCGCAGTTTCTCTTTGTACCTGCTGGGCGTCCAGCGCATGAACCCATCCGGCAGGAAATCATCATCGTTTTTTGACGGGTCGTCCTTCGTGTCGAACAGGTTCTCCACGTTGTAAAACATCACCCGAAGCTCACTCTGCGCCTTGACCTCGGGGAGGTTCAGGAACGAAAGGGGTAGGAGCGGGAAAAGGAACAGGAAAAGAAGGGCGAGAGCGGAAACAAGGGTGGAAACGGGTGTCGAAGTAGGAGCTGCTGCAAGTGAGGATGCACGAGTCGAACCGGCTATAAGTTTTCGCTTGAGCCTATTAAACGTTGCTACTCCTGTTTTGACAAATTTCACTCTAACGATACCCTCTTTTTTTCAGTCCATGGAGCGGGAAAATGGTTGCCATGTCGAACGTAACATAGCAACCCCTCCCTCCTTTTAGCCCCGTGCCGGAAGCTCCTCCAGGATCTTCACGAGGAAATCCCAGAACTTGCCGACCGAGGAGATCTTCATCTTCTCATCGGGCGAGTGGACATCGGTCACATCCGGCCCAATGGAGATCATGTCTAAGTGGGGGTACTTCTCCAGGAAGAGCCCGCACTCGAGCCCCGCGTGAATGGCTTTCACGGCCGGCTCCTTGTCGTAGAGCCGCTTGTAGACCGCCTGGGCATGCCTCAATATGTTGGAATCGGGGTTGGGTGCCCAGCCCGGGTAGCCATCGTTGTGTATCACCTTGGCTCCCGCCAGTTCAAACACCGAGGCCACCATCTGCACGACCTGCTTCTTCTGCGATTCTACCGAGCTGCGTTGGCTGGTACCTACCTCGATGAGGTGGCCTTCCAGTATCTTGATGGAAGCCAGGTTGGTGGACGTTTCTACCAATCCCGGCATCTCCTGGCTCATGCCGATGACGCCGTGGGGGCAGGCCATCAGGGAGCGGATCAGCTTCTTGCTCGTCCCTTTCTTGATTACCTTGGTGGCTGGGGGCATCGTCTCCAGGTGAATCTCCAGCCCCGGGTCGCTCTTCTTGTACTCCTCCTGTACATCGGCGAGAAAACGGTTCAGCTTCACCCGAACCTCCTCCTTGTACTTCTCTTTGACACCGACTACCGCGTAAGCCTCCCGCGCGATGGCGTTATGCAGGTTGCCACCCTCGATCTTGACGAGGTTGAAACCATACTTACCGCGGGTGAAGGGGTATAGGAAGCGGGCGAGCAGCTTGTTGGCGTTGCCCAGCTTTTTATGGATATCGCCGCCCGAGTGCCCACCCCTGAGACCCTTGACCGACACCTTGAACCAGAAGCGGTTCCTGGGCGCGTTCTTGGGCTTGTAGTGGAAGTAGGCCTTGGTGCCCCTTCCGCCGGCGCAGCCGATGTATATCTCACCCTCCTCCTCGGTATCGAGGTTGATGAGGATATCGCCGGTCATGAACCCCTTCTCCAGGGAGTGTGCGCCGGTTAGGCCGGTCTCCTCGTCCACCGTGAAGAGCGCCTCGATCTTCCCGTGCGATAACTCCTTCGCGGCCAGTACGGCTAATTGAGCAGCTACCCCGATGCCGTTATCGGCACCCAGGGTGGTTCCCTTGGCCTTGACCCAGTCCCCCTCGATGACCGTTTCGATGGGGTCATTGTCGAAGTCGTGCTCCACGTCGGAGTTCTTCTCGCACACCATATCCACGTGCGACTGGAGGATCACGGTGGGCAGCGCCTCTTTGCCCGGGGTTGCCGGCTTGGTGATCAGCAGGTTGCCTGCCTTGTCCTGTTTCGCTTCCAGGTTATGGCGGCTGGCGAACTCTTTGAGGTAGGCCAATATTTTCTCTTCTTTCTTAGAGGGTCTGGGTATCTGCGTGATGTCGTGAAAGTAGCCCCAGATCGCGGAGGGTTGTAACTCTTTTATCGTCATGATTCGTTTTAAATAAGTGAAACAAGTAAGAACTATAAATATAACCGAAAAACATGAGGCCGGCAAAATTTTAGCATCTTTAATTGGAAAAAGTGCGGTTTAACGGGCTAATTGACTATCTTCGCGCTACAGAAAATAAGGAGTATGGTCAAAGTACTGCTTTTTGGGGCTGCTCTTTTGTTCATCGCCGTCCTGCTAATGGGTGTCAGGGTTTTCTTTACCAAGGGTGGGAAATTTCCCAACACGCATGTCGGGGCCAATAAAGCGATGCGGGATCGAGGCATCCGTTGCGCCACGTCGCAAGACAGGGAGATGAGAAGAAGGGAGAGCCCCGTTGAAAAAATATTGGAATCTGAAAAATAATAAATCTCTCGAAAATGAAGAATTCTACGCACTACATCGTCAGCGGGGTGCTGGCGGTCGCCGTTATCGCTCTTTTTATTATCCAATTCACGTCCAGGTCTTCATCAGGAGCTGCAGCTAAGAGAGAGCTCTCGGTGTTGTTGAACGACTCCTCCATCACCCTGCCCGTGGCATACGTGAACGTGGACTCGCTGTTGATGAACTACAACTTCGCGAAAGACCTTAATGAGTCGTTGCTGCGCAAGGAAGAGAGTACCCGGGCTACCCTGAACCAGCGGCAAAACGAGATCAACTCGGCCGCGCAGGAGTTCGACCGGAAGTTGCGAAACAACGCCTTTTTAAGCCAGGAGAGGGCACAGCAGGAGCAGGAACGCATCCTCAAGATGAACCAAGAGTACCAGCAACTGGCCGAACGGCTCACGCAGGAGCTCCTGCTTGAACAGGAGAAGCTGAACATCCAGATGGAGGATACCATCAAGGTGCGCATGGTGGAATACAACCGGGACAAGAACTACGAGATTATCTTTAGCAACCGAACCACGAGCAATATCCTGTTCGCGCAAGATAAGTACGATATAACCAATGACGTGGTGGAGTTCCTGAACAGCAAGTACGGTCCAGCCACCACCGCTAAGCAAGAATAGGACTACCAAAGCAGGGAGCACCTTATGCAAGTCGATATCATTGAAATCGTCACCACTTTTCTGGTCCTGTTCGCGATTATTGACCCGACCGGGAGCGTGCCTATTTTCTTGGATCTAAAGTCGAAGAACAGGATTATCAACCCGGAGAAGGCGGCACTATACTCCTTGGCGATTTTACTCGGCTTCCTTTTCGTGGGCGAGTGGCTATTGAAGCTCTTCCGGCTGGATATCTCCTCTTTCGCGGTAGCGGGTGCCGTGGTGCTCTTGATTATCTCTATCGAGATGATATTCGGGGTGCAGATTTTCAAGTATGATGCAAATACCGCGGATGATTCATCCACCATTTTCCCGGTGGTGTTCCCGCTTATCGCCGGCCCCGGCAGCTTCACCACCCTGCTCTCCATGCGGGCGGAGTACCATACCGTGAACATCATCATCGCTGTGCTGATCAACATTGTCATCGTCTACCTCGTGCTCCGCTTTTTAGATCCCGTGAAAAAACTACTCGGGGAGAGCGGGGCCTATATCCTGAAGAAGTTCTTTGGCGTTATCCTGATGGCGATATCGGTCAAGCTGCTCACTTCCAACATGAGCGCGTTGATTGCCACGGTGAACGCGGCGTAACTTTCCATTCTTAAACCGCTTAATTGACGAAAAAAACGCGTATCTTTGTATCTCAACAAGGATAGATTTGTTTTTGGGCGTCAACCTGGGTTCTTCACTTTCGCCTTGAAAGTAAACCCATACACGAGATAGAACTAACTAACCATTTAAATAACATTCAACAACATGAGAATTGTAAGCATTTTAGGAAGAGAGATCCTGGATTCAAGGGGTAACCCCACCGTTGAAGTAGACGTGTACACCGAATCGGGCGCTTTTGGGCGCGCAGCTGTACCTTCTGGCGCATCGACGGGTGAGAACGAGGCGCTGGAGCTTCGTGACGGCGATAAAGGGCGTTACCTTGGGAAAGGGGTATTGAAAGCGGTGGAAAATATCAACGATGTGATCGCACCGGCTTTACTAGGTGCCAACGTTTTGGAGCAAACGGCTATCGATGCCAAGATGCTTGAGCTGGACGGAACCAAGACCAAGTCGAACCTGGGTGCCAACGCGTTGTTAGGCGTATCGTTAGCCGTGGCTAAAGCAGCCGCGAACTACCTGGGTTTGCCCCTGTACCGTTATATTGGTGGGACCAACACCTACGTTCTACCCGTGCCGATGATGAATATTATTAACGGTGGATCGCACTCCGACGCTCCCATCGCGTTCCAGGAGTTCATGATTCGTCCCGTTGGTGCCAAGTCGTTCCGCGAGGGACTGCGCATGGGTGCCGAGGTGTTTCACGCGTTGAAGAAGGTACTGCATGACAAAGGCTTAAGCACTGCCGTGGGTGACGAGGGTGGTTTCGCTCCCAACTTGACGGGTGGAACGGAAGAGGCGTTGGATTCGATTCTGACTGCTACCAAGAACGCCGGTTACGAGCTGGGCAAGGATGTGACCATCGCGTTGGACTGCGCCGCTTCTGAATTTTACGTGGATGGCGTGTACGATTACAGCAAGTTTGAAGGTGAGAACGGCAAGAAGCGTTCCCGCGCGGAGCAGGTGGCTTACCTCGAAGAGCTCATCTCCAAGTACCCGATCGACTCCATCGAGGACGGGATGCATGAAAACGACTGGGAGGGCTGGAAGCTGCTGACCGAGAAGATCGGCGACCGTTGCCAGCTGGTGGGTGACGACCTGTTCGTGACCAACGTCGACTTCCTCGCGAGGGGGATTAAAGAGGGGTGTGCCAACTCCATCTTGATCAAGGTGAACCAGATTGGTACCTTGACCGAGACGCTGAACGCCATCGAGATGGCCCACAGAAACGGCTACACGAACGTGATCTCGCACCGCTCCGGGGAGACGGAAGATGCTACCATCGCCGATATCGCCGTGGCTACCAACGCGGGACAGATCAAGACCGGCTCGCTGAGTCGTTCAGACCGTACGGCCAAGTACAACCAGCTACTCCGTATCGAAGAGGAGTTGGGTGACCGCGCCGTTTACGGGTACCACAAGATTAAGTAAATAATGCCTTCGCCTAGTGAAAGCAAACAACTTTTACAGTAACATGATAGGCGAGAGGTAAATCAAGCATGGGGGTATAGCTCTCAAGATAACGGGGGCGGAGCTGCATAACAGCTTCGCCCCCGGGTTTTATATGGGCTTGAATGTGTTTCAGCGCAGGGAGCCGGATCACGAAATAATTGCTTCGCGTTTTTTACGCTTCAACTCAAATCATGTTTCAGAACAGGAAGCTAAATCCTCTGTCTCGTGAAGCATGGAATCTATCAATCTCCAAGGAGAGGGATTTCTTTGCTTGTTCTGCCATGAAGACCAAAAATGGGTGATTATTGTCCTCATCCTGCGACTGCCGCAATGAGACTATGTACCCTTCCCTATCTTCCTTGAATACCTTTGTTGGAAAAATATCGTAAAGGAACTGGATGTAGTTCATAAGTAACCGTGAGGTACGGCCGTTACCATCAATCCACGGGTGGATAGTCACCAGGTTAAGGTGGGCATTGAAGCTCAGCTCGTACTTTTCACGAAGCGTAGTTGCAGCGTCCAATCGTTCTTGAAGATGGCTGCATAATTCGGCTACCTTCGAGGGAACTTTCTTGTAATTCATATACGACTTGCCACCCGTTCCCGCTGTTACCCCGCATAAACGGTACTCTCCTTTGGAAGAATCAAAGGAACCGTTCAACACGTTGTACAGGCTTCCGGTAGTACGCATCAATTTGGCATTCAAGGTTTGTAGAAGCGAAGGGGTGACAGGTGTTTTCTGTTTAGCTTCTTGTCTCGCCAACTCGTACGCGTTCTTTAAATCCTCATTCATCAGGTGGTAAACGAGTGGCTTGCCTCCAGCCGTAATGCCTTCATCAAAAAGTAGTTGGGTCTCTATTTCCGTGAGTGTGGAACCTTCGATAGCGGTTGAATGGGTAATAAGGGAGTAGAGGTGGTACTTTTCGTAGTCCACCTCATCACCAATGCCGAGTTTCACGAACATTTGGTGTAGTGCTTCAATCTCTTGCCATACCGTTGATTCCATTGATACCTGTTTAGCACGTTCCTTTTATAATTACCCTCTGTCAAAGGTAGTGTAATTGCCTTGTTCCACCAAGCGATAACATCCCGAGATGACCGTCAAGGGCATCTCGGGATGTTGGGGTAGCCGAAGTGGCTTCGGGTGTTTCGGAAGGTTCCCGGGGTGTCCAGGTAGCCGAAAGTGACTTTTGTTATTTCGGGATACCTAGTGGCGCTTAGTTGGTGAAGAGGTAGCTGCCCGAGCCAATTTCGAACTCGATGACGCCATCGGCGTCATTCACCGCCCGTACCCCCTCCACGCTTGGGGTCTGGATGTTCCAGTCGCTCGGTAGCCTCACGATGGCCGACGTGTTCGCGGGGATGGAGATGCTCCAGCTAAACGAACCCTCCTCCTTGCGCCACTCGCTGTTAATCTCACCGTGGGACGAGAGGTAGGTGGCATTCACGTGCGTGAGCCCTTCGGGGAACTTGGGTTCCATCCATAGCTTCTTGTAGGCCGTGCTTCCCGGGTAGTTTTTGATGCCGGCCAGGTCTTCGTAGAGCCAGATCAGCACGTCGCCCAGCAGCATCACGTGGTTCCCCGAGTTCATGCCCGGGTTGGCTGTATCGCCGTTCCACAGCTCCCAGATGGTGGTGGCCCCCTTCTCGAACATGAAGCCCCAGCTGGGGAAGGTGCGGTTGGTCGCGATCTTGTACGCGAGGTCCACGTTTCCATGTTCGGTAAGTCCCCTCATCAGTTGCTGAATACCCAGCACGCCGGCGCTCACGTGTCCGTTACAGTCGACCTCCGTCTTCTCCACGATGTTGTTGAACACCTCCGCTTCCCGTCCCTCTGGTACCAGTCCCAGTTGCAGCGACAAGATATTGGCCGTCACGGTGTTGTTGTCGTACCGCGCCGTCTCTTGGTCGAAGAAGCGCTTGTTGTAGGCCTCTTTGATTTTCGCGGCCAGCTCTTCGTATCCCGGGATGTCCTGCTCGTTCCCGGTGAGGGTTGCGAACTCCGTCATCAGGTTCAGCAGGCTATAGTACATGGTGGTGCTCAGTACCGGCCCCGCCGTTCTCCGGGCAGGGTCTTGCGAGTGGATGAGCTCTTCCGATTCGGGCGGCATGCACCAGTCGCCATAGGCATCTTTGGTGAGGATGTAGTCCTGCATCGACACCTCTTGTACCCGCTCCAGGTAACGCTTCATGGAGGCGTAGTGCAGTTCGATCGGTTGGGTCTCCCCGAACTGCTTCCACAGCATCCTCGCCGCGTAGAAGTAGGCGGCAGGCCAGGTCACGTCATCGTGATAGATGGTCCAGTAGCGTGGCGATACCACCGAGATGCTCCCTTCCGGGCTTTGTGAATCTTCGATGTCCTGCAGCCACTTACTGTAGAGCAGTGCGTTGTCAAACAGGAACGCCTCCCCGTAGCAGCCGGTAGCACGGTCGCCGAGCCATCCTTGTCGCTCGTCCCGTTGCGGGCAGTCGGTGGGCATACCCCGGTAGTTGCCTCGTATTCCCCAGAACGCGTTCTTCACCAGCTGGTTGAGGGTTTCGTTCGAGCTCTCGAACTGGCCGGTGGTCTCCATCTTGTCGTAGATCACCTTACCGGTGAAGTTGGCCAGGTCCGGTTGGTAATCCAGCCCGGCGACCTCCACGAAGCGGAAGCCGTGGAAAACGAACGAGGGTTCCCAGTTGATGTGGCCATCTTTGGCCGGCGTGTAGATATCGGTCACCTTGGCCCCCCTCAGGTTATCCATGTAGAGCGTACCATCGGGCTTCAGCCTTTCGGCGAACCGCAGGGTGATAGGTTGATCCTTCTTTCCCCGGAGCCCGTCGAGTGTGATCCAGCCCACCATGTTTTGCCCCATGTCGAGGATGTACTTGTCATCAGCTATCTCGTTGATGGAGATAGGTTTGAGTTGATCCATCACCGTTATGTTCGGGTTGGGTTGCGCGGTCATCACCCCCTCGGGGGCGGTCATTAGGTCGACCGTTTTCCACGCACTGTCGTCGTAGTTTGGCTCGCTCCAGCCGGGTAGCTCTTTTCGGGCGTCGTACTCTTCACCGTCGAACTCGTTATTCGCGATGATAGGCCCGTTGGAGGTCACTTTCCACGACTCATCGCTGGCAATCGTTTGGATCGTCCCGTCGGTGTACTCGATTTCCAATTGGGCGAGGAGCCTAGGCAGGCCGAAGAATTGGGTGCGCGACGCCCTCATACCGAAGTAACGCCCGTTGCCCAATTTCACCCCGAGCACATTGTTTTTACCCTTGATCAACGAGGTTACATCGTAGACGTTGTAGTAGACCCTTTTGGGGAACCAGCAGACCGTGGGTGCCAGCACGTCGTCAGATACCCTTTGGCCGTTGATGTAGGCTTCGTACGCTCCCAGCCCGGAGATGTAGAGGACTGCCCGCTGCACCCGTCCCGTGTTCTCGAAGGGTTTGCGCAGGTAACGGGCTGCCAGCCGCGTGTTGTCCTTATCGGTTTCGCCCGGGTTATCCATCGCGTCTTCACCGATCCATTTCGCATGCCACTCTGAGCCGTTCAGCAGCGCCATCGACCAGTGGCCCGTTTCGCTCCACGGTGTTTCACCCGCGCTCGTGCTTACTTTCACCCGCCAGTAGTAGACCTCCCTGGAATTGAGCGGTTCCCCCTGGTAAGGGATCAGTACAGACTCATCACCGGAGACGTTCCCGGTGTCCCATATCAGGTTGGTTTCGCTTTTGAGCTCCTTCTCGGAGCGGGCTACCTGTATCCGGTAGGATGTCTGCCGGACGTCTTGCATCTCAGTGGCGATCTGCCACGAGAACCGGGGGGTCGTTGTTTCTAATCCCACCGGGTTTTCTTTCATCTCCACTTTCGGGGAGGTGACTTGAACGGTAGCTTGCTGGCAAGCCGCGAGGGTGAACGCCAGCACCGTCATCATGGTAATGTATAGGTGTTTCATACGCTTGTTTTGTTTATTTCTCACTGTTAGGGGCCTATTGTGTTTAAAATCATTACACCCATGGGTGTGCAATGATTGTTTTAAACGTTAGTGAATGGCCAGCCCTACCGTGAGGTTCACGCTGTTCATGTTATGGCAGTAGCCACTAATATCCGGTGCGGGGTCTGACCCGGTGGGATTGATTCGGGTATAGTCAAAAATCCTCACGAACCTAGGGTAGGCGATGGTAGCGGACAGCTTGAAGAGCGCGGAGAGCTTTCGGGATAGTTTCAGGTTGTAGCCTATCCCCATATCTCCGGCCAACGTGTTGGCCGTCAGTTTAATAGGTTCCGGTTTCCGGGTTCCTATCTTAATCATCGCGTTGTTATGTACCATTCTCCCGTACCCCACGGAGCCCTGCACTACCCAATGATGTCGCCGCTGACCGTCCCAGAAGCGCAGCGATATCATCGGTCCCGCGTAGTTCTGTTGGATATCTCCCCCCAGCATGCGGCGATAATGGTATTTTATCCCGTATCCCGTGAGCGCACTTAAGTACACTACTAGATCGGTGCCCGCATGAAATACACCGCGATCGGAAGAGGTCCCTTTTATCGGGGTGTTGTTTTCTGTTACCCCTACCCTCAGGGGACCGAACTGATGGCCACCGCCCAAGATGAGACTTAGGTAAACCATTGGGTACCAGGGGCGCAATCGGTTGTCGTCCATGCTTCGGAACATGTTCCGCTTGTAATAGAGTATCGAATCCTTATGGATCGTACCCTGCATCAGCTCGTCATCCCATTTGAATTCAATGGGGTAAAAATCGCCCTCCATCTTCCCGATTTTACAATTCAACGTGTCTCGCTTTATGGTCACCAGGAAATCTTGCGCTTTAAGGGAGGAGCAGGGTAGTGCTCCCCCCATGAAAAGCAGAAGGAGGAACGAAAAAACGGGTATAACTTGTTTTTTCATGAGCAAGAATTTACCGTTGTTCGACCATGGCTTTCGCCTCACCAACGTACTTCGGAAGCTTTGGCAACTCCCTTGGTATCGTTTTCTTCGAAACTTTTACCTCACCAACGTGCCCCAGAAGCTGATTTCAGCCAGCAGGATGCGCGGGTTGGCGGTGGGATTAAAGTGTTCAAGGCTTCTGAACCGGATATACCTGACGGTTGTCTCGGGCTTAGCCAATCCGTTTGCCACGAACTCAAACTCAATACCCCTATCCGATAGCGCGATATCTTCACCCGTGGGCGGCTGCCAGGGGGTGGCTATCCCGTTCCCCGACGGTTGCACGCAGACGAATTTGCCCAGGAGCGTCCAGCTGTCGTCCAGGCTGCCATTCGGGTTGGGGTCTAATGACCCGTAGATTTCAAATACCCTTGGCTGTCCCCGTGTCCACCGGTCGTCATTGTTCTTTCGTGGCCAGATAGTCATTCGACTCAGCTTCGCCTTTATCCCCATATCCCATGTAAAGGTACCGGGGAGGGATATCGGGTCTACCGAGTGCATGAAGTTGTTGGTATTCCCGTCCCAGAGGAGGGGTAGCGGGAAGCTCCCGTTCATCCCCATATCGCCCGGTAGCGGTTTGGCTACCCACGTGGTTTTGGGGATAAAGGTTACCGGGTCGACCATCCTCTGGTTGGCGTTGGCCTGGAACACATCGATGGCCAACGAGTCGGGCAGGTGCGTGCTGCTGTATGTCACGGGCGTTTTCAGGTCGAAGTAGGGAAGCCATGTTTCGGTCTCCTCGGGATCGACCTCGGTGGTTTTGAGGTTGCCATTGACATCTTTCCAGCTAACCAAAATGCCCACTTCGGTTTTTATAGGGTCTCCCCAGTTCAACTTGAGGTCACGCCCATCGTAATAGGTGCTTTTGAGCAAGCGGTTGGTGAGCAAGTTTCGGTATTTATCGCCGTAAACCGTGCCCGACACTTCAATCGGGATCGACTTGTTCCCATCCTCGTCGTAGGTGTGAATCATGAACGAGTAGGTGTTTTCGGCAATCGGTGAGATAATGTAGCTCACAGTGTCCTGATTCGCGGGCACGGGCAGCTCTACCGAGTCGGTGTAATTGTTCCAGAAAATCCTGGCCTTCTCCACCCGGGGGTCGGTTCCCCTGAGCCACGCTATTTTCACTCGCTTGTCGCCTGGGTACGTGATCGGCTCCTGTGCCGGCCCCGGGTATATCAAGCCGTTGGGAACGACGTACTCCTCGTAAATATCCGTTTGGCTATCGCACGATGCAAATCCCAAAACGATGCCGAGTAAGAAGATAAAAAGTATGCTGTTTTTCATCTTGAATATTTTTTTAACCGTTTAATTGTCAATCAATTAATTCTCCCCAGAAGCTCAGTTCCAAGATATGGACAGTGGAAAACGAAGCGTATGCATAGGTGGCTATGGTCCTGAATCGGATATAGCGAACCGGGGTGAAAGGTTCCGGGGCGAAATCGGTTACACCGAATTCAAATTCAATCCCTTCTTGTGCAAAAGCGATGTCTTCCTGGGTGATTTGCGAGCCGGGTCCCGATGGCTTCAGGCTCTCGAACCTCCCGAGCGGTATCCAACTGCCGTCCATCGCACCGGTGGGGTTGGGCGCGTTGGAACCCCATATCTCGAATATCCGCGCATGTCCCCTCCTCCACATGTCATCACCATGATTGCGTGGCCAGTACTTTAACCGACTTAACTTCACTTGCCTTCCCAGGTCCCAGGTGAGGTTGTGGGGCAGCACTTGGGTCTCCATGCCGTGAAATCCATCCTGATCGTAATTATTATCCCATATCCTGGTTATAGGGTAGTTAGCGTTCACCGGCGGTATATCACCGGCTAACGTGTAGTCCCTCCAGGTATTCTTGGGAATGAACTCTTCAAACCAGGGGGTTACACTTCCGATCACGGTATCGGAATAGTTGCCCCAGCGGTCGCGTATGTACATCGCGAACTCCTGTTCCACGGGATCCAATCCATCAACACCGCGATAAGTGAAGGTCCCTTTCGGCATGGCGGTGTAGTAGGTGATCAGCTCGCTCATGTACCCCCGGTCGGCCGTGTCGGCCATCAACACGATGGCCAGGTTGGCTTTTTCCGGGTTTTCGAAATCGATGGCTACCCCTCCAAACGTGTCCCTGAACTTCTTGACTGCCAGTTGCACGGGTGCCGTTGTCGGGTTGATCTGCACGATAAGTGGTGCCGACTCTTTTTCGTTTTTCCCCACGGAGTAGAGCTTAACGTCATACTGCCCCGGGGTGCCGAAACCCTCTATCACCAGGGAGTCTTTGAAGTAGGACGATTTCGTTTCATGTATCACGCCCGGTTTGATCTCGTATTCACCGCGGACGTAAAGCAGGTTCTTATCTTCGGGTAAGGTGTATCTCAATACCGCCCCGCCCGCTCTGTTATCAACAATCACGTTGGATACCTGGGGGGGAGCCGGTATGCTCTCGTCGATGAAGTCGATGCGCCCCCCCTCCTTGCAGCTGGTAGCCCATGTGAATGATATCAGTAAAGTGATGATATATAATAAGTTATTTTTCATAATCTGCTATTTTAAGGATTACCACCCAATATTTTGCACTAAGTTAGGATTAATTTCGATATCGCCGGTACGAATGGGCCAGAAGTAGTCGCGTATGCCGAATTTTTGTTCCAGCAGGAGTTGCGGCTGGTACATCATCCGGTTCACCTCCTCTTCCGTTCCATCGATCACGGAGACCATCATGTTCCACCCTTGCAGGGGTTTATGGTATTCCGCGGGCGCGGTTTTCCAACGGCGTATATCCCAGAAGCGTTGGCCTTCGAACGAGAGTTCGATCAAGCGCTCCCGTTGGATGATCTCGCGCATCCCCTCCTTGGTTTCGTACTTGGGGTTGTTGGTATACGTGTCCCACGACTCTTTCACCCCTTTCAGGCCTGCGCGTTCGCGTACCAGGTCAATGTAGTAGAACAGGTCGGCGCTATTGGGCCCGTTAGGTCCTTCCACCTCGTTAATCGCTTCCGCGTACAGGAGGTAGAGGTCGCTCAGCCTTATGATGGGCCAGGCGTAGCTTGGCGAGGAGATACTGTTGATCGCGTTCACCTGGGCTTCGTACGGGATGTATTTCTTGGGGATGTAACCCGTCCAGAGACCTTGCCCCTCGGTGCCATCGGTTTCCCCAATTTTAAACCCGAGGTATCTTAATGATGAGGCATTTTTGTCGTTGTATTGGCCTGCCCCAAACCAGACGCCGCCATCAAACCCTACCCACGCGTAAAAACGGGGCTCACGTTCGAAGTGCATGTCGATGGTCATTCTCCCTTCGCGTATGTAGAGCCTGTCTTTCGCTTGCGCTACCCTTAAGTTGTAGAGGTCACCCACGTTTCTGGTGATGTCCTCATCCAGGGGCACCCCATTTTCGGTGTAAAACATCTCCGCGATCTTGATGGGCATGCCCAACCACTTGCATATGTCGTTACTGTTGATGTAATCCGGGTTAAGCTTGGGCATGGACGCGTGGATCATCCCCCCGCTAGACGGGATCGAGATCATTTGCGTGTTCCCCCAGATAACCTCGCAGTTGTTGCGCAAGGTGAAGGCGTTCCGAAGGGTGATGTTCAAGACCGTGGTGTCGTTGAATCGGTTGGCCGCATCATCGTACTCGTATAGCATGATCCCAGCATCGTGGCAGATATCGATCGCCTCCCTGCACGCTTCCATGGCCCTCTCCCATTTCTCGATCTCAAAAGTGGTGTTGAAGAGGGGTGTGCCGTCGTGATTTTTCAGGGTAGCCTGGTCGTGATTGCCATTGAACAGCGGGCTGGCTGCCATCATTAGCACCTTTGCCTTCAGCGACTTGGCGATAGGTTTGGTAATCCGCCCGTAGTCGCTGGCCGGGTCAAGCAGGTAGGTGACCAGCATATCGCCCTCGCAGGCCTCATCTATCAGTTGGACGATGTAGTCGACACACTCATCCAGCGGCTCACGTTCCACTTTCACGGAGTAGACGTCCACGTCCACCGGCATATTTTCCCGGATCAATGGCACCGGGCCATACATCTGTACTAAGCTGAAATGGTAGTAGGCCTTTAACACCTTGACTTCGGCAATCCACTGTTCACGCTCCCAGGCGGGCAGGTCGGGAACCAGGTCGATGTTTTCCAGGAAGGTGTTGCATACGCGTAAGGCTTGATACATGCCTCCCCATCGTGCTAACACGGGGTTGGTGGCATTTTGCCTCCCCTCGCTGATGTCGAGTCCACCAAGATAAAAGCGGTTGGAGAAATGGGTTGTATTTCTAGTCCATATATCGTCTCCTCCCAAGGTGGCGGGGTCGCCTGACCCCCCGTTTTTGGGCATGTACGAGTAGCAGGTGGAGAGGTACTTAAGGGCTTGTGTCCGAGAGTTGAACGCCATGTCGAGGGTGGCTACCCCGTCGGGGACCACGTCCAACCAGTCGCTGCAGGCGCTTACACTCAGTAGGATGGCACACAGTATAATATTAAATTTTTTCATATTTTTCATATTGCTTCTCCTTAATTAGTTGAATGATAAGTTGAGTCCGAAGTTGATCACCCTTTGGTTGGGGTATCCCAACCCGTTTCCGGCCATCTCCACGTCCCACATTTTAAATTTACTGAGGACGAACAGGTTGGTTCCACTCACGTAAAACCGGAGGTTGTTCATTTTTATCTTTTCGGTAAATCGTTGGGGAATGGTATAGCCAATCTCTACCTGCTTGAGGCGGAGGAAGCTGCCGTCGCGCATGAACCAGGTGCTGGTCGCGAAGTTGTTGGAGTTCCAGTAGGTGGTCAACCTGGGCCACAGCGCGTAAATGTCTTGATTCTCCTCGGACCAGTAGCTGTCGGCGTACGCCTTGAGAATCTGGGCATCATTGATGAAGGGGGCTGTCCCACCGGCGTTAATCCAGAACGACTGCCGAGCAGCTCCCTGGAAGAAGAGGGAGCAGTCGAACCCTTTGAATCCCGTTGAGACCCCGAATCCATACACGATTTCAGGAACCGTGGGATGCCCGATGGGCACCATATCGGCTTCGGTAATTCTCCCGTCGCGGTTCACGTCTAAGTACTTGATGTCTCCTCCGCCGTACACGCTGGTGCCAATGTATTGCGGTGGCGAGCTGGCGGCCTCTTCATCATCCACGAATAGCCTTTCGGCGATGTATCCCCTTGCCTGGTGTAGCGAGTAGCCCACCCTGGAGCGCCAAGGCTCCTTGTATTCCGGCTCTTCATACACCTCATACTGACTGGTGGCGTAGGTGAAGTTGGCGCGTGCCGAGCTCCAAAAGTCTTTATTCCATATTTTTTGGTATTCCAGCATCACATCCACCCCTTTACCCGATGCTTCGCCCACGTTGGCCCTCGGGGTAGCGGTTAACCCCATGGTGTTGGGGATACTTGCCCTGCTCATCAGGATGTTGGCCCGCTTTTCGGTGAAGTACTCCGCGATAACGCTTAACTCATCCCACATGCCTATTTCGAGGGCGAAGTTTTGCTTGTATGATTTTTCCCAAGAGATGTAGGGGTTGGAATAGCGTAGAATGCTAATACCGTTGTACCTCGTGTTGTATTCCTGACCAAAAACGGCTCCTCTTCCGCCATCGTCCATGTTCACCTCCGAGAGGTAGAAGAACCGGTCGTACGCGGAGCCAATCTGGTCGTTACCGATTAAACCGTAGGAGTAGCGAAGTTTCAAGTTGTTGACCACCGGCTTAATGTTTTCCCAGAACCGCTCGTTAGAGATAAGCCAAGCTGCCCCTGCCGATGGGAAAAAGCCAAAGCGGTTGTTCTTGTCAAACCGTTCGCTCCCGTTGTACCCGAAGTTGAATTCGAGGAAATAGCGGGAGTCATACGCGTAGGTGGCACGTCCTGACAAACCCAGGTTCCTGTAGGGCAGCGACAGCTGTAGTGAGCCCGCGTTGGCGTTCAAGCTTTGCCGGGCTTGCAGTACCAACAGGCTGCTCACGCTGTGCTTGCCAAACTCCCGCGCGTGGTTCAAGCTTCCTTCAAAATAAAACGAGGAGCCCTGCTCCCTTTCGCCCGGCAACTCCCAATATCCCAAATATTCTGTTCCGATACGGGTTTCATGCAACTTGTAGTTCCCGGTGAGTCGGTTGTAGCTGCTGATTTCATAGTAGAACGGGGTGTAGGCCCTGTTCACGCCAAATTGCGACAGGCGGCTGACATTCATCATGGCCCTGGCGGTTAACCCTTCGGTGATGAACTTCAGGTCCTGGTGTAACTCCAGCTGGGCCAGGATCTGCGAGCGAGACCGCTCCTTGTACCCCCGAACCATTTCCGCGTAGGGGTTGATTTTGCTGTTGTTGTGGTTGCCGAACAGGATATGCTTCGCGTACTGGAACTTATCATCCGCCGGGTAGTAGGCGGGGAAGAGTACCGGGTTGGAATGGATCATCAAGTTGTACATGTCGGCACCCCCGCGCAGAGGACCCTTGTACTCCTCGAAGTTGGCGCTTAAGCGCACGATCAGCTCGGTAAGCTTGGTGATGTTGATGTTGACGTTTGAACGCAGGTCGTAGTTGTTGATCGCGATGTTGTTGTTGAAGTTGTTGCGCTTGTCCACCATCAGGATACCGTTGTCTCGGTTGAAAGAGCCGGCGACGTAGTAACGGGCGATCTCGCCCCCTCCGCTCACGTTCAGGTTGGCCCGCTGGTTCATGGTGTAATCTTTGAACAGCATTTTCTTCCAGTCGTTAGCGGGGTAGATAAGCGGGAATTTCCCAGCTTCCGTCATCTCAATCTTCTCTTGCGTGTAGAGGATAACCCCAAGGGGATCCCGCGTGAGGATCGCCTCGTTATGCATCTTCATGAAGGTCACGGGGTCGGCCATCTCGATGGTCTGCGTTGGCGCGGAAAGGGAGTTCTCGAAGCGGAACGAGATTTTCGCGGGGCCTTCCACTCCCTGCTTCGTGGTTACCAAGACAACGCCGTTAGCACCCCTTGCCCCGTAGAGGGCGGTTGCCGTGGCGTCTTTCAGGATGGAGAAGCTCTCGATGTCGTCAGGCCGCAGTCGGGCCAGGTCGGTTGAGGTAAGCTCCACGCCGTCAATCAATATCAACGGGTTGGTGTTGGTGCCGAACGTCGTGATACCGCGGACGAAGAAGTCAGCATTATCCTGACCCGGCTCCCCGCTTCGCTGGTAGGCGATCACGCCCGCCATCTTCCCGGCCAGCGCCGTGGTGAGGTTGCTCGTGGGCGCCTTCAGCTCTTTGGGGTTCACGGTGCTAATGGATCCGATCACGCTCTCTTTTTTCTGTTTCCCGAATGCCACGATCGTCACCTCTTCAAGCAAGCTGGCTAGTTGCCGCATCTCCACTTCAATGAACGTTTGATCTTTCACCTCAATGGTTTGCGGCTCCATCCCCATGAATGAGAAGGTCAGCTTGTCCGTTGAAACGGCCCTGATCTCGAAGGTCCCGTCGATGTCGGTCGTTACTCCTCGGGTCGAATTCTCGATCAAGATGCTAACTCCCGGTAGCGGTTCCCCGGTCTCTTGCTCGATGACTCGCCCTTTTACCATGCCCTGCTGCGCGGATACCGATCCGATGACAAACAACAGAACAGGTAGTAAAACATACAGTCTTTTCATACGAATTGTTTTTAATTGTTCAGTGTATGGAACTGTAGATGTTTTAAAGTAACCACTTCCGTATTGAATGATTACCTTAAAACATGTCGGTTTCATACGATTTTCATTTCCATTTTCGTTTGTTATAGATAGTCCAAAAAAATTAGTATATATTTTCAGCTTTCATCCACGCGATACAGCGACTGAACCACTCTGTGAAAGCGGGTATGGCTAAAAAGCCATGTTCTCCTTTCGAGTAGACGTGCAGCTCGGTGGGCACGTTATGCTCTTTCAGCCCTTTATAAAACAGCAAGCTGTTCTCCACGGGGACGAGCGTGTCATCGCCCGCGTGAAAGAGGATGCTTTTGGGTGTCTGGCTGTTCACGTGTAGCTCGTTGGAGAAGAAGGCTACCTCTCTCTCTTCCGGTTGATCCCCGATAAGTCGTCTCTTCGAGCCCACGTGTCCCACCTTGTCATCGAAGCTGATGACCGGGTAGATCAAGATCATGAAGTCGGGCCTGAGGCTAATCTCCCTTTCGTTGTCAATGAGCTTGGCATCGTGGTGCACCCCGGCGGTAGCGGCCAGGTGTCCCCCGGCAGAGAAGCCCATGATGCCAATCTTGCCCGGGTCGATTCCCCAGTCGCCCGCGTTTTCACGGACAAGCTGGATGGCGCGCTGCGCATCTTTTAGCGCTGCGTACGCCTTATCCTGCACGATTCCTTCGTCGGGCAGCCGGTACTTGAGGACAAACGCGGCCATTCCCTGTTCGCTAAAGGCCTCGGCTACTTTATATCCTTCCCGTTGAATGTGCAGGTTGGTGTACCCGCCACCGGGGCAGATGATCACGGCCGCCCTGTTCGTGTTACCGCCCGAGGGCATGAACGCGGTGAGCGTGGGGTTTGTCACCTTGGCAACGATGAGGTTCCCGGCACCGTCCCGGATATGTTCTTCCGGGATGGTTTCCGTTTTTTCGGGGTAGAGGAAGAACTCCTTAGGGGGCGTTTGTTGCGCTGGCAGGGTTATTGACGCCTTGTCGCTTTGTCGCGTTGTGAGGTTTTCCGATACCCTTTCGGTCTGTCGGACTGAAAGGTTCGTCAATACCTTCTCGGCTTGCCTGGCTGACAGGTTCGCCGGTAAACATATCGACCCGACGATGGCTACCAATAATAGTTGTAGTTGTGTCATAACCCGTTTCATCATTACAGTTTCTTTTGGAACGTGTAGTCCCCGCTTTGGACGACCTCGTACTCCTCTTCGCCCG
>MTKW01008609.1_pt1 | contig 59545 bp, 67 predicted proteins | sample 1042761 | NCBI WGS metagenome assembly MTKW01 (sample SAMN06205366, study PRJNA360243) | anaerobic digester metagenome | biome: Wastewater treatment plant; feature: Anaerobic digester sludge; material: sludge; isolation source: anaerobic digester fed with sludge from wastewater treatment plant ... | reverse complement strand
CCGGATCCCATAAGGTAGGCAGGAACTTCAACGGCTACAGGGACTTCCAGCACGCCATCGGCACCAATGCTAATGTTCATTTTCTTTAGCAGGTTCGGGTCAAGGTTCATTACTGTTACTTCTGGGCAATCCTCAATTTTCAAACCGGTGCCGAAACTCTTAATTAGCACCTTATCGCCCACTGCCATTTTCTCCAGCGTATCTTGCGGGAAGTAGATGAGAGTATGNNATGCAAGCTAAAGTGGTGAGACCGGCGTTCTCCATTTCATTGAAGTTCTTAATGGTAACACCGGGCTCCACATGGTCCACCTGAAAGCCCATGCAGCTATCGCCCACTTGGATGTTGTAAGTAATACCGCCCGTTCCGGGTAATACTACCGGTTTGCCAAAGGCAGTAATCTTGTAATTGGGCATTCGAGGATGAGTGACTTCTCCCTGTACGCTTAGCATCGCTAGTTTGTCCACGTTTGTCTTCATCTCGGTTTACCTCCTGTTTCTATTTATTAGTTATTGCACAACGCAAGAACAACCTTGGGTCCTAGGGTTTAACACGCATGGTGTATTCATTGTTAATGGACCGCTTATCGGGCAGGGTTAGCAGAAGTTCCAGAGTCAGCTGGCAGTCCGTATCCAGTTCTTCTGGTATGACAAGAGTTAGGGTGCCAACACGGGACACCGCATCGGCGGCAGCCTCGACCACCCCGCGTTCCCGTATTAAGACCTTCTCTCCCAACTTCAGCTGCCAGATAAGCCCCATAGCAGGTAGAACTCGGGGATAGTCGTTGACTACATAAATAGAGCTAGACCACTTTTCACCAGGGACGAAACAATCTTTCGGCCAGTCAATCATCACCTGCACCGGTTCCATTGCTCGCCGGGTTGCATGGTAAGCTCGCTTTGGTTGCCGCTTCCAGTCGAGCAAGGAGCAAGAGATCAAGGGCAACGCATCAGCAAAATAGAAGGACACCGCACCGCCGCATGGCTGGTATTTGTGTCGCCGCAAATACTCATGGTAATACTGTAGCAATTCGGCCTGATACTCTTGAGTAGCAGCTATGTAACTTTCCCATCCATCGTATCTCGCCGGCGGTACCCGCTCCTGTAAGAGTTTCACGTTGGCCAAAAAGGTCTCCGCAATGCCCTTCCAATCAACCTCCGGCCAGGCTCCAGCTAGAGAGTTGAGCTGGGACAACAGGTCTGGATCCTGCGGAATAGACTGAGCCCCATACTCGTTCACAAAACGAATAATCCGCGGGAATAAACGACTAAGCCATGATATTGTACCATAATGGGCCGTGCTCCACCCGTAATAATGATGGGTAGCTGAACCGCCTCGCAAGAGCCCTAATACCCCCGAATGAGGAATCACCGGACGACTTTGATCTAGTTGTAGAATAGCCTCTTGCAAGCGGGGGTCGAGAATATCCTTATTCCAACTGGGCTTTATGTTCCTCAACAGATTGCCGATTATAGCCCCAAAACCAGTCTCCCCGCCCCGCTGCTGCCCTGCCGGAGCGTAGGGTTCGTTATGACAAGACCAAAAGCAGATGGCCGGTTCGTTCCGCAAAGTGCCCACCATGGCCCGAATTTGCCGCAATGCTACTCCCGTGATATTACGTTCATACTTTTTGTCTAACGGGAAGTCCTGCCAGACAGCCAATCCTGCCTCGGCACATAATCGGTAGAAATCGGGATGGGCAACATGGTTGTGGACGCGCACTAAATTCAAATTAGCAGCGCTAATTAGCTCCACATCTCTCTCTAAGTCTTCACAGGTTACCATGCCCGGATAAAAATTAGCCGGGCCATAGTTCACCCCTCTGAGGAAAACACGGCGTCCATTGAGAAAAAGATGCCAATTTTTCCACGCAAGCTCCCTCACACCCATATAAGTTCTAATACTGTCGACCTCACTGCCCTGCTCATCAGTCATCACCAAGTCAACATCATAAAGATTGGGATGCCCCTGATCCCACGTCCACCACAGTTTAGGGTCAGGAAGACTGAGTCGCAGGTCCAAAGAGTTGGCTCCAGGTTGCACAGAAAGTGAAAAGTCTTGGCTCACCCCTTTACCAACAAAGTTGCGGGGTGTAATTTTCACGCTGGCCTTTACCTGGCTCGCCACAGAACGCCATATGAAGTTAGCCTGTAGCNNGTAGCCACGGAAAGACTCTAGTAAAGCTATCGGGCCCCAAACACCACCCGGGTTAACTTGCGCTGGCTTGCAGTCCCACTCGCCATAAATACCCATAATTATATCCCGCCAAGATGCGCCCGGCGGAGGACAATCCACACGGACAGCTAACACATTGCCCTCTGGCTGCAACAATTCAGGACGGATCTCCCAGGTCATAGGCGTAAAATAGCCATCGTGGCTGCCGAGTAGCTCGCCATTTAGCCAAACGATAGTCTGATAAAAGGCTCCGCCAATGTACAGCCGGGTCACCGGCCATGTGAGGGTTGGCTGCCAATCAAAAGTGGTGCGATAAAAGACGCTGCCCTGATGGGTAGCCAATTTCGGATCGAGTTGCCAATGACCAGGAACAGACAGCAAGTACTCTGGCTCTCGCTCAAAATCGGGCAGGTAAAAGCTATCTGCCACAGCGGCGCTGGTCCAACCTTGCCACTGACCTCCAAGATCGTATTTTGGCATACTCTCACCTCATTTCTTATCTCAATGCCATCAACTTTGTCTCAAAAGGTGGATAAATGATGCCTCTTTCAGTGATCAAGGCAGTTACTAAGCGTGCCGGCGTAACGTCAAAGGCTGGATTCCATACNNTCCTCTATAATTATCTCTTCTCCCGACTGAATTCCTAGATCCAGGGTGGATAAGGGGCAGGCCACATAGAAGGGAATCTGGTGTTCTTTAGCTAGAACGGCCAAAGTATAGGTGCCTATCTTGTTCGCCACGTCGCCGTTGGCCGCCACCCGGTCCGCACCCACAACAACTAAATCAACACCGCCTCGGGCCATGAGCCAACCAGCCATACTATCGGTAATTAAGGTAACGGGGATCCCGTCTTGCATTAGTTCAAAGGTGGTAAGGCGACTACCCTGCAAATAGGGCCGTGTTTCATCGGCAAATACCTCCACCTGCTTTCCCTGTTCTACAGCCGCTCTAATTACTCCTAAGGCTGTACCATAACCGACGGTAGCCAAAGCCCCTGCATTGCAGTGGGTTAATATGCGAGCCGAATTGGGCACCAGTTCAGCGCCAAAGCGCCCTATTGCCCGGTTAACCTCCACGTCTTCCGCCGCGATAGAGTTGGCTTCTTCCTCCAGCCTCGCTGCTAAAGTCCTCCCCGACAAGCCTGCACCGGCCTGTAACATGCGTTCAATAGCCCACGCCAAGTTTACCGCCGTAGGCCGCGTAGCACGCAGCTCGGCAGCGGCCCTTGCCAGAGCTTCCTGACAAAGAGTCGAGCTCAATTCATTCTGACAAGCTTGAGCAGCCAAAACCAACCCATAAGCTGCCGAAGCCCCAATGGCAGGCGCTCCTCGGACAATCATCTGCCTAATAGCCCAAGTCACATCTTGATAGGTGTGGCACTCAACCCATTCAATGATAGCCGGTAATTTTGTCTGGTCTAGCAATTTCAAACTGTGACCAGTCCAGTTAATTGCTTGCATAATCGCTCCCATCCTTCCTTACAGCTGCTAAATTACCTATTAGAGTCTTCGCCGCCGGCTAGCCACTTCCTTCTCTACACCCCAGTTAACAGATGGTCTAGGGATTGTTCCAGCTGCAAAACCGGCGAAAACAAATCACCTCTGTCTTTAATTCGCTCTTTGACGGTAACAATGGTAAAATCCTGGGGGCGCAATTGCATCGCTTCAATTTCCTCCCAAGTTACAGGAACAGACACCGGAGCCCCCGCCCTGGGACGCACGCCATATACAGTGGCAAGAGTTTTGCCTAAAGCATTCTGCAGGTAATCTAGGTACAATTTGCCTTCCCGCTTAGCAATAGCCCGCTCCATAGTGGTAATATGCGGCAGGGCAACGTTTACCGCTTGACATAGCGCTTGGGCCACAAGGCGAATCTGCTCGTAGGTGTATACAGGCCGTACCGGTACATAGATCTGAATACCGGTTGAACCTGATAGTTTAGGAAAGCCCTGTAACCCCCATAACTCCAACCCTTTTCCCACCGCCAACGCCGTTTGACAAATATCCTCCCAGGTGGCCTTTTCCATGGGGTCCAAATCTAAGACCATGAACGAAGGGTGATCAATACTTTCTATACGGGAAAGAAAAGGGTGGATTTCAAAGGCGCCAGAATTCACAACCCAGATCAAGGAGGCCACATCGTCAACTAGGCAGTAGTTAATCACTCGGCCTTTATCAGATGTCATGGGAAAGGTCTTTAGCCACTGGGGGGCGTACTGAGGGGTGTTCTTTTGGTAGAAGGACTTACCCCGCCAGCCTTCAGGATAGCGGGTTAATACCAGAGGCCTGTCTTGCAGATGGGGTAATAGCCAGGGGGCTATCTCGATATAATAGTTGATTACATCGCGCTTCCTTATTCCCTCTTCAGGCCACCAGATCTTATCCAGGTTGGAGACCTTAACTTCTCGGTCTCCTATCTTCAGTGTACTCATTAGGCACCTCCCCCCCACAGCCAGCTAATGTAGCCGGAAGAAAACCAACCACCACCGGCGCTCGCAATTTCCCCTCCACCGACCACTCCATGAATCGTACCGTGACCGCTAAATGGGGCTCCACCCAGCGAATTTCCCGGCCAGCCAGGGACGGTAAGGGAGATGCGAAGGGACTCTCCTCCCTTTCCGCAGCTTGCAGAAAGACAAGCAGCGCCTGCCAGTCTTCTTCCTTTAGACCACTAGCGGCGCGCCCCACAAACACTAGCCCTTCTTTTCCATATAGCCCTAAAAGCAGCGCGGAAGGTAGACCATCTCGCCGAGTGTAACCACCAACCACACACTGCAGGTAGCGCCAGTGTTTTACCTTGCGCCAGTTGGAGCCACTCTTGCCAGGAACATAAGCACTTTGCAGCCGTTTACAGACAATCCCTTCCAAACCTAACCGCCCCACTGCTTGGAAGAGCTCTTCCCCTTGAGGGAAGCTTTCTACCCGGTGCAACTGAGGGCACTGGGAGGGCCAGATTTCCGCTAGCTGAGCCAGACGCTTTTCCAGAGGCCAGGAGCGAATGTCCCTGCCTTCCCAGTAGAGCAAATCAAAAACCGCATAAGTAACCGGGTACTCCTCCATTCCCCTTCTTATAGCCGATGTTTGCCGCCGCTGGTCCCGCCTTAGAATGAGATCAAAACGAGGTTTCCCGTCCGCCAGAACCAACAGCTCGCCATCCACTAAGGTACCCGCAGGAAAGGCGCCCAGTAGTCCCGCAATTTCTGGATATTGGGCAGTGCGGTCCGCACCTCTACGGTTCACTAAACGGGCTCGGTCTCCTGACCACAGGGTGAGCATCCGCACCCCATCCCATTTGACTTGAAAGGTCCATCCGGGCTCAGTGAAAGCATGGGGCCAAGGGACCGGTTCCATAGGGCGGAAATCATAATCTACCATCGTTAAGCGCCTGTATGACGGGCGGGCTGCTGCTTATTCTGTTCCACCAAAGCTAAACTAGCTTGTAGTGCCTCCATTAGGTCAATCACCTTGCCCGGCTGTTGCGGCTTGGGTACGGCCACCGCTTGACCGGCAATCTTGGCCTCAATAACTTTCAGGAGTTCCTCCCGATACTCATCGGTATATTTCTCGGGTTGGAAAGGACTGGTCAGGCTTTCAATGAGTTGGGTAGCCATCTGCATTTCACTCTCCTGCAGTGCAACTTCCCGCTCGGGCAAGAGCACCTCCGCCGAGCGGATCTCGTCAGGATAGAACATTAGGGCTAAGGACAAACATTCGGGCAAGACCCTAAGAGCCGCCAGGTGCTGCTTATCGCGCAACACCACTTTGGCAATTGCTATCTTACCCGTCTCCTCCATAGCCTTACGCAGCAACCAATAGGCCTTTTGTCCGGTATCGCCCACACCGAGATAATAGGATTTATAAAAATAGATGGGGTCAATTTCAGCCAGATTGACGAAATCAATGATGTCGATGGAACGGGTCTGAGCGATGGCCAATGCATCCAGGTCCTCATCCTCAATGATCACAAAACGCCCCTTCTCATACTCATAAGCCTTAACCAGATCATCGGCCGTCACTTCTTGCTCGCAGTTAGGGCAAAACTTCCGATATTGAATGGGTGTATGGCAAACCTTATGCAGGGTGCGAAAGCGAATATCCTTATCTTGCGTGGCTGTAAACATCTTGACCGGCACATTAACCAATCCAAAACTGATGGAGCCGTTCCAAATACTACGCATTAGAAAACCACCTCCCGTAGGCCTTTATTTCTAGCCTAACCGGTGGTGGTTTGCTTTAGTCTTTTATGAATCTAGCGCTCACAAGGCGCATCGCAATCTGGACAATTTCGCTTTCTTGCCTTAAGCGGAGGCTCCTGCTTCAACTCTTGTACATATTGCATAAGGCCTTTAATGGCATCGGCTTCGCCTTGAGCAGCAATGGTGACAGCACCTTCCGAGCCATCCACGCCACCGGCGGCTACAACAGCAGCTTCTACGCCATACAAACCACTGATAGCTTCAATTTCTGTTATTATTTGACCGGTGCTGATCACAAACATGCCACAAGCCATACCCAGGCGGTGGTCAATCCGACCATGGCCTAAGAAGCTGCTGGCCAGAACCACGTCCGGCACCAGCTTCTCTACTCCCACCGGCATTATCAGATGGGCACCGCTACCTGCCAAATACCCCATAGCTTGGCCTATGGTTCCTCCCGAAGGAGAGCCGAGTAAAATCCCCGCATTGCCCTGTAAGTCGATGGCATTGGCCCCCTTAATAAACACGTCATTAGGGCCAAAATCTTTAACAATCTCGGTCCAAGGACGTTCGACCCGTTCTCCCTTCACGAACACTGCCGGTGCCTGGCGACTAGCCGGATCGGAGGTGCAGGCTACTCCGTCAGTGATTATGCCGGCTGTATAACTTCCTTTGTCTATGGTTGCTCCCGTGAGTTCTTCTAGTACGTAAGCATTAGTTGTGCCACCAGCCACAATCAAGCGGCCGTGCTGCATGGCCTGCTGTACACAAGCCATCTCTGCCACCGCCCGCCCGATCAAACGTTTAGATTGGCTCGGTGTTAGGGTAAAAAAGCAGGTTTGCATTTCTCTTACCTCCGGTTAGCCCAATTGTAATCACTATTATTATAACGCAGGATGGATCGATCTAGGCGGTTTCGCTAATTCTAGCGTCAATTTTCCGCTTGACCCGACAGAGGGCGTTATCCACCGCCTTCGGCGTTGTTTCGAGGGCAGAGGCTATTTCCCGATAAGATTGGTCATTAAGGTAGAGTAGAAATACCTTGTACTCAAAATCACTCAAGAGGTAGCGTAAGCTGTCGCAGACATCGGCCAATTGTTCCCGTACCAAAAACATCTCAGCTGGGTCAGTAATCCGTTCATCTGGCAACACCTCCAGCAACTGACGGTCAGAGCCGTCGGTGTAGATGGGCTTGTCCAGCGAAAGATAGTAATTTAAAGGCGCATGTTTTTGGCGCGAAGCTGCTTTAACCGCAGTAATCACTTGTCGCGTAATGCACATCTCCGCAAAGGGGCGAAAGCTTGTCCCCCTCATAGGCGAAAAATCCCGCACTGCTTTATGTAAACCAATCAAACCTTCCTGCAATATATCATCCCGGTCAGCACCAGCAATAAAGTACGATTTTGCTTTACTCATAATTAATGAACGGTACTTTAGGAGCAAGTAGTCGCTGGCACCGTCATCGCCCTTTTGCGCCGCTTGTACAAGCTCCTCGTCAGTTAGTTCAGCATAACGAGCTTGATCGCCCATATCTAACTGCAGCATTAAATCTAACCTCCTGGTACCAAAGATTAATATTTTGTAATCCACCAAGATATTAACCAACAAAAATACCCTTGTCAATGCAAAATGCTGAAAATTACGCACTGTGGGATATATATTTTACTGAACTTACTGCAATTCGACACTATTGTGCATGCTTCGACACTCCGTCATTTTTTCCCTGTTGCACAACTTGTAAAGCCGTGTTATACTAATTCTCGCACGCCCGCCTTTGCGGACGAACACTTCACAGATTAGGAACTTGACGCTATAATATTAATCAGTTATAATTCTACTTGTTCGCCGCGGGGCGTAGCGCAGTTTGGCTAGCGCGCCTGCCTTGGGAGCAGGAGGCCGGGGGTTCAAATCCCTCCGCCCCGACCATATTTAACGTGGCCCCATAGTGAAGCGGTTAACACACCAGCCTTTCACGCTGGCGACGCGGGTTCGAATCCCGCTGGGGTCACCATCTTTGACAATCGGCCGACGTAGCTCAATTGGTAGAGCAACTGACTTGTAATCAGTAGGTTGCGGGTTCGAGTCCCATCGTCGGCTCCATAATGTGGAGGGATACCCAAGTGGCTAAAGGGGGCAGACTGTAAATCTGTTGGCGATGCCTTCGCTGGTTCGAATCCAGCTCCCTCCACCACTATTCCTTCGCTGGGGTGTCGCCAAGCGGTAAGGCACAGGACTTTGACTCCTGCATTCGTTGGTTCGAATCCAGCCACCCCAGCCATTTTCTTGGGCCATTAGCTCAGTGGTAGAGCACCCGCCTTTTAAGCGGGGAGTCGTTGGTTCGAGTCCAACATGGCCCACCACTTATCTTGCGAGGGTGGCGGAATTGGCAGACGCGCTAGACTTAGGATCTAGTACCTTCGTGGTGTAGGGGTTCGACTCCCCTCCTTCGCACCAAAGAATATTAAAGCCGGAGCAGAATTGCTCCGGCTTTTTTGTATCTCACACTTTTTGATAAAAGAAGGAATCAAGAATACGGAATCCATACTCCTGGGGCCGGAATATCTGTTCTGTACTGCCCACAAATAGAACCCCGCCAACGTTGAGGCTGGCAGCAAACTGTCGGTAGAGCTTGTCCTTAACATCGTCAGTAAAATAGATCAGCACATTGCGGCAAAGAATCAAGTCCAGAGCTTGCGGATAGGGATCGGCCAGCAGATTGTGATGACGGAACTCCACCCCCTGGCGAACTTCTGGAGCAATTTCAAAAGTACCAGGCCGCTCGATTATGTATTTGGCTCTAAATCGGAGAGGAATCTGGGCAAGCTGATCTGTTGGGTATACTGCCGACTGGGCTCGTTGCATAACCGCTCTATCGAGATCCGTTGCGACGATATTGAAGCGTGCGTGCGGAAAAGAACTCATTAACAACATAGCTAGCGAATAGGGCTCCTCGCCGGTGGAACAGGCAGCACTCCAGATCCGCAAGTTGTTACCATTGTTGCGCTGTAGAATCTCTGGGAGCACCTTCTGCTCTAATACCTGCCATCGCTCTGCATTCCGAAAGAACTCGGATACGTTGATGGTAATCCGATCCACAAACTCATCTAAGGCCTGCTTATCGGTAGCCAATAGATTGAAATAGGCTAAGAAGGATTGGAAGCCCCGCCGGTTCATCAAGCTTTCGATCCGCCGCTTCATCTGTTTCTCTTTGTAGCTACGTAGATCCACATTGATAAGCTCTTTGATCTTACCCGTAAACAATGCATACTCATCGGTCGCCATCCAGGTGTCTACTCCCTTCTTTCTCGCTATCGCAGATGTAATAATAAACAGCAGCCTTCTCCTCTCCTGCTCAGATCAGATGGGCTGCTGTGTTACTCGCATATGATTTTGGCCAGCTTTGGAGAGGTACTAGACGAGCCGCTACAGACTAACAACCTGTTTTGGCGAGTCAAAAATGCCCCGATCAACCTCCGTAGCTGTCATATTTTGAGCCTGAAAATGCTTGGTGATGTAGTTACATGCGTCCCACGGGTTAACGCGATCACCGCAAGTGAACACGTCAACTGCTGCATAACCCAGCTCTGGCCAACTATGAATAGCCAGGTGTGATTCAGAGATTACAACAACACCACTGACGCCCTGAGGGCTAAATTTATGGAATACCACTTCGCGTATCTCGGCTCCAGCCTCTAAGGCGGCGTTAACCATGATTGTTTCTACTAGCTGCACATCGTTTAGGATGTCAGCAGGGCATCCATAAATCTCAGCCAGAATATGACGGCCCAGTTGATTCATCTAATTCCTCTTCCTCCTTTTTCCAGTTTATTAATGGTGGTCAATTCATTGTAGCAAATTGTTCATGAAAGTCAATTACCTGAGAACTAGCGAAAAAATATCGCGCCTATAGCTCTTCGCTACAGACGCGAATACTGCCGCATTTCAGGTGCAACTCTCCAGGAAATTGCTACCCAGCATCCTGACTGCTAGTAAAAAACCTGGAGCCTACAGTCAAGAATGCAGATGAATTTGACCAACATTAACTGATGAGATTATTGTAGAGTAGAGTTGAGTTCCTGTCAATAGTGAACTTTTTCTAATGGCTTAGCTCCACCGTATCTCAAGAACAACGCTCATCTTGCTGTAAAAGTCGGATTACTGCTTCGGGAGCTAACGGTTTGCTAAATAGATAACCCTGCATAAAGTCACAGTTGTTTCGACGTAGGTACTCCCTTTGAGAGGGGGCCTCCACACCTTCCGCCACCACAAAGAGCCCTTGCCGATGGGCCATAGCAATAATGTCGCGGGTGATGGCCTGCTCTGGCTCAACTAAAAGCAGACTATCAATGAAAGACTTGTCGATTTTGATACCATGTACCCGTAGATCCTGGCTACGGCTGAGCGACGAGTATCCAGTACCGAAATCGTCAATGGCCATCTGGATACCATGGTCCGCCAAGTCGGCTAATTTTTCATTTATGGCTCCATACTCATCCATTAACAATGACTCGGTAATTTCCAGAGTTAGATGCTCGGGTTGCACCCCCGCTGCTTTAGTAATAGCAAGCACATCCGTGACAAAACTATCTTGCAGTAGCTGTACAAGCGATATATTTACCGACATTTTGAGATCGTCATACCCCTGTTTCTCCAACTCAGCCAGGAAACCACATGCCAGCCTTAAGATATATTGACCCAATGGAATAATGAGCCCCGTTTGTTCAGCTATTGGAATAAACTCGGCAGGAGAAACATTGCCCAGCTGAGCACTTCGCATACGTGTCAAAGCTTCCAGACCAACGATTCGATTTTCCTTAAGCTCAACTATAGGCTGGTATACCAGGTAAATACTATCGGTAATGTTGCTACTGCTCACGGCAGCCCTCAGTTCGCTCTCAATGATGTTTTCCCTATGCAGCTTTTCCTCCATGCTATTGTCATAGAATGAGTAGCCCTCACCATCACTTTCGCGGGCACTACCGGCGGCAATGGTGGCTCGCTTTATAATGGTATTGGCATCCAGTTCTTTATTATCTATCTCCAAAATACCAACTGCCACCCCTGTGCGTTTTGCCTGTAGGGGCTGGCGCAGACGGTCAATTGCCTGCTGACCAAGAGTCACCAAGTCCTGCCTCTCGTCATAGCCTGCCGCATATAGTACGAAACGGGCCGCCCCTAGGTGAAAGACATGCTCCACCGGCTTCTCAACCTGTAGCAGAGTGGCGGCGCATTCCTTGAGTATCATTTCGCTATATTGATACCCGATGGCCATGTTTAACAGATCAAAATTGCAGTCGATGAGCAGGCAAGCTCTTTTGCCATTACCATTGCCGTTAGCCATACTGAGAATAAACTCCTCAAAATAGGTCTTGTTCGGAAGGCCGGTGACTGCATCGTAATAGGAATAGCGTATCAGGGTTTCATTCTTTTTCCGGTTTGCTGACAGCACACCCATTAACAGACCAAAGATGACCAGCAGGGTTGTTACGCCAACGAGGCGGACCCTGCCAAGCAAGAGCTTGGTCTCGACTAAGAGGTGGTTTACCGAAAGGGTGCCTAGCTTTCTTCCGTCAGCCCAGATGGGCAACATTACCTGGTAATAGGGTTCACCGGCACTATATACTTCAGATGCGAACTCCCGGTTAGCTTGAATAGCATCCTTTGCTTCGCTGCTGATAATGAATTCCCCTTCATGGCCATGACAAGCAATAGGCTCAAAGTTGTTGTCGTAAAAGACGGCACATTTGATAAAGGGGTCGCTAGCGATCTCAGCCAATAAGTGTTCTATCTCAAACCTGCCTAGGAATTCATGAACCCTTTCAGCAAGGACGCCTAGTTGCAGAAAGCGACCCGTGTCATCAAGGCGCCAATAAGCGTACTTAAGATAGCGGTCCGATTCGCTATCTTTTCGGATTTCGTCCACGTGGCTTTGTTGTCCGCTGTATATAAAGTTGTGTACCGGATGCCCTTCTTGTGCCCGCCACCCTAGGTAAATACCGGTATTGGAGTAGACTATCTCGCCGGTCCGATTGTAGACATAGATCTCATCCACCTGCATGATACTAGCTATCTCCGCCAGCAGCTGATTGCTGTATTGCCCATCATAGCGGGACACAATCCGGGCGGTGGTCATCAGCTTATCCTCCAGTAGGCCGTCAATTATGTTTGCCGCTTCCGCCGCGGTCACCAAACTCTGGGCATAGCTGTTGGCGATCCGGCGAGTTTCATCAGCCGCCTGTTCATTGTAGAAGTTTTGGGCGGAAGCAATAATTAGGTAACCAGCGACAACAAATGAAGCGATAATTGACACCATTATCAATAAGTACTCCCTCAGGGCAGAGCTTTTCGCTTTGAATGGCACATTCTCCCCCCTCCACCAGGTGCTTGTAAGAAGACCCTTTCTACAGAATTATAATTAAGCCTGCTTTGATGATTGCTTAATTTCCTGTGCCCCTCGCAGTCTTCGTTTTCTCTTCGCAATTTTACAATAGGTTTTGTGACCAGCTACAATTGGCCAAGTTAGCTTGCAGATTAACTTTGCCTGTAGTATAATGAATGAGCAACGGGCTGTGGCGCAGTTTGGCTAGCGCGCGTGCTTGGGGTGCACGAGGTCGCAGGTTCAAGTCCTGTCAGCCCGACCATTATTGCATTGTAATAACCGTCTTGCTGGGCAAGACGGTTATTTGTTTCTATTGATAAATGCAGAAATCCATTCTGGTACACCAGAATGGATTTCTTGAGCCAAGCAGTCTGTTATAGAATGATAGCTATCAAGCCACCACTGCCTTCGTTTACAATTTTCTCCAGCGTTTCCCGTAGCTTTTCTTGCGCATTGTCGGGCATACGCAAGAGTTTATTTTGAATGCCTTCGCGAACCAGGTTATGCAATGACTTTCCGAAGATGTTGGTTTCCCAGAGCTTCTCCGGGTTCGCCTCGAACTCTTCTAGGAGATATTTCACCAGTTCTTCGCTCTGCTTTTCGGTGCCGATAATAGGTGCTACCTCTGACTCCACGTTTACCCGAATGAGATGGTACGCGGGCGCGGTGGCCCGTAGACGCACGCCGAAGCGGTTGCCTTGCCGGATAATCTCTGGCTCATCAAGATCCATTTCTTCTAGGCTGGGCGGTACGATGCCGTAACCCGTGTTGCGTGCATCTCGCACCGCGTCTTTAATCTTGTCGTACTCCCTCTTAGCCTGGGCATAATCGCGCATTAGGGTCAATAGCGTGTCTCGCCCGCGGATCTCTACCTTGGCTGCTTCACTCAACGCCTCCCAATAGAGGTAATCGGGTACACTTACCGAGAGGGCAGCCGAGCCGGTGCCTAGCTCCATAGTTTCTAGCACCACTTCTGAAACTGCATCGCATTCACTAAGTACTTCAATTAGATTGTCAATCTCCCTTAGCTTCTTAACCTGTGCAGCGCCTTCCTTGACTGCATCCTCCAGTTTGCGCCGCAGCCAGTGCTTGCTGTCCAGCACGTTTACCCAGAGCGGTAAATTGACACCTACTTCCCGAATGGGGAACTCATAGAGTATCTCTCGTAAGATACCTTGGATGTCGGTTTGGTTGAGACGAGAGGCATCAATAGGCACAACAGCCGCCTGGTACTTTTCCTCCAGTTCCGCTCTTAACTCCATGGTTTCAGGAGCAAAGGGATCGGAGCTGTTTAATAGCACCAAGTAAGGTTTGCCTAGATTCTGCAATTCCGCAATGACCCGTTCTTCAGCGTTGACGTAGGCGGAGCGGGGCAAGTCGGTTATCGTGCCATCGGTGGTCACCACGAGGCCGATGGTAGAATGGTCTGCGATTACCTTTTGCGTGCCAATTTCAGCGGCTTCCTCAAAGGGAATCGGTTCCTCAAACCAAGGGGTCAATACCATGCGGGGGCCATCTTCATCGCTATAGCCAAGTGCACCCTCCACCGCATAGCCCACGCAATCAACCATTCGTACCCGGAACTTGATGTTATCGATGGTGATTTCGACACCGTCATCTGGGACAAACTTAGGTTCAGTCGTCATGATGGTTCGCCCTGCACCACTCTGGGGTAGGGCATCCTTGGTACGCTCCTTGTCATGCACATCAGTGATATTCGGCAAAACCATGAGATCCATGAATCTTTTGATGAAAGTGGACTTGCCGGTGCGTACCGGGCCCACGATACCGAGATAGATATCGCCATTGGTACGCTTAGCTATGTCCTGAAGTAGGTCAAACTTCTCCAAAGGTTTCTCCCTCCCTTTCTGCCTGAGACGTCGATCGATAGCGATCTCTCGACCCGCCCGGCATTTCCACTCAATTTTCTTAGCTCACAAAGCTAGCTTGTTTAGCTTAAACCCGCGGCACAGCTTGGCTAGTACATATATATGAAAACGTCTAAGCGATATGCCTGCTAACTCACCTAAAGCTACTGACAAAATTAAAAGCACTTCACCGTGGTGAAGTGCTTGGTAAGCTAGTTATTTGGCGCTATGAACTCTAGATCTTCATATTCGTGCTTTCTAACTCTATTCATCATCTCTTCCATAGTAGCCCGTGGGTCCTGCTCGGCGAACAATACTCTATAAAGGGCTTCTGTAAGCGGCATTTCCACTTTTAGTCTATCGGAAATCCTATAGGCCGCCTGCGTAGCAAAAGCTCCTTCGATAACCATATGAGTTCCGCCGGTCACTTCCCGTAGCGTTTGCCCTTGTCCTATTTTGTAGCCGGCGTTCCAGTTACGACTATGCTTACTGGTGCAGGTGGCAATTAAGTCCCCGATACCAGAAAGGCCAGCGAAGGTGCGAGGATCAGCACCCAAACGCACCCCCAGGCGCACCATCTCTCCTAAGCCACGAGTAATTAGCATGGCCTTAGTGTTGTCACCAAAGCCCATACCGTCGGCCACGCCGGCGGCCAAAGCTATTATATTCTTCAATGCACCGCCCAGCTCTACCCCCACCATGTCGTGGTTGGTGTAAACACGAAAGTTGGGGGTAAAGAAGGCGTCCTGAAGTCTGGTGGCCGCCTCTCTGTCACTACTGCTGATCACACTGGCCGACGGCATATCTCGCCCCACCTCTTCCGCGTGGTTCGGACCAGACAAAACAGCTACGGTTCGGGCGTAAGAGCCTATTTCTTCTTTGATAACTTCGGAAAGACGTTGTAGCGTGGTTGGCTCAAATCCTTTAGCTGTATTCACAATATCAATCGGTTCCTGCAATAGGGGTGCTACCTTTTGCAGCACTTCCCGCAGATGGGCAGAGGGAATGGCAAAAACCAACAACTCTTTTCCCCGGATAGCCTCGCGCAATGAGGAGGTAGCAACCACATGGGGGGGAATCTCCACGCCCGGCAAATATTTGCTGTTCTCCCGTTGCTGATTAATGGCTAAAGCCAGCTCCTCCCGTCGACTCCAAATGGTGACGGAGCTAAAGTTGTGGCTCAAGACTCGGGCTGCCAAGGCCGTTCCCCAACTACCCGCGCCAATCACCGCTGCCTCTTTGGTGACCATCTCTTATCTTTCCTCCTCTCAATCTTCCCGCCGCTTCCGTATGTAAAAGCGGATGGGGGTACCAACAAAGCCCATAGCCTTACGCAAAGTGTTCTCTAAAAAACGCTGATAGGAGAAGTGCATGAGCTCGGGTTCATTCACAAAAAAGACAAAAGTGGGTGGTTTGATACCTGACTGGGTTGCATAATAGATGCGTAACCTCTTCCCCTTTTCCGTTGGAGTAGGCGTAATCATTGTGGCCTGCAGGATAAGCTCATTTAGGGCGTTGGTGGCAATCCGCAGATGGCGCTGCTCGTTCACCTGCTTAACCAGGTCAAGAACCCGGTGTACCCTTTGTCCCGTCTTTGCCGACAGGAAGATGATCGGGGCATAATTGACAAAGACCAACTCACTCTTAATCTCTTCAGTAAAACGGTTGATTGTCTTATCGTCCTTCTCTATCAAGTCCCACTTGTTGACAACCAAGATAATCCCCTTGCCCCGGTTATGGGCAAAACCCACAATTTTCTTGTCCTGCTCGGTGATTCCTTCAGTAGCATCAATAACCATGAGCACAATGTCAGCCCGCTCGATAGCACGAAGAGAACGCAACCCACTATAACGTTCTATTTCTTCTTCTACCCTGCTTCGACGCCGTAAGCCAGCTGTATCCACCAGTACGTAGCTATCCTCTCCAACAGTGATAGGTGTATCTACCGCGTCCCGGGTTGTTCCAGGAATATCGCTAACGATAACCCGTTCCTGACCCAGCAACGCATTAACTAGAGAGGACTTACCCGTATTAGGTTTACCAATCACTGCTACGCGCGTGACCTCGTCGGCCTCCTCTATCGTTTCCTTCCCAGGCAAGAACTCCACGACTAAGTCCAGCAGATCCCCAATACCTAGGCCGTTGGCGGCCGAGACGCTTAGAACGTGGGGTAAGCCCAGCTGATAAAATTCTGCCACATGAGCCTCGTAATTGGGGTGGTCAATTTTGTTAACTACTACTATAAGTGGTTTCTGCGTGCCCCTCAGTACCTGCGCCACATCCTCATCCACGGCCGTTAATCCTTGCCGCCCGTCCACCACAAATAGGATCACATCGGCCTCACGAATGGCAATTTCGGCCTGCTTCCGCACATAAAGGGTCAGTTCGTCGCTGGCATTCATCTCCAAGCCACCCGTATCCACCAGCGTAAATTCATGGTTGAGCCAGTGGACATCCGCATAGAGCCGATCCCGAGTAACCCCTGGCACATCTTCAACAATTGCTAAACGCCTACCAACCAAGTAGTTAAAAAGGGTAGACTTACCTACGTTTGGTCTGCCAACCACAGCTACAATTGACATGGTCTATGCCTCCCCTCCTAAAGTATTAGCGATTAGGGCTTGTCCTGTAGTCGGTGTGGCAATTAGCGTCGCCTGCGGCAGTGCCTGCTGCAATTCAGCAAACTTGTACCCATCTAAAAAGTCGCCCTCCATTTCGCGCAGAGTGACCTCCGGGATCAAGACGTTGACTCCCTGCAAATCCATGGCTTGTAGGCTGGCTAGAATATCTTGCCCAGTAAGTAGCCCGGTTACTGTCACCGACTCACCGAAAAAGTGGTTGGGCACTGCGCAAACATCGACCCATAGACCTTCGACACTGTTTAGCTCTCCAGCCACAGTCTTTAACAGTGGCGCCGCCAAAGTACCGGTTACCCACACCACTCGTCGACTTCTAGCCAGACGCTTAGGCAGCTTTCTAAGACCAGTCTTAATATCATCTAGCAAGAGGCGCGTGAGACCGATTCCATTTTCAATTTGAGGAAAATCATCATAGTAATTGCGCTTTGGCACTTGGCTACCAGCCTGCAAGAAGAACTCATCGGCTAAATATACGAAGGATACCCCCAATTTGCGCTTTGCTTGACGGGCCAACGGCAATAATGAATCTATCACAGCACGGGCCTCCTGTACTGTTACTCGGCGCAAGGGAGGCAGCTTCTCCCGATGAGTCGTTAAACCGACAGGGACCACGGCTACCGACTGCACTGCTGGCCACAGCGATATTAAATCATGAATGGTGCGCTCTAACTCTTCGCCGTCGTTGATCCCTGGAACCAGTACTATTTGGCAATGCATTTCAATATGATGTTCAGCTAGAGTACGCAACTGCTCTAAAATACGGCCGGCCCGGGGGTTGCGCATCAATTTTTCCCTTAGCGGCCCATTGGTGGTATGCACAGAAATATAAAGCGGGCTCGGTCTCTTCTCCAGTAATCGCTCCCAGTCTTCCTCAGAAAGATTGGTCAGGGTTACAAAACTGCCGTGGAAAGCCGACAAACGATAGTCATCATCCTTGACGCAAAGGGTGGGACGAACACCTGACGGTAGCTGAGCCACGAAGCAGAACAAACAGTTGTTCTTACACTTATGCAGAGGAGCAATAGTGGGGTGCTCAAACACCAATCCAATGTCCTCGCCATAGTATTTATCTATTTCCACTTCCCATGGCTCATTGGCATCATCGAGAAGAGTTAGACTCAAACGTTCACTGGCTAGGGCCCATCGGTAATCCAGGATGTCAACTAGTGCCTGACCATTTAAGGCAATTAGCCGAAAACCCGGCTTAATGCCTATTTCAGCTGCTATTGAGCCGGGAACTATATCTATTATTTTAGCCACTAAAATGGAACCTCCTTGCCCCATAATCAAGAGGCCAGTTAAGCAAGTAGCGCTCAACTGGCAATGGTTAATGAGATGACAACTACGTCAATTATCCTATAAGGGCGGTGCCCAGTCAAGAAAGGTGGCATCCTGGGCAAGGGAATGCCGAACCTTATCCACCAACTTTATATAGTTAGAGTAGCTCCTGGAAATTCCCCAGGCGGCTAGAGGTCTACCAAAACGAACAAGCCCTAAGCTACGAGAGGAGAACCCACCGATTCGGGTAGCCAGGTTGACGCAGGGCAAGCAATTGACCAGGCGATACTCGTGCTCTTTCACCCCCGCCAATTGTAAGGCGGTATAAACCGCGTGTTTCATTCGCTTGTGCCCTCCTCCTAAGGGCAGAGTATAAATTTCATTGCCAGCCTCATCTTGCCCCATAAAAAATAGCCGCCCAAGATCTGCGTTAGTGGCTATGTCAAATCTAGGAGCGGCTAAGATCTCCGTCGGCGAGGCCGAGCGTCCCCTCGGTAAATGCCCTAAATGGATGGCGGCCGCCGTTACCGAGGAATGGGCACCACCCCAACAGAAATAGATTATCTTCAGCTTTAGGCCCCCCTATCTTCTCACTCCATCCCAAATACGCCGGGCAATGACGGCTGCCACCACGGTCGGCATTAGCCCCCTCCGCAATAGCCAAAGACCTAAACCGACTAAGCCCCATTTAGTCTCCTCCTGAGGATAGAATACGATCTCAACCTGAGGGCGCAGACAACCAACCACATTGCAGATCGCCTTCTGCAGTACAAGGGGCCGATTGCCGTCGGCTACGGCCAATACGGCCTCATCGGAGGCCACAAAGGCGCGCGGTTTATTGCCAATATCCTTTAGGTGACGCAGGTTAGCCATTAGCTCCCCTTCACCGGTTGGCCCATAAGAGTAGTACAGGGCGGCTGCTAAAGCAGCCGCCCCGCAACGGCTATGAAATACGGACAAACGCTTCACAATTCTTATCGGTCCCCGTCCCTATCTCTACGTCGTCCGGAGCCGAGGAGATCACCAAACTCGCGGGTTGTAAAAGTACGCACTTTGCTGGTCAACTCCTGCCAACTACCAGTACTCAAGAACATATAGATTCCCGCGCCTAGCACCACCAACCCCACCAACCAGAAGGCGGTCCGAGTGCCTACTTGGCTCTCCCGCTGCTGTCCGGCCCTGCTGCCAGCCGTACTGGCTGACAGGTAGCGGGCAAAGGACTCGGCAAAAAGCCTAGCGCTTTTCTCTGCCCCATCGCGTGTGTTTTTGTGGGTTCCCACTTCCACTAGCAGGTTGCGCGGGCTTAGGTCTTGGTTATAGCCACTTCGGGCAAAGAAGATTCCCTTCACTAAGCCGGGGTGCTGCTTATCGGTCGCGGCCTTTATTTCTTGTGCAAACTGCTTGTTGGCTGCCATGTTGGGGTTTTGCCTACCCACCACCAGTTGTACCAGAACCATCTTCTGTCCGTTTACTTCCCCGGTATACTGGCTGGGCGGCACCGCATCTCGATGGACGTCTAGAACCGCGTCGGCCTTCTGCAACAACTGCTGCGCAGTACGCCGAGACCGTTTATAAGCAGCCGTGTCATGGGGGTCATGACGAGCCTGGCTTTGGATTACGTTCACTCCGGATTCCTTCAGGCCTTCGGCCATGGCGCCGCCCACTTTATAAATACTACCATTGCCGCGAATACTGCTGGTTCCATCGGTAGGAACATAAGATTCATCACTATGGGTATGGTAAAGGCCAACGGTCACATCCTTGTTGGCACCAATCCTATTGGCAAGCATATCCGCTAGTATATCGGCAAAATCGGTGCGCAAGTCCTCCAACCCTACCTGCTTGACAAACCGGGCATAGGCCTTTTCATCGCTTTCAACTCGCACTACCTGATAAAGACGGTCATCGGCCGTTTGGTATTCGTCGCCAACTGACACATAGCGACCTGTCACAAATATCACCTGCGTGGGGTCGGCTTCGTCGTAAACGGTGCAGAACTTCTCGTCACCAAACTCATCCAGCTCTTCTTCCACGCCCCAAGCAGTGCTGCCCATCGCTGACAAAGCGAGCACGAGCAAGAGAATTAGGCTGAGGTGTTTTAGTTTGGTCATTTTTCTTCCTCCTCCCTATTAGCCGGAGTGGTCTCTACCAAGCGAAGTCGTCTTCTCGTGGTCTCCGGGGCTGGGCCGCCCGAGATTCTTTCTCGGGTTTCGCCGATTAGTTCTGCTAAGCCTACAGCCAAGAGGGCTGAGAATACTAGAGTATCAAAAACACCTGCTCCACCAATAGTGGTTGCACCGGCTTGGCGGTGGTAGCTAACCTGAAAGGCGTAAATGAGGTCATTGAGGGCGATGGATAAAATGCCGGCGATGAAGGAAGCCCGGCGGGAGCGCCCCAACAGGTATGCCGTCAAACCTGCAATAATGGCAAAAGCATATATGGGATCAATAATGATTGAATGGGGTTCGGCCGGTAAATAGATAGTAGCGGCGTAAACTAGGGCTGTAGCAATGAGCGTGGCCCACAAAGCCCGCCACCGTTCGCTGCTTTCATCAGCGCTAAACCAGAGATACAGGGCGAAGCCGATAGGTACTAAGCCACCTCCAACATTGATGGCTAACCGATTGCCTAGCGGTATGTCGGGCAGATAGCTACCCAGCAGCATTGCTCCAATAAAAAGTAGAGCAGCTCGGTCAGTGAGTCGCATGCGATCCAATAAGCGTTGAGCCACTCCGAAGTAGACTAAGATGGCCGCAACTATCAGGACAATGGTGCCTAGAGGAAGTCTCATCGCCAAACACTCCTTTTCTATAGCTAGCATTCATAGTCTTTCCCCCTTGAGCTGAGCTTATGAAAAGCAGGTTTAGCAGAAACAAAACAAAAGCGCAGAGTTTTCACTCTGCGCTTTGAATGCGGCTTAACCGGAAACTAGTTATTCTCGGGCTCCTTATCTTCCTGTTCAAAGAGGTCGCCGAAAACATCACCCAATGTTACGCTACCTTCTTCATGATAGCTCTGGCTACGGCCGCCACCCCGTGGACGGCGCTCAAAGCGCTCACCACTCTGCGGTCTTTCGGCCCGCGGAGCATTGGGATCCCGCATGCTCAAAGAGACGCGGCGTTCAGCGGGATTGATACTGAGGATATGCACTTGCACCTCATCACCAGGGGAAACCACGTCTTCAGTGCGCTCCACCCGCTCATTTGATAGCTGGGAGATATGCACTAAGCCTTCCACCCCAGGCGTAATTTCGACAAAGGCGCCGAAAGAAACGGTGCGCATAACCTTACCGGGAACAATATCGCCCACCTTGAATTGCTCAGTTACTAGAGTCCAAGGATCCGGCTGGGCCTGTTTTAAACTCAGGGAGATGCGCTCCCGCTCCCGGTCTAAACCTAGTACTTTTACTTTAACTTCATCTCCTTCGGATAGTACTTCCGAAGGATGATTTACACGGCCCCAAGAAATCTCGGAAACATGTACCAAACCATCCACGCCACCCACATCGACAAAGGCACCAAAGTCGGTAAGACGTTGTACTGTGCCATCAATGACTTGGCCCTCTTCCAGCTTAGCCCAGGTAGCTTCCTTACGAGCGACTTCCTGCTCCTCGATAGCCGCTTTACGGGAGACGACCAAACGGCGGCGGTTATTTTCCATCTCTATAATCTTGACATCCACTTCCTGGCCCACGTAAACGTTTAGGTCAGGAACGAAACGTTTATCAACGAGAGATGCGGGTAAGAATGCACGTAGGTTAAAGAGGTTGACGATTAGACCGCCCTTTACCACCTCAGTAACCTGGCCACTAACAATCTTGTCTTCCGCAAAGGCTTCCTCGGCCAACTTCCAACCTTCCTCTGCATCAGCACGGCGCTTCGAAAGCACCACATTGCCTTCGCGGTTTTCCAGGCGCAGAACGACGGCCTTAATTACATCGCCTTCCTTAACTACATCGGAGGGCTGAACGTTAGGCAGATTGCTGAGTTCATTGGCTTGAATGACACCGTCCGACTTGTAACGAATGTCAACGAAGACCTCGCTTTCGGTTACGCGCACGACCGTGCCTTCAACAATCTGGCCAGTGCGGATATTAATCATATCCCCCGCTACATCTGCCATATTGGTGGCTTCTTCGGTCTTTTCGCCGCTCTCGCACTCGCACTCCTGCTCTTCACACTGGCAGGGGGCTACATTTTCTGCCTCAGCAGCAGTTACTTCTGCCGAAGTTACCTCTTCCGCCGGCTTTTCAAGTGTGCTTTCTTCCATCACTTCGTTGTTTTTGTTCTCCATGTTCTCCACAGTAGTGACGACCTCCTTTATTATCCAATCCGGTGTTGAAGCTCCCGCTGTAATACCGACCAGTGCGCCTGGTTTAAACCAAGACGGATCTAGGTCTGCGGCAGTTTCAACATGGTGAGTAGGCGTTCCTATCTCAGAACATAATTGTACCAGATTTCGCGTGTTAGCACTATTATGTCCGCCCACCACAACCATTATATCTACTTGCTTTGAGAGTTCCTGCGCCGCTTGCTGTCGTTCCTTTGTCGCATGACAAATAGTATAACCTATCTCCAAGTTAGGCACCCGACTCCGCAACTCCTGCAATACGGCTTCCCACACATGAAGTTTAGTGGTAGTCTGCGCTACTATAGCCACTCGGTCTGATAAAGGCAGAGTAGCTATCTCCTCGGGACCGGTGATCACCAAAGCCGAGCCACGGGCCCAAGCTTGGGCCGCTTGCACTTCAGGATGATTAGCGTCGCCTACAATCAGCAACTGATATCCTTGCTGAACAAAGTCGGCAGCCTTGCTAAGTAGCTTTTTGACATGGGGGCAGGTAGCATCGATAACCCTTAACCGCTTGTACTCGGCCGCAGCATAGACTTCCGGCGCTGCGCCATGGGCTCGAATCAGCAATACCGCTCCATCGGGCACCAATTCAATATCTGAAACCACGGCAAGGCCCATGGGCTCCAGTCTTCTCATCTCCTGCGGGTTATGCACTAGGGGCCCCAATGCGTATAGAGGCTCTTCTGTCAAAGTGTCCTCGGCCAGCGAAATAGCTCGCTTCACTCCGAAGCAAAACCCACTGGCATCAGCAATACGCGTTTTCATCAGTTGCTAATTCCCCCTCTACACTCGGCCAATAGGGCGGCGATTCTTTGCATAATCATCTCGGTGCCCTGGGCCCGCTCTTCCGCTGTAGGTTTACCGGCTACCGCACACTCGATGTAGAGTGGCTCGCCTACATTAACACAGAAGACACTGCCAATTCGATACCTGCCGTGTAAGGCTACTGGCAAAATGGGTACTTGAGAGCGGGCTGCTAAGAGCGCCGTACCCTCAAAAGCTGCCTGCATTTCACCAGTTTTACTACGGGTACCTTCGGGGAAAATGCCCAACACTTGGCCGCGAGCCAGCAATTTTAGTGCCTGTCGTATGGCTTGGATATCTGCCTTTCCTCGCTTAACAGTGAATGAGCCTACCTGCTTTACCAACCATCCTAAGATGGGTGAGTGCAAAACTTCTTCCTTAGCCATGAAACTAACATGCTGTGGCACAATAATAGCTACGATCACAGGGTCAAGAGCGTGAATGTGATTTGCTGCTATGATAAAAGGGCCATCTTCAGGTATGTTCTCTAGTCCATGCGGGCGAAAGCGCATGAGGCGAGGGACTAGCCAAGCCAACACCTTACGCAGAAAGCGATAAAGGCGCATACTTACTCCCCCTCACTAATGCAAACCTGTCTGGCATGCCCAATGACTAGATCTACAACCTGCGACAAAGATAGCCCCGTGGTATCAATTTCAATCGCATCCTCAGCGATGCACAGCGGCGAATGCTCACGTGATGAATCCTTGCGATCACGTTCCGCCAGAGAGTGCATCATTTGCGGTAACAGACTCAAGTCCTGGCCAAGCTCTTTCAACCTTCTAACGGCTCGTTCCTCTAGGCTGGCGGTGAGAAAGATCTTCAGCGGCGCTGCTGGCATAACGGTCGTACCAATATCCCGACCGTCCATAATTATACCCTTGCCGCTTCCTAAAGCTCTCTGTTTCCGACGCAATTCCCGACGTACTTCCTCGTAGCTGGCCACCAGAGAAACCTGCTGCGTAACCTCGGCTGAACGAATAGCCGCTGGCAGGGGCTCTCCGTCCATGAGTAGTTCCGGTACCCCATCCCCGTTGCTCCAGCAAAACTCGGTTTCGGCTGCCAAGCTACTAAGAGCGTCGACGTCAGTTAGTGGCACCCCAAACTCAAGGGCTTTCCAAGTAATAGCCCGATACATTGCACCCGTATCTAGATAGGCAAGTCCAAGGGCTTGAGCCACCGCGCGTGCCACAGAGCTTTTTCCGGCGCCAGCCGGCCCGTCGATAGCAATATTCAGTTGGCACGGTAGCAAAATTCATTCCTCCATTAAGGCAAGTAGTGACTATGCATTATTCGACCACTTTGGCTGATTTCCTTTTGACTCCTCATGCCAAAGCGAATGTTGCATAGTAATCATGCTTATTATACCACAAGCTGTCAACGTAAGGACTGCTATAGCCAACTTCTCCTCTAGCGGGATGCCAAATCGGGCCTAAGCTTTCGAGCCTCCCCCAAGTACACATGCTGCACCGTTTGCGGCGCATGTGAGCGGTCTACAAACATTAGCACCCGAACGGTTCGAGCTAAAGCTCCCGGCACGTCCATTTCAACCGCGTCTAATAAGGCTGCTTCGGTTAAGCCTAGAGCTCGAGCAGCCGCCGCCGGGAAAGCTGCGTTGAGGTCGGGGGTAGCGGTAAAAATAATGCTTATTACTTCTTGGTTCGCAATGCGGTTGGCTTCCAGCATTTCTCGCAGCAGTAACTCTGTCTGTTTCAAAATCTCTGTCTTTTCATTCTTGTCAACTGTTATTGCTCCTCTAATCGCCTGCACTGGGTTTCGCTCCTTGCGCATCTTCTTCTGGTAAAGACTCTAATTGAAGCATTAGGTCTTCTGCTTTACTAAACACATCATGCCAGCCAATGGTATCCGGTGGCGCTGTCATGGGGATAAACTGAGGTAAATGGTCGGGATCAGGCCAAGCTTGCGCTTGCAGTATGGGTAAGAGTGCCTCCGGCGCTATAATAATCTGAGGGCGAATAACTGCAATCTCCACTGGTTCCAGACTAACATACCTATTGAAAACTGCGCCCACATTAACCGCCCCTATTAACTCTAACAAGTCGGCCTCCAGAGTATTTCTGCCGGCAACTGTATACTGCTCATCCACCAGCCAAATAACTCGCCGTCCGGCGCTGGCCCTCCCTTGAGCGTTGTTAGCAAACTCTGCCATCTCTTTCTCCAGCAGTCGTGTTGTCTGGGCCGCTTGTTGCTGAGCAGCCAACAGACTACCCAGCTTTGCTGGCCAGCTCATAAGACTACTTAGGCTATCTAACCGCACCAAAATCGACGCATAACCATAGGTACGTGCCTCTTCAATTAGTGCTCTATGCCGAGTGCCAGCAATAATCAAATCGGGTCGGGTGGCAGCTAACTGCAAAACAGTTATCTGCTCTGCTGGTCCCAAATTCTCTGCCGAAGGAAAAAGGGATTTTAGCTCATCCGTTGTGGCAACAATCAGGTTCTCTCTCTGCCATTGTCGCATAAGCAAAGCAACTCCCGGTTCTAGCACCACCACTCGTTGCGGGAGTTGAAAATACTGGGTTTCTTGGTTGGTATCATCGGTTACAACTAGTACCTGGGGCTCCTGCTGATACCCTACTGTCACAACGGCCATCGATGTAAGAATGAAGGTTATAGCTAAGCTGATCATTAAAAATCGTTTCCACATAAGCCTCACTTCTAATGTCTAGGATTGGACTGTACTACCTTGAGAGCATTGAGTACAGCAAAAAGGGTATCTACCTTAAACTGTTGATCAAGGGCTGAGGTGCGCACGTAAGCTTCTCCCTGATCGCACACTACGTAACGAGGGGGGAGTTTGTTAAGAGCTAAAGCCATAATGTCTAACCGACAACGCTCACAAGTACAGATGTCTTCCACTCCATATTTTTCTTTCTGCTCCAGAATCTCCGCCAAGCTTGACCTAACGACTATTTCCATAGCATTTCTCATCTGCATGGGCACAGCCTCTCTTTCCTTTATATTCCAGCTTGCCGTCTCAACTCTTGCACTTCAGCTAGCGTTAGGTAACGCCACTGCCCTTCAGGCAAATCACCCAACTTTAGTACACCGAAAGCTATACGCCGTAGGCTCAATACGGGATGGCCAATGGCGGCACACATCCGCCTCACTTGGCGTTTACGCCCCTCATGAATGGAAATAGCCAGCCAGCTTCCTGCCTTGTCTTGCCTTAGCAAAGAGACCTGGGCAGGAGCCGTGGGCCCGTCCTCTAGCATGAGGCCACTAGCCATTTTCTCCAGCTGCTTAGTTGCTGGGCACCCCTGCACCAAAGCATGATAGGTTTTGGTGACCTTAAATTTGGGGTGGGTAAGGGCATAGGCAAAACCCCCATCGTTGGTTAGAAGTAGAAGACCTTCCGTATCCATGTCTAACCGACCGATGGGATAGACCCGCACAGGGAATTGGGGCAGCAAATCTAAGACGGTGATGCGCCCCTGGGGATCTTTAACAGTTGTTACCACACCCTTGGGTTTATTCACCATCAGGTAAAGATTTTCCTCCTTGGGCACAATTCTTTTCCCCCGCCAGACTACCGTATCTCTGGCTGGATCTATTTTGCAGCCTAATTCAGCTACTTGGCCATTGACTAATATCTCCCCCTGCCGAATCAGCTCCTCCGCATGGCGCCGCGACGCTACGCCAGCCCTGGCTAAATACTTTTGTAAACGCTCTAACATCTTACCCCCCCTTCGGTCGGCACAAAGAAGGCGGGCAATTGCCCGCCATTACTAGACCATACCTAATTTACTCCACTTCAACAATCATTTCAACTTCTACTGCTACGCCCAGTGGTAGGCTGGCCATGCCAATAGCGGCCCGGGCATGCTTGCCTTGTTCCCCAAAAATCTCCTGCATCAGTTCCGATGCCCCGTTAATCACTTTCGGGTGGTCGGTAAACTCTGGGGTAGCGGCCACGTAGCCGGTAACTTTGACAATACGCACAACCCGGTCCAAACTACCAACTAGACTCTTTACCGCACCTAAACAGTTGAGAGCGCACAGGCGGGCAGCCCGATAGCCATCTTCCACTCCTAGATCTTTACCTAGTGTACCCTTTACTAGTTCCCCATTTTCACTGGGCAACTGACCTGAGACATAAACCAGGTTACCGCTTTGTACCGCCGGTATATAGGCAGCTGCTGGCTTCGCCGCTGGTGGAATGGTTAAACCTAATTCTTTGATTCTTGCTTCAAATGACATGAAGGTACCTCCCTTGTTAGTAAATCCACTCCACTTATTCTGCCCCACTGACCAGTTTTCCTGCCACTTATCCCACAAGGTATTTACATAGCAATAAAGAAGCTAACATGGCAGCGAAGTCAGCAAATAGACCAGCAATCAGAGAGTGGCGAATGTTCTTTATACCGACAGCCCCGAAATAGACGGTGAGAATAAACAGTGTGGTGTCAGTGCTCCCCTGCATTGTTGAAGCTACTAACCCAACAAAAGAGTCGGGGCCATGTCGCTTTAGAATGTCGGCAGTAACGGCCAAGGCACCGCTGTTGCTCATGGGGCGCAAGAGAGCCAACGGCAGCGTGTCCGCGGGCCAACCTAAAAGGCTGAGTACAGGAGTCAATAGCCTACTTAGGGCGTCCAATGCTCCTGAGGCATTTAATACCTCAATTGCTATCAGCATCGATACCAGAAACGGTAACAAGCGAAGAGTGACCTCCAGCCCTTCTTTGGAGCCTTCAATAAACTCGTCGAAGACCGGTACCCGCCTCAGCCAACCTGCCAAAAGGACGGCCGCCACAAACAGTGGTATTAACCAACTACTCAGCAGAGAGACTATTTGCATCGGCGCCCATCCTTCCTATTTTTAGTATTGCGCCTAAAGGTGCGAAAAAGGTAATCGACGATAAGCCCTGCAATTGTTGCCACCAATCCGGCCAATAGGGTAACTGCCACTGTAGCCGTTGGATCTTGTGAGCCATAAGCCGCCCGCAGGGCGATCACCGATGATGGGATGATAGTCATACCCGCCGTGTTCAGCACTAGAAAAGTGCACATGGCATCGGTAGCAGTTTCCTTATCCCGATTGGCTTCCTGCATAGCATGCATAGCTTTTAGGCCAAAGGGGGTAGCCGCATTGCCCAGCCCTAGCAAGTTGGCCGCGAAATTCAGCACTACATGCCGCATAGCCTCTTGATTATGCTTCAGAGATGGAAACAAGGGACGCAGAAAAGGTGAGAGGAGACGAGCTAACAATTGTAGTAGCCCTGCCCTTTCAGCCACTCGTGCCAATCCCATCCAAAAACTGAGTACTGCCAAAAGGGCTAGACAAAGAGTAATGGCCTGCTCTCCCCCGCTAACTATAGAGTTAGCCACAACGTCAATACGTCCATTAACTGCTGCGGCTATAATACCACCTAAGATCATCAATACCCAGACCAAATTCATCATTGGCTGCTCCCCCTTAATAGTAATTGGGAGAAGTTCTTCCACATCCCGGATAACAGTTGCCGCCACCATCCTACAGACACAGGCGAGTCGGAAACCAAAGGTATGCGACCGATTACAGCGCCCTGGTCGCTAACAAGCAGATATCCCACCCTTTCTCCCTTTTTCAGCGGAGCTACGATCGACGGCTCTAGCTGCAATCGGTAGGTTAACTGCAACTGTTCGCCTCTGCGGATCGGCCAGATAAAACTCTCTCCTGCTAGGATACCTATAAAGGCTGGGTGCCCCNNTGTTTCGCCCCAATCATCGGGGCTGTTTAGCACTACCGCCACCAAGCGTTGCCCTGCGCGACTGGCCGAAGCCACCAGGCAATGGCCGGCAGCCCGGGTCCAACCGGTTTTCACCCCATCAGCACCTGGGTAAAGCTCCAGCATGCGGTTCTTGTTATACCACACACGGGAAGTACCCGTCTCTTCGTTGTGAATGGCAAAGCGGGTGGTGGAAACGATGGCAGCAAACTGACGATTGCGTAAGGCATAGGCACTGAGCTTAGCTAGATCATAGGCCGTTGTGTAGTGATTGGGATCGGGCAGACCATGGGGATTAGCAAAGTTGGTATGCTGCATGCCAAGTTCTCTAGCCTTAGCATTCATTTGCTCGGCGAAAGCACTCACACTTCCCGCCAAGTGCTCTGCAATGGCACAAGCCGCGTCGTTACCCGACCGGAGCATTAGGCCGTACACCAAATGCAGTAGGGACATTTGCTCACCTGCCACCAACCAAATGGATGACGGTTCAACCCTTACCGCATTACTACTGACGGTGACTAGGTCATCCAATTTGCCCGACTCTATTGCTAAAATGGCCGTCATAATTTTAGTGGTACTAGCCATCGGTAGACGCTCAAGCTCGTTTTTGCCAAAGAGCAGACGTCCGCTTTCTACATCCATTAGAGCGGCTCCTTTTGCACCGATGACTGGTACGGCGGCCTGGCCCGCCAAGGCCGCTGCGGGCACTAGCAAGTTAGAATAGAGGATTAGAAATATACACAGAAAATAACGAGACCTACGCAACCGGCTCCCTCCTTCCCTGTCTCTTTTATGTATATGGACTAGCCAAAGGGCCTAGACCGTTATCTGTAGACACAAAAACCCTCTATCGGCAAACGATAGAGGGCCAAGTGGAAGGGATGCTATTTAAGTTTACTCCATAAACTGCATAGGCGGTGGTGCGGGCGGCTCTTGCCGGCTGTTGCGACCGGCGAGCATGCCCTGAACCTGGCTGATCAGATGGGGCGTTAAGTCTACTAGCCGATCCACCATACTGTTGGCGTCCACTGGCAGCATGCGAATATTACCGTTACCCACTACCAAGAAGCCCACCGGCTGCACCGAAACCCCAGCCCCGGTGCCTCCCCCAAAGGGGTGTCCTGCTCCTTCGCCGGCCTTTTGCGCCACGAATTCGCTTCCACCGGCAGCATACCCAAAGGCAACGCGGCTAATTGGCATTATCACGCTACCGTCGGGCGTTTCCACCGGATCGCCAACAATGGTATTGACGTCAACCATTTCTTTCATGCTCTCCATGACTGTTCTCATCATGCCTTGAATGGGATGGTTGTCCAAGGTGTTTCACCTCTTTCTTTGTCGCAACTTAAGCTTAAGCCATCTGAGCTGTGCAGTAATAACATGCACGATTCGAATGCTAACTATGCAGTGGAAAGAGGTGTAAAAATAGGTCTCAGTAAAAACTGGGACAAATTCTATACTCTCTGGTTCGATTAACCAACCCCTATTATGCAAAAAGGCCACCACCCAACCATGCACAATCCAGGCTATACCCACCCCCATGCCTGTCAAGGCCGCATCCGGCGTGCCAAATTTCGTCTTCCAGACAAACTTCTCCAAACGGGCTCGTTTGGTGATACACCATAGTATTGGCTGATGCACTTTGGCGAGCGGAATAAGGTGCTTTAGAAAAGAGAGCCTTTGATTGCTTCTCTGTCCTAGTTGGGGGAGGTAACCTTTGCCCAAAGCACTCTCGGTCATGGACCTTTCAGTGCGATAGAGAGGGATGCCGAAGGGTCCCCGTAGAATGACTTTAAGCAGGTCCTTCTTCCCTTCACGCCAGTAGCTAAGGTCAATACTCACCTTCTGACTCAAAAACAAAAGTAGGGCAAAAAAAAGAATAGCAATCCATAGCACCACTATAGTAGCTCCTCCCGGGATTCCTATTCTATAATTGCCCTGTATTACAAAAAAATACTAAAGCCGCAGCCTCCCAACGGCGGGCAAATCGTCTAGTGATCTCAGACCAAAATACTCTAAAAAAGTGTCGCTGGTAGCATAGAGGATAGGACGGCCAATGGCGTCCTTGCGTCCAGCCTCGATAATGAGCCCTCTTTCCAGTAATGTAGTTAGGGCCTTTTCTGCCTTTACACCCCGAATTTCCTCGATCTCTGCCCGGGTTATCGGTTGTCGATAAGCTATAATTGCTAATGTCTCTATGGTAGGCTTAGACAGCTTATATTGCCGCTTGGGTGCCAAATTGGCCACCAAGTCCGCCAGTTCCGGCTTAGTAACCAATTGCCAGCCACCAGCTACAAAGCGCAACATGATACCGCGCTCGTTAGTTTTCAAAGCCTGACTGTAACGCTCCAAAACCTCTTCACATTCCCACAGAGGCATTTCTAGAATCTCAGCCAATTTGTCGAGGCTTACCGGGTCGGGAGCCGCAAACAGGATGGCCTCCAGTAAAGCCTCCGGTCTAAATTGCCTCATGGGCAACCCTCCTAGCTAATAGTACCGGAGCCCGATGGTTCTCCTGCCAAACCGTAATCCGCTGCAAGCGAATTAACTCCAGCACAGCCAAAAAAGTGGTTACAACTTCTTCTTTGCTCGCTTGAGCCGATAATAGGTCCTGAAAAGAGAGTATCTCCTGGGTGTGTGCTAAGCGGTGTTCTATGTAAGCCATTTGTTCACTTACCGTGTGGGTCTCGGCTTGTACTCGCACTATCTTTTCTTTCTCCAGGTCTTGACAGGCCTGTTGCACCATGACAGCCAATGTTAGTAAAGTAACCCCTTGTAGAGGATCTTCCGCTTGGCGGGGCGTCAGCTCTTCCACATACCCACGGGGGTACAAGAAAGAGCTCCTTTGAGCCATCTGCTCCAATTCTTCAGCCGCCTCTTTAAACCCTTCGTAAAGCAGCAGGCGGGTAATCAAGGCTTCCTCTTCATCGATGGGCTCGCTCTCCTGTGGTTCACTTTCTGGTCGGGGCAGCAGGAGTCGGGCCTTGATGCGAATAAGAGTGGAGGCCATCACCAGAAAATCACCGGCTTGCTCCACATCAATCTGCTCTAATTGTCGCGTATAAGCTATAAATTGCTCGCAAATGCTCTGTATTCGAATTTCCCAAACACTGATCTGAGACCGTCGCACCAATTGCAGTAACAGATCCAGTGGCCCCTCAAAGGATTCTAGGGCAACGTTTATCGCCATTCTATCATCACATCCTACCAAAGACCCAGTAGAGTGAAGATCACTCGGTCATAGAGAAAAAGAATACCATCCGCAATGCGGCCGATGGTCTTGCCAACTAGACCCGAAGAAACGGCCAAGACTAAGATAATGAAGCCATATTGACTAATGGTGTCTAAATAACGGTAAACCGTTCCTCGAGGTAAGAAGAAAAAGAGCAACTTGGAACCGTCCAGCGGCGGTATAGGAATCAGGTTAAAGACGGCTAAGTAGACGTTATAAATAATGAGCCACTCTAGCAGTTTCACTAGCGGTGTGTAGCCGGTGTTGTATAGCAAAAGAAGACGCAGCAACGTGGCGACAAACCCCAGCAAAAGATTTATGCCCGGGCCAGCCAGGGATACCCAGGCCATACCCTGTTCCCGATTATCGAAGTTATAGGGGTTGACTTCCACCGGTTTGGCCCAACCAAACCTAAATAGGAGTAGCATTAATAAGCCAATTGGGTCAATATGGGCAATGGGATTAAGAGTGAGTCGGCCCCGCATCCGGGGAGTAGGATCGCCCAAACGGTCTGCCGCCCAGGCATGGGCATATTCATGAAAGGTTAAAGCTATCAGTAAGGCCGGCAACGCGAGAAAAATATCGGGGGTAAATCTAGTTAACATAACTATCTTCCTTCCTCTGGTGTCAGCAACAGCTGACGAGCTAACTCTAACTCCTGCTCTTTATTGACCACCTGGCCGTTTAAGCGGGCCATATGTATCTTACGCAGAATTTCACCAACCTGAGGACCTGGTTTTAAGCCGATGCCGATAAGGTCGTGTCCATCTACTTCGGGGTGAAGGTGGACCAACCGCTCCCAGTAACGGGCTAGCCGTTTCCTAACTGCCATGCCATGCAACACCGCCACGGCCACTTGGCACTCGACCGGTTGGCCCGTCAGAATTTGAAACACGTCTTCCTCCGCCTGTGCCTCAACCAGCTCAGTAGGCAAGCTAGTGCGACAAGCGGCGAAAGAAAGCAATAACTCTCTTTCCCGCCTGGTGAGCGCCAGCTTCTTAGGCCAGTCAAACAACTGCTCTTCAGCCACGCCCGTAGAAAGTAGTAATAAGTACACCAACCAACGCTCTAAAGTAACGTCGGTCTGCAGTTTTTCAAACCAATCAATATGATCTTGGGCATCGCGCAAATAGGCGATCAGTTCATCGGAGAGGTCCAGTCCTGGCAATAGGGCTGGCCAAACGCCCAGCTCATCCATGCGCAGAATTATATGCGGAGCCTTATCTTCAGACAACAACTGCATCAGCTCGGTTCTAATTCTATCTGGTGAAACCTTCTCTAAGAGTTTATGCTCTAGTGCATTCTGTAGGAAACCCTTAGTTTCTGGTTCAATCTGAAAACCGTAGCGCTGCTCGAAACGAATAGCGCGGAGAATCCGGGTAGGATCTTCCACAAAACTCAAGTTGAAAAGCACGCGAATTGCGCCTGCTTCCAGGTCAGCCCGGCCACCGAAGAAGTCGTAAAACTCTCCAAAATGAGCCCCATGCAAAGCGATGGCCATAGTATTGATGGTGAAATCCCGCCGGTAGAGGTCCTGCTTAAGATTCGCCTGCTCCACTTCGGGCAGAGCTGCCGGACCTGCATAGAACTCAGAACGAGCAGTAACTAAATCGATGCTAATACCGTCGGGCTGCTTAATAGTGGCAGTACCAAACTGAGGATTAGTCTTTACTGAAGCGCCGAAAACCTTCCCCAACTGTTGCGCAAACTCTAGAGCCGATGGTTCCACAACAATGTCAATATCATGGTTGGGCACGTTAAGCAACAGATCCCGCACAATTCCGCCCACCAGATAGGCTCGCACCTGATTTCGGGCCGCCTCCTGCCCGATTAACAGCAGCAACCCTTGCAGTCGGCGAGGCAAGCGCTCGGTCATTAATTCAGCCAACATGTGGGTGCCGGGCTGTCCCTCCACAGGAGAGCGCTCGTTCATCTGATACCAATGGGGATAACTGCGGCTGTGTAATGCTTGCAGCACATCGGTACGAGTCACTATCCCTAGCACCTGGCCTTGATTGTTAACCACAGGCAAGCGCCCAATGTCTTTACTGATGAGAAGCCGCTGTATTTCATTCAGCGAAGCGTCGGGAGGAATGGTTACTACCTGCCGAGACATGAACCCTTTAACGGGAGCATGGGCCAAACCATGATGAATCGACTTATCCACATCTCGCCGCGAGATGATACCAACCAGGCATCCATCGTCAAGTACAGGCAGTCCGCCATGTCCATAGCGTAACATGGCCTGCCCCACTTCCTCCATGGTTGCCTCTGGGTGAGTGCTATGAACCGGCTTGGACATAATGTGGGCTGCTATAATCGGGGGGGCCAGACGGTTAGCCAAATAGGCGACCAACTGTTCCCTCAACTCTAGCGGCGAGCGCCCCTTAATGGTGGCCGATGCAGCCAGAGGGTGTCCAGCACCGCCAAAGTAGCCGATAACTTCATCTATCGGTAGAGAGCTTAAACGGCTACGGCCTGTTAGATGCACTCGGCCGTCCATTTCCACCAGGCAAAATACCAAATCCGCATCTTCAATAGTTGCCAGCCGCTCAGTGATTATGCCCAGACCATCTAAGTAATGGTCTATGGAACAAAGTGTTATAAGGATACTGACGCCATGGTGATACAGTCGCTCTGAATTGGCCAGCATTTCTTCCAGCAACTGGCGTTGCTCCTGGGTTAAGGGGCTATGCATATAGCGATGAACAATGTCCAAATTAGCTCCCGCTGCTAACAGGAACCGCACCGCATCCACATCTTCTAGCGTAGTGTTTGGTCCGGCCAGTGATGCTGTGTCGGCATAAATGCCGAGGGCCATTATCGTGGCTTCCAACTCGTTGGGTACTATTTTCTGGTTTGCTAATCGGTTGACCAGAAAGCTAGTAATAGCGCCAACCTTAACCTGATGTACTTGCGCCCGAGCAATCGGTTCCTTTGGTGGGGGGTGATGATCATAGATAGTTATCTGCAGATCAGGTCTGTCCAAGAGGGCTTTAAACCGGCCTAAGCGGCCTGCCTGCTGGGTATCGACGATGATTAATTCCTTCACCGTACCTAAACTCAACATTTCAGGCGCTTTGATGGGCAAGACATCCTTGTACAGGGAATATAGTTCTCGCACAGGGCGACTTAGGTGGCCAGGGAAATAGAGGGCTGCCTCAGGATAGAGTAAAGAAGCAGCAAGCATTGCTCCTAAGCCATCAAAATCTGTGTTCACATGGGTTGTAATTACCTGCACAACTAAATACCCCCCTTCCACCTCCCTTTGATTATACATTTATTCTCCACCTGTTTCCAGCAGGCAGTAAAAGCGGGGATTTATTGAAGCACGAAGATCGGTACTCTTCGTGCTCCTCTTATCTCTAACCTTTAGGTTCAAAAATCAGTGCTACAAGAAACCCAAAGATGATAGCCGCCGTAATTCCAGCACTACTCAGATCAAATATGCCAGCCAAGACGCCTACCAGACCGTGACTCTCCAGTTCCCGTAAAGCTCCTTGTACCAATTGGTGCCCGAAAGAAGTAATGGGCACTGTGGCGCCGGCGCCTGCAAATTTAACTAGGGGTTCGTAGAGGCCTAAACCTGATAACACTCCACCGATAACAACGAAAAGAGTAAGCACATGGGCCGGAGTAAGGGTAGTGAGATCAAAGAGTAGTTGGGCTAAAGCGCAAATTAGACCACCCACCAGAAAGGCCGTTACATAGTTCCCCATTTAGTGTGCCTCCTTTGCTAGCTGCTCCAATACCACCGCATGAGCAACACATGGAATCGACTCGCCCTGTTGGAAGGTCAATGGGCTTAACAGGGCTCCGGTGGCGATGACCAAAACTCGCTGCAACTCGCCGCTCAAGATCTTTGGCCATATGGTAGCCAACGTTACCACCGCCGAACAGGCGCAACCGCTGCCCCCAGAGAATACGGGCTGCGTCTCCAGATCAAATATGCGGCAGCCGCAGTCATCATACCTGTTACCCAGATCAATGCCAGCCAACTGGGCCAGTTCAATCATTATCTTCTTACCCACGCTAGCCAGATCACCGGTGAGGATCAGATCATAGTCCTCCACCGTGCGTCCTGTATCTAGCAAATGCCGCTGCAGCGTATCTGCAGCCGCAGGAGCCATGGCCGAACCCATATCAAAAGGGTCCTTTATGCCCCAATCCAGCACCCGACCGATGGTGAAGTGGGTAATAGCCGGCAGCTGCGGATCATTGGATAGGGAAACTAGGGCAGCACCGCTACCGGTCACCGTGTACTGCGAATATGGCGGTCGCTGTCCACCATATTCTGTGGGATAGCGATACTGGCGCTCGCTGGTACCATAATGACTAGAGACGGCGGCCACCGTACGGGCCGCATATCCCCCGTCAACTAAGACGGCGGCTAGGCCTACTGACTCTGCGAAACTCGAGCACGCACCGTATACACCTAAGAAGGGAATGCCTAGATCGCGGGCGGCAAAATTGCAGGAGATAATTTGGTTAAGGAGGTCACCCGCCACCATGAAATCCACCTCTTGGCTTGTCAGCCCACCTTTGGTAATAGCCAAGTTTACGGCCTCTTTCAGCATGGCCCGTTCACTGGCCTCCCAGCTTTTGTACCCCAGAGTCTGATCCGGATANNCGGCAGCTATTCGCGGTAGGTTGTTAAATACTAACGTTTGTGCTCCCAGCTTTCGCTCAAGCATGCTGACCCTCCTAGCGTAGCAGTGCCTTAATAATTCCGACCAAGAAGGCAGTTACTGTCCCATAAACAATTACCGGTCCGGCCAATGAAAACATTCTGGCACCAACCCCCAGCACCAATCCTTCCCGCTTGAATTCCAGGGCAGCTGATACCACTGAGTTGGCGAAGCCAGTTACCGGCACGGCTGAGCCGGCGCCGGCAAATTGGCCGATCACATCATAAATGCCCAGCCCGGTCAACACTGCTGAAATCAGAATTAGAGTAGCCACCGTGGGACTGCCCACATCTTCTATGGAATAGCCTAACCGTATATAGAGCTGGGTAATGGCCTGCCCGATAACGCAGATCAGCCCTCCCACCAGATAGGCGACGAGCACATTGCGTAGCACCGGCGTTCTTGGCTTTTGGCGCTGGGCCAGGTTCTTGTACTCTTGTTCTAATGCCTGTTGGCGTTTTATGTCCTTCTCCTCTTTCTTTGCTACCATTTGTACTCTGCTCCTCCTATCAATTGTTAGTAAAAAATACCCAGGCGACGGCCTGGGCGGCAAAGACGATTACTCCTGTTCATATACGCAAGCAACTTTTACGTTGGCCTTGAAATCGACGATTTTCCCATTAACCACGTCACCGGTAAAATTGTATATTTCCACCCCTGTAATGTTTGGATGTTGACGTGCTGCCTGCTCGACCGCATTTCTTACTGCATCTTCAAAACTCTGTTTCGACTCACCAACAAACTCTAGCACTCTTACCAATGGGGTCATACCATCACTCTCCTTGACACAATGGAATAATAGGGGTGCACCAACCGTTGGGGAGTAGGGTCGTTTTCAGTCTGCATCACAAGTATGCCTCCCTGAGGGATGCGATCTACCGAGTTAGACCACACGAACCACATTACTAACGCACCCAGCAACAAAAGCAGCGACAACAAAACTGCTTTATAGCGTGTATGAGAAAACAACACGGTTGGTCACCTCTTTTCAGATCGTTTATCGTTGTTAGTATAAACATCCCCACTAGGAAATAACCAAAAAACCGCGCCAGTTGCTCACGTGAGAACCGGCACGGTTGAAATCTAATTACCTGCTTAACGCAGCCCGTAGTTTCTGCAAAATCCTTTTTTCCAGGCGAGAAATTTGCACTTGCGATACGTTGAGACATTGGGCCACTTCAGTCTGGGTCTTGCCCTGAAAATAGCGCATTTTAATTATCTGTTGTTCCCGAGGAGCCAACTCTGCAATCAAAGTCTGTAAAGTTATATTATTAGTCCAAGCCTCATCGGGCTGTTGCTCATCGGTAAGATGGTCTAGCAAATAGATTGGGTTACCGTCATCTTGGTATATTTCACTCTGCAGCGACGTTGGCGTACTAGTTGCTTCCAGTGCCAACACTAAAGTCTCGGCTTTAACATCCATGGCTGAAGCCAGCTCATCAATGGTGACTTCTCTTCCCAATGTGGTACTGAGACTCTCTTGCTCTCTACGAGCCCTGGCAGCCAGTTCCTTGAGACTGCGGCTAACCTTGATCGGACCATTATCACGCAAGTAACGGCGAATTTCGCCCAGAATGAGTGGGACGGCATAAGTAGAAAAACGCACATCTTGACTTAAGTCGAAGCGGTCAATGGCGCGAATCAATCCCAGGCAACCTAATTGAAACAGATCCTCCATTTCAACCTGCCGATGGGCGAAGCGGCCTATCATCGAACGAACCAAGCGCAGGTTGCTATTTACCAGATAGTCGCGAGCCCAAGTATCACCGCCCTGAGCACGGGCTATCAATTGCTTGGTTTCCTCGTCTGTCAATAGCGGCAATCTTTTCTCCGGTCCCTGCATGGCAATACCTATACCTGTGGATTAGACTGGTTAGTTAACCACTTCACCATGCGTACAGAAGTGCCCTGATTGGGTGTGGAAGTGACGGTCAGTTCATGCATAAAACTCTCCATAAACGAAAATCCCATACCGGTACGTTCTTGTTGGGCTTTGGTGGTAAACATGGGTTCCATAGCCTGCTCAATGTCCTCTATTCCAATACCGTCATCCTCCACTATTATTTCAATGCCGTCGCCCTCCAGGATGCTCGCGCGAATACGGACCTCTCCAATTTCCTGCTCATAAGCATGAATAATGGCGTTTGTAACCGCCTCAGAGACGGCGGTCATGATTTCGTCTAATTCCACCAGCGTCCAGTCACCTACTTGCAGCGCAAAGGCAGCAACTGCTTGCCGAGCAAAACTCTCATTCTGCGATAAAGAAGGAAAGCTAAGCAGCATATTGTTCTTGACTTTCATTGTCATCCGCCTCCCCTTACAGTTGCTCTAGCGCCAGCTGTTCGGTTGGATAAATGCCCATGATTCGAGTAAGGCCTGATAACTCAAAAATCCTTCTCACTTGTTGATTGAGACAACAGGCCGCCATCTGGCCACCCATCTGGCTCAAGCGGCGATAGCGGCCAAGTATGACCCCTAATCCCGAGCTATCCATAAATGTGAGTCCCTGCAAATTCAACAAGACCGAGGTGGCCACGTCCCGGTCCAACTCTTTTTCTATCGCAGTTCGCAGGGCATCGGCCGTATGATGATCAAGTTCACCGGTAAGACGCACTACCAAGGTGCGGCNNCCGTCGGTTCTATTATTCTTAAAAACCGCACCCGTCTCCTTCTTTATTTGCGAAAAATCCATCTCCATCCAAAAAGGGGCTACCCGTAGGTAGCCCCAGTAAACTCGTACACACAACTGACTAAGTCCCTAACCACGAACGCAACAGACGCAAGAAGTTACCAATGAAACCTAGTTTGGCCACATCCTGAGTAGCGATCAAGTCAACCTCAGCCAACACCTGGTTTTCTTTTACCAACTTGAGCACTCCTAAGCGGTCACCGTTGACGATGGGGGCAAATACTTTATCCGGTACTTCCACCTTCTGCTCAATCTCGTCGAGGGATTCACCCTTCTTCAGCAAAACCGCAAGGGGTGCGGAAGTAACCAGGGGAATCTCCTGCTCTTGACCGCGGTTAACCTTCACGGTGGTTATTTCCTGGCCCTCGGCCACCAAAACTCGTCCCATATAATTGGCAAAGCCATAATTGAGCAGTTGAGTCACATCCCGGTAGCGCTGCTCATCGGAGGGCGCACCTAACACCACTGCGATTAAACGAAAACCATCCCGCTGTGCCGTAGCACTGAGACAATAGCGAGCCGCATCGGTGAGACCGGTCTTGAGGCCGTCGGCTCCGGAAAAACCACGGATGAAGCGATGGTTGGTATTAAATAGCTCCACCGGGCCTTTTGCCCGCTGCAGGTAGGTTATTCGTGTGGTCAGCCAGTCCTTAATTAGATCCTGGTGTTTAAGCACGGCGACGGACATTAGGGCCACATCATATGCGGAGGAATATCCTTCATCGCCCTGCTTACCAGTCACGCTAATACCATCTAAACCACAGGCATTGATAAAATGGGTATTCTCCATGCCCAACTCTTCGGCCCGCTGGTTCATAGCGGCCACGAAGGCCGATTCGGAGCCGGCCACGTGCTCAGCTAGAGCTACAGCCGCATCGTTGGCCGACTTAATTGCCACCGCCATGAGCATCTCTTCTACGGTGAATTGCTCGCCCGGTTCTAAGTAGATCTGAGCCCCCCCATAAGAACAGGCATGAGGTGATGCCACCACCATATCTTCTAACTTGACTTGCCCCGATTCTAAGGCTTCTATTACTAATAGCATTGTCATTATCTTAGTTACGGACGCAATGGGTAACCGTTCATCAGGATTCTTGCTTAGCAAAACCTGTTGTGTTCCCATGTCCATTAACACTGCAGCCTTCGAGTTTAGGTTCTCCTCTACGGCAGTGGCCATTACTGGCAATAGGCTACTAGGATTCGCCCAGGCTGAACTAATAGAAGATGTAAGCAATGCGATGAGCAAGCTGTAGGTAAAGACATACCTTAAGGGCCGCACACCAATTCCCCCTTACAACATTTGCTATTAGCTTTGCCTGCAGCGAATAATATCATGCAAAGGAAGGACGCAAAACTTCCGCGATCAATGGGCGTTTTGCAGGTGGTTGGGATCCAATCGTCCAAGCCGTTGTCGCTTCCTCGGAGACCGTATTGAGTAACTCGGGACTAGCCCCGTGTAACACCGCCAGGGCATCACCAGCCCGTACCCGGTCACCCTCCTTCTTCAGTAAAACTATCCCCGCTGCTCGGTCAATTGTTCCATCCTGCGTGATACGGCCCGCGCCCAGTTTAACTGCACAGTGGCCAATGGTGAGCCCATCCAGCTGGCCCACAAAACCATCCTTACCAGCTTTGAGAACCAACTGGTGCTGGCTAGTAGGTAACAAGATGGGGTCATGCAGATAACGAGGATCTCCGCCCTGTGCGTCGACGAACTGCACGAATTTCTCCCAGGCTGCTCCGTTGGCTAAGAGCTGTTCCAGTCTTGCCTTGGCCTCTACCTGATTACCACTTAAGTTCGCACTGACCATCAGCTCAGAGCCAAGGGCTACTACCAGCTCTCGCACATCGGTGGGGCCTCGGTCTTGCAGCACATCTATCGCTTCTTTTACCTCTAAACTATTACCTACCGCATAACCCAGTGGCTGGTTCATGTCACTCAAGAGTGCGCTCATTTTGCGGCCATAGTGTTCTCCAATGGCAATCATTATTTCTGCCAACTCCCTGGCCGTATCTTGTGTAGGCATCAGAGCTCCTCGCCCATACTTAACGTCCAGCACGATGTGCTGGGCTCCACCGGCCAGCTTTTTGCTCATAATAGAGCTAGCAATCAAGGGAAGGCTGCCTACGGTAGCCGTCACATCCCGCAGCGCATAAACCCTCTTATCCGCCGGAGCCAGTGTCGGGCCGGCACCAATCATACTAAGGCCATGGTTGCGCAAATTCTGTATGAAAGTTTTATCATCTAGGTCAGTCGTGAAGCCGGGGATACTCTCCAGCTTATCGATAGTGCCTCCTGTGTGACCTAATCCCCGCCCGGTTAGTTTAGCCACGGTTAGTCCGGCTGCCGCCAGCAGGGGAGCAAGCACCAAGCTAGTCTTGTCTCCTACACCACCAGTACTATGCTTATCTACTGTAGGTTTGGGTAAGAAACTGAGATCCAGTTGTTGGCCAGAAGCTAAAAAGACCTCTGTCAAAGCTACCGTCTCCGCCGTAGTCATACCCCGCAAATAGACCGCCATCAGCCACGCCGACATTTGATAGTCGGGCACTTTACCAGCCAAAAACCCGGTAACTAACCACTGTAATTCATCTCGGCTTAACTCCAGACCGTCGCGTTTCTTGGCGATGATATCAACGGCTAACATTCCCAAACCCCCTCCAAAATGTTGCGGCCGCAGACTAAAGGCTCAATCCCAAGCCAACAAGCAGCCGTGTGTCCGATCCAGCACAGGCTATCGGCGTCGGCTAGACGTCGACATGAGGTGAAGCGAGAATTATATAGAATGGCCGGCACATACTCCCGTGAATGATCGCTACCTAGGGTTGTCGGGTCACAACCATGATCAGCAGTAATAATCAACAAGTCGTCATCTCTAAGGGCCGCCATTAGCTCGGGCAAAGCTTGGTCACAGGCGGCTAGTGCCTGGGCATAACCCTTCGCGTCATTGCGATGGCCGTATAGCATATCGAAATCCACCAGGTTGGTGAAGATGAGGCTACCTTCCCCCGATTTAACTGCCGCTAATGTGGCTGCAATACCTTCCTGATTGCCACTGGTCTTCTGACTGCTAGTGATACCACTGCCGGCAAAAATGTCAGCAATCTTTCCAATTCCTATTACGATACCCCCGGTCTCTTCGATACGGTTCAGCAATGTGTATCCTGGTCGAGCCGAAAAGTCACGTCTATTGGCCGTACGCTGATAATTGGGGTACTCACCTACGAAGGGGCGTGCTATTACGCGGGCCACTTTATGTTCTGATTGCAGCATGTAGGCATGGGTTTGCTCACAAATGCGGTAAAGCTCCTCAAGGGGCACCACCTGTTCATGGGCCGCAATCTGCAGCACACTGTCGGCTGAAGTGTAGAGAATTAGGGCCCCTGTAGATTCATGCTGTGGCCCCAATTCGTGAATAATCTCGGTGCCGCTGGCTGCCACATTACCGATAACCTCCCGCCCGCTTAATTGGGTAAGGAAATTTACCACACTGGCCGGGAAACCGTCCGGATAGGTAGCAAAAGGTTCCTCCTGAGGGAACCCCATCATTTCCCAGTGGCCCGTTAGCGTATCCTTAGCGGGCGAACTGGTTGCTAACCGCAGTACATAAGCCATTGGATTGTTGACCGCAGGCAATTGCTTATGGCAGATTAAGTTACCTAGGCCCAAGCGCTGTAAGTTGGGTAAAGCCACCGGAGCCACATCCAGGACATGGCCCAACGTATTGCTATCCGTGTCCCCAAACAGGTGAGCATCGGGGAGGGCGCCTATTCCTAGGCTATCTAATACCATTACTATGACTCTTGCCATATGCATCATCTCCTTGTTAGTGGCAAAACCTGTCCCCTAGGTGGGAACAGGTCTTTTCATGCTTCATTATGCACGGGGATGGGATTTGCGATAAACCTCCTGCAAGCGGTTTCTCGTGATATGGGTGTAAATTTGAGTTGTTGAGATATCCGCATGGCCCAACATCTCTTGTACCGATCGTAGGTCGGCGCCGTTCTCTAGCAGATGAGTAGCAAAGGAATGGCGTAACGTATGAGGTGTAATGTTTACGTCAATGTTGGCTTCTTGTGCATAGCGCTTTAGAATCTTCCAGAACCCCTGTCGGGTTAAGCGTCGGCCATGGTGATTGACAAACAAGGCCGTTTCTCCACTGCGCTTAACCATTTCGGGGCGAGCCACCTGCAGGTACAGCTCCAGAAACCTGATTGCCACCGACCCTAAGGGAACAATACGCTCCTTATCCCCTTTCCCTAGACAACGTAAATAGCCCGCCTCCAGATTAATATCGGTAACATCAAGGGAGACAAGCTCACTTACTCGGATACCGGTAGCATAGATAACCTCCAACATGGCCTTATCGCGCATGCCGGGAGCATTCTCTAGGCTGGGTTGATTCAGCAGGGCTTCAACCTCGCTCAGATTTAGAACCCGCGGCAAGCGTTTATCAACCTTTGGTGACTCCAGGTGCACTGTGGGATCCTTGTCAATGACATTCTCCTCCACCAAAAATTGATAAAAGGACTTAATGGCTGCCAGATTGCGCGAGATTGTGGAGGACGCTCTACCTAGATTATGTAATTGTTCCAAATAGGCACGCACCGCCTCTTTTTCTGTATCTTGAAAAGAAGTTAGGTTGTGCTTCTGTAGGAAGCGGGCATAGGCTCTCAAGTCACGCCCATAGGCGTCCAGCGTGTTTTGAGCTAATCCCCTCTCCACACTTAAGTAGGCTAAATATCCCTCAATTTGTTGCTCCATTGACATCCTCCAATTATCCTCGTGCATCCTGGGCACCGTAGTCACTCCCTCTAGTATTCCACGCGCCACTAGCTAAATCCTGCCCCATGCCAACTATGTAAATCTAGTAGATACCAAAAAAACTAGGGCTCTCCTTGGTATAAGGACAGCCCCCCAATGCAGTCCACACTTCAAAAGCCGAATTTAAACCACAGTCGCAGGCTACCCAGCCAGCGTTGCCAGAAACTGTGAGCGCCCTCCCTCTGCAACTGTGAGGAAGTCACCGTAATTATCTCCGTTGTTCCGCTCTGCTCTGCCCCGCCAGTCATTGAACCCGCTATCCGCCAAGCAATAATAACAAGTAACAGTAAGACTATACAAATGGCAGCTAGCTTAACTATTCTTCCCCAATTCTTACCCAAAGGGCCGATGGTGATCACAAACATGGCGCTCGCCTCCTTTCCCCTGCCTCGTGGACGAGGGACAGTTTATCTATCTATATGCGAGCTGTTTTATGACCATACCATACTAGAGCTGACTAACAATTACGCCCTTCTTTCCGCATGCCTTTCTAAAGCATAAACCACCAGTTCGTCGATTAGTCGGGCATAGGGCAAGCCACTGGCTTCCCAAAGCTTCGGATAAGCAGAAATGCGGGTGAAACCAGGCATAGTATTAACCTCGTTAATGAGGAACTCTTCGTCGGCCTTTCGTAAGAAGAAGTCAACCCGGGCCAAACCACTACAACCGAGAGCCTTATAAACGCTGAGTGCCAATTGCTGCACTTGGCCCACCTGTTTTGGTGTTAAGGGTGCCGGAATGACCACCTGCGAATCACTAACGTACTTAGCATCATAATCATAGAACTCGGCAGCAGGAATGATTTCCCCAGGTACGGAAACCACCGGCTCGTCATTCCCCAAAACACTACACTCTATTTCACGCCCATCAACAAAAGCTTCTATCACAATTTTACTATCATAGGTAGCAGCCAATTCCAGTGCCTCGGGCAGACAATCGGGTATATGCACTTTACTAATTCCCACACTACTACCCATGTTCGCCGGCTTAACAAAACAGGGAAAGCCAAGTTTTTCTTCCACCGCCCGCAAAACCGCCGCCGGGTTCTCCCGGCAATAATTGCGACGAAAAGCTAAGAAGGGAACCTGTGGGAAACCGAACTGGGCAAAAACTAGCTTCGCCATCGCCTTGTCTAGACAAAGCGATGAGGCTAACACTCCGGAGCCCACATAAGGAATGTCTAAGATCTCCAATAATCCCTGGATGGTGCCGTCTTCACCATAAGGGCCATGTAAGACAGGGAAAGCCACATCCACCCCGGACAATGATGAAGCCGGGTCCTGCGCCTGCTCTGGCTCCGGCACACTTTCCCCCTGGGCTAGCACTTCCAGGGGGTCTAATCCAGGCACCCATTTACCAGCTTTGCTGATGGCAATCGGTACCACCTCATATTTATCCCGATCGGCCGCTCGCCAAATGGATGCGGCCGATTGGACTGACACTTCATGTTCCGCAGAACGGCCTCCGAACAACACTCCTAATCTTCGACGGGCCATTGCCAATTACCTCCTCTTCAGGCTATGCAAATTACTTACTTTCGGATTAATGAAACGCAAGGCCACACCAACAAACCCGAAAACCAACAGGAACTCCCAGTAGGTATACCAATTTCTTGCCACATCATGGGCTACAATTGCTTCAACTGTTCCCACCGGTTGCCCGTCCAAGAAATAGGTCACTTCCCCCACAGCCTGGCCTCTAGCCAATGGGGCCTGTAGCTGAGATTCAAGGGAAAGCTGCCAAGTTACCGGCAAGTTTTCGTCTCCTTTTGCTCTTGTTATTTGCAGATCATCTCCAGCTACCAATAGCACCTTTTCACCAGCATAACGTGCAGGCACAGCAGTAATCGCCTGTTCCCTACCAATGAAAGAAATACTGGACCAAGTGGTAAATCCATAATTCAAAAGAGCCTTCGCGTCCTGCCAGAGGACCGCTCCCTGGGCTTTAAAGACAGCTACTCCCAACTTAAGGTTGCCTGACTGGGCTGCTGTAACTATACAGTTACCTGCCGCACTCGTATAACCGGTCTTACCCCCTAGTGTACCCTCATATTCGGTCAGCATTTTGTTGCCGTTGATTAGGGGGCGCCTCTCACCGGACGGCAAGTTGATATAGTAAACCCGGGTAGAAGTTATTTCCCGAATAAGGGGTTCTTTAAAGGCGGCAGAGAAAATTCTGGCCATATCTCTCGCCGTCGTGTAATGGTTTTTATCCGGAAGGCCGCTGGGGTTAACAAAGTTGCTATCTGTCGCCCCCAGTTCCTTTGCTTTAGCGTTCATTAGGTCGGCAAAATCGGCCACCGAACCCGCTACGTGCTCGGCTAGAGCCACAGACACATCATTGGCCGACTGTACTAGCATGGCATATAACAAATCCAGTACGGGGTACTCTTCCCCTTCTTTACAATATAGAGCCGTTCCCTCCTGATGTTCTGCGTTGCGACTAATGGTAACCATCTCGGAAAGGTCGGCTAACTCGATCACTAGCAGTGCCGTTAAAACCTTCGTAGTGCTGGCGGGGTAAACCTGTGCATCGGCGTTAATTCCAGCCAGTACTTCTCCCGTTGCCAAATCAAACAAAGCGGCTGCTTTTGACGATATTTGGGGCAAAGCGGCCGCTTCACTGGGGAAAGCAATTGTCAACAAAACCAACAATGAGATCATCAAGATGCTTATTCCGTATCGCACATTGCCGCCTCCTCGCGTTTAATTATAGCAGAGGAGAGCAGGTATGCGTACCATGAGTTACTTACAGTTTAATCCAATCTAAAGTAGACGGGCAATCAACTTTACTAACAAGGGCGAAAACCAAGTTTCAATTACACTGGCCAGAAAGATAACCATTCCCATCAATAAGCAGTTACCACTGTATTGGGTAAAGCGCTGGCGGAAAGTTATCCGACGGGGGCGCGTGGCGGGACGCAGTGTTTGAAAGGTGAAGTAGATGGACATGGCTGAAATCACCAAAAAGGCTGGTACCAGCAGCAGGTTATGGGGTAGCACTGAACAGGAGGCCAATAGAAAGCCCTTGGCCCCCATCTGGTGTACCAGAAAACCCACAGAAAAGCCAAGCACAAACCCCTGGAAGAACACCAGGATAATTACTAGAGGCAGGCCGAAAACAATAATCCCCATAAGCCAAATTAATGCGGCTAACTGCATATTGGCCGTTAAGGTTTGGATAAAGACAGCTGACCCGCTGGGCACAACAATGCCGCTGGAAAAGAACTGTTGAAGAAACGCCAACAGTTCTTGTTTCTGGCTAAAGGTAAGCGCCTTTACCGCGACGGCGCCAAAAACCACCCCCACGGCAAACAATACTAATACGAAAAAATAGCTGATGAAATGTTCCTCCAGATGTTGTCTAAGCTTAATGCGATACATTACTCGGCGCCTCCTCCCATGCTTGTCTATAAACAACCTATGCTTGTAGCTCCAAATTAGAAGCACGTTTATTTTGCTATCTGACGGCATAAGCTGAGAAAAACGGCTGGGAGGGGCATATGCAACAGTTGGTTCTTCGCCAAGCTTATTGGCTTACAGGGAGCAAATGGGAGGTCATGGAACAGCTCAATAGACTAGGACAAATCTATGGCGATATTCCCCTAAGTAAACTGCTAAAACTGCTACAGAACTAGACAAGACACCCCAATGGCTAGCGGGACTAGCAATTGGGGTGTTTGTTTATGCCTCTTGCTCTATACTGTTATGCTGTCTGTTCAGACGATAGTAGAATGCGGATGCTATGGTAGCCGTACCAAAGGCTACAAAACCTAAGAGGAAAGGCCACTTGGGGTTCACCGTGTAAAGCAGACCGGCAGACAGAGCCCCAAAAATACCACCTAGGGACTTGAGACCATTGAAGTAGCCCATAACCAAATTACTATCACTATCCTTCGCCATTGCTGCCACCAAGCTTTGGGTTAGTGGCACGCTGACCGCGTAAAAGGCAAAGTATAGCACATTGGCGGCTACAAAGGGCACTAGGGCATTGAATAGGATCACTCCGAGGATTGCCAGGGAAGCAGACAGATAGACAGCGATTGAAGAACGCCGTATGTCGGTTTTATTCACCAACCAGAGGGCTATGGTGCTGTTGGCCGCTAAGCACACAAAACCGATTACCGCCTTTATTGCCCCATTGTATCCGGAAGATAAACCTAATTGGGCCTTTAGGTAGTAATTGAAACTCTGGTCAAAAGCGCTATTGCCTAAGTTGGCAAAGGAGCTAACAACAAAAAGAGTCACCAAGAGGGGCGTCATAATACTCCTACCAGCGACAAAAGCAGAGATGGGATTAGCCTCTCGAAACAGTTGCTTGATTCTAACTTCATTAATCTGACTAGCCGCGTCATCTTGACAAATAAAGAAGAAAGCAATGCCACAGGTAGAAAGGGTGGCTACCTGTGCTATAATGGCCGCATTAACGCTTAATTCCCCCAACATGCCCCCCACAAAATAGCCGAAGGCGCTACCGACGGTCTGAATAGTTGCCACGATTGTTAGATAGTTGCCACGTAAATGCTGGGGGGAGGTATTAACCAAATAGGTCAGAAAAGCAGTGAAAACGCCGCCAGTAAAGACGCCGGCAAACATTCTTGCCGCCACCATCATACCTTCAGTACCCGCCATGCCAAACAGGGCTTGTCCAGCTGCATAGCCAAGGCTACAGATGAGAATAACGCGCCGACTAGATATATAGTTGACCAACTTACCCCAAAAGGGCGAGAAAAAGAAGTTGGCCGTCATCATTGACGCTAACGCTACACCAAACATGTAATCGCCAAAACCCCGCTGTTGAATTATGGTGGGAGTAACCGGGTGGGCAAAGCTAGCCGCCATGTGAAAAAGCACATTCACTCCCAAAAAGAGTAAGGCCCTCTTCCTATCTTGCATCGTTAACCCTCCGCCAACCATACTGAGGCCTATCATGTTGCCTTTGGCAGTACGATCATTAATGGTAATTAGTATAGCATACTTTACTACTATCCAATAGTTAAGATGTTGTACTTAAAAAGGCCCACCGCAAATGCGGTGAGCCCCTCAATTTAACAAAAGACTATACTGCTAAGGCACGCCCTCGTTCTAAAGCTTGTTCGTTTAGAGGCAACAGGTTATGCCTGTGAGGTGGTAGAGCATGACGTAAGGCAGCCAAAATTGAGTCCATCTCTACCATAGGTCTCTTGCCCAACAAAGCACCCAGCACCACCATATTGGCAATACGGTCATTGCCTAGTTCATTAGCAATTTCATTGGCCGGTACAGCCACCACCTCAATATCGTCGCGTTTGGGCTGGCGAGCAATAAGCGAACTATTATAAACAAGCAACCCGCCCGGTTTAATGCTATCTTCAAATTTGTCTAAAGAGGGTAAGTTCATAGCGACAACGATGCCGGGGCGCGTAATCAGCGGGCTACCGACCGGCTTGTCGGAAACAACTACGGTACAGTTAGCGGTACCGCCACGCATTTCGGGCCCATAGGAAGGCAGCCAGGAAACATGCTTCCCTTCGGTCATGCCCGCGTAGGCCAGCATTTGTCCCATGAGCATCACGCCCTGACCACCAAAACCGGCCAGAATCATCTCATGCGTCATTTGTCTTCCCCCTTTGCATCGATATCCTTAAAAACGCCCAAGGGGTAATAGGGCACCATTTCATTAGCTACACGCTTAAGCGCCTCCGAGGGAGTCATGCCCCAGTTGGTAGGACAGGTGGATAACACCTCTACCAAACTAAACCCTTTTCCTTCTACTTGGTTTGTAAAGGCCTTTTTGATAGCTTGTTTAGCCTTATTAACTAGCTGTGGTGTATGCACAGACACGCGCTCAATATAGGCCGGACCTTCTAGGGTAGCCAGCATCTCCGAAATTCGGATTGGGTGTCCCTGCAGTTTTGCGTCACGGCCATAGGGCGACGTGGTCGTCTTATGGCCCACCAAGGTGGTCGGAGCCATTTGTCCACCAGTCATACCATAAATACCGTTGTTCACAAAGATAACTGTTATATTCTCACCACGGGCGGCCGCATGCACAATCTCAGCAGCGCCAATAGATGCCAGGTCGCCATCACCTTGATAACTGAAGACAATCATATCAGGGCGAACACGTTTTATGCCCGTACACACCGCCGGAGCGCGGCCGTGGGCAGCTTCCTGCATATCGCACTCGAAATAGTTGTAAGCCAACACGGCACAGCCTACAGGGGCCACACCAACAGTGCGATCCAGAATGCCTAGGTCATCAATAGCCTCCGCTACTAGACGATGAATAATCCCATGGGTGCAACCCGGACAATAGTGGGTAACAACATCGGCTAGAGCCTTAGGACGCTCGAATACTTTAGCCATTTTGCTTCCCCTCCAATATCTCCTTAAACTTGGCAAGTACGCCTTCCGGTGTTGGCACCATACCGCCGGTACGTCCATAGAAATAGACTGGCTTCTTACCGTTGACTGCTAGGCGCACATCTTCAACCATTTGACCGGCGCTCATCTCGACACTCAAGAAAGCTTGTGCTTTCTCGGCTGCGCGGGCAAAGGGCTCCACTGGGAATGGCCAAAGGGTAATGGGCCGAATTAGGCCAACGCGCAACCCTTCCTGCCTAGCAGCCTCCATAGCGGAGCGCACGATACGAGCCGTTGTACCGTAGGCTGCTACCACCAGATCTGCGTCTTCCACATCTACCTCTTCGTAGCGCACCTCATTGGCCTCAATTTCCGCATACTTGCGCTGCAAGTGGTCATTATGCTCCTCCAGTTTGTCGGGCTGCAAATAGAGGGAGTTGACCACATTGCGACGGCCCGGGTGATTACGTAAACCGGTTGTAGCCCATTCCTTCTCTGGCAAGTCGGTAACCGTTTGATCTCTGAATTCTACCGGCTCCATCATCTGCCCCAGCATCCCATCACCGAGAATCATCACCGGATTACGATATTTGTCCGCAAGATCAAAGGCATCCTGCACCGTGTCCACCATTTCTTGAATTGTGGCAGGAGCAAGCACTATGAGGCGGTAATCGCCATGGCCCCCACCTCTAGTAGCCTGCCAATAATCGCCTTGCGCCGGTTGAATACCACCTAAACCGGGGCCACCACGTACCATATTGACGATGACACACGGTAGCTCGGCACCGGCAATATAGGAGAGACCTTCTTGCTTGAGGCTAATGCCAGGACTTGAAGATGATGTCATTACTCTTGCTCCAGCCCCAGCAGCACCGTAAATCATGTTGATTGCAGCTATCTCACTTTCTGCCTGTACCATGGCACCGCCAACTTCAGGCAATCTTCTGGCCATATACTCGGGCAGTTCATTTTGTGGCGTGATTGGGTAGCCAAAGAAATGACGGCAACCGGCCCTAATGGCAGCTTCGCCAATGGCCTCGTTGCCCTTCATCAGGATTTTTTCGCCCATTTGCTAAACCTCCTTTAAATACCTATCTCTCTACTTCGATTACCACATCGGGACACATGCGTGCACAAAAGGCGCAGGCAATACATTTAGACTGGTCGGTAATGGTCGCATAATGGAAACCCTTATTGTTCATCCCTTCGGACATAACAATAATCTTACGCGGGCAGACCGAAACACACAGTTCACATCCCTTGCAACGCTCCTCACGGAAAGTTACCTTCGGCATTTTCCTACGATACCTCCTTTACCGCTTGTTGTAGCAAGTCTATTCCCATGGCCGCTTCATATAAAGTTGAAGCGGTAAAATAGGGGCATTCATAATTGCTGCCGCTTGCTCCACAAGATAATGGGCGACAGCATTAAAAACCAGGGGTAAATTGGTAGCTTCTCCTATAGCTAGAGCCAGTTGTTCTCCCGTCTGTAGAAGGGCAAGGTCGGTATATTGCATCAAATTGGTATTGTTGACTAGTCCTGTTACCCTCAGCCTCGAAGTATTTTCAATGGACCGAATTAGGGCAATCGCAGGCTCAACGGCCTGTGAAAACGGTCGGCTAGCATTAACTACAAACCACATCTCATACTCTTGAGGGTTAAACATTTTGCTGTAGCGCCCCAGCACCCGCGCCCCCACATCATCACCGCCAATGTCAAAGACTGCATAACTGCTAGGATCCTGCAGCACACCGCCTATTTCTGGGGGTAAGGCCGGCAAGTCCGCTGTAGCGAGGGCCCCAGCCGGGGCTATCACCCGGATACCTGCCCCGGTAATCAACTCCTGGCGTTCTCGGGAACGAAAATAGGGGTTGACAATATCCAAATCGGCGATTGCTAAATTTGGAACTATCGGACGCGACTTCAGGGCATAGTTGACAGCCACCTCGGTCTTGCCACTGCCATATCCACCAACAAAGAGAACGATTCGTTTTTCACTAAAGAGCAACGTTGTCAGACCCTTCTTCTAGCCTAAATTACGGCCGATATTCGAGTGCTGCTTCCTGCCCGTTAAGCACCCGCAAGGCGCCTTGGGCTAAAGCCAGTAGTTCATCTTCACCCGGGTAAACTAATACAGGAGCGATAAACTGTACACGCTGACGAATCCACTCTACCAGGTAGGTCTGGTCATAGGCCAGTCCACCAGTTAGAACAATGGCATCTACATTACCGCGCAAAACGGTGGCCGCGCTGCCAATTTCTTTGGCAATTTGGTAACTCATGGCTTCATAGACCAGGCGAGCTTGTTCATCACCCTGCTCTATGAGCTCCACCACTTCCCGAGCATCGTTGGTACCCAAGTAGGCCATTAAGCCACCCCGCCCTACAATCAATCGGCGCACCTCCGCCTCCGTATACTGGCCAGAGAGGCACAATTTGGCCAAGCCAAAGGCCGGTAGGCCCCCAGAACGTTCGGGAGAGAAGGGCCCATCGCCATCGAGGGCATTATTAACATCAATTACTCGACCGCGCAAATGGGCGCCCACGGAAATCCCGCCACCTAAATGGGCAACTACTAGGTTAGCATCACCATACTCTTTCCCCAATTCCCTAGCAGCACGTCGGGCAATGGCCTTTTGATTGAGGGCATGGAAAATGCTCTTTCGCTCAATCAGCGGAGATCCGGAAAAGCGAGCCACTGGCGCCAGTTCGTCGACCACCACCGGATCAACGATGAATGCAGGGATGCCATATTCTTTGGCTATATCATAGGCTAAAAGCCCTCCTAGATCGGAGGCGTGTTCTCCTAAACTGATGTCGCGCAAATCCGCCAACATGCCATCATTCACTCTGTAGGTACCCCCGGGAATAGGTCGTATAACGCCTCCTCGGCCTACCACTGCCGCCAGGTCGGATTTTTTCACCTGAGCAACCTGCAAAGCATCTAGAACCGCATTCTTGCGAAATTGGAACTGATCAACTACTCGTTCATACTTGGCCAAATCCTGCCCTGAATGTCGTAGTACCTGTTCTAGAATTAATTGTTCATCTTCAAAGATAGCAATTTTGGTACTAGTTGAGCCAGGGTTTATCACTAGCAATTTATGCATAACATCCTCCCCTATTCGGCCACTAAGACGGCGGCAGCAATAGAGTTTAGCTTAGCTTCCGGACTATCAGAACGGGAAGTAAGAATAATAGGTGCGGCAGCGCCGGCAATTATGCCTGCCACTTTACCGTTACCTAAGTAGGTAATGGTTTTATAGAGCACATTACCCACCTCGATTACGGGCACCAGTAGAATATCGGCCTGTCCTGCCACTGGGCTCTGCATCCCTTTGTGCTTTGCCGCTTCCTCTGAAACGGCACCGTCCAAAGCTATGGGGCCATCCACAATACAATTCTTGATTTGGCCCCGTTCAGCCATTTTAGAGAGTAGCGCCGCTTCTACCGTAGCCGGCATATCGGGGTTAACCTGCTCAAAGGCAGTGATAACAGCTACCTTAGGACAGAGGATACCCAGCTTCTGTGCCACTCCCACGGCGTTCTCAATCATCTGGGCCTTTTGTTTCAGATCGGGGGCAATGTTCATACCACCGTCGGTCATCAACAATAGGCGGCCATATCCCTGAGGTTCCATAATGGCAACATGGCTGAGAACCCGTCCGGTCCGTAGGCCAATCTCCTTATCCAAAACGGCCCTGAGAATATCGGCCGTGTTTAGAAGCCCTTTCATGAGCATTTGCGCATGGCCACTACGGACCAGGGAAACAGCTCTGCGAGCGGCTCCCACCGGGGTAGGCTCATCCACTATCTCGGCTTGGTTAAGGTCAAAACCCACCTGGTCAGCAGCCTGGCGAATCTTGTCCGCATCGCCAACCAAAATGGCGGTAGCGAGCCCCAACTCATAAGCGCCTTTAATAGCGGTAAGCACCTCCGGATCCTGGGCGGCAGCAACTGCGATCTTCTTATGGCCACCTTTAGCTTGGGCAGCCGCTAGAATTGCATCAAGACTTTTAAGCATGACAATCAGCCTCCTTGTATAATGCGGCTTTTTCGCAACCTGAGAGTACTAGCCTGGCCCCTTCAGCCAGTGCCAACATCTCGTCTTCCCCGGGCTCAACGCGCACCGGGGCGATATAGTTGACATGTTCCACTATGCGTTTGGTTAGATAGGTAGAATAGGCCAACCCACCAGTTAGAATAATGGCGTCCACCTGACCAAAAAGCACAGTAGCCATGGCTCCTATTTCTTTGGCAATTTGATAGGCCATCGCCTCTAAAACCATGGCTGCTTGAGCATCCCCTCGCTCGGCCCGAGCCACGGCGCTACGGGCATCGTTACTGCCCAAATAGCCCACCAAACCCGATTGGCCGTTGAACAGTTTCCTCAGTTGGGGCAGGGTGTATTTCCCCGAAAATGCCAGAGTTACTACGTCCCCTACCGGCAAGCTGCCGGCCCGCTCGGGTGAAAACGGTCCTGCCTGATTAGCATCGTTATAATCAAGTATGCGCCCTTGCTGAACAGGAGCAATAGAAATACCGCCTCCTAGGTGGGCAACCACAAAGTTGGTTTCCGCAAGTCCCTTGCCCATACTAGCGGCTACTCGCCGGGCTACGGCGCGAATGTTTAAAGCATGACCCAAGGAACGACGGGGTATTTGGGGCAGCCCTGATAGACGGGCTAACGGTGTAAACTCATCTACCGATACAGGATCCACAATAAAGGCCGGTACTTGTCTTGGATCAGCAATACCCCGTGCCAATAGTCCTCCTAAATTGGAAGCGTGCTCGCCTTGAACTCCCTGCTGCAGGTCAGCCACCATAGCATCATCTACCAAGTAGGTCCCGCTGGGAATGGGCTTAAGTAAACCGCCTCGACCTACTACCACGGCCAAGTTTGGCTCCCCGTGCCGTTCTAGAAAGGACTCGACTGCACGTAGGCGATAGTCATACTGGTCGCTAATGTTGGCAAATTGGGCCAACTCGTCGGTGGAGTGTTGAATGTTAGCAAGATGACATAATTCAACCGGCTCACCATTTCTATAAAGCGCTAGTCGGGTTGAAGTGGAGCCGGGGTTAATGGCTAGTATATATTGGGCTGTAGGCACAGATGCTCCCCCTTTGATGTGGAATGCTGAANNTCCGAGTTAGTCGGCTTACCACGGCGGGTGTCAACAGTAAAGCCAAAGGTACGGTTGATGGCGTCGATGCTACCTCTTCCCCAAGCTACTTCGATAGCGTGGCGAATGGCTCGCTCAACGCGACTAGGAGTTGTATTATACTGGGCTGCGATCATGGGATAGAGAATCTTAGTGATGCTATTGATCAGTTCACTCTCTTCAGTGACTAGACTTATGCCGGTGCGCAGATATACATAACCGCGAATATTTGCCGGGATACCCAGCTCATGTAAGAAATTACTAATTTTGGCCTCTAAATTGACCTGTTTTTGCTCATTGTAAGGGGCAACCACGGCCATCGGTTCGTTATTCATCAACTGCCTAATGCGGGTTACCAGTGTTTCCAGATTAAAAGGTTTGAGTACATAGTAGCTGGCTCCCAACTCCATTACCCGTTTGGTCATTTGCTCCTGCCCTAAGGCGGTCAGCATAATCACCTTCGGTTTGTGACCCTCTTTGCTGGCCAGCTGTTCTAAAACTCCAATACCATCGAGATGCGGCATAATTATGTCCAAGAGCATGATATCGGGCTTAGCCGTATCAATTAACTCTAATGCCTCGGCACCGTTATAAGCGATGCCGACTACTTTGAGATCGGATTTTTTTGCCAGAAACTCTTCCACCATCTTAGCAAACTCGCGATTATCGTCGACAATCAGTATACGGATGTTCTTTTCTTCACCCACTTAAATATCGCCCCTCTCTCAAAACAAAAACTGCTGACATTTTTCTATTCGACATCGAAGGTCTTCCCTCCTGCCAATACTTTGATATTTCAGCTTTGCAAAAAGAAAAGCAGGCCATAGGCCCGCNNACTCCGTATCCTGAGTCGGGTTTGTTGACGAAAACATGGGTAATCGCTCCCACCAGTCGGCCATTCTGCAAAATTGGGCTACCTGACATCCCCTGCACAATGCCGCCGGTTTTTTCCAGCAGCACGGGATCAGTCACTTTCACAACTAGACCTTTGCCGCTGGGCGAGTACTGTTTGATAACCCGCACAATTTCAACCTCAAAACGTTCCACCTTTTCGTTTTCAATCACTGTCAAGATTTCGGCTTTGCCTGGCTTGATTTCATCCACTAGTGCAACCGGAACGAGGTCTGTGCCTTGAGTAATGTCTTCAATAATGTCACCAAAAATCCCGATTCCAGTATTAGTCGTAAAAACACCGAGAACCTTATCTTCGTCCACCACCACACTGCGCTTTTCCCCCGGATAGCCGGTTCTGCCCTGTTCAATGGCCGTCACCCGCGACCGTACTATCTTTCCTGATTGCACTTCTAAAGCCTGATTAGTCTCCGCATCCGCAATAACATGTCCCAAGGCTCCGAAGGTCTTACTCTCTTGGTCCACAAAGGTTAAGGTACCCACACCAGCCGCATCGTCCCGCAGGTAAAGGCCTATGCGCCAACCGTGATTTTCCAGACAGTAAACCGGCTTAACTTCGCAGTTAAACTGCTGCTCCCCCCGTTTGACTCGCAACCTAACTGGCCGATTGTTCCTCCCAGAACGCTCAATTTCCTGTGCCACTTGAGCCACTGTTGGATTTTGCCTCCCATTTACCTCCAAGACCATATCGCCTATCGCTAGGCCCGCTTCTTTACTTGGTTGCATAGCTCCTTCTTGGGTCTTAATTGTGCCATGCCCAACCACCATGGTGGTGGCGCGAATGGTCACTCCAATAGAATGGCCCGAAGGCGCCACCCGTATTGGCTCCACCACATTCACACGTAATCTACCCAGTGGTAATACACCAAAGAGGCGAAATTTTAGATTGACTTCTGTTGGTTCTGGGGAAAATAGGGCACAACGACCTTTTTGCAAAACAGCTTGATTAGGAGCTAGTACCTGATCATTAACTGAAAGTCCGGCTTGATCGGCACTTACACTCAACAAAAAGGGCAAAGGCAACTGCAATTGATAAGGAGAACCGGCGGCGATACTTACCTCTCCCGGAAATGTAGCCCAGGTACGAAAGACAGGTGAACAGCAAAAGGCCACAAAACAGCAAGCTAGCGCTATGCCGAACCATTGCTTCCTGTTCAATCTACGCGCACCCCCCGAAAAAAATTAGGCGCATGCTGCCAAAAATAAAAAGAACCCGGCGTTCTGCTTTTAAGGTGTCCGCTGCCGTTCACTCATATGCAGTTTAGTTTACATAACTGACTTTGAAACATTTAGCTTAGTTGTGAAAAATATTCATATCCCTATTAAAAAAAGGAACCATCCTTACCAAAAGGACGGTCTACTTATCAAAAGCCAGCTGCAATAGGTCGCGAGCGTGGGCGAGAGCTACTTCACTAGTCTGCCCATCCAACATTCTCGCAATTTCCTCCACACGCTCCTGCTTATCCAGTATTCTTACTTGGGTAAAGGTGGCACCACTTCTGACTTCTTTAGTTATCAAAAGATGTTGGTCCGCCATAGCAGCAATACTAGCTAGATGGGAAACGCAAATTACCTGTCTTTTAGCAGCCAGCTGGCGCAATTTTTCACCTACAGCAAGGGCTAGCCTACCGCCCAGCCCAGAATCAATTTCATCAAAGATCAAAGTGCCAACTGGGTCATGTTCGGCTAAGAGGGTTTTTAGAGCCAACATCACCCGTGACATCTCGCCGCCAGAAATTACTTTAGTGAGTTGTTTGGGAGCCTCCCCCGGATTAGCACTAAACATAAATTCCACTTCGTCTTGCCCTAAGGAATGAGGGCGAGAATCGGCCCGACTTTGAACCTGAACTGCAAATAACGCGCTATCAAGCCCCAAATCAGCCAATTGAACTTGTATTTGCTCCTCTAATATAGAGGCTGTCCGCCGCCTAGCAGCAGTCAACTGCTCGGCTACTGAGCGATATTTGGCCGCAGAGTCGGCTAGATCGATTTGCAACTTTGCCGCCAGCTCAGCACTGTTTTCAATAAACTCAATCTCCTGGGCAACTTTTTCACCATAGGCTATTACGCCGGCCAGCGAGTCGGCATACTTGCGCTTGAGCCGGTTGATTTGCTCCAGCCGTTGCTCCACAGCGTCCAGGGCCCCCGCATCGTAGGTCAAGCCATCGTTATACACCCTTAGGTTCCGGGCCGCATCCTCTAAACCGTACAATGCGTCCTGCAAAACTGTCTTCCATTGCGCTAACTCCCCATCAAAACGCTCCACATTAGCCA